>Ga0306920_100013197_pt1 | contig 11245 bp, 7 predicted proteins | sample flu12Cox44000170_FD_204666 | JGI IMG/M metagenome (GOLD analysis project Ga0306920, IMG submission 204666) | Lab enrichment of tropical soil microbial communities from Luquillo Experimental Forest, Puerto Rico - flux4day.12C.oxic.44.000.170 (v2)... | ecosystem: Environmental > Terrestrial >...
CGCCACGGTGTAGAGCCCGTATTCTTCTGTGTGCGCCTCTACGATTTTTCCAATAAAAATGTCTTTCGGGAGGATTCCTCCCAGTCCGCTGGTCCAGACGTTCTGGCCCGGTTTCAGGTCGGCATTGCGGGAGAGATAACCCATCTCCACAAACTCGCTCTCGAGCGGACCCGAGCTGCCGATCACACCATTATCGCGGGCTGGGTTATCGACGCGGGAGGGTACTTTGCAGTTGGGGTCCCCGAGCAGCACCACTTGCGAACGAGTCATGCTGGCCGAGCTTATCCGCCCAACGAGCGCCCCGTCCGGCCCGAGCACTGGCAGGTTATTGGTCAGTCCGTCGCGCGTCCCCAAATCAATCTGCACCGTGCGCCACCAATTCGAAGGTTCGCGTAGCACGACTCTGGCCAGCTTATAATTGCCTCGGTGGGGCCGCTGCTGCCAGCCTAGCAACTGGCGCAGCCGGTCGTTTTCACGCAGCACATTCTCGTTTTGGGCGGCCTGGAGGCGCAATTCCTGATTCTGTTGCCGGAGCAATTCCAATTGACGGACCAATTCCGAGCGCGGCAGAGCCGTGTCAACGGCCTCCCCCGCCAGTTGACGCCCGGAACTGATAAGCCCGACGGGCGGCGCAAAGAGGCTGCCGATGCCCTGTTTGAGACGGGCTGTCGTTCGGCTCGGCAAATTCAACATAATCAACGTCAAAAGTACCACCAGGCCTAAGCCTATATAGTGCGGCCGTTTTAGCATCTAACCGTGACCATTACTGGCCACTGATCACTGATTACTGGTTTCAAACGGGGGTGATTGGTGCTTCCAAACCGGCATCAAAAGCCGGTCCAGTTTCACAACGGCGAGGGCCGCTCGCCGCCGTTACCTTTCACCAACCTGAGGAAGGGGAATTATTTGGAATTATTGGAAACCCGCCGGAGGAATTGAAGTTCCTGCAACACCCGGCCTGTGCCTTCGGCGACGGCGCTCAACGGGTCGTCAGCGATGTGGACCGGCAAGCCGGTCTCCTCGGCGACGAGCCGATCGATGCCACGCAACAAGGCCCCGCCGCCTGCCATAACAATACCTCGGTCCACCAGGTCGGCGGACAATTCAGGCGGGCAGCGTTCCAGGGTAATGCGTACAGACTCCAAAATGCTCGAAAGCGGCTCTTGCAAAGCTTCGCGAATTTCCTCCGACCGAATATTCAACGTTTTCGGCAAACCGGCGCTCAAATCGCGTCCTTTGACTTCCATGGTTAATTCCTGCTCCAGCGGAAAAGCAGAGCCAATTCTTATTTTGATCTCTTCCGCTGTGCGTTCACCTATCATCAGGTTATAGGCCCGTTTCATGTGCGCAACGATCGTCTCGTCAAATTCGTCCCCCCCAACCCTCAGGCTGCGGCTAAAGACGATTCCGGCGAGGGAAATAATGGCGATTTCGCACGTTCCGCCGCCGATATCGACGATCATGTTGCCCGCCGGCTCATGCACCGGCAAACCAACCCCGATGGCCGAGGCCATCGGTTGTTCGATCAAATACACTTCCCGCGCACCGGCATGAGTTGCGGAATCTTTGACCGCCCGTTTTTCAACTTCGGTGATGCCCGAAGGCACCGCTACCACCACCCGCGGAGCAATCAGCTTCCGGTGATGGACCTTTTGGATGAAGTGCCGGAGCATTGCCTCGGTAATTTCAAAATCGGCAATGACTCCGTCCTTCATAGGCCGAATCGCGACGATATTTCCAGGCGTCCGTCCCAGCATCCGTTTGGCTTCTTCGCCCACTGCTAGAACGTTGGTCGTGCCTGCCTGGATGGCCACCACGGACGGCTCCCGCAAAACTATCCCTCGGTCTCTTACGTACACGAGGGAATTGGCCGTGCCGAGGTCAATTCCAATGTCGTTGGAAAACAGGCTCTTAAATTGCGCGAACATGAATTCTGCCTAACGAACTGCAAAATTAAAAGCCGCTACAAGGTGCGGTCAAGAATATTAACCGATCTTGAGAGCCGGCGGAGGGAAGGCTGGGGCTTTCTCCCGCCCCCCTCACCCCCGTCGCCGCGCGCTTGCAGAGGAGGAGTTCGGCTGAAAAAGAGGTGGCGTGGTTCCCTTTCGTGCTGCACATTGAGCTTACCCGCCAAGCTGCAGCCGTTTGTCGTTTTCGAGCATGGTCTTGAGGTTAGGCCACTCGACTTCGTTCATTTCATTGAACGCATTCAGGTAGACCGTTACGACTTCCGCCGGATACTTCGCCAGGACCGCATCAACCGCGGCCCCAAGTTTGGCATCGTCCATGGTGGCCGGCAGGTCCTCGACGACACCCTCCTTATGAGCGATTCCGAGCGCGTCGAGAAAGTCGCACAACAAGCCTTTGTGCTTCTTAAGCAGCCAGGTGCGCAGAAGGTTTGCCGTGATGGGCTCAAGTGCTGGTTTGGTCAGCGTGGTCAGGATGGCTGAGTGCTGTTGCGTCCGGGGCTGCCGTTCGAGGAAAACCGGCCTCACTTTGCGCGCTTCAGCCACGGCGCTCAAGGTAGCTTTGTAGAGAGGCTTGTCCTCCTCATGCGCGTAGATCAGGATCTCGGCAGCCAAAGGAGGTGACATGAAGCCAATTAATTCGTGTGAAGTAAGCATGAAAGTAAATGGTTCATCCAACCGTGAGCACAGAAAGTTTGTTTTTCATTGCGAGCTGCTGACATCGCTCTGGTTCAAGCAGGAGCGAGCGGCCCGCTTCAAAGGCCAGTACCGCAATGCGCGCCGAGACGCAAGTCTCAAGTGTTTGGGGACCCAGACAAGGGATATCAAACCGCAGGTCATGGTTCTCCCGGGCCACCTTGACTGCGACAGCGCCGCCAGCCGGTTCGGCCATTTGTCCTCCGCGTGCCAGACATCGGTCCGTGCCTTCGAAGGCCTCAACAGCGAGCGTGGTTCCTTCTTTAACAACAACCATCTGACCGACCTCAAGGCGAGCCATTTCCTTCGCCAGGCGAAAACCAAATTGCACATCGTCGCGCTGGTCAGCTGAAATCGCCGGGCCCAAACTGAAATCCTTTCCGGGCATGAGTTCCCGAAGCCACGGGGTGGCCTCGACTAATTCGACGCCTTCCTTTTTTAACTCATCAGCAATCGCACCGAAAATCGTGTGAGCGTTCTTTTCTTTGAGCCGCATTAGCAGCCCTAACGCGCGCAAGTCGGGTCGAACCTTGTAAAGATTGCGGGGAGCAATCTGGCCGGCCATGACACATTGTCTCACATTCCGTTTGGTAAAAGCCGCAATCATTTTCCCAAGTTGTCCCACATGCAGCCAAACGATGTCGTCCACAAGCGATGCGAGCTCAGGTTCGGTTTCACCTTCAAAAGCCACCGCGACGAGCCGCTTGACTCCGCATCGCCGTGCCTCGCGGGCCAGAATGAGCGGAAGAGAGCGGTTGCCGGCAATGAGACCCAGAGTGTCTGTCGCAGGAGCCATAGGCGGGCTAGGAGCGTCTCAGAACCAAACAACCAGCATGGCCCAAGTTTTCGCGTGAGCTTCGCTTTGTTGCGTGGCGGCCCTGTGGGAAAAGTGTCCTGAATTTGCGCATTTTCCGCTTATTAAAAGGCAAAGTGCCGCAATTGTAAATCGTAGAGCCACTGAGGCATACTGCGAAGGCGTAACGATGCCAGCCTATTCAATGGGGCTTTTCAAAATCGCATGCTCGTCAAACAACTTCGATAGGACTTGCGGCTCTTGAGGTCACAAGTCACGTTGAAACAGACTTTTGTCCATTGAGGAAGACCCCTCATGGTGGACGACTTCTAAGTAGGTCCGGTGCACGTTCTTGGCGCGAGGATTGCTCTCTCAGAACGCGGATTTTTCTGAAGCAGACCAAATTGTAACGCTCGTAATGACAGGCGCTTCCGGAATCCCCGACTGACTATGGAAACAGTGGTCACCTGGGGCAATGCTCCCAGTGAAACCGCCGCCGCCGAAGTTGGCGCTGCGCTGCGGCGTGCCACGGTGCTTTCGGCGGTGATCCTCATCGCAACCATTGCCCTGAGCGCCGGCATTTACTTTTCTGGGATTCAGGAAATACACGACCCCCAAGCCAGGCAAACCGGCAATCCTCTGTCCGTTACTTTCGAATTGCTGCGCCGTTTTGATCGAATTGCTTTGGGGGTCGGCGAGTTGGTCATTGTGGGGGGCATCGGGGCTTTGATCCCGTTGGTAACGGCCGCTCGGCGGCGGCTCAACGCCCAAGCGGGGCAATGGGCCCGAGAGTCACGCGAATGGCAGGCGGCGCTGGCAGGTCAGCAAACCCAACTTGTGGAGCTGCGGCGCAGTAACAATGCGTGGATGGCCACGCGGGAGCAATTAGGCGAGCGCATCCGTGTTCTGAACGCAGATAACGCGCGTCTGCAGGGTGAGCTCGATAAGCGCAACCGTTCGGAGCGGATGCTCTCCCAAAGGCGCCAGGAGCTGGAGAGTTCCAAAAGCGTCCTGGAACTGCACGTCCAGGCCCGGACCGAGGAACTGCAGAGTCTGCAACGGCGCTATGAAATGATCCTAAATTCCGCAGGCGAAGGCATCTGCGGTCTGGATATGGAAGGCCGCGCCTTATTTGTAAATCCCGCGATGGCCCAGCTGGCGGGACGGCCAGCCTCAGAACTTATTGGCAAGACCGAACAGGAGATTTTCCTATGGGACGGCACTCAAGTTGAAGCACCTTTGGACGGCCAACATTCCGGCGAACAGATTGTTTATCGCCGAGACGGGACCTGTTTCCCGGTCGAGTTCGTCAAGACTCCGATTGATGAAAACGGACGTGTGATCGGTTCGGTGCTCGTTTTTAAGGACATCACCGAACGCAAGCGGGTTGAAGAGACCCTGGCCCGGAAAGCATCTGAACTGGCGCGCTCCAACGCCGAGTTGGAACAGTTCGCGTTTGTGGCCTCGCATGACCTGCAGGAGCCTCTGCGCAAGATCCAGGCATTTGGGGACCGGTTGAAAGCGCGTTGCGAAGGGTTTCAGTCACCTGACGTAAAAGACTACCTGGAGCGAATGCAAGGGGCCGCCGCCCGCATGCGCACGCTAATAAATGACTTGCTGGCATTTTCTCGTGTGATCCGCAGTTCGGAACCGTTTGTGCAGGTAGACCTGGCCCAGGTCACACGCGAAGTCCTGGGGGACCTGGAGGTGCGCATTGAAAAGACCGGCGCGCGAATCGATGTCGCCGACCTGCCTACGGCCGAAGCCGACCCGATGCAAATGCGCCAACTGCTGCTGAATCTAATTACGAACGCGCTCAAGTTCCAGATGCCCCGTGCCACCCCGGTCATTCATGTCCAGGGCCGCACCCTGACCGCGCTTTCGGGCGAGGCTCTTTGCGAAATCAGCGTTCGGGACAACGGAATCGGTTTCGATGAAAGGTACGTGGACAAAATGTTCGCGGTATTTCAACGATTGCATGGACGCAGCGAGTACGAAGGCACGGGCGTCGGGCTGGCGGTTTGCCGGCGCATCGTGGACCGGCACCACGGAAACATCACCGCCAAAAGCACGCCGGGGGAAGGCGCCACATTCACCGTTACACTGCCCGTTCATCAAACCCAATCGGAGGCCCACGGATGAGTGCTTCTCCGAAAATCCCGGTGATTCTGATGGCGGATGATGACGACGACGATCGTCTGTTGGCGCACGATGCGCTTGCCGAATCGCAAGCTCCCGTCACGATCCACTTTGTCGAAAACGGCGAAGAACTGCTAGACTACCTTTGGCATCGAGGCAAGTACCAGGCGCCGGCCAGTTCACCGCGCCCCGGTTTAATCCTGCTGGATCTGAATATGCCCAAAAAGGACGGGCGTGAGGCCCTGCGCGAGATCAAGACCGACCCGGAGTTGCGGCGCATCCCGGTGGTCGTGCTTACGACCTCCAAAGCTGACACGGACATCGCGGCGATTTACGACCTTGGCGCAAACTCTTTCATTTCAAAACCATTCCAATTCGAGGCGCTGGTAAGCGTCATGAAAACTTTGGGACAATACTGGTTCCAAACGGTCGAACTGCCCGCCCCAAAATGATTCCTATGTACCCGGCGGGCATCATTAAAGTGCTGCTGGTGGAGGACGATGAGGATGATTACATCCTCACGCGCGACTTGCTGTCTGAATTGCCGGGGCAACGACTCGGGCTGGATTGGGCGAAGACTTTCGCCAAAGGATTGGACCTCATGAGCCGCAACCAACACGACGTCGTGCTGGTGGATTACCGATTGGGGGCCCAAAACGGAGTCGAACTGCTGCGCGCGGCCACGGGTGCCGGATGTCAGGCACCCGTCATTCTGCTTACCGGTGCGGGCGAACATCAGGTCGATATAGAGGCAATGCAGGCGGGAGCGGCCGATTACCTCGTGAAGGCTCAACTCCAGGCGCATGCGCTCGAACGAAGCATTCGCTACGCGATCCAACGCAAGCGCGCCGCCGCGCTGGCCGCCTTCGAGCAAGCCCGGCTTGCTGCTTTCGGCGCGGAAGTAGGCCTGGCATTGACACGCCGCGATCCGCTGGATGCAATCCTCAACCGTTGTGCCAAGGCCATGGCCCAGTACCTTAACGCAGCCCTGGCACAAATCGCCACTTTTGATCCACGCAAGCAAGCCTTTGATATCCGGGCCGCAGCCGGCCCATTGCTTGAAACGGGCCAGCCGGGACCCGATCCTGGAAGGATACGACTCCCAATTGCCTCGCTTCGAAAAGGTGAGCCGGTGCTGATTCGTCATCTGCCTGTAGATGAACGGTTGGGAGACCCGGCCTGGGTCGCTCGTGAAGCTCTAGTGTCTTTTGCGGGCTATCCACTGGTAATCGAGGACAAGCTCGTCGGACTCATGAGCATTTTCACCCGCCAGGCACTGGGTGAAGAAATGCTGCAGGAAATGAGTTCGGTTGCCAACGGTATATCTTTGTGTATCGAGCGCAAACGGTCGGAAGAGGCCCTGGATGCCAGCGAGGTCAAATACCGCTCGGTCGTCGAGAACATTAAGGAAGTCATCTTTCAACTGGATGAGTTCGGGCACTGGACTTTCCTGAATCCAGCCTGGACTGATGTCACGGGGTTCCAAGTCAAACCTACCCTGGGCACTTTTTTCATCGAGTACCTTCACGAGGAGGATCGTGAGCGCAACCGACATATTTTTCTGCAATTAATGCAGCGCAAGCTCGAATATTGCCGTTATGAAACGCGGTTTCTCACCAAGGACGGCAAGGTGCGCTGGGTGGAAATCTACGCGCAGCTCACTGTAAACTCCGAGGGGAGTATGCTCGGCATCTCCGGCAGTCTTACCGATATCACCGAGCGGAAGTTGGCCGAGAGCGCCATACAAAAACTGGCTGCTTTCCCACAGGTCAATCCCAACCCTATTCTGGAATTTGCGGCTGATGGCACGCTAACCTATTCGAATGAGGCCGCCCATGAAATGGCCCGCTCGTTGGGCAAGCCCAATATCATGGACATTCTGCCGCCGCAGACCTGCAATATCGTTCGCGAAAGTTTCGCGAGTGGGGAAAAGAGGTTGCGTGAAGAAGTCTGCCTGGCCGGCAGAACCATAACCTGGTCCTTCTTTCCAGTAGCGGCTAATCATGTGGTGCACTGCTATGGCGCGGATGTGACTGACGTGCTGAACCTGGAAGCCCAGTTGCGCCATGCGCAGAAGCTTGAATCGGTCGGCCAGCTGGCGGCAGGCGTGGCTCACGATTTCAATAACATTCTGACAGTCATTCAGGGTTATTCCGAGGCGCTGCTCGATCAGTGTCCGTCTGAAAGCTCCACCATGCGGCCTCTGAAACAAATTTCGGATGCCGCCAAGCGCGCTGCTTCCCTCACCCGACAATTGCTCATGTTCAGCCGCAGACAGGTCATTCAGACCAAAGTACTGGACCTGGACGCGGTGTTGCAGAATCTGGCAAACATGCTTCAGCGTTTACTGGGAGAAGATATCGCCCTGGAGACCGATTATGCGCGCGATGTGCCGCATATTGAAGCCGATACGGGCATGCTCGAGCAGGTCGTCATGAACCTGGCGGTGAATGCCCGTGATGCCATGCCCGGTGGCGGCAAACTCTCGCTCGGGACCGCCGCGGTGAGCGTTGAGTCCACTTATGCCAATCAGCATCCCGATGCCCGTCCCGGGAATTTCGTTTGCCTCAGCGTTACCGATACTGGATGCGGGATGGATCGTAAGACATTGGAGCGGATCTTTGAGCCCTTCTTCACAACCAAGGAGGTCGGCAAGGGAACAGGGTTGGGTTTGGCGACTGTTTATGGCATCGTCAAGCAGCATCAGGGTTGGGTTGAGGTAAGCAGCCAGCTCGGCGCAGGCACGACCTTCAAAATCTTTTTTCCGGCTGTGGCTCGCACCGTCGAAGCTGCCAACGAAGGGGCCGACGCTCCCGAACCGGTCCATGGGGGACATGAGACCATTCTGGTTGTGGAAGACGAGCCCGTATTGCGAGAGTTCGTTCGCGAATACCTTGAGAGTTTTTCCTATCGCGTGCTGGAGGCCGGCTGCGGCGCAGAAGCCCTTCGCGTGTGGGACGAATCCAATGGGGAGGTCGACCTGCTACTAACGGACATGGTGATGCCGGAGGGAATGACTGGGCGCGACCTCGCTACTCAGTTGAAGAGACGCAAACCTGGTCTGAAGGTGATTTATAGCAGCGGTTACAGTCCCGAAAATCTTGGGCGCGACTTTGGCCAAAGCGAAACTGTGTTCCTGTCCAAACCCTATATGCCACCGCAGCTGGCACGGACCGTGCGCCAATGCCTGGATAGCTTAAGCAAGCACGCCCCCGAACCTGCCACTGCTTGATGCGCATGCGGCCGTTCACGCATGAAGCATCAGGTCACGCTCTCATTTGCCCTGGCCCTGAGGCCGGAGTGCCGCTTCGTACCGGGCGATGTCATTTGTTTTATTTAGCTTCTGTGCCATGGGCAGCAGAATTCTAAACAAACGTACCTTATCGGGATATTCGGGATGCTCGGCCAGCAATTCCTGGTAGGCGGCATAGGCCTCCGCCTCGCGGCCCAACACAGTCAGTTTTTCTCCCAGCGTGAGCAGGAGCCGCACTTTTTGTTGAGGCGAGCAGTCGAGCTTGAGGGCTTCTTGCCACTCCTGAATGGCTGACGAGGGTTTGCCTTGCGTAGCATAGAGATCGCCCAATTTTTCCCTCAGCACCGCGCTGGTTTTTGTCAGGTCCAATTGTTCGAGGATGCCGGCGCACTCAGCCGTTTTGCCATTTAGCAGGTTTAGATTCACCAGCCGAAGATAGGACCATTCCAACCACGGACTCTGCCGCTCGCGGAGTTCATTCTGAAGTTGATCCGGATTTTTGCCGGTGGGTCGGTACAAAGGATCCCCGACGACTGTTGTTTGCCAGGAAAGAACCGGCTGGCTCGCGCAGGCGGCTTCGCCAAAAGTGAATCCGAAATAAAGAAGCCTGGAAGTGAAGACTGCAACGTCAGGTGTGCCGGTAAGGAAGGGTTCCTGTACGCAGCCCATGGAGATGGTGGCGCCTCGCGCTATCAACGGGCCGACCCAGCCCCGGCTATCGCTGCGCAGAGTGACGGCACTGTATGAATGCAAATGATAAGCAAACGCTCCAGGCATGAACTCCACTTCGGGTTGGGCAAGAGGGCCTGAGATGTTCTGGTCGTACCACCCAATGTAAATCGCGATCTGGCTCATCGGAAAACCTGCCGGAAAAGTATTGGGGCTTTCGTCCACGACGGTCTCAAAGCCCAGGTGCCGGCACATTTCACCTGCGTTGCGAATCCAATCGTCACCCAGTTTATAACCGGGTTCAGTTGTGTTGCGCAGGTCAAAGTAAGCACGGCCCCATAAGCCGTTGGTCTCCGCTTCAATGGCTTTGTCTACCAATCCCCGCGCGACGGCGGCAGTGGGGCCATCGAGTCTGGCGACCAGCAGCAACCCATTGGTTGGATACATCCAGGCAGCATTAGTGGTGGCATACGCGAGATTCCGCAGAGCGCCGGTCAACGGCAGTTTCTGCTCCATCAGCGGCAACAATGACAATTCGCTGTCCACCGCGGCTTCGTTGCGCCTCATTTCCGGGCGCAGTTTTTCCATTCCTTCCTCCCTAAGCTGAGGGTCGTGCAGGATCCGCAGGGGCACGCCGTAACACAGCACGGCGTACCGAACGCGGGCATCGGCAACGCTCCGTTCTTCACGAGCAGGTTGGTTGTTTGTCGCGGGGACCGTTCGGGAAACGACGTGCCAGAGCCCGTGCTTTTGCAATGCTGCGGCGAGTGGCTCTTGCAAAGTCTGGCGAAATTCGGCGCGCGTCATGTCCTCATTGGTGGACATTTCGAATCCAAAGACCTGGTCAGCCGGCACATGCCGCGCTTGCGCGTAATGGTCGGCGACCGTTTTGGAATCAGGAACGCGGCTGTTATAGACCACTACAACCTCATCGCCGGGGGAAGCAGCCATGGCGCAAAGCGAAAGGACAAGGAGCAAGGTCAGAATAAGGATCTTCATTGGTTTGGAATTGGCAATTGCAAGGGGAACTTAGTTCAAGGTGGTCTTTGTTTGGAAGTTAATCACCGTTCACTTTCAACCCGTCATAGGCAAGTTCGACCCCGTCTGGCAATTCAGCCTGAGCTTTATCATGATCATACGCATGAGTCAGGTGGGTAAAATAGGTGCGATGAGCACTAATGCGGCGGGCTGCCGTAAGCGCCTCGTCCAGGCACATGTGCGTCGGGTGCGGCGTCAACCGTAGCGCATCCAGCACCGCGACCGGCACGCCGCGCACCTGCTCGATGACCTCGGGCGGCACCGTTTTGCAATCGCTCAAGTACGCAAGTCGTTTTCGGCCGGACTGCACGAACAGAAAGCCGGTCGTCTCGGTTCTGCCGTGCGGCAGAGATACGGGCACGATATCCAGATCGCCCAGGCGGAAGGGTCCCTCAATCACATGCGGCTCAGGAATAAAGTAGCCTTGCGGCCACGGCCCGTCATGGAACGCATAAGCAAATACGCGCTGCAGGTCCTTCATCGTCTGAGCGTTGGCATAAATCGGCAGGGCGGTCCCCCCACGCGCGTCACAGATGCGCCGGCAATCATCCAATCCCATGATATGGTCGGCATGAGAATGTGTGAACAACACCGCATCCAAATACGACAGTTTCTCGCGTAACATCTGAATGCGGAATTCAGGGGTGGTATCCACTACGAGCCTGACCTGCTCAGTAGCCACGTAAATGG
>Ga0306920_100013202_pt1 | contig 11242 bp, 8 predicted proteins | sample flu12Cox44000170_FD_204666 | JGI IMG/M metagenome (GOLD analysis project Ga0306920, IMG submission 204666) | Lab enrichment of tropical soil microbial communities from Luquillo Experimental Forest, Puerto Rico - flux4day.12C.oxic.44.000.170 (v2)... | ecosystem: Environmental > Terrestrial >...
GGATTGTCCACGGGCCTTCAACATCGACAGGCAATTCCAGATTTCCTGGCGGATCAGCGGCGCCAGCCCTTCGGTCGCCTCGTCGAGGATCAGGAGCTTTGGATTGGTCATCAGCGCGCGGCCGATCGCCAGCATCTGCTGCTCGCCGCCGGACAGCTGGTTGCCCATGTTGCCGCCGCGTTCGGAGAGGCGCGGAAACAGCGTGTGGATTTTTTCGATGGTCCAGGGGTCGCCAGCGCCAAGCCGATTGGCGGAGGCGGCGACAAGATTTTCCCGTACCGTCAGGTTCGGGAAAATCTGGCGGCCCTCGGGCACGAGTCCGATGCCGAGTTTTGCGATTCTGTAGGACGGCAGGCTTCGCGTCTCCTGCCCGCCGAAGCGGATCGCGCCCGCGCGCGCCGGCGTCAGGCCCATGATGGAGCGGATGGTCGTGGTCTTGCCCATGCCGTTGCGGCCCATCAGCGAGACCATCTCGCCTGCGCGGACCCTCAACGACAGGCCGAACAGCACCTGGCTCAGGCCGTAGCAGGTCTCGATCTCCTCGACCGCCAGCAGCGGCGCGGCGTCAGCCATGACGGACCACCACGTGCTGATCGCCGAGGTAGGCGCGCCTCACCTCGTCGTTGCTGCGGATTTCGGACGGGCTGCCCGAGGCGATGACGCGGCCATAGACCAGAACCGAGATACGATCGGCGAGCGCGAATACCGCCTCCATGTCGTGCTCGACGAGCACGATGGTGACTTCCTTGCGCAACTCCCGCAGCAGCTTGACCATGCGCGCCGACTCGGTGACGCCGAGCCCCGCCATCGGCTCGTCCAGCAGCAACAACTGAGGTCTCGTTGCAAGCGCGACCGCAAGCTCCAGTTCGCGCTGCTCGCCGTGGCTCAATTTCGAGACCAGGGTATCGGCGCGCTCTATAAGCCCGACACGCCCAAGCGCGGCGTGCGCAGTCCGCCGCAAACCGCCCTCCTTGCGCGCGTTGCCGAAGAAGTAAAAGGAATGGCCCTCATGCGCCTGTGCCGCCAACGCGACATTGTCGGCCGCAGTGAAGTCGAGAAGCAGCGAGGTAATCTGGAAGGAGCGCGCAAGCCCCAATGCGCTGCGCCGATAGGCCGGCAGGCGCGTGATGTCGCGGCCGGCGAGATAGATGCTGCCGGAATGCGGCACGAGGTGGCCGGTCAGCTGGCTGATCAATGTGGTCTTGCCGGCACCGTTCGGTCCGATGATGGCATGCAGCTCGCCGCGCGTCACCTCGAGCGAGACGTGGTCGGTTGCGATGATGCCGCCGAAGCGGCGGACAAGATTTTGCACGCGGAGCAAGGGCTCAGCCACGGCTCAACCTCCCGAGCAGTCCCATGATGCCGCCGCGCCCGAACAGCACAATCAGCAGCAAAAGAGGCCCCATGATCAGCGCCCAGTATTCCGTCACCTCCGACAACAGCTCCTCGAGCACGAGATAGACCACGGCCCCGACCACCGGCCCGAACAGCGAGCCCATGCCCCCCAGGATCACCATGACCATGAGGTCGCCGGAGCGTGTCCAGTACATGACCGCTGGGCTGACGAAATCGGTATTGTTGGCAAGCAGCGCGCCCGCCAATCCGCACATGGTGCCGGCAATGACGAAACACGCGAGCCTGTAGCGCCTCGCCGGAAAGCCGATCGCCTGCATGCGCTGCTCGTTGGAGCGAAGCCCCTGCACCACGAGGCCGAAACGCGAATTGACGATGCGCCAGATCAGCCAGATTGTCGCAAGCAGACAGGTAAGGCAGAGATAATAGAACTGCACGCGGTTCGACAGGTTGAAGAGCCCGGCAAAATCGCTGCGCTTGTAGATGGTCAGTCCATCGTCGCCGCCGTAGCGGGCAAGGCCCGAGGCGACGTAATAGGCCATCTGTGCAAAGGCGAGCGTGATCATGATGAAATAGACCCCGCGGGTGCGCAACGACAGCGCGCCGATGACAAGCGCGTAAATCGCAGACGCCAGCAGTGCCGCCGGAAACTGCAGGAAGCCGGAGCCAAAGCCTTCCTGGGCCAGGATGCCGACGGCATAGCCGCCGATGCCGAGATAGGCGGCGTGTCCAAAGCTCACCATGCCGCCATAGCCCATGATGAGATTGAGGCTGGCGGCCGCGAGCGCAAGAATGACGATGCGGGTGACCAGCGTCAGCACGAAGACATTGCCCGTGAGCGCCGAATAGGCCGGCAGCAACAACAGGGCGGCGACCACCAGTGCCGCGACGGCATTGCTGGCGTTGACGAAAGCCTTCATCGCCGCGCGGCCGGAAACAGCCCCTCCGGCCGCACCACCAGCACGATCGCCATCAAGAGATAGATCAGCATCGAGGAGAGCGCGGGCGCCGCGGTCGCAGCCGCGGCCGAGCTCAGGATCTGCCGCAGCAGGTTGGGCAGGAAGGCGCGGCCGAGCGTGTCGATCAGGCCGACAAAGATCGCGGCCAGGAAGGCGCCGCGGATCGAGCCGATGCCGCCGATCACGATAATGACGAAGGCGAGGATCAATATGTTCTCGCCCATTCCGATTTGCACGGTGAGGATCGGCGCCTGCATCAGTCCGGCAAGGCCCGCAAGCGCAGCACCAAGCCCGAATACCAGCGTGTAGAGCAACTTGATGTTGATGCCGAGCGCGCCGATCATTTCCCGGTTCGAGGCGCCGGCGCGGATCAGCATGCCGATGCGGGTTCGCATCACGCCGAGATAGAGCAGGAGCGCGACCACGAGCGCCACCACGATGATCGCCAGCCGATAAGCGGGGTAGTGAATCCCGGGCAGGATCTGCACCGGGAATGCGAGCCAGGACGGCAGCGGCAGCGCCAGACCCGCCGGTCCCCAGATCAGCCGCACCGCCTCGTTGAAAAACAGGATCAGCCCGAAGGTTGCCAGCACATGATCGAGGTGATCGCGGCCATAGAGGTGCCGCAGCGCCGTGTATTCCAGCACGATGCCGAGCAACAGCGTGGCAGCGAGCGCAAGCACCGCGCCAAGCACGAAACTCCCGGTCCAGGCGACGAAGGTTGCGGCGAAATAGGCGCCCATCATGTAGAGCGACCCGTGCGCCAGATTGACGAAGTCCATGATGCCGAACACCAGCGTCAAGCCCGCCGCCAGCAGGAACAGCAGCAGCCCGAACTGCAGCCCATTCAGGATTTGTTCGACGACAAGCAGCATCGGCTTTGAAACGACCCCAGTTGCGACGGTCCACGCGACCTTTCCGCCAGATTCACTTCCACCCTCCCCTGGAGGGGAAGGGTCGGTCCGCAATCGAGCGAAGCGAGACAACGACCGGGGTGGGGTGAAGTCACCACGCGAAACCTCACCCCACCCGATCGCTCATTTCATTCGCGATCGACCTCCCCCTCCAGGGGAGGGTAAAGAAAAACGGCAGCGTTCCCGACGCTGCCGTTTTCTTTAAGCAAATTCCGCGATCACTTCATCGGGCATTTGTCGTGGAAACGATCCTGATCGTCCTTGACGATGGTGGCAACCGTCTTCAGCGAAAGCGCCCCGTCGGCGTCCTTGACCACATCCTGCAGGTAGAAGTTCTGGATCGGGATGTGGTTGTTGCCGTACTTGTACGAACCGCGCACCGATTTGAAATCGGCCTTCTCCATCGCCGCCTTCATGGCGTCCTTCTTGCTGGTGTCGCCGCCGACCGCGACCACGGCGCTGTTGATCAGTTGCGCGGCATCATAGGACTGTGCGCCGTAGAAGGTCGGACGCAGGCCCGGATATTTCTTGCGATAGTCCTCCACGAAACGCTTGTTCTGCTCGTTGGGCAGGTCGTTCACCCATTCCTGCGCGCCGGGTACGCCAAGCGCGTTGTCCTTCTGCAGCGGCAGCGACAATTCGTCGATGGTGAAGGCGGTATAGAGCGGAATCTGCTGCTTGATACCGGCCTGCGTATACTGGTTGAGGAACTGCACGCCGGCAGCTCCAGGATAGAACACGAAGATGGCGGCCGCGTTCGAGTTGCGCGCCTTGGTCAGTTCGGCCGAGAAGTCGAGTTGGCTCGGCCATACCGTATATTCTTCGCCGACCACCTCGCCCTTGAACGTGCTCTTGACGCCGGCCAGCATGTCCTTGCCGGCGGCATAGTTCGGACCGATCAAAAACACCGACTTGACGCCCTTCTGGTTCATATAGAGGCCCATGGCCTGTGGCGTCTGATCGTTCTGCCAGGAGGTCGAGAACACGTAAGGCGAGCACAACTCGCCTGCGAGCTGCGAGGGTCCGGCGTTGGCCGAGATCAGGAAGGTCTGCGAGTCCACGGCGCTCTTCAGCGAGGCGAGCAGCACGTTCGACCAGATGTAACCCGCGATGAAATCGACCTTGTCGGATTGCACAAGTTTTTCGGTCTTCTGCTTGCCGACGTCGGGCTTTTGCTGGTCGTCCTCGTAGATCACCTCGACCGGCTTGCCGCCCATCTTGCGTCCCAGGTGATCAAGCGCGACCTCGAACGAGTTGCGCATGTCGTTGCCGATCACGGCCGTCGGGCCGCTGAAGGTCGAGACAAAACCGATCTTGATGGTGTCGCCCGCAAGCGCCGGATCTGAAAGCACCAGTGCCGTCGCGCCTGCGAGCCAGAACGCCGTTCTCATTTGCAATCCCCTCCCTCGTTACTTCTCATCCTGGCGCCAGCCGCGCCATTCGCCTTCTTTGAGACGGAGTGTTTTGTGCGCGAAATCGGCACCCGGCAGCAAGCAGGAAGCAATGGCCGGCTTTAGAACCTTTGGCTCAAGCCGGCATGAACGATAGTGCGTAGACACAGGCGACGCAAGAACTATACTGCAGGTTACTTTCCTGAGACCAAACCGGCCTTGGACCCGACGCACGAACGAATAGTTTAGTCTCTTTCTCCGGGACGAGGCAGCGACCATGACACCGGCAAAACCCCATCGTGTCGTGATCGTCGGCGCAGGTTTTGGCGGACTGGAGGCGACCTACCGCCTTGCCGGCGCGCCGGTCGAGATCACGCTGATCGACCGCCGTAACCACCATCTGTTTCAGCCACTGCTTTATCAGGTCGCGACCGCTTCGCTTGCGACGTCCGAAATCGCCTGGCCGATCCGATATCTGCTGCGTGACCGAGCCGAGGTCACGACGTTGTTTGCGACCGTTACCGGCGTTGACGCGGCGAAGGGCCGCGTGCTGCTCGACGACGGCGACTCGTTACCCTACGACACGCTGGTGCTCGCGACCGGCGCGCGACACGCCTATTTCGGCCATGACGAGTGGGAGGCGTTCGCGCCCGGCCTGAAGACGCTCGAGGACGCCACCACGTTGCGGCGGCACATCCTCGTTGCCTTCGAGCGCGCCGAGCGTGAGACGGATGCGGCGCGGCGGGCAGCGCGACTGACCTTCGTGATCATCGGCGCGGGTCCGACCGGCGTGGAGCTTGCCGGCACGATCGCCGAGCTTGCGCATCACACGTTGGCGGCGGACTTCCGCAAGATCGACACGCGCAAGGCGCGTGTCGTGCTGATCGAGGCCGGTCCCAGGGTGCTTGCGGGATTTGCCGACGATCTCTCGGCTTACGCGCAACGCTCGCTGGAGAGGATCGGCGTCGAGGTCGTGCTGGGGCAGCCGGTCACCGCGATCGATGCGGACGGCGTGGTCTATGGCGGCCAAAGGCTCGAGGCCAAGACGCTGATCTGGGCCGCCGGCGTGCGCGCCTCGCCCGCGGCCGAGTGGCTCTCCGCCCCTCACGATCGCGCCGGACGGCTTGAGGTCTTGCCCGATCTCACCGTGCCCGGCCATCCCGATATCTTTGCCATCGGCGATACGGTGACAATCGCCGCCTGGAACGGCCAGCCGGTCCCCGGCATCGCACCAGCCGCCAAGCAACAGGGACGTTACGTTGCCGGATGCATCAAGACGCGCCTCAAGGGCGATAAATGCGAAGCCTTCCGCTACAAGCATGCCGGCAGCCTGGCGCAGATCGGCAAGCGCCTTGCGGTGATCGATTTCGGACGCATCAAGCTGCGCGGCGCGATTGCGTGGTGGATCTGGGGCATTGCCCACATCTACTTCCTGATCGGACTGCGCCATCGGCTTAGCGTCGCGCTGAGCTGGCTGTGGATCTATGTGCGCGATCAGCGCGCATCCCGCCTGATCACGCAAGGCAGCAGTAAGGTCGGACGCTGAACCCTGCGCATGGAACGTGCAAAAGCGAACGTCGGCTCCTTCGGGATCAATCGTCACCGATCCGGGTTTGCCCGCTCGAACTGACGCAATAGCTCGTTGCCGCGCTCGACTGCGGCATCCAGCGCCGCTTTCGCGGATTTCCTGGCGCTGAACGCCTGCTCCAGCTCGTCCTCGATCGCGTTGCGAATCAACACGAAGGAGCCGAGCCGGAATCCACGCGAGTTCTCGGTGGGAGGCTTCAGCGTGACCTGCTCGATCGCAAGCGAAGCGCCCGGATTGCGATCATAGAAGCCCTGGGCACGGGTCTCTTCGAAGGCTGCGCGGGTGATCGGCAGATATCCCGTATGCTCGTGCCAGGCGGCCTGGACCTCCGGTTTCGACAGGAAGGAAAAGAATTTCGCCACCCCGGGGTATTCCGCCGGAGGCCGGTCGCGCAGCACCCACAGCGTCGCTCCGCCGATGGTGCTGTTCTGCGGCGCGCCGTCTACATCCGGCCAATACGGCATCATGCCATAGCCGACCTCGAATTTGGAATTGGCCTCGATATCGGCACGCGTCCCGGACGAGCCGATGAAGATTCCGCATTCGCCGTTCTGGAAACGCGGCTCGGCGGATTGCCCGCGGCCGCTATAGTCGAATATTTTCGTGGCCTGCCATTCCGCGAGCTGCGCGATGTGGCGCACCAAAACCGGGTTGTTGAAGTTCAAGGTGGCGTCCAGCCCGCCAAAGCCGTTCGCCTGAGTCGCGATCGGCAAATTGTGAAACGCGGAAAAATTTTCGACATTGATCCATGACGGCCAGGAGGTGGTGAAGCCACAGACCGCCCCATGCTCGCGCAGCCGCTTCGCAGCCAGTCCGACCTCAGGCCAGGTCTTCGGCGCAACTTCGGGATCGAGCCCGGCGCGGCGGAACATGGTCTTGTTGTAATAAAGGATCGGCGTCGATGCATTGAACGGAAACGATAACAGATTGCCGTGCACGTCGGCATAGTAGCCGGATATGGCCGGAAGATAGTCGGTCGGCGAAAACGGCTCCTGCTGCTCTCGCATCAATTCATGAACCGGATAGATCACGCCCTTCGCCGCAATCATCGTCGCGGTGGCGATCTCGTTGACCTGTACGATGGCGGGCTGGTTGCGCGAACGAAACGCGAAGATCGCCGCCATGACGGTCTCGGAGTAGGTGCCCTTGTAGCTTGGAACGATCCGGTATTCGGATTGAGATGCGTTGAAATCGGCGGCAAGCCCTTCCAGATGCCGGCCCAGTTCGCCCGACATCGCGTGCCACCACATGATGTCGGTCACCGCCGACGCCGGCGAAGCAAAGCCGATCGCGGCGGCGGCAGCGGCAAATTGCAAAAATCTGAATGCCGACCTCACGACGCCACCACTCTCGCCGCCAGTAGAGCGATTTGACGTTCGCTACCCATCAAAAATTCCTATATTTTTTATATGCGCGCGCCACGGGATTGCCTCATTTCGCGCCGGCCGGCCCGACCAGACCATTGACGACCATCCCGGCGTCGGCAATAGCTAACCCCTGCCCGCCTCTACAAAAAATGGCTTGAACCTTTTCTGCCCACCATAGACACCATCAACAAGAGGAAGATGTTGACCGTGTACCGCGCCGAGCTTCCGCGGACCCTCACCCTCGTTGTTGTGCTGTCATTGGCAGTGCCGGCAGCGAGCCTTGTCGTGCGCGAGTTTCACTGCGATAGCCAAATCACCATTGGGGCGAACCTCGATCGCAAGCCGTTCGAGGCGACGATGACGACCGTTTTCGGGAAATGCCGGCGCGAGCTCGCAATCGCCAGCTCGATCGATCAGGTGGACAGCGTGAGGTAGAGGATCTTGGCGCTGCGCACAAACATGGAGATCACGGGACGGCCCGCTAACCTATTTGCGCATGGCCGCGCGCGCATCGTCAGCCTGCTCCGCGCGGTACCTATCCGCTGGCGCATCCTGTCGATCGCGCTGTTGAACTCCGCCGTCGTGGTGGTGTTGGCCGCGCTGATCTGGAACGGAGCCAAGGTGTTGGGTTCTGCCTGGGAAGACGTGCGCCAGGTGCGCGAGTCCGACAAGATTCTCGCCTTGCTCGAGAGCGAAACGAGCCGGTTGCAGAATCTGATCCATCGCTACATCAACCAGCCGAGTCCGGAGCTGTTTGCCGAGATCCTGCTGTTGCGCGAGGCGGTGCTCGGCACGTTGACCACGCGCGCCGCGACCGATCCGATGCTGGCCGGATCGGTGGAAGAACTCGAGCGCGTCACCGATCGTTTCCTCAACGGCTTCGGCGAATTGCGCAGCCTGCAAACGACCATCGCAAGGACCTATGAGGAAGAGGTGCTCAAGCCGGCGCGCGACATGGCCGGGCTTTATTCGATCATCGAGGGCGCGACCGGCCATCGCGACGCCGCGATCTGGCCCGCACTCGACAAATCCCGCGAGGCCTTCACCGCGGTGCTGGTGGCGGCCAATGCCTACTATCTGTCGCTTGCGGCCGCCTCCGCGGAGGACGCCCGCCGCAACACCGAGACGATCGAGAAAACCATCCCCGAGATGACCGAGCTGGCCGACAACGACCTGCAGCGCCTGGCGCTGCAGCGCCTGAATACCAGCACGGTAGCGTTGCGCGAAGGATTTGCGAAGCTGTCTGAGCAGCTCTCGAGCCGTACCGCACTGCTGCACAATACTATCGATGCAACCCAGGCCGAAGCGATCGGCGTGATCGACGAGCTCTCCGCCAAGATGCGCGAACGGGAACAGAAAGCGCAGGCAACCTTCGACCGGACGCTGTCCGATATCTCCCGCCGCGTGCTGTCGATTGCGGTGATGTTCCTGGGCATCATCCTGACCGTCGGTGTCCTGATCGCGCTCTCCATACGGCTGCCGCTGCAGCAGATCATGACGGCGATGCGCGCGATCACGATCGGCGACTACGGCCGCCGGGTGCAGGGAACCACGGCCCGCGATGAAGTGGGCGCCATGGCGCGGGCGGTTGAGGTGTTTCGTGAAAATGCGATCGCCAAGCGCAGGACCGAGGATGAGTTGCGCACGGCGAAAGAAAAAGCCGAGAGCGCGTTACTCGAGCTCAACACCGCGCAGCAGAACCTGATCGATGCAGAGCGCCTGGCGGCGCTCGGTGGCCTCGTCGCCGGCGTCGCCCACGAGGTCAACAACCCGATCGGCATCAGCCTGACAGTTGCCTCCAGCTTCGCGCGGCGAACCGAGATGTTCGAGACCGATTTAAGGTCGGAAGGTGCCTTGCGACGCTCGCAACTGGAGGACTTCGTTCGAGCCTCGCGCGACGCCTCCCAGCAGCTGGTCGCCAACCTGCACCGCGCCGGAGAGCTGATCCAGTCCTTCAAGCAGGTCGCGGCCGACCGCTCGCACGCCGAGCGTCGGCAATTTTCCTTGAGCGAGGCGACCGATCAGATCATCGCAAGCCTGCGGCCGGTGCTGAAGCGGGCGCCGATCGAGCTGACGGTCGACGTGCCCGAAGGCCTGCTCATCAACGGCTACCCCGGATCGTACGGACAGATTCTGACCAACCTTTTCCTTAACGCCGTGAACCACGCCTTCGCCGGTGGCCGCTCCGGAACTATCTCGATCTCGGCGCGGGCGCGCGGTCACGATGACATCGAAATCAATTTTACCGACAACGGCGCCGGGATGACGCCGGACGTACAGCGGCAGGCCTTCGACCCCTTCTTCACCACGCGCCGCAACGAGGGGGGCACCGGGCTCGGCCTGCACATTGTCTATAATATCGTCACCCAGCAGCTCGGCGGGCGCATGATGCTCGAGTCAAGGCCGGGACAAGGCACCACATTTCGCATTATCATGCCGCGGACCGCCAAGGGCGTGGCGGATGAACCCGAAACGGACGAGACCGTAGCCGACGGAAGTGCCCAATGGCCGAACAGGACGATGTCCTCCACCTGATCGACGATGCCGAGGCCGCGCGCGAGGAGGCGCTCGCGCGCAAATGGAAGATCGCCGTGATCGACGACGATCAGGCGGTGCACGAGGGGACCCGCTTTGCGCTGAGCGACTACAGCCTGAACGGCCAGGGCCTCGAAATCCTCTCGGCCTATTCGGCCGCCGAGGGCCGCACCCTGATGCGCGAGAACCCCGATATCGCGGCCGTATTGCTCGATGTCATCATGGAGACCGACGTTGCCGGTCTCGAGCTCGTCGAATATATCCGCAGCGAACTTCGGAACGAGACCGTCCGCATCATCCTGCGCACCGGTCAACCCGGCCAGGCGCCCGAACGGCGCATCATCGTCCAGTACGACATCAACGACTACAAGGCCAAGACCGAGCTCACCGCGGACAAGCTGTTCACCTCGCTGACCGCCGCGCTGCGTAGTCACCAGCAGCTGGAGCGCATGGTGCAGACCAGGCGCGGCCTCGAGATCATCATCGATGCCGCCTCGACGCTTTATGATTTCAGGTCGATGCAGCGCCTGGCCGAGGGTGTGCTGACCCAGCTCGCCTCACTGCTCAACGTCGATTGCGCCGGCATCCTGGTTCTGCGCGACGACGGCAGCAAGTTGGGCGAGGAGCTTTCCGTGCTGGCCGGATCGGGCTGCTATAGCCGCTTCATCGGCGCGGCCGGTTCGAAATCGCTCGATCCGGATCTACGCGCGATGGTGGAAGCCGCCTTCAAGCGCCGCAAGCACGAATTCGACGATCACCGCACGGTACTTTATGTCCGCACCGGCAGCGGACGCGAAGTCGTCGTCCTGCTGCAGGCCGAGCGGCAATTGTCCGAGACCGATCGCGCGCTCGTGGAAATATTCGGCAGCCGGCTTTCGATCGCGTTCGACAACGTCATCCTTTACCAGCAGCTGCACGACGCCAATACCCAGCTCGAGGATCGCGTCTCCCAGCGCACGCGCGCGCTGATGCAGGCGAACCGGCGACTGTCGGCGCAGTGGCTGCGGCTGCAGCGCGCCAACGGATTCAAGAACGAAATCCTGGGAACGGTCGCCCACGACCTGAAGAATCCGCTCGGCGTCATCCTCGGCCGCACCGAGATGCTGACCGAACTGATCACCACCGGTGCCTCGAA
>Ga0306920_100013203_pt1 | contig 11242 bp, 6 predicted proteins | sample flu12Cox44000170_FD_204666 | JGI IMG/M metagenome (GOLD analysis project Ga0306920, IMG submission 204666) | Lab enrichment of tropical soil microbial communities from Luquillo Experimental Forest, Puerto Rico - flux4day.12C.oxic.44.000.170 (v2)... | ecosystem: Environmental > Terrestrial >...
TATAAGGATCCGATATCAACATATCGGCTCCTGGGACGGGCCGGTGGTACTTGTTCCGCAATACGTCTTCCAATTGATCGATCGTGCCGGGCGCCTCGAGTTGAGTATACAAGTTGCTGTTCTTGCCCCACAGCGTCAACGTTTTCCCGTCAAAGACCATCTCGACGTTTGCAAATCCGCCGCCAAGAGCTGCTTAAAGCCATGTCTGACTATCTTGGCGCTCAAAAGACAATATCTTTCGATTATGATGTGAACCTCGAACTCGTCAGCACACAACAGCAAAAAATTGGGTTGGCGAGTTCCGGCACTGTGACGCTCAATCGCCCTGATAACCTTCACTTGACCCGCACCGGTAGTAGCCGCCGCGGGGGTCGCGAATATGTCGGCGACGCGAGTTGGCAGCGGATCCGGGGATTGTGACCGGGCTCGCGTCAGGACGCGCTTAAAGCGGCGAGAGATCTTCGCGATCGCCACGCCGTCCTGGCGCTGCGCCACTATCGCTCGATAGTGTCGAGAAGTAGCAGCAGACCAACAACGTGGCGCCCAGGAGGATCTCCCCGGGCGAAACAACGGAGGAGCCCATGTCGTCCCGCTGTAGCAAGGCCACGAGAAGGGTACAGAAATGGGGCGCTGTCCTGACGTAACGTTGCCGACGTTGGCGAAATTCGCCATCGCGATGGGGGTCATTGTCGGGGTTCCGCCATTGGCTCGCCGCGTGCATTTCCCGATTGTGGTCGGGTTGTTGCTGACTGGGGTCATCATCGGTCCGCATGGCCTCGATGTCGCGGGCCAGAACCGGCCCGTTGCAGAATTCTTTGCGGAATTGGGAGCGTTGCTTTTAATGTTCTTCGCCGGCCTCGAAATCGACCTTACCCAATTTCGGCAGGCGCGGCGTAAGACAATCATTTTCGGTCTGTGGACAACTAGCCTCCCTCTATTGCTCGGCACCGCCGTGGGATTCCTGTTTGGCTATAAACCAATCGCCGCCGTCGTATTGGGCTCGCTGTTAGCCTCCCATACGCTCCTCGGGCTGCCGATCGTAACTGGGCTTGGCATTGCTCGGCTCGAACCCGTGACGGTCACGGTAGGTGCGACGGTCATCTCCGACACCCTGTCTCTAATCGTGTTCGCGATCTGCGTGCCGAGCTGGGAAAACGGCCTTTCTTTCATCGGGCTCGTAGTGCAGCTGATCGAGATCGCGATCTTCGTACCGCTGATCCTGTTTGGTCTCAGTCGGTTGGGCGGATATCTGCTAAGCAAGGTCGAAGACGACGAGGACGCATATTTCATCTTGATGCTGGTAATTCTCGCCGTGGCGGGCACTCTCGCGACTAGCATCAACCTGCCCGGCATTGTCGGGGCCTTTCTCGCGGGGTTGGCGATAAACGCGGCGGCTCAACGGAGACTGGCCAAGGAAAAATTGGAGTTCTTCGGGAACTCGTTCTTCATCCCGATCTTTTTTCTCGCGACCGGGTTTCTGATCGATCCTCTCGCATTCTACCAAAGCATAACCGCCAATTTTCCCCTGGCCGCCGGCGTGATCGGTGCGCTGCTACTGGGGAAGTGGATCGCGGCGGAGATCGTCGGGCGAGCATTCGCCTATTCTCTGGTGGCGCGCAGCACCATGGGGTCGCTCACCTTGCCGCAGGTAGCAGCGACCCTCGCAGCAGCGCTCGTAGGCTTCACCACGTTCGACCCGGCGGGACGGCGTCTGATCGACCCCGCACTGCTCAATGTGGTTCTCGTGCTGCTGCTCACCACGGCGATCCTCGGACCGGCCCTGACGGCGTACTTCGCGCCGCGCATGCGCGTCGAAGCAGAGAATTCTGGACCCATAACCACGGTTCGTCGACGAGCTTGAGAAACCACGACGACGATCGGTTGCCGCTAACGCATACCTGAAGATGAAGCCGGCTGGAAGAAGCAAAGCGGGTCAATAAGCCGAGCGCACGACCGAAATTTCGCAGATCGCTGAGGCCCCCGCACGACGGTGTGCCGTCGGCGTCTACTACTTGCTACGCCCGGGCGGCCGCTGCAGTGGGGTCGTCGTCATCGAGAACGAGGGGCAATCCAATCAACAGCTTTCTGCTTCCAACCCTGCTATTTTGAGAGGGTGTTGAGTGGTTTAGCGGCGGCTTCCAGGCCACGTCCCCGTTGCATACCTGAGGCTCTGTCTATCCGCAGCGGCAAGCGCGCATGGTAATGGACCTATTGAACAAGGTGGCCACAACAGCGTTACTCGGGTTTGTGGTCTCGAGCATGATGGCGATGGGCGTGGGTTTCACCATCCGGCAGATCATCGACGCGCTGCGCGATGTGCGGCTCGTTCTGCTAGCGCTCTTGGCCAATTTTGTGGTGATGCCGCTCGGTGCCCTCGCCTTGGACAAAATGCTCCAGCTCGACGAGCCGCTGGGGGTGGGTCTGTTGCTGCTCGGTGCGGCGGCCGGCGCACCGTTCCTGCCCAAGCTGACCGAGCTTGTCAAGGGCAATCTACCCTTTGCCGTTGGGATCATGGTGCTTCTGGCGGTCGGCACCGTCGGTTACCTGCCCCTGGTCTTGCCCCTGTTGCTCCCGGGGGTCACCGTCAATTCAGAGAAGATTGCCGGCTGGCTGTTTCTGCTGACCCTATTACCGCTCGCTATTGGGCTCGCCGTGAGGGCGCAGTACGGGAAAGTAGCCGCGCGGGTGAAGCCCGTGCTCGACTGGGTTTCCAACATCACCCTGGTTCCGATGGTGTTTCTGCTCGCCGCGGCGAACATCGACAAGATTCTTCACCTTTTCGGCACCCGCGGCGTTCTCGCTGGATTTCTCTTGATAGCCCTGGGCATCGGCTGGATGCTCGGGGGACCTGGCATCGACACGCGACGGGCATTGGCCCTTGGTACCGGGCAGCGCAACATCGCCGCCGCACTCGTGGTGGCAAGCGAAAGCTTCAGCGATCCGAGCGTGGTCATCATGGTGATAGCTGTTACGATAGTGGGGTTGCTGACGCTCCTGCCACTATGTCACGTGCTAGCCAATTCCGGCCTCAGGCAATCCCCGAAATAGCCGTGACGGATGGTTCAGGCTCATATGCAGGTTGCGCAGCATGACCGAAAATCCGGTCGCTGATCGCCGCCCCGAGAGGCTGGACCCGGTGCACATTCGGCTTGCGCCCTTGGTTCCGGGGCGGCGGTTGCGGCCGGCGCGTAGCCAAGCTCGACCTCGGGCGCGGCGACGCCTCCTTTGCCTGCCGGGCCTGCCGTGACCTCGCCTACGCCAGCCAGTCGGAGACCCCGGTGCACCGCGCGATCACCCGGGTGCGCGGCTCCGCACGCTGCTCGGCGGCAGCCGGAACATCCTCGACCCGCTCCCCGGCAAGCCGCCGAGGATGCACCGCCGGACCTACGACCGACTCCTGGCCCCGGCGATGGCAGCGGAGGAACACATGCTTGCCCCCGATCTCGACTGGCTGCGCACCCGTTTTGGTGTCATATTGGGTCCCCCATGAGCCTGAGGCTGCGGCGGGAGCCGCCGATGGGTCCCGGCGGCGTATCGGGGGGTCGCGGGTGAGGGCGACCCGGGCCGTGAGGCTCAACGAGCTGGTGCAGATTACGCAAGGCGCTCACCCACACCAGGCTTCCGGGAGCGGCGACTGCTCGCCAGGGAGTTGATCTGGATCAAGGATCACGGACCACCCACGGTTTAACCAATGCGCGAGCTTGAATAAGACGCCCGGAGGGAGGACCCAATGTGCAGAACTGCTGTCGTGCAGGAAGCATCCAATGCGATTGGGATACACAGTCCGGTGCGGAACCACCGGTCAATGATCCGAAACGGGGACCTTATCATCGATCTTGAGAGACGCATTGTCACGGCAGACGGCAAGCCCATAGGGTTGACCGACAAGGAGTACAGTATCTTAGAGCTGCTTAGCCTGCGACTAGGCGTCACCGTGACCAAGGAGATGCTTCTTGACCACCTCTACGGCGGGAAGGACGAGCCGGAACTCAAGATCATCGATGTGTTTGTCTGCCATCTGCGCAAAAAGCTAGCGCAGGCGACGGACGGCAAACACTATATCGAGACCGTTTGGGGTAGAGGCTACCGGCTCTGCGCTCCGGCGGAAATGCCGGGTTTGCCCCATCCCTGACGCTCCGCGGGATTTGTCATTGTAAGCTAAGGAGCACCGGGACAAAAATCGGTTACGTATTTCTGCCAGCCGCCGGCCGGGCTCGGCCGAGGCGCGCAGATGGGGGGCCACCGAGGGAGTTTGCGGCGCTGCCCACCTCACCCTCCCTCCTAAAAGGGGAGATGGGCTATTTCCGCTGAACCGCGATTGCGCAATACAGCACGCCTACAATCGGCTTTCCATTTTTGCACGGGATGCCTATGAACCGGTTCCAGATTAATTCGGAGCGGAAGGGAAGGAGCTTTCCGCTCGGCGCGACGCTGGTCGCCGGCGGCGCCAACTTCAGCCTGTTCGCCAAGCACAGCACAGGTGCCGAGCTGCTGCTGTTCGACCATGTCGACGCCCCTCAACCGTCTCGGGTCATCGAGCTCGATCCGAGGATCAACCGCACCTATCATTATTGGCACACCTTTGTGCCCGGTGTCGCCGCCGGGCAGCTTTATGCCTACCGCGTCGGCGGACCGGTCGATCCCGAGCGAGGGCTGCGCTTCGACAGCAACAAGGTGCTGCTCGACCCCTATGGGAAGTGCGTCGCCCGGCCGGCGGGTCGCAGCCGGGAGGCGGCGCGCCGGCCGGGTGACAACACCGCCACGGCACTGAGGAGCGTCGTCGTCGACCCGACCGCGTATGACTGGGAAGGAGATGCACCCCTCGGCCTTCCGATCGCCAAGACGATCGTCTACGAGATGCATGTCGCCGGTTTCACACGGCACGGGAGTTCCGGCGTCGCGCCATCGAGGCGCGGCACTTACGCCGGGCTGATCGACAAGATCCCTTATCTGGTCGATCTCGGCATCAGCGCGGTCGAGCTGCTGCCGGTTTTTGCTTTCGACGATCAGGACGGCCCGCCCGGTCTCGGCAACTATTGGGGATATCAGCCTCTATCGTTTTTCGCACCGCATGACGGCTACAGTTCCCGGTCCGATCCGCGCGGCGTGCTCGACGAATTCCGCGACATGGTCAAGGCACTGCACCGCGCCGGCATTGAGGTGATCCTCGACGTCGTCTACGATCACACCGCAGAGGGTGGCGCGGACGGTCCGACCTTCTGTTTCCGGGGATTGGCCAACGAGAATTATTACATCCTGGCGGATGACAAGTCTCGCTACGCCGACTACACCGGCTGCGGCAATACGCTCAACGCCAATGAACCGATCGTTCGGCGATTGATTATCGACAGCCTCCGTTATTGGGTCGGCGAGATGCATGTCGACGGGTTTCGCTTCGATCTCGCCTCGATCCTGTCGCGGGACGAGCAAGGCCGGCCGATGGCGTCCCCGCCGATCCTCTGGGACATCGAATCCGACCCGGTTCTCGCCAACGTCAAGCTGATCGCCGAAGCCTGGGATGCCGCCGGTCTATATCAGGTCGGCAGCTTTCACGGTGACAGCTGGAAGGAATGGAACGGCAAATTTCGCGACGACGTTCGCGCCTTTGTCAAGGGCGATAACGGAGCGGCCCGCGCCTTGGCGTTCCGGCTGTCGGGCAGCCCGGACGTCTACGAGCGGGAAGAACGCGAACCGGAGCAAAGCGTGAATTTCATCACCTGTCACGATGGCTTCACGCTCAACGACCTCGTTTCCTTCAACGCCAAGCACAACGCGGCGAACGGCGAAGGAAATCGCGACGGGGCGAACTCTAATCTCAGCTGGAATTGCGGCGTCGAAGGGCCCACCAACGATCCCGAGGTCGAGCGCCTGCGCAATCGTCAGGCCAAGAACTTCCTGACGCTGACCTTGCTGGCGATCGGCACGCCGATGCTGCTGATGGGCGACGAGGCCCGGCGCACTCAAGGCGGCAACAACAACGCCTTCTGCCAGAACAACGAAATTTCGTGGTTCGACTGGAACCTCGTCGAGGAGCATGCGGATGTCCACCGTTTCGTCAGGGAGCTCATCGCGCTGCGCATGAATCGGGCTCTGCCGGTCGAGCTGCACGAGATGACCTTGCGCGAGCTTCTTAACCATCAGCCGATTCAGTGGCACGGCGTGAGGTTGAACGAGCCCGATTGGAGCTATGAATCTCACACATTGGCGGCGACAGTACCGCTGCGCGGGTATGAGCTGCTCATGCATTTGATCGTCAATGCTTACTGGGAGCCGCTCGAATTCGAGCTGCCTCTGCTCGCCGCACGAGGCTCATGGCGGCGGTCTATCGATACCTATCTCGATCCGCCCCATGACATTTGCGCTTGGACCGAGGCCGAAACCCTGCAAGGGTTTACGTACTTGGCCCAACCGCGTTCCACCCGTCATGCTGTTCGCGGACACCGGCAGCAAGCAAACAGAGCGGCCTGCGCGAACGATTGTCAAATAGGGAGTGTAGCCATGAATCACGACCTGGAAAGCATCGCAACCCGGAATCAAAGGAGGCAGTGATGGCGGACCCGCTCTCCCACCAGGATCTGGCATTGATGGACGCGTACTGGCGGGCCGCCAACTATCTGTCGGTCGGTCAGATCTATCTTTACGACAACCCGCTGCTCAAGGAAACTCTGACCAAAGACCACATCAAGCCGCGGCTTCTCGGCCACTGGGGAACCACGCCGGGTCTGAACTTCATCTATGTCCACCTAAACCGGGTGATCAAGAAGCACGACCTGGATATGATCTACATCGCCGGGCCGGGCCATGGCGGGCCTGCGTTGGTGGCGAACGCCTATCTCGAAGGCACCTATAGCGAGGTTTATCCAAACATCTCCCAGGACGAGGAAGGGATCAAGCGCCTCTTCACCCAGTTCTCGTTCCCGGGCGGCATTCCGAGCCATGTGGCGCCGGAGACGCCGGGCTCGATCCATGAGGGGGGCGAACTCGGCTACGCCGTCTCACACGCCTACGGCGCCGCTTTCGACAACCCCGACCTGATCGTGGCTTGCGTGGTCGGCGACGGCGAGGCCGAGACCGGACCGCTGGCGACCAGCTGGCACTCCAACAAATTCCTCGATCCGGTTACCGACGGTGCGGTTCTGCCGATCCTGCACCTCAACGGTTACAAGATCGCCAACCCCACCGTCCTCGCCCGGATCAGCCATGAGGAGCTGGACCAGCTGTTCCGCGGCTATGGCTATACGCCGTATTACGTCGAGGGGCACGAGCCCGAACGAATGCATGAGCTGATGGCCTCCACGCTCGACACCGTGATTGGCGAGATCCGACGCATCCATAGCGAGGCGCGCCGCAACGGTTCGGCGGAACGCCCGCGCTGGCCGATGATCGTGTTCCGCACTCCCAAAGGCTGGACCTGCCCCAAGGAGATCGACGGCCGCCGCACTGAGGATTACTGGCGCGCGCACCAGGTGCCGATGGGGGAGATGCACGAGAACCCGGCGCATGTGCGGATCCTCGAACAGTGGATGAAGAGCTATCGGCCCGAAGAGCTGTTCAACGACAGCGGCCGGGTGCGGTCTGAGCTGGCCGAGCTTCCGCCGCGCGGCAACCGCCGGATGAGCGCCAATCCCCACACCAATGGCGGTCTGGTATTGCAGGAGCTGCGCCTTCCGAACTTCCGCGACTACGCCGTATCGGTGCCGTCACCCGGCGCCGCTACCGCCGAGTCGACGCGGCTCATGGGCCAGTTCCTCCGGGATGTCATGAAAATGAATATGGAGACTCGGAATTTCCGGTTGTTCAGTCCGGACGAGAACAACTCCAACCGCTGGCAGGACGTGCTCGAGGTCACCAATCGCGCCTGGATGGCCGAGACTTTTCCCTGGGACGACCACCTGGCCCCCAACGGCCGGGTCATGGAAATCCTCAGCGAGCACCAATGCCAAGGCTGGCTCGAGGGCTATCTGCTGACTGGCCGCCACGGTTTCTTTTCATGCTATGAGGCGTTCATCCACATCATCGATGCGATGTTCAATCAGCACGCCAAATGGCTGAAGGTGTGCAATCACATTCGCTGGCGGCGGCCGATCGCCTCGCTGAACTATCTGCTGTCGAGCCATGTCTGGCGGCAGGACCACAATGGCTTCAGCCACCAGGATCCCGGCTTCATCGACCACGTCGTCAACAAGAAGGCCGAGGTCGTCCGCGTCTATCTGCCGCCCGACGCCAACTGCCTACTGTCCGTCACCAATCATTGTCTGCGCAGCCGCAACTACATCAATGTCGTCGTCGCCGGCAAGCAGCCGGCGCCGCAATGGCTGACGATGGACGAGGCAGTCAAGCACTGCACCGCAGGGCTGGGGATCTGGGAATGGGCCAGCAACGACCGCGGCGGAGAGCCCGACGTCGTGATGGCCTGCTGTGGCGACGTGCCGACCTTGGAGACCCTGGCGGCAGTCGACCTGCTGCGCCGGCACGCGCCCGATCTGAAGATCCGTGTCGTCAATGTCGTCGACCTGATGACCCTGCAGCCGCCGAGCGAGCATCCGCACGGCCTCTCGGACCACGACTTCGACGCACTGTTCACCGTGAACAAACCGATCATCTTCGCGTTTCACGGCTATCCGTGGCTCATTCACCGGCTGACCTACCGGCGCCATGGCCACCCGAACCTGCATGTGCGCGGCTACAGGGAGGAGGGCACCACGACCACGCCGTTCGACATGTGCGTGCTGAACGACCTCGATCGCTTCCATCTGGTGGGCGACGTGATCGACCGGGTACCCGGTCGATCAGCGCGGGCCGCCTACGCCAAGCAGGCGATCCGCGACAAACTGATCGAGCACAAGGAGTACATCGACCGCTACGGCGACGACATGCCGGAGATCACAGGCTGGCGGTGGGGCCAGGAGGCGGCCTCCGCAGGCGTCCGTTCCACCGAGGCGGACAACGTCTAGACCGGGAGAGCAAGCATGAACGTGTTCGCGATCAGACACGGGGAGACCGCGTGGAGCCTGAGCGGCCAGCACACCGGCACCACCGAGATCCCGCTGACCGACAATGGGCGCCGACTCGCCGAGCGCATGCGGCCGGTGCTCGCCAAGGAGTCGTTCGCTCTCGTTCTATGCAGCCCGATGCAGCGCGCGCGGGAGACCTGCGAATTGGCGGGTCTCGGCGACGCTGCCGTCATCGAGAGTGATCTCGCCGAGTGGAACTATGGGGAATACGAGGGAATCACCACTGCCCAGATCCAGGAGAAGCGGCCGGGTTGGCTGATTTTCCGCGACGGCTGTCCGGGCGGCGAAAGCCCGGAGCAGGTCGCGGCCCGCGCTGATCGGGTCATCGCACGCGCGCGCACCGCTTACGGCGACGTGGCGCTGTTTGCCCACGGGCATGTGCTGCGCGTGCTCGGCGCTCGCTGGGTCGGGCTGCCCGCGAGCGCCGGGCAGCATCTCCTGCTCGATACGGGGACCCTGTGCGTCCTCGGCTATTATCGGGACGTACCGGCTGTGAGGGTGTGGAACGGGCCCTTCGTCGACTAGTGTTCAGATTCATTCAGGTGATTCAGTTTCCCCGCTATTCGTTCGTGCCCGGGTTTCAGTTGGTGTCGAGTCGCCCGGAGGAATTGCACCTCCGGGCGCTCCCAGGCTTGCGGTGGCTTGAGATCGGTTCCTGATCACCGAACCCGAAGGGCGCTCCTTCATCTCTCGTGCAGTTGCGCGCCGCAGATAACTCATACGGCGCTCGTGACACACGATCCTTCCCGGATGTTGGGCTCCTGCGTCCAGGGGACTTTCCAATATTATTGTTTCTTTAGGTGCCAGTGATACTCGCAAGGGGGATTTTCGGCGGTGTCGACGATACGGTCGTGGAAGACGCCGTACTGCGACGGGTGTACGGAGGCACTCGAAAGTTACCCGAACAAGCGCTAACGCGGGCCATTCAACGAGACAGTGCAGGCCGAGTACATCTGGCCCGAGTGACTGCGGTCGGGCGCGGGCATGCAGCTAATCAACCATCTGCGGCGATGCTCACCACCTGGTGACCGCGCGGACGGTCACCGGATTTTCTCGAGTCAGCTGAATTTCTTCCATTTCATGGCGGATATCTAGGTGCTCACCTTCGCGCAGCGCGTATTCCACCTTTTCGAGGCCGATTTCGACTTCCAGCCTCTGGCCGCGGTAGGTCACGGAGAACCGCAATGTCGCGTTGTCCTCGGGCGCGCGGCGCGGCCAGAATGACAATGTCCCGTCATCGTCCCGCATACCGCCGAAGCCATAGGTGAGCATCATCCAGGTGCCGCCCATCGAGGCGATGTGGCAGCCATCCGTCACGTTACCGCCCACGTCGGCAAGATCCATCAATAGTGCCGCCACACCATATCGTAGCGCTTTCTCCATATTACCGATCTGTGCGGCGATAATCGCCTCGACGCAGGACGACAACGACGAGTCGCCTGTGGTCAACGGGTCGTAGAATTCAAAATTTCGTTTCTTGGACTCCAACGAAAACGTATCGCCCAGCAGGAACATGGCCAAGACCACGTCCGCCTGTTTGATCACCTGCTTCCGATAAATGTTGAGCGGATGATAAAACAGCAGCAGCGGGTAATGGTTGTGCGGTGTGTTTCGGAAGTCCCAGGGCTCTCTGTCCAGAAAGCTGTCATCCTGCGGGATGATCTTCAGCTTTTCATCATTCGGCACGTACATGTTTTCCGCGGCGCGAACCCATGCGTCTACCTCAGAAGGTTCGAGCTCCGTTTTGCGGGCAAGCGCCTCGTATGCAGCCTGGTTTGTTTCCCGTAGCGACTGGACAGCCTGGGCTGCGTAGCGCAGATTTTCCCGAGCCATAAGGTTCGTATATGCGTTGTTGTTGACGACCGTGTTGTATTCATCGGGTCCGGTGACGGAGTTGACGCAGAATTTTCCGCCTTTTGCGTCCGAGTAGAAGCCCAGGTCCAGCCATAGACGTGCCGTTTCCACGAGCATCTCGGCTCCGTAGTCGCGCAGAAACGCCTCGTCGCTTGTCGCCTGCACATATTTGCGCAGTGCATACATAATATCCGCGTTAATGTGATACTGTGCTGTTCCGGCAGCGTAGTACGCCGATGCTTCTTCCCCGCTAATGGTGCGCCACGCGAACATCGCGCCACGGTGGCCCAATTGCCTGGCGCGGGCTCGTGCCTGCGTCAGCATCTTGTAGCGGAACATCAAGAGATTCTTGGCGATGCGCGGGGAGGTGTATG
>Ga0306920_100013204_pt1 | contig 11242 bp, 10 predicted proteins | sample flu12Cox44000170_FD_204666 | JGI IMG/M metagenome (GOLD analysis project Ga0306920, IMG submission 204666) | Lab enrichment of tropical soil microbial communities from Luquillo Experimental Forest, Puerto Rico - flux4day.12C.oxic.44.000.170 (v2)... | ecosystem: Environmental > Terrestrial >...
CGTGACGGTGGGTATCGCCCTCTGTCTATTCCTCTTCAGCGTGTTCTTGTGGTTTGGGCCGTTGATCGGATCGGAATTCCTGCCCCACCTGGATGAGGGTGCGCTGTGGGTACGAGGCACTCTTGCTCCCAGCGTCGGGCCGGACGAATCCATCAGCGTCATGAATCGAGCCCGCATCGTGCTGTGCTCGTTTCCCGAAGTAAGTCAGTGCTGGAGTCAGGCAGGTCGGCCCGATGATGGAACGGACCACACCAATTTTTTCAACACCGAATATTTTGTTGACCTGAAGCCCAAGGAACAGTGGCGCCCGGTTTTCCACGAGAATAAAGACAGCTTGATCGCTGCCATGGACCGCGAACTGGAAAAGATACCGGGCGCGACCTGGGGTTTCTCCCAACCCATTTCCGACAACGTGGAGGAAGCCGTCAGCGGAGTAAAAGGGCAGCTGGCCACGAAAATTTACGGCGACGACCTGACCGTTCTCGAGGAAAAAGCGGATCAGATCGTGAGGATCCTGAAGCAGGTGAATGGAATCGAGGATCTGGGAATCCTGAAAGTCCTGGGCCAACCCAACCTGAATGTAACGGTAGACCGCAAGCAGGCAGCCCGCTACCAGATCAACGTAGCCGACGTACAAGATGCGATTCAGACCGCAGTAGGCGGTAGTGCGCTCACTCAGGTTCTGCGGGGTGAGGCAAGATACGATTTGGCGTTGCGCTACCTGCCCCGATATCGCGATACCAGGGAAGCCATCGCAGACATTCGCCTCCTCTCGCCCAGTGGAGAGCGTGTGTCACTTGCCCAGCTGTGCAAAATCGAAGGGCGAGATGGAGCCTCGGAAATCTATCGCCAGGAAAATCAGAGGTATGTCGCCGTCAAGTATAGCGTGCGCGGGCGTGGCCTTGGCGATGCGGTCGAAGAAGCAATAAAGAAGGTAAATGCCCAGCTGCAACTGCCCCGAGGTTACCACATCGACTGGGAAGGGGAGTATGAGAGTGAAAAGCGTGCCGAAGCCCGGCTGCTCGTCATTGTGCCGCTTACGGTGGTGCTGATCTTTGTCATCCTCTTCACCATGTTCCGCTCGTTTAAGTGGGCGTTGCTGATTCTGGTGAACGTAGCGCTGGCACGAATTGGCGGCCTGGTGGCGTTGCTGGTTACGGGAACCCACTTCAGCGTTTCGTCCGGCATCGGTTTCCTGGCACTGTTCGGGGTTTCCGTGCAGACGGGAGTGATCATGCTCGAATACATTAACCAGCTTCGCGCACGAGGGCATTCTGTCGAAAGTTCGGCTGCGGAAGGCGCGGTTCTACGGCTTCGCCCCATCATGATGACCATGCTGGTCGCAACTCTGGGACTTCTGCCCGCGGCCATGTCCCACGCCATCGGCTCGGACTCGCAGCGGCCGTTCGCCATCGTCATTGTCGGAGGGCTCATCTCGGATTTAATCATGAGCATCTTTCTCCTGCCCACGTTGTATGTGTGGGTTGCCAAAGACAATGACAAGCTTCCGGTGCCGGAGGCGGCATTTGACGAGACGGCGTAGCGCCAGCCATGCTGTGGCACTCGGCCTTCGTGCTGTAAGCCTGTTATTTTGAGGTGGGCAAGCGCACCCAGGAGGAACCGGCGACGTGACGAAAGAAGAAGTCTGCTCTCGAATTGAACACATCGGGATCGTTCCGGCGATTCGAGTGTCCTCCTCCGAGGAAGCTCATTTTGCCGCCTCCGCCGTCAACCGTGCCGGTATCCCGATCGCCGAAATCACAGCCACGGTACCCGGGGCGGTGGAAGTGATTACCCGCCTGGTGAAGGAATGCCCCAAAATGGTTCTGGGCGCAGGAACCGTGTTGGACGTCGATCTGGCGAAGCAATGTTTGGATGCGGGGGCGCATTTCCTGACCAGCCCTTGCCTGGTTCTCGAAATTGTTGACTTTGCCGTAAAGCAGGGGGTTGCGGTTCTTCCAGGTGCGCTGACGCCCACAGAAGTGCTTACGGCATGGAAAGCCGGGAGCGATTTCGTCAAGGTGTATCCCTGTGCGCCGGTGGGAGCAGACAGTTACATACGAGCGCTCAAGGCCCCATTTCCGCAGGTGAAGTTAATTGCCGCGGGAGGCATAACCCAACAAACGGCACTGCATTACTTATTGGCGGGCGCGTCGGCCCTCGGCGTGGGCACCGCGTTGATCCCGAGAGAGGCGTTGCGAATGCGGCAGGAGGAACAGATTCATGAGCTGGCGCGCCGCTTCAAAAAAATGGTCAAGAAAGCACACAACCCCGAGTCTTCTCCGTGATCGTGACGCTGCATGCGGGGTCATCTCTGGTTAGTGAGAGCAGCCGAATCGCATGACCGCGCGCTGCTCAGGAGAAGAAAAAGAAAGGTTAATGAGATTGGGCGTACTGAGCCGCAGGGTCGCTGACAATAGCATGAACTGCAACAGGATCTTAGAGCATACGACACCATCAGTGGAGCGAGGGACAGCCTTGAGCACCAGGGACTCCGGGCCGGGCTGGCTACGGTTGGTCAACTTGTTTGTCCAGGGCGTCTTAGCCGCAACTGTTCTCGCCTCGACGGCGGAGGCGCAGACAGCCTATACGTGGCAGCAGATTAAGGATCGATTTGAAGCGGCAAATCCCACGTTGAAAGCCGACGCCATCAACGTGCAGGAAACGAAGGCGCAAGAGATAACGGCATATCTACGTCCGAATCCGTCGATCTCCTTCCTCGCCGACCAGCTGTATCCATTCTATTCCAATCCATACTACCGGCCATTCACCAACGCTCTCGTCGTCGGCACGATCAGCTACCTCCATGAACGTCAGCATAAGCGGGAATTGCGGCTGCAAAGTGCGCAGGAAGGCACCCAGATCGCCTCCGACCTGCATCTTGACCTGGAACGGACCCTTCTTTTCACCTTGCGGTCAGCCTTCGTTCAGACGCTGCAGGCCAAGGCCGTGGTGGACCTGTCGCGGCAGCAGCTAGCTTATTACGACAACATCATCTCCATCAGCCGTGAGCGGTTCAAAGCCGGCGACCTGGCACAGGTGGACCTGGACCGCATCGAATTGCAACGGGTGCAGTACGAGTCGGACCTGCAAACTGCCGAAGTAAGTCTGCGTACCGCCAAAATTCAACTGCTCCAGCTGTTGAATGACAAGACCCCGGTTGATCAGTTTGATGTCCAGGGACCATTTGATTATTCCGATCAGTTGCAGCCGCTCAATACCTTCCGGCAGGTTGCGTTGGACAATCGCCCCGACTTAAAGGCTGCGCTCGAGTCCGTGCAGCAGGCAAACACCAATCACAAGCTGGCGGTCGCGAATGGCTCGACGGATCCCACATTCTCGGTTGACGCTGGCCGTAACACGCCACCCATAACAGAGCCCTACGTGGGCGTCGGGGTGAGCATCCCCCTACGCGTCTTCGATCGCAATCAAGGCGAGAAACTGCGCACCCAACTCGACATAGGCCGCAATCAGGAGCTTACCGAGGCAGCCCGCGCGGGAGTATTCAGCGACGTGGATTCAGCCTACGCCATGATAAACAGCAACCTGATTCTGCTGCGGTCCTATAAGGCGCAATATCTCGCCCAGGCCTTGCGCGTCCGGGAGATCATTACTTTTTCCTACCAGCATGGGGGAGCATCGCTACTGGACTTTCTGAATGCGCAGAGCGACTACCGTGCGGTGGAACTGGCCTATTTGCAGTTGATCGGCTCCTACCTTACGGCAGCAGCTCAACTGAACCTGGCGGTCGGCCGGGAGGTGATCTAGTGAGGTTCAATTTCAGGGCTGCGGTCTGGACCTCGGCTCTCTGGCTGACCCTGGGCCTTTTCTTGGTGGGCTGCAATAAGACGAAAACCGACCAGGCGGCGGGGGCGCCTCCCAAGGCAGTCGTTGAAACTGAGTTCGATCCGAACAACTTCAAAGTGGACCGCCCTGAACTTTTTCCCTTGGCGCAGGCCACCCAACGGCAAGTAATCCCGGCGTTGAATGTGACCGGCACCGTGCAGCCGGACATCGCGCGCGCGGTGCCGGTAATCTCACTGGCCTCGGGACGGATTGTCGAAATCGGAGCCCGGCTTGGCGATACGGTCAAGAGAGGCCAGTTGTTGTTGCGGGTTCGGAGCAACGACGTAACCGGCGCTTACCAAACCTACCTGAAGGCCGTGAATGACGAACGATTGGCGCGTTTAGCTTTCGAGCGCGCGCAGATACTCTTCGACAAGGGTGCCATTCCCAGGAGCGCTCTTGAAGCCGCCGAGGATACCGAACAGGACGCCAAGGATGATTTGCAGGCCGCCACCGAACTGTTGGGGACTCTGGGTGTCGACAAGAACCATCCATCAGCCATCGTCAACATCACGGCGCCAATCTCGGGAGTGATTACGGACCAGCAGGTTACCAACGCGGCAGGCGTTCAGGCATTAGCGTCGCCTAATCCGTTCACCATCTCGGATCTTTCCTACGTCTGGATCCTGTGTGACGTTTACGAGAACGATCTTGATGCTGTTCGTGTGGGTGAAAGTGCGGACATCCGCCTGAACGCTTATCCCGGCAGGAACTTCAAAGGCCGTATTGACAACATCCTGCCAATTCTGGATCCCAACCTTCGCACCGCCAAGGTAAGGGTCGAAGTGCCTAATCCAGGTCTGATGAAGGTGGGAATGTTCGTGACCGCGACATTCTACGGCAGGCCGCCGGTAGCCCAGGCAGTCGTTCCAGCAAGCGCGATTCTGCACTTACATGACCGGGAATGGGTCTTCCTTTCGCTTGGCGGTGGCCGGTTCCGTCGCCAAGAAGTCGTGGCCGCAGGAATGCTTCCTCAGCAGATGCAGGGGATCACCTCGGGCATCAAACCTGGTGACCAGGTGGTGGCCAAAGCCTTGGACCTGGAAAACACGGTGGAGCAGTAGTTGACTTCGGTGAACACCAGTCGCGGATGTGGCCAGCAGAGTTAAATCGAAGGGTTTGACTGTATTCGGGAGGACATTTTTGGCCCGCGAGAGCGGCTTAAGAGGTTAGCGCGTATGTATTTGGGGATGGTGGACTGCCGCCCTGAAAAGAGTCGCATCGGCGGTTCGATTTGGTTCCTGACTACTATGTTTTCAAGCACTTACATTCCAGTCAAAAGCCGTAATGTGTTGATGCGCCTTCAATTCTTCACGGCACTGCAACCGCGGTTGCGGGCAGTTTCTCCACCGTTCGTCTGCCGCCAGTCCTGCTCCAAGTGGGGGCACGGGTTGAAGCGGACGGCTTGCCATCTCGAGCGGACCCAAATAGGACGCAGGGTGTTGGTCGCGAATTTGTCCGAATAGGTCACGCTGACCCCGCGCCGTCCTTTCCGAAGCGCGAGTGCCGACACTGGGTAGCAACTACCCGAAAAAACGAAAAAAACCTGGGTCAGCCGAATTCTCAACTACCAGCGATCACCTTTGAGCTACTGCTTCGGTGGTGACTGCGCGCCCTTCGGAGCGTTGCCTGGGCACTTGCCCGTTCCTCTGCCGATGCCTTGAACATCGATCGAGGCTTTGCCCGCCTTATCAGTGTCCTTCACATTACCCGCGACCTGCACCGATTCTCCCACATGCCGCGCCAGCGTTGAGGTATCAGCGTTGGGAGGAATATTCAGTTTGTAGGTTGTGCCGGCTTTGTCTGTGATCGTGAAGTTCGGGTCGCCGCCGTTCAGGCAGCCCTCGGTGACCGGCGCATTTGTCGCCTCCCCACTGCTCCGCTCCGGGGGAGCGCCAGGCTGTTGTGCCACCGCCCAGGCTAGCGTCCCCAGCGTGAACAGGGTTATTGCCAACATCTTTTTCATTAGGGAAACCTCCACCAAAGTTCTGCGCTGTTCCGCTTTCGTAACTGGCGCGGACAGCTAGCGGACAGCTATAGGTTGGATGGTGTTGCTCTCCCTCGGTTTGCCTCCCCTCGACGATTCTCAAGCTCGCTCGCAGCTGTCCCCTGGAATCAGAGATTGTTGGACCCAGTGGCCCTACATTCGTTCGCAAGCTGTTGAAAACAATTACGTCACTTGGAGCCGCTTTGCTATGTGGGATGAACTTCGGCAGGCCTGACCGCTCGAAAAAAGTGGTAAGGGATCGGTTCCAGCTCGTGAGAGGGTTATCTGTCCCTTGGTCGGTGAGGCAATGAGGGGCTAAGCGAAAGGTTGGCACGAGCAACAAAACTCGAACCCGTGCGCTGCTGCGTGATAGGCAGCGGCGCATATCGGCGGGTACACGCGTCATGTCGAGGCGCCAGGCTAGGCTTTGGGGTCGCCATACCCCACCTTCACGACGATCCCGACCTTCGCATTGCTCGGCTCGAGGGGCGACTGCGCCGGTTGAATGCCAAGTCAGAAGCTGCGCAAGAGAAAATCTCTCGCGCTCCCCAGCACTTTCTCTCGCATCGCGGGATCTGGCAGCATGCGAGCAATTTCAACTGCCCCGATCATCGTGGAAAAAATCGCAAAGAAAGCACGTTCTTTATCTACGGTTCGCGGGCCAGGCATGAACGGCACCATTCGGCTCTTGTAGTTCACCAGTTCCGCCACAATCTGAGGCTTCATCCTCTTGTCTGCCCGCGCTAATTCGGGGGCAAGGGCCGTCAGAGGGCACCCGCGCTCGGTATGTTCGCACAGTTCCGGGTGGAGGTAGGTTTTCACAATTGCCTTCCACGCCTCTCCCGGGGGCGACGCTTCAGCGACCCGAACCAAGGTATCAGCGATTTCCCGGAAAGCCTCGCTCAACGATTCACAAGCAGGTCGTCCTTGCTACCGAAATGCTTGTAAAAGCCTCCGTGAGTCAGGCCAGTGTCCCGCATCACAGCTGCAACCGCCGCGCCATTTAAGCCTTCGGCGCGAACTCGCTGCGAAGCGTCTTTCACGATCTTCCGATGGATCCTCGCTTTATGCCCCGGCTGGTAGCGCATGATTCCATAGGATGCTGCGAATCATCCCAGGATGCAACCCGGGGAGGCAATCGCCGGATAAAAGAAATCCAAATCCATTGGATGATCTACATCATCCCATGACCAGAAAGGAGAAGCTCTCATGTTTCAGCCAATTTTGGTTATAGGTGCCGCCGGTGGAACCCAAGGGTCGACGCCTGGTCGCAAGTCTCCTGATAGAGCAAGGCATTCCGGTTCGGGCCTTAGTTCATAAGCTCGACGCCAGGTCCGATGAACTCCGCAAACCGGGTGCGGAGGTAGTGGAGGGCGACCTGCTGAATCCAGCTTCAGTTCAGGCTGCCATGCGGGGTGTCAAGCGCGCATACTTTACATACCCCGTGGCCCGTGGCTGACGGGCTGCTCGAGGCAGTCACAATCTTTGCAGCCGCCGCTCGCGATGCCGGAATCGAGCTGGTGGTGAACAATTCGCAGTTTCAGGGGCGGCCCAATGATCCCACTTTTCGCGATCTACAACATGCTCCCAGCCTCCGCAATTTGCAGCATCGGCTTGCCGATCGCATCCTCGACTGGGCACAGGTGGGAGCCGTTCATCTCCAAGCACCACCCTACTACGAAAAACGTGCGCAATCTTGTCAGCCGGAGCGTCGCCGAGCAGAGCGCTGTCTTCCTGCCGTGGGGCGAGGATACGACCGTCATTCCACTCGTCGGCGCGGAAGATGTGTCCCGTGTAGCTGCAGCCCTGTTGGCTAACCAGAGGTGCCGTCTGAAAGCGCGTACCCTCTGGTCAGCGAAGCTCTAACTGTGAGACAGATGACCGAAGCTCTGGGGAGAGCAATCGGACGGCCAATTCGATACGTGGCCATTACGGACGAGCAGTGAGCCAATGCGGTGAAAGAGCGGGTCAATCCTCACGCGCTCGATCATCTTACGCATCTTTGGCAGTACTTCCGCAAAGGTAAAGAACGCTTCCAGGCTACCGATGACATCCGTGCAGTTACGGGAAGGGATCCGCTGACATTGGAAGCATTTTTCAGAGCGAATGCCAGGGCAATGGGCGCTGGACAGCACTTAGGTCGTGTTACGCGAGCCAGAAGGAGAAGATCATGAGCAAGCCAAGAATTCTCGCGACCGGGAAGACGGGCAGCGTCGTCGTTGCCGAGCTGTTAGAGGCCGGCTATCCCGTCCGAGCCATGGTGCACCGGAAAGATGGCCGCGGTGCGCGGCTGAAGGCGCAGGGGGCCGAGATTGCGGTCGCCGACATGAGCGATGTTGAGAGCCTGGCCGACGCGCTCCAGGACGTCCAGCGGGCCTATTTTTGTCCGCCTTACGACCCTTACATGATCCAGGGGCGCGGTCGCCTTTGCGATCGCTGCCAAGGAAGCCGGCCTCGAACACATCGTTGGCCTGACTCAATGGCTGGCGAGCCCTTCCCATCCCTCGCTCATGACGCGCCAGCATTGGCTGGTCGACCGGCTGTTCTCGATGATGCCCGGAGTTACGCATACGATCGTGAACCCGGGCTTCTTCGCTGGCGCCTACCTGGTGACGATTGGGTTGTCTTCACATCTCGGCATCTTTCCCTGGATGTACGGCAATTCCCGCAACGCAACACCCTCGAACGAGGATATCGCGCGGGTCGCGGTCGCGGTGACGGATCCGGCGCGCACACGCCGGGAAGAGCTACCGCCACACCGGTCCAGAGCTCCTCGGGGCGGAGGACATGGCCAAGGCGATCGGCCGGGCCGTTGGGCGATCGGTCAAGGTTCTACCGACACCGACCTGGCTGTTCATGAAGACGGCCCGGATAGCAGGCTTGCCGGTCGATCTGATGAGCAACGTACGCTACTACATTGACGATCACAAGCGCGGCGCTTTTGAACTGGGCGCGCCGACCACCGACGTGCTCGATGTGACCGGACGCCCAGCCGAAGACTTCGAGACCATCGCTCGTCGTTATGCGGCACAGCCCCGCAACCAGGGGACTCTCGGCTACAGGCTTCGCCAGTTCGCGCAGTTCATGATGGCCCCGTTCAGCCTAGGCTTCAATTTCGGCCGCTACGACCGTGAACTACGCCGTCCGTTCCCGTCGGAGCCGCAGCTTGCGCCCGAGTCCAACGTCTGGCGACGCGAACGATCCGCCGCCGATGCCGCCAAGCCTGCGGTCTGGAGCCGCGATAAAACCGTCCCGCTGCCGCTAGCGCCAATGAAGCGCTGGAACTCTAATTAAGGAGGCACTCATGCCGCCGCAACTTTGTTTTTTCCTGAGCATCGCATTCAGTTTCATGGCGTGGGGGATCGTCACCGCCCGATACTGGCCGCAACTCCGTGTCCGGCACCGGCCGAAGCGTTGCGACCGCTGCTCATCCTGCACAGCTTCCGGTTCATCGCATTGGCCTTCCTGGTCCCGCGCGCGGTGTCGCCCGATCTCCCGTCTGCCTTCGCGCATTCCGCGGCCTTTGGGGACCTCATTGCAGCGACACTCGCATTGTTGGCGCTGCTATCGCTGCCACGTGGGACTGGCTTTGCCCTCGCGTGGATCTTCAATGTCTGGGGCTCAGCCGATCTCTTGAACGCTTTCTTCCAGCCAATCATGCCGGGCTCTTGGCGGGGCAGCTGGGAGCCACTTACTTCATTCCCACTCTCATTGTTCCGCTACTGCTGATCACGCACGTACTCGTTTTCCGAATTCTTCTACAACATCAAGGTGAATCCGCAGTGCGAGAAAGCTGTCACTGACCATAACATTCTCGCTATCGCGCGGACTCGCCGCAATGTAGCGAGCTTAAGCGTCTTCGGGCCGGGAGCGTATCGCCAAAGCTGGTGAAAGCTGCTTAGGATCGCGGTTCAAGTTGGCGACGTTTTTCGACGTTCCAATCACTTCCTTGGACGGCTTTCGAGAGCGACCGCTGCCTGGCAACTACAACGTTTTGCAATTTGTTTGCGCCCTTGACAGCGGCAACACGGATTCCACTTCACCACGGGGCGTTGCCTTGAAGTGCTCGTACGCCCTGGTGACTATTTGCCGAAGCCAGGTGAAGGGCAACTTCCACTCGCCAGACTCGCTCTCCAAGTCGCCCCTTTCCTTTTACTTGCCAGGCAGCGCCCGCAGCGCTTCTTCCCGGCTTCCGAACTCTCCCAGCTACTTCAGATTTTGCCCAGGCGGAAACAGGAAACTCTGGCGTTGTCCGAGAATTGAAGCTTGTGAACCCATTGCAGTGCTTGAGCAGCAGGCCGTGAAACCGCGTCGCAATTGAATTGGCAGCGTACCCGCACCGCGATTGGCGAAAATCATGCCCGGTGCTGCTTGCGGCTGTCCCCCGCAGATGATCTGCAATACTGGGAGCAGAGGCGCGCAAACGATAATGAAACTTGGGGAGAGCGAAGTGGAGGTGGCGACCAGGGATGGGAAGGGAAAGAATCTTGTGAAGCACTGGATTGGCTACATCCGGACCGCAGTTGGGAACCGCACAGTGTCGTCGGTTATGCTGGCGCTCCTCTCCTCGCTGGCGTTGTTCGCGCAGAGCGAAATCCCCGAGTGGTGCCGGGCATTGCCACGCCGGGAATACAAAGCTCTCGAACGCGTGGCGGTAAGCGATACCTGGTTTGAGGTCTACAAGGTCGCACCCGGAGTCTTCGCCATTTACGAGCCACACCAGTCGGAAGAAACGATTAGTTATCTCATCGTCGGCAATAAGCGGGCCCTGCTCTTCGACACGGGCCTTGGAATCGGCAACTTGCGAAGGACCACATCAGAGCTGACCCGATTGCCGATCATGGTGCTGAACTCCCACACCCACAACGACCACGTGGGTGACAACTGGCAATTCGACAGCGTCTACGGCATGGATACCGAGTTTACCCGTACCAACGCCAAGGGCTCGCGCCAGGACGCCCAGTCCGAAATCGCGCCGGCCGAGATTTGTGGCAAACTGCCGAACGGATTCGATCCGAAAACCTATCAGACCCGCCCTTGGCGGATCACGGCGTTCACGCATGACGGAGATCGAATTGACCTGGGCGGTCGGTCACTCGAAGTCATCGCCACACCCGGACACACGCCGGATGCCATCTCGCTGCTGGATCGCGCCAATGGCTTGCTCTTCACCGGCGACACATATTACCCCGCGACTATCTGGCTCTATCGTCCAGAGACCGACCTCGACGCCTACTCGACCTCGATTCGGCGCCTAGCAGCGTTGTCGTCTCAGATACGGATAGTGTTGGGAGCACACAATGTTCCGGTCGCGAAACCCGAGGTGCTTTCCCAGTTGGTAACTGGCTTCGAAGCGGTTCGTGCCGGCAAGGTCGCGCCCATACCCGGCTCTCCGGGCCAGGTGATCTA
>Ga0306920_100013206_pt1 | contig 11241 bp, 9 predicted proteins | sample flu12Cox44000170_FD_204666 | JGI IMG/M metagenome (GOLD analysis project Ga0306920, IMG submission 204666) | Lab enrichment of tropical soil microbial communities from Luquillo Experimental Forest, Puerto Rico - flux4day.12C.oxic.44.000.170 (v2)... | ecosystem: Environmental > Terrestrial >...
AAATCTGAGTGCAGAGGCCACGACGTCCCACTGCACGGGCTTGGGCTACACAGGACAGCGGTCAGGATTGTCGCCGAGGCTCGAAAGCCTCCCATTTGTTCGATGTGGAAAGGTCACCGCCGACGTTCCGGCGATAAGTAAATGCCTCCTAGAATTACACGATCCCAGATGAAATCAGCGGTTGGGTTGATCAAGGAGCAGATCGGATGTCCAATGAGCCAAACGGCTTATTTGAATTTGCGTAAGTACCGGCTGAATGCAGCGAAGCGGCTCCTCACTCGCTACTGCGAGAGCCTCGTCCGGGCGCAGCCAATGACCTTCGCCATCGGCTCATCGGGGGCTGCGGTCGCGTGCTCGCCAAGACCGACCTGATATGGGTGCAAAGCAGATACGCAGGTGGCGAGAGCGAGCGGGATTGCCCCCTAGAGAGCGCGACAGCGCTATTTGTAGTTGTGAGATTCCACAATGGACTGAATCTCATTGATCACTCGATCCAGCTCGTGATCTGCGTTGTAGAAGTGGGGCGCAATCCGAATGCCGGCGTTCGGCCTATAATCGACCAGCACGTCGCGGCGCGTAAGTTCACGTTCGACTTCTTTGCCGTTCGGTACGTCGACAACCACCACGCCGCCACGAGCTCGCGGGTCGCGGCACGAGTGCACGGAAAAACCCGCTTCGTCTGCCAACTCGATCAGGCGCTGAGTCTGACGTAGCGACTTTGCGCGTATGGCTTCGACGCCAATCTGGCTGATAATCTCATAGCCCGATCGGGCCGAATACAGCGCAGGAATGTTCGGGGTTCCGTTCAAGAAGCGGAATGCATCGTCAGCAAAGTTGATCGGGCCAGGCTCAAACTCAAACGGATGTCGGTGAGCCATCCAACCTGTGACCGCGGGCCGCAGCTGTGGCCGCAGATCCGGTCGCACATACAGGTACGCTGCGCCGGGCCCACCACACAGCCATTTCACTGAACCGCCAGTCGCGAAATCCACACCCATCGCGGAAACGTCGACAGGCAAGACTCCCGCCGATTGGTAGAGGTCGGCTATTACTAGCGCTCCCATTTCGTGTGCGCGAGTGGTGATCGCGGGCAAGTCTTGAACAAACGAGCTGCGAAACGCTACATGAGAAACCGAAACGAGCTTGGTCTGTTCATCAATCGCTTCCAGCATCAACTCGAGCGGTAATGTCTTGCCGTCAGTGGAAGCAACGCGGCATACACGCGCGCCCTGCCGCTCCAGTCCATAGTAAATGTAGTCGTTCGAGGGAAAGTTCAAACCGTCCGTGACGAGCTTATTCCGGGGCCCATTCCAATCGAAGCAGGTTGTCACGATTGACTGGCAAATCGAAACGTTCTGGTGCATCACCACTTGGCCGGGCCCGGCTCCGATTATCGAGCCGATGAGATCACCCATAGTCACAGGCATCTCCCACCAACCTTCTTCCCAGACGCGAATACCCCGCGACGCCCACATTTCAGCGAACTGCTGGAGCGCTTCGGCAGTGCGACGCGGCATAGCTCCGAGTGAATGGCTGATAAGGTACGTGGTATTCTCGAGCACTGGAAACTCTTTACGCCACGCGAGAAGAGGATCGCTAGTGGTCATGGCAGTCGAGCCTCCATCGACCCTGACTGGGCTGTGCCGCAGCCGTGAAGGGGCCGCGGCCGGTAACGCTGCCAGACGATGTACGCCGGGACCCCGGTCAGCATCAGTCCCAGACCGGCAAATGCTGGCCGCGGCCGCGTAACCAGCATGTTGCCCAGAAACCAAAGCGTGATCGCCAAAAATAGGAGCGTCGTGACCGGGTAACCCCACATCCGGTAGGGGCGAGGCAAGTCAGGCCGCGTGCGCCGCAGCACTATCACCGCTACAACCATCAGACCGTAGAACACCCAGATGCCGAACAACGCATAATCGATCAGGGATTCGTATGACCCTGTCAGTAGCAGCACTGCCGACCAAGCCCCCTGCGCCCAGATCGCGAAACCGGGGGTCCCGAAACGGGGGTGCATCCTCGCGAAGCTGGGAAAAAACAGCCCGTCCGCAGCTTGCGCAAAATACACCCGCGGAATCGTCATGAAACACCCGTTGAGCGTGCCCACTATTGACAGCAGAATGATTAGCGAAACCACGGTGCCACCCGCCGCCCCAAGCGTTCGTGCGGCGGCGTCTGCGCCCACGTGTTCACTGGCTGCAATTTCGGAAACCGATAAGACTTGCATATACGCGAAGTTCGCGAGCAGATAAATTGCCGTAACCGTCAGAGTGCCAAACGTCAACGCCCTTACCATATTGCGCTTTGGGTTGCGGATCTCGCCCGCCACGAAGCTCAACTGCACCCAACCGTCGTAACCCAGCAGGCAAGCGATCAGAGCAACCCCGAAACTGCTGAGTGAAATGCTGGAAATGCCTGGCCTGGCGTAATGCTCGGCATGCGGCGCTTGAAGCAATGCAGCAGCGACGATGATTAGGACGCCCACGGTCTTCGCCAGAGTAAAGCTATTCTGGACGATGGCTCCCAGCTTCACGCCGCGGTAGTTCACCCACGCGAAGACAGACAGCACTGCCAGGCTGAGTAGCTTGGAGACCAGTGGCCCAAAAGGCACCAAGTAGGAAGCGTAGATGGAAAACACCACCGACATCCAAGCTACCTGCGCACTGCGCGCCACCGTAAACAGCGACCAGCCGCATAGAAAGGCTGCCGCCGGTCCGTATGCTTCGCGAATAAACACATACTGGCCGCCAGTCGAAGGAAATGCCGCGCCCAGTTCAGCACACGCCAACGCTCCGAAGAATGAGATCACGCCCGCGAGTATCCACACACTCATGATCAACGGCATCGAGAGCAAGCTGCGCGCCACAAGGTTCGGAACAAGGAAAATGCCGCCGCCGATCATGATTCCCACGACTATCGCGATCGAATCGCCAAGCGAGAGCCGCCGAACAAGTTCCGCCGATGAACCTGGGCCGCGGCTTGCAGGTGGGACTATTGCGATGACTTCTTCCGGTAAGTGATCCATTGCGTTGCTTCCATCGCCGGCACGGGATTGGTCAATCGTACAACGCTGCCGGCGACACACGCAATTACAGCCCGAAAATACCGATGCGCCTAATTCTGGTACGGAAGTCTCCGTAAGTGATCGTCCGCCAGGTTTTCTCGTCGTGCGGGTAAGGCGCGCGTTTGCGCGAGGAAGACACGCTCCGCGCAACCCGAACCATGGCTCCAAACGATCCGTGAGCTTCTGAGGATAGGCGCCAAGCGGATGCGGACCCTCAGCCAAAATGCAGCCATCCGCCCGCCGCTCAATGACGAGACCTGGTGATCCCGCCGCACGGGGCGGAAGGCTACTCCCTCTCCTCTAAACAACTAGTCGGCCCGCCGTGTGCCGTTCATTTCACGAGCCCGGCATTGGAAGATCAAGACCTGTGCCCCTGATGGGATGAGAGAACGCGATTCATTATGTTGCCGGTCCGGGGTTCGGATCGGGCTTCGCGGTGAGATTGTCGACAGGGTGTCGCCGGCCCAGAATGCTCAGGACAATCAGACTGAGCACGGGTTCGTCATTTTGATTAAATGCTTCGAGACGGGCACGAACCAGACCACGGTCTGGCTTGGAACGGGAAGGGATGGTTTCGAGAATGGTCACACGAATGCGAATAGAGTCTCCCGGGCGCACCGGATTCGGCCAGCGAACCTCGTCTACTCCCGGAGAAGCCAAACTCGCAACGGACGAAAGGTACTGGTCGACATACAGGCGCATAGCGATGCCGATCGTATGCCAGCCGGAAGCAACGATACCGCCGAAGCGCCACAGCTTTGCCTTCTCCGGATCGACGTGCATGTCCTGTGGGTCGAAGCGTCGGGCGAAATCAATGATTTCCGTCTGCGTCACGGCCACGCTACCGAATTCGTAGACGCGAGGAGCCTGGTAATCCTCAAAATAGCGGTTCTCGCGAGGCACCTCGAACGTTGAGAGGATCATGTCAAATCGTCACCGCAGAGAACTGGCGTCGAGTCCCGCGAGGACTTCTTCGAGCGGCACATTGACCTTCCTGCAATATTCAGCGATTTCCTCAGCGGCGGAGGATTCCGTCGTAAGATGGATCGCCTCTAGTGGGTAATCGCCCACAATCTCAATCAGGTGCTCCTTCTTCAGCACTTCGGCAAGCGAGTAGAATTCACCCACATCTAACCCGCACGCTTCCAGAACCTCGGCCGGAGTCGCAACTCCAGGAAGTTTGGGGTGCAGGGGACCGTAGTACGCCTCTCGAACGATGACGCAAAAGAGCTTCCTGGCCGGTGTGGAGATACAACTGAGGCGATTTAGTAGAATCTGCGCGCCCGAAAGCATGCCCCAGTATGCCTCAACCCTGTCGTCTAGTCGAATCGGACATATTCGAATTCAACGGGTAAACCGTTGATTCCGCGGGCGGGGGGCCCAATCCAATTAGCGAACATACCGGGATCGACTACGCGGCCCATAAGCGAGTCCACAAATTCATGATCAGAGTCGGACGGTAGCCAGCGCGCGGCCTCCGCTTCCCAGGTTCTTGAGGATACGAGTTGACCGTCGGGACTGATGTGATGGCCAGCGAAGGCTCCGATTTTCCGATGGAATCCGGAATGGGGCAGTTTCACCCGGAAAGGGATTCTGAACTTCTCCGGGATCCGGTTCCAACGGTCCACCGCCGCTTGGATTTCCCTGGTGTAATCATCCCGTAGACGCGCGTTAAGGGCGGTCAAAGCAGGTACCGATTTCTCCACTATGCGTCCGTCTTCGACTTCCTGCACCGCGTAGCGATCGCTCCCGAGCAGGTGATCGTCACTCAGGTTGGTTTCCTTGTAGCGGCCTTTGACGCCGGAAGCAAAGAAACTTGCCGCGTTCGAGGAGACCTCAGCACCAAAGAGATCGAGCGTCACGCTGTAATGAAAGTTCACGTAACGCTGCAAGGTTTCCAGATCAATGACCCCTTGTGCTCGCACCTGCCCCGCGTCGCTGACGCCCCGGTCGCGCATTACTTCGCAAGTGCGCTGAAGGATACGGGCGACTCCGGATTCCCCAACAAACATGTGATGAGCCTCTTCGGTCAACATGAACCGGCATGTGCGCGACAGAGGATCGAAGCCGGATTCGGCCAGCGCGGCCAACTGAAATTTCCCATCGCGATCGGTGAAGAAGGTGAACATAAAGAACGCCAGCCAATTGCTGGTTTTTTCGTTGAACGCAGTGAGAATGCGCGGATTATTTTCGTCTCCCGAGCGCCTTTGAAGCAGAGCTTCACCCTCTTCGCGTCCATCGCGGCCAAAGTATCGATGTAGCAGATACACCATAGCCCACAAGTGTCGGCCTTCTTCTACGTTCACCTGGAACAAATTCCTCAAATCATATAGCGAAGGGCAGGTTTTGCCGAGCAACTTTTGTTGTTCGACCGAGGCCGGTTCGGTGTCACCCTGTGTGACAATGATGCGCCTCAAGGTCGATCGGTATTCCCCTGGCACTTCCTGCCAGGCGTTCTCGCCCCTGTGTTCGCCGAAGCTGATTTTCCGATCCTCGTCATGCGGGGTTAGAAAAATGCCCCAGCGATACTCAGGCATTCGGACATAGCCGAAATTCGCCCATCCATCTCGATCGACGCTGATGGCCGTACGCAGGTAAACTTGAAGCGTGGCCGTATCGGCGGGGCCGGTTAGGTGCCACCAGTTCAAGAATCTGGGCTGCCATTGCTCGAGGGCGCGCTGCAGAACTCGGTCATTCGATAGGTTGACGTTATTCGGAATCTGCTGCGAATAGTCGATCGCGTGTTGCTTCAATTCCATGGCTTCGGACATTGTGCTTACACCCGTCCCCAATCAAACTTGGCGCGATTTCCCGTTCCGTAAACCTTTAGCGCGCCCGTCTCGCCGACTGCGTTCGGGCGAATAAAAATCCAGTTCTGCCACGCGGAAAGCCGCCCGAAAATGCGGGAGTTCATATTTTCCGGTCCACCGAACCGTAGATTCGCTTCGAGGCCCGTCATCGCGTCGGGAGACAGCGCCGCCCGAGCCTCAACCGCCTGCCGAACCTCGTCCGCCCAATCCAACTCGTCTGGAGCAAAGGTGACGAGGCCCAATTCCAGTGCCCGCTTCGTAGCGAGCGCAGTTCCCTTTTGCGCCCGCAGGCGTGCGAGAATTTGGTGGTTTTCGTAAAACCGACTGTTGAGCCTGGCTACACCTGTTACCATCGGGAGCAGTCCGAAGTTCATTTCGGAAAGTTGGACAAATACACCGGCGTCGTCCAGCATATAGACGCGATCGGCGGCTAGGACAAGCTCGAGCAAGCTTCCGGCGAAGCACGATCCTGGCTCGACGATGGCGTACATCGAACGCGAAGATACATCCAGACGGGCGAAAGTCCGACGAATCATTCCCAAGACCTCGCGTACGAACCAGTGGCTTCTGTGCCGTAGTATGGCTGCATCCGCTTGGAGCACAGTATCCGGGCTGCCTTGGGTCTTGAACAACCACAACCCCAACTCCGAGTGGTTGGTCCGCAGCGAGAGGACGGCGTCATCGAGTTCGCGGGCGAATTGGAGGGGCCACCACCGCGCACCCGCTGCCAAGATCTCTTCGATCGTCTCCGGACCATTCGCGCCCGGGGACCCGACGGTCAACGTCGCCGTACGGGCGGCGGGATCCAACTGTACTTGCACGTACTCATAGTGATAACCGTCAGCATCCGCCGAACGGGCAAGCGGAGTCAACGCCACGCCTTTGCGGTCGCCTGGCCGGTCGCCACTTCGAGCCAATGCTTGAGCGCGTTCCTGAACGAAGGCGTGGAAGTCCCGAGGCTTGACGATCGCATCCACCAGACCCCAATCTTTGGCACGCTGACCCGTCACTCCCTCAGAGGTCGAACAGAACGCGTCGGCCAAGTCTCTCCGCACTTTTCGTTTGTCGGTGAGGCGCGTCAGGCCGCCTGTGCCCGGCAGCACACCCAACAAGGAAACCTCTGGAAGGCTGACCGCGGAAGAGCGATCATCAACCAGCACGATCTCGTCGCAGGCCAGCGCCAATTCGTAGCCGCCACCCGCCGTTGAGCCATTGCACGCCGCGATGAACTTCAGCCCCGAATAGGCACTCGAGTCCTCGATTCCATTTCGCGTCTCATTCGTAAACTTGCAGAAATTTACCTTCCACGCATGGGTTGATTGGGCCAGCATGTAGATGTTCGCGCCCGCACAAAAAATTCGCGGTTTGTTGCTGGTCAGTATTACGCTGGCTACCTCGGGGTGCTCAAATCGAATGCGTTGCAAGGCGTCATGGAGCTCGATATCCACGCCCAAATCGTAAGAATTCAGCTTCAGCTTGTAGCCGGGTCGGATCCCACCATCTTCCTTTGTATCCATCGAGAGCGTGGCTACCGGCCCTTCAAACGTCAGTCTCCAATGCTGGTACCGGGAGGGCTCAGTCCGGAAATCCACAAAATCGAAGGCTTCAGTCGGAGCTGAGTGGACGACGGCTTCCATATTTCCTAGTAGACACCCGACAAGGCGCATCCAGTGCTCGGAATCCTGGGGTCCGCGCAACGGAACTGCATAGGGGCCCCTGTTTTTGAAACTATACTGCATTTAGCCCCCCAGGGCAAACGATCCCGCATCACCAGAAAATGCACTATCCTTCCCCTTAAGGGTAAGCAACGTTTCCAGGAGGCGCGTCCAAGATCTCGTGGATTGGATCGGTCGCGGCCCTCGGTGAAATGGGCGAGCGCGAGCTGAACCTGACCTTTCCTGCCAGCGCAGATCCATACCAATCCCCGCTCGGAGCGAGCAGAGAAGGGACACAGACAGGTGGATCTGCGAACGTGAGGCTGGGAACATCCGATACGCGTAGGAGAGTCATGGCAGCGCCGGGCCGCCGATGCCGCGCGACTACTCTGGCTCCGAGATCCCACCCAGTTGGAACACCAGGCCACAGCTCCCCCGGTTGCCGGATTCACCAGCGTCGAAACGCCTACCTGTTGCGGTGATGCATCTGTTCCCAATGATGCTTTGCCAAACCAGAACCTTCTCGCCCCGAAGCCGCGGTTATCTGCCCCCTGCTTGATCCAATGCCCACGGATTCACTACTATACTGCATGAGCCCCGCGGGCTACGTGCACGGCCGAGCATATTGATGAAAATACGGAAAACCAAGAGGCTTGCGCAGACTAACAGATCGCATCCTTCGTCGAAGCCGGGGTCAAATGGAAGACCGCCCGCAAAGGGGCTTACTCGTTCGCAGGCGGGAGTAGATCCATTGAAAGTGTTCGGCGACCGTGTTCGCCAGGCCCGCGCCCGTCGCGGGATGACGAGGAAAATTCTGGCGCGGGATTCGGGAGTTTCCGAACGGTATCTTGCTCAGATCGAGAGCGGAAAAGGAAACATTTCGATCCTGGTTCTTCGCGAGCTGGCGCGAGCCTTAGACATTCCTTTACAGACCCTGATATTTGAAGGGCCTGAGCCTGCTGTGGAGTTTGTACACACGGTGGAGTTTCTTCGGAGCCTTTCTGTCGAGGATCTGCAAACCGCCCGACAGCTCCTTCGTGAACATTTTGGAGCATTCGATGCCGCGGCCCGCCACGGTAGAATCGCGCTGATCGGGCTGCGCGGCGCGGGGAAATCCACACTCGGCCCGCTCCTTGCCGAGCGGCTCGAAATGCCCTTTCTCGAACTGAACCAATTCATTCAGCAGCAAAGCGGCCTTACTCTGAATCTGATTTTTGACTTTCACGGACAGAGCGGCTACCGACGGCTGGAGCGGCAGTGCCTCGAAAAAGTTCTGGAACGGTATCCGCGCTTCGTGCTTACCACCGGAGGAAGCCTGGTTTCCGAGCCCGGCACCTTTGAACTGCTGCTTTCCAGTTGCATGGTCGTCTGGCTGCGCGCAACCCCAGAGGAACACATGCAAAGAGTCATTGCCCAAGGAGACATGCGGCCGATAGCGGACAACCGCGACGCCATGGCCGATCTGCGACGAATTCTGGCGGAACGGGAGGCGCTCTACTGTAAGGCTGATATTCAATTTGAGACCACCGGGCTCTCACCGGAGGAGAGCGTCGAACCGCTGCTTCAAGCGTTGCGGGATGCCCCGGTCCGCGAGTTGGAGCCGACTTTCGTCTCTCGGCAAAGCTAGTGCCTCCGGGATCAGAAATACCGGATGTCCGCCGGGAGGCGGCCCTCGAATGGTATGTGGTGGAGGGGAGACGTCTCGAAGCCCGGCGCATTCCAGCCCGAGTCTGCTCACGCCCCCCCATAGTATTCCTGCATGAGGGGCTCGGGTCGGTGAGCCACTGGAGAGATTTCCCTGAACGAGTGGCCGCTGCAACCGGCTCGGAGATCTTCGTCTACTCGCGGTACGGTCACGGCCGTTCCAGTCTGCTCCAGGAGGCGCGCGGGGTTCGTACATGCATCACGAGGCTGCGGTGGTCCTTCCTAGCCTCCTGAAGCAGGCGGATATTCGGCAGCCCGTGCTGCTCGGCCACAGCGACGGCGCATCAATCGCAATTCTCTATGCGGCGAAGTTTTCGAATTCTGCAGCCGCGTTGATTCTCGAGGCCCCGCACGTCTTCGTTGAAGACCTGACTCTGGACGGCATCGCCGCGGCAAGAACCGCCTATCTAGCCACGGATCTACCGCAAAAATTGGCCCGTTATCACGACGATGCCGATCGGACCTTTTGGGGTTGGAATGACATTTGGCTGAACCCTCAATTCCGTTTCTGGAATATCGAACATTATCTCGACGCTATCCGGTGCCCGGTCCTTGTGATTCAGGGGGAGGACGACGAATACGGAACCACGAGGCAGCTTGCAGCGGTTCAAGCGAGAATACCGGCCTCGGAGGTGGCCCTATTGCCCGAATGCAAGCATGCTCCCCATCGGGATCAACCCGAGCTAACCTTGCGGCGGATTGTTGCGTTTCTGGAATCCCTGCTGGCCGAATGAGACGGTAAGGTTCTATGTGCCTGCCAATTTGTACGCGCCATCCTGGCGCTCGCGCAGTTTATAGCGCAGTAGTTTCCCCGTGGGACTCTTTGGCAATTCCTCCATAAATTCAACGCGGCGCGGGTATTTGTAAGGGGTGATTCGCTGCTTGACGAACGCCTGCAATTCGCGCGCGAGTTCCGGTGTGGGTGAAACCCCACTGCGAAGCACTATGAAGGCTTTAGGTGTGTGGAGGTCCGTGTCCTCTCGATAGGCGACTACGGCCACCTCCAGTACGCACGCATGTTCGATTAAGGCGCTTTCAACTTCGGCCGGCGAGACCCATTGGCCGGAAACACGGAACATGTCGTCGGAACGACCCGCGTACCAGTAATAGCCCTCGTTGTCCTTCCAATACTTATCACCCGTGAAAAACCATCGTCCACGCATCCGGTCGGTGGTCAGTTCTCGCCGGTTCCAATAGCAGGTTGCAATGCTATCTCCCGATACCAGAAGGTCCCCGATTTTTCCCGGCGGTACTTCGCAGCCATCGATGTCCACAATGCGTAAGTCGTATCCGGGGACGGCCTTGCCCGTGCTGCCGGGCGTCACGCTGCCGGCCCGAGCGGAGAGATAAATGTGCAGCACTTCTGTCGATCCGATACCGTCCAAGATCTCCACGCCGAAACGGCGATACCACCTACGGAAGATCTCGGCCGGAAGTGGTTCCGCAGCCGAGACTGCAGTGCGGACACTGTCTAGGTGGTACGGTGCGCGCTCGGCTTCTTCCAGCATCATTGCGTACAACGTGGGAACGGAAAAGAACAGGGTGGGGCGGCCACGCTGAGCGGTTTCCAGCATGGCTTTCGGCTGCGGCCGGCCCGGAAATAAGACCGTGGTTGCACCGGCGTGGAACGGAAACATCAGTGCATTCCCCAATCCGTAAGCGTGAAAGAGCTTGGACGATGAGAAGGTGATGTCGTCAGTGCCGATCCCCAACACTGCTGTGCCGTAGTTTTCGCAGCAGCAGGTCCAGTCGCGATGTGAGTGTACCGCGGCTTTCGGACGTCCCGTGCTTCCCGAGGTCCATAACCAGAACGCCGCGTCATCCGGGCTGGTTTTTGCAGCATCGAGTTGCGGCGAGGTTTCGGCGAGCCATTCATCCCAATGTAGGTAACCGGCCTGAGGTACGCCCACTAAAATGACGTGCCGGAGATATTGTTGCGAGTTCAGAACCGGAGCCACTTCAGCAAAGAGTGTCGAATGCACGATCAGAATTCGCGCCCGGCTCTCCGTAA
>Ga0306920_100013207_pt1 | contig 11241 bp, 9 predicted proteins | sample flu12Cox44000170_FD_204666 | JGI IMG/M metagenome (GOLD analysis project Ga0306920, IMG submission 204666) | Lab enrichment of tropical soil microbial communities from Luquillo Experimental Forest, Puerto Rico - flux4day.12C.oxic.44.000.170 (v2)... | ecosystem: Environmental > Terrestrial >...
CGATGGACGGCGAGGTCCGCGGCAAGCCGACTTCCTCCTATCTGTGGGAAGACCGCCGTGTCGTCCCGTTTGTCAAGGTCGACCGCGGCCTCGAACCAGAAAAGGACGGCGTGCAGTTGCTGCGGCCGATGCCGCAACTCGACCAATTGTGCGAGCGCGCCGTCAAGCTCGGCGTGTTCGGCACCAAGATGCGCTCGGTCATCAACCTCGCCAACAGGGACGGGATCGCCGCGATCGCGGCACAGCAGTTTGAGTTCGGCGATCAGATCGCCCGGCACGGGCTGATGCCGATCCTCGAACCCGAGGTATCGATCAAAAGCCCCGAAAAAAAGGGCGCAGAGGCGATTCTGCTCGACGAGCTCAAAAAACGCACCGACACATTGCCGGCGAGCCGCCAGGTCATGTTCAAATTGACCCTGCCCGACGTCGCCGATCTTTATAAGCCGCTGATCGACCACCCGCGCTGCGCCCGGGTCGTGGCGCTGTCCGGCGGCTATAGTCGGGACGACGCTTGCAAAAAACTCGCCGCCAATCACGGCATGATCGCGAGTTTTTCGCGCGCCCTCGTTCAGGATCTGCGGGTGTCGATGACCGACGCCGAGTTCGAGTCAGCCCTCGCCCACTCGATTGACGAGATCAACGCTGCCTCAACCGTCAAGGTCTGATGCTCGGGATAGGGCTAGCGAGCTGCTTCAGTTCAAGAAGGCGCTGCTATGCCTGTGGAGATGATCGGCTGGATCGCGCCGCGGGTCTCCTCGGAGCTGATCCCGCCGTCCGGGCCGCCGTTCGATGCCGAGGTGATTGCCGAGACGGCGCGCATTCACGAGCGCGCCGGCTTCGACCGCGTGCTGATCGGCTACTTCTCGGACGCGCCTGACGGGTTTCTGGTCGGAGCGCACGCCGCCGCGGTGACCGAGCGGGCTGCGCTTCCTGCTGGCGCATCGACCGGGGTTTGTGGCCCCACCAGTCGCGGCCCGCAAACTGGCGACCCTGGACCAGCTGAACGATGGTCGGCTGGCAGTGCACATCATCTCGGGCGGCAGCGATGCGGATCAGGCCAAAGACGGCGACTGGATCGATCATGAGGCCCGCTATCGCCGTTCCGGCGAGTACGTCTCGCTATTGCGCCGGACCTGGACGGAGCCGGCGCCGTTCGACCACGAGGGCGAGTTCTACCGGACCCGAGGGACCTATTCGCAGATCCACTGCCGGCAGCTGCCGCATATCCCGATCTACGGCGGCGGCGGCTCCGATGCAGCGATCCAGGCGCTGGCGCCGCATGTCGATGTCTACATGCTGTGGGGCGAGCCGCTGAAAAACACGGCTCGGTTCATGGATCGCGTGCGCCAGGAGGCGGCGCTCTCCGGTCGCAAGCCGACCTTCAGCCTGTCGACCCGCCCGATCCTCGGGGCAACGGAGGGCGAAGCCTGGGACCGGGCCAGGGCCATCCTCGACCGGGTGCTGATCAATCGGGGCGGCGTTCCTGCACCAAAGCGCCAGAATGTCGGCTCCAAACGGCTGCTGCAAGCCGCCGCGGAAGCCGAGGTGCACGATACTTGCCTGTGGACGTCGCTAGCCGTTGCGACGGGCGCTTCAGGGAACTCGACCGCTCTCGTCGGCACGCCCGAAACGATCGCGAAGGCGATGCTCGAATACTACAAGCTGGGCGCCACCAGCCTGTTGATCCGCGGCTATGATCCGCGGCCGGACGCGGTTCAGTATGGCGAAGAACTGATCCCGCGCGTCCGCGAACTGGCGGGTTATCACGACGCTGCGAACGGCGCCTCCGACGTCAGGGCCATCCAAACCGGCTAGGCTCAAATCGCCGTCGAGACGCCTATATTATCTGGAAGCACTTTCGGGCTTCGCGTTCAGCGCACCCTCGCTGACCAGCACCTCATGCGCGGCCCGGAACGCGTCTAGCCCGGCCGGTATCCCGCAATACGCTGTTGCATGCAGCAGAGCCGCCTTGATCTCCTCGACCGTGACGCCGTTGTTGAGGGCGCCTTTCACATGCAGCTTGATCTCGGGCGCGCGGTTCAACGCCATTAGCAATGCAAGGTTCATCAAGCTGCGCGTCCTGCGATCCAGCGTTTGGTCTCCCCAAGCCCAACCCCAGGCCCAGGCCGTGGTCGCTCGCTGGAACGACATCATGAACGCATCCGCCCGCGCCATCGAGGCGTCGACATATTCCGCCCCCAGCACCTCGCGCCGGATCGGCATGCTTTTCTGGAATAGCGCTTCGTCCTCAGCCATGGCTCATTCCTTCTCGCGATCGGGTCTTCGCGCAATCAGGCTCGCAGTGCGGCCCGCCCGCGAGTGTGTCACAAGCCGGCCTGGCTGGCGAATTTCGTATTCTCACGGCTGGACCGATCGCTCGCGCAACATCTGCCACCGCGGCACGTGCCCCAAGCCGCGAGCGTTGGCGGGCGGCGGGAGGTTGTCATTCCCCGGCATGCGTGAAACACTCGCTGATAGGCGCAGTGCGGCAAAGCAAGGACCCCCAATGATCACAAAATTCGACAGCTCCTATTACGGCACCGCCGACATGGAGAACCTCGGCTACCGAGGCACGCCGATCAATGACCGTTGCTACTCGAAGGAGGAGCTGGCAAAGGCGCTGCACAAGGTCGTCGCCTACGCCAAGTGCATGGACGAGCGCGACTACAACACCTTCTGGATGGCAGAGCATCATTTTCAGCCGGAGGGCACCGAGCTCATTCCGAACCTCTTGATGATGGCGATGCACCTCGTCAACGTCACCAAGAACCTGAGGATCGGCTGCGGCTTCAACATCGTGCCGATGTGGCATCCGCTGCGGCTCGCCGAAGACTATGCCATGGCCGACATCTTGTGCGGCGGGCGGGTGATATTCGGCGTCGGCCGCGGCTACCACACCCGCGAGGTCGAGACCTTTGGTTCACCATTGCTCGACCAGAACGCCAACCGCGAGATGTTCGAGGAAGGCGTCGATGTCTTGTTCAAAGCCTTCGAAGGCAAGTCGTTCTCGCACAAGGGCAAGTACTACACGATCCCGCCGGAGGTGCCGTATCGCGGCTATACCCTGAAGGAGATCACCCTGATCCCGGCGCCCGAGCGCCTGCCGGTCGAATGCTGGCAGCCGATCCAGAGCGGCTCGGAGCGCGCCTTCGATTTCATGGCCAGGCACGGCATCAGTGGGGTGATCGGCGGCGGCTCGGCCGAGGGCGGTGCCGTCGAGCGGCACATGCTCGGTTTCCAGGCGGCTTATGCGCGGCGCGGGGTCACGCTCGAACTGGGCGAGCGGTTGGCGCTCGGCTATCAGTTCCACATTGCGTCGAGCCGCGAGCAGGCGATCCGCGAGGCCGCCCCGCATTACGAAGAGAACATGAAGATGTTCGGCGAATTGCGCCTGGTGCGGGCGCTAACCGACGAGCAGATCGCGGCGATGCGCGACCCGAAGCTCGCCGGCACGGTCAAATTGCCGACAATCGAGGACGCGGTGAAGGCCGGTGGGTTCCTTGCCGGCCGGCCGGAGGATATCGTCGAGCAGCTGAAGGCGGTCGAGAAACGCTATCCCGGCCTCGATCGGGTCATTTGCGCGACCCCGCTCGGCACCCCGCTCGACGTCCAGCTCGCCGACCTCGACCGTTTCGCCAAAGACGTGATCCCGTCCTTCCGCGACACCAGGCTCGCCGCCGCGGCGCAGTAGACCCGCGGCTCAGCCGCCCTGCGCCCGTCCGGCGGCGCGGTCAGCCTCGCCGGACGGCGGACGATGAGCAACGCGACCCCTAACATGCCCTCGAAAATAGCTGCTCAGTATTGTCATTGGTTCCTTCGTAGCATGCTGCAGTCACGGCGTGGTTCCACAGCCGATCACAAACGTGCTTCCGATTTGAATCCGCCGCACGGGTCTTCATGTGGAACGCAATTGCATCGATAAGCAGAGGCTGCAATACGCGAACCGTGCACAGCCCGTCCTTATTCTTGGGATGCGGCAACTCCTGCCACACGACGGACGATAGGCTCCAGTAATTTTACATTATAGTTATGTTCACTCTGTGGTGGATCAGCCAAGAGAACACTATTCAGCGCACGCATTACTTTTTTCAGCCACACCGTATTGATCGGTTTTGTCTTCTCGCAGAACTCTCGAAGCACTTTTACAAACGATTCACGCTGCTCCTTATCTGGAGCACTGCTGGCAAGCGCGTTCTCGGCAGCCTCGTATAAACGCTCCTTTTGCTCGTTCCACAGTTCCATCATTCCGAGCACTTCACTTACTGCTTCATCCTCAGCGCCGAATAACCATACAAGATTATCCCGCTGGCTGTGCTTTGCTTCATCTGATCGCACCAACACCAAACGCAACTCTCTCAATAACTTGCTAACCATCGCTCTGAATTCCGATGATTCGCCTAGTTTGAACATGACCGGAGCGAACGGGCTGGTAGACTCAAGAAATAAGGCTCTGTATCTTAATCCTGCTGCAAGACCTTTAGACAAATAGGTCGTTTTGGGGTCGCCCACATCGCCTAGTTTCAAGGTCGGAATAACATAGACATCCAGTGTTTGTGATTTATCGAAATACAATATGCTTTTCGAAACAAACAGTCTAAACGCTTTCTGTCGATCGTGGGAAAATACTATTTCATCACCCTGAGAAAAATCACCCGTCACTGTGGCGGATATCAAGTTCGTCAGTGCGTCTCCCCAGGTTAATGCAACCTCCTCTGTGCCAATGAAGGTTGAAAACTCTTTCCATTTTTGGAAGCCTGTTGAAGGAGTTCTTGAAAATATTCCCGTCGTTGGCCCGGTTTGCGAAAATGAGATTCGATCATCGATCCCAGCATCAGATGGAACGTAATATGGCGGGAGTCTCACAATAATCTTTGTTTTTGGTGTCGCTTGGGCCAGGGGTAATGTGCTCATAAGTCCAGAGAGTTCGGCATAAAATTTGCGCGATTCCTCTTTATACCTATTACGATCCTGTTCTCGCTGCTCACTCGATCGAGAATCCGGATCAGTTTTTTCCAATATACCATCTATTCTGTCTAATAACTTCAGAAAAGGGTCGTCCTTCTGACCTGTCAATTTCCCGTCCGCCAATTCGAAAAAGAATCGGTCCGTTTGACCGATACCTATACCTTCGATCTCTGAGATGGTTGCCGGCGTATCGGCAAATATGGCCACGGGAATTATTATCCGTTGGGCTTTTTTGTTCTCATCGATATAAAGTCGGGTCTGCTGAGAGTGCCTAAAATATCCGACTTCGTACCCGGTAAAGGTGTGTGAGAGCTTCTCTCGACCGGTGGCGATAACGATTAATATATCCGCGACATCGAGTGCTTGGTCGATAGTTGTTCGGAAATTGGTGCCTAACTCAAATTGGGACATATAACGGAGATCAACTGTCCGTGCCCCAAATGCACTGGTAAGCTTTTGCGCTATTGTATTGGCAAGTTGTTGGTCCTCCGTTGCGTAACTAAGAAAAATAACGAGTTTTTCCATGTAGTCCTCCCAATGTTTGCGCACCCATACGCCTCGATTTCGCGTGAGGAGCGGCGTAAAGCTGTGACCCAGGCCGTTGATTATGGCGATTGACGGGCGGTCGTGAGTGTGATGTCGCTCACACATGGTTAAAAAAAGTGAGTCGATTTTCCATAATACTGCGTCTTGCCGGTCGAACTCGCCAGCGGCGGCCCGGTGATGGCATCGGCAAGCGGCGTCACCAAGAACTGCAAATCGGCGCCGGCTTCAATATCGTGCCGATGTGGCATCCGCTGCGGCTGGCCGGCGGGCAAGTGATCTTTGGCGTCGGCCGGGGCTAAGCTAAGGCACCCGCGAGATCGAGACCGTCGGTTCACCATTGCTCGACCAGAACGCCAACCGGCTCGGCGGCACGTCGCGTCTCGAAACAAGCAGGTTCGAACCTTCCACGGCCACGCAAGCGGGCGCCCGGAGCCGGCCCCGGCTGGAACAGGGTGGCAATCATCACAGCGTTGGCCCAAGCTGGGCTTTCGCGGGAATGACGATGGAGAGGATGCCATGACAGGGGACGCGAAGGGCGAATATCGCGGGCTCGCTTATCGCGACGAGACCGCCTTGAAGTCGTGGCTCGCCAAGCGGCCGCGCGAGGCGGCGCTCGATCCGGCGCTGCCGATCATCGACCCACATCATCATTTCTGGGACACGCCGCAGCGCGGGCGGTATTTGCTGCCGGAACTGCTCGAAGATATAAGCGGCGGTCACAACGTCGTCTCGACCGTCTTTCTTGAATGCCGCTCGATGTACAAGAAGGACGGCCCGGCCGAGATGGCGCCGGTCGGCGAGGTCGAGTTTGTCAACGGCATCGCGGCGATGAGCGCCTCGGGCGGCTACGGCCCGTGCCGCGTAGCCGAAGCCATCGTCGGCCATGCCGACCTGACCCTCGGCGCGCGGGTACGCGAGGTTCTCGAAGCCGAGATCCGGGTTGGGGGCGGACGCTTCCGCGGCATCCGCCACGGCGTGTCATGGGACAATAACGACGCAATCCAGAAATTCGCAACGCGCCCCATTCCGCCGCATCAGGTTCGCGACCGCAAATTCCGCGAGGGCTTTGCCCAGCTCGCGCCCCTCGGGCTCAGCTTCGAATCTTGGCAGTATCACCCGCAATTGCCGGACGCGATCGATCTGGCTCGCGCTTTTCCCGACACGACGATCATCCTCAACCATGTTGGCGGTGTGCTCGGCGTCGGCCCCTACACCGGCCATCGGCAGGAGATCCTTGCCGGCTGGAAAAAGGACATCGTCGAACTGGCGAAATGCCCGAACGTCAATGTCAAGCTGGGCGGCGTCGGGATGACCTCGTTCGGCTTCGACTTCCACGAGCGCGATACGCCGCCGTCCTCGGAAGAGGTCGCAGCGGCGTGGTGCCAGTATATAGAGCCTTGCATCGAAGCCTTTGGTCCCAGCCGCTGCATGTTCGAGAGCAACTTCCCGCCGGACAAGCAGTCCGGCGGCTACACCGAGTTGTGGAACGCCTTCAAGCGCATCACCTCAAGCGCGTCGGCAGTCGAAAAGACCACGCTCTTCAGCGGCACCGCAGCGCGGGTATACCGCCTGACGGTTGCCTGATCCGATGCCTGCACCCTACGAAAGGCATCGCTCGCAGCTCAAAGCGATCCTCTCGGCCTGGGGCATGCCGGAGGACAATGCGGAAACGACTGCCGAAATCCTCTCCTGGGCGGATCTGCACGGCGTCGACAGCCATGGAATATCGATGCTGCCGGGCTATGACCGGCTGCGCCGCGCCGGGCGGGCGAACATGTCGGCCCGGCCCCGCATCATCAAGGAAACGCCGGTTTCCGCGCTGGTCGACGGCGACGGCGGCCTCGGCCACGTGTCGGCGCGGTTCGCAATGCAGGTGGCGATCGACAAGGCCACGCAGTCGGGCATGGCGATAACCGCGGTGCGCAACTCGGCGCATTTTGGTGCCACCGGCTATTACACCTTGATGGCGGCGAAGGAAGGGCTGATCGGCATGGCCTGCACCGGCGCCTCCAGCGTCCAGGTGGCGCCGACCTTTGGCAAGGAAGCAAAGCTCGGCACCGACCCCTGGTCCTTCGCCGCGCCCACGGCGAACGGGCAGCCGTTTCTGCTCGACATGGCAACCACGACCGTGGCTGCCGGCCGCATCCGCAACAAGGCCAACGAGAGCTTGCCCTGCCCGCCCGGCTGGGTATTGAACAAGGACGGCCTCCCCAGCACCGATCCGCTGGAGGCGCGCGAGAAGGGCGGGTTTCTGACCTCGCTTGGCGGCTCGCCCGAGAACTCCAGCTACAAGGGTTATGGGCTGGCGGTGATGGTCAACATCCTCGGCTCGTGCCTGTCGGGGGCGAGCCTGATCACCGACCCGATGCACACGAAGAAGCCGCAGGGTAACGACATCGGCCATTGCTTCATCGCGATCGACCCGGGCTTGTTTCGCGACCGCGAGGAATTCACTGCCGACGTGACACGGTTCTGCAACGATCTGCGGGCGACCAAGCCCGTCGATCCGGCCCGGCCGGTCATGGTGGCAGGCGATCCGCAGTGGAACAACGCGGCACAACGCATGCGGGAAGGGATCCCGGTCGCCCCGGGCCTGTTAAACCAGGTGCGTCAGATCGCTCAAGCCTGCGCCGCACCGTGGCTATTGGATTGAGCCGCCCCAGCGAAACGACGAGTAATTAGTGAACCCGGGGCGTCTGACCGCGCCAATAGCGCTCGCGCAGCTCGCGCTTGAGGATCTTGCCCGACGGGTTACGCGGCAAGTCGTCGACGAAATCGATCGACTTCGGCAGCTTATAGCCGGCAATATCTCGCGGGCGTAGGCGACGATCGCCGTGGCGCTCGTGCTTTGAGCGGGCTTTAGCACGACGATCGCTTTGACGGCCTCACCCCAGCGCTCGTCCGGCACGCCGATCACCGCGACATCGGCGATGGCCGGGCGACCATATAGCGCACTCTCCACCTCGGCTGGGTAGATGTTCTCGCCGCCGGAAACGATCATGTCTTTGACCCGGTCGTAGATGTACAGAAACCCCTCTTCGTCGAGATAGCCGGCATCGCCGGTATGGAGCCATCCCCCTCTTATGGCCTTGACGGTCTCTTCCGGCAGATTCCAGTAGCCCTTCATGATCTGAGCCGTCCGGCAAATGATCTCGCCGACCTGGCGCGGTGGCAGTGGCTGGCCTTCTGTATCCATTACCCGGATCTCGACGCCGTCCAGTGGCCGGCCACACGACAGCAGGCGCTCGGAGTTGAGATCGGAATGCTCTTCGGGTCCGAGATAAGTGATTGCCCCACTGGTTTCGGTCAGTCCATAGACCTGGGCGAAGCCGCATTTGAACACATCAAGCGCATTTCGCAGTAGCTCGACCGGTATCGGAGAGGCGCCATAAAAGATTAGCTGCAGCGAGGAAAGGTCGGCCTTCGGGATGCCGGCACACTGCAGCAGGAACAGAATCACCGCCGGCACCACGAACATCTTGGTCACACGATAGCAGTCAATTGCATCCAAGATTTGCTGCGGCAGAACCTCGCGCAGTACGACATTGTGCGCGCCCATATAGAGGCCGGCCAGAGCATAGAGCGAGCCGCCGACATAAAAGAGCGGCATCACCACGAGGCTCACATCCGCTGCCCGCCACTCGGCCCATTCGCTGCCGGTTGTGAACTGCGCGAGCAACGGCAATAGATTGTCGCTGGTGATCTGGGCGCCTTTGGGATGGCCGGTGGTGCCGCTGGTGTAACCTGCAGGCAAACATCGCCGCCCTCGGTCGCCAATTGCGGATCCGTCGCGGATTGGCGGCCGCGCCAGGCCGGATAGTCTTGATCGGTGACGATCACCTCGCGCACACTGGTCAGCTGATCACGGATCCGGGCCAGAGTGCCGAGATATTCCGAGCCGACAAACAGCATCTCGGCCTGCGCGTCGCTGACGAGATAGGCGATCTCAGGCGCGGCCAGTCGCCAATTTACCGGCACCAGCACCGCCTTTGCCTTGGCAGCGCCGAATCAGATCTCAAAAAAACTGTCGTGGTTCTTGTCCAGCACGGCGATCCGTGTCGCCGGCCGCATGCCGGCCGCGAGCAGCCCATTGGCTACTTGATTGGCCTGGCGATCCAGTGCGGCATAGTTGGTATGCCGGTCTTCGAATGTCAGCGCAATCCGCGCCGGCTGCGCCACTGCTTGATGACGCACGATGTCAGCGAGAGTGGAAATGGACATCATTCCTCCCTTTGAGCTCGTTTTCAGCAGCTTCGGCCGCCTGCGCGCGTGTTCTGTCAACGCCTTACCGACGTTCGGACTTCCGGCCGGTTGCCCGTGATGTTCCCTTTCAGCCGGGGCGGCGGGCGGCGACCAGAAAGATCGTCGCCGGCAGCCGGACCGGGCCGGAATGAGCTTCGGTGGCGAACGCCGCCTCGATCTCGCGGGCGATGGTCTGGAGGGTTGTCTCGTCCGGTCTCTTCGCCTCGAGCAGCCTTGCCGTCGGTCCCATCATCACGGCCTGTCGAGCTTCTTCCTCGGGGCTGCCGCAGATGATCGTCGGATGGGCTCGCTCCACCGCGATCTCCGCGAACCCAGCCGTCGTAAGAACCCCGCGGATATAGTCGGGGTCGCCAAAGGCGAGCGGGTCCGGCGGCCCCAGATGTCTGACTGCCACGTCGTAGGAGATCAGCCAGTGCCGGTTCTCGGCTAGCGGCGCCCGGCAGGCGAAGACGAGGCGCCCGCCCGGCTTCAGACCGCCCTTTATGTTGCGGAAGGCCGCCGCCGGGTCGGCGAAGAACATCACACCCATGCGCGAGGTCGCGAGATCGAACGCGCCGGGCTCGAACGCGAACACCTGCGCATCCCCGGACAGCAATGTGACATTGCGCATCCCGCGCTCGCCGACCTTCCGGCGCGCGGCCCCGAGCATCGGCTCGGATATGTCGACGGCAACGACGCGGCCATGCTCGCCGACTGCCTCTGCAAGCGGCAGGGTCAGGGCTCCGGTGCCGCAGCCGATTTCGAGCACCCTCTCGCCGCCGGCGAGGCGCAGATGCGCCAGCAACAATGCGAGGCTTTCCTGGTTACGCCGCTCCCTGAACCCTGGGCTGGCGACCCAACGCGGCCCGGCGACCGTATTCCAATAGCGGCGCATCGCCGCGTTCGCGTCAAGGGCTTCCTCGGCCATTTTCAAGATCCTCCCGTCTCGGCCCGAATTGCGCCGATACTACAGCGACATCCCGCCGTCGAGCAGGATGGTCTGGCCGGTCATGTAGTCCGACGCGGCTGACGCGAGGTAGAGCGCCAGGAAGCCGACTTCCCGCAGCCTCCCGGGCCGCTTGAGCGGCACGGTCTGCTCGGCGCGCTGCATGCTCTGGCGCACGCGCTCTTCGCCGGACGTCACGACGTCCGGAAAGATGCCGGTGGCAATGGCATTGACCTGTACGCCATAGGGTGCCCATTCGAGCGCCTGGGCTCGGGTAAATCCGGCGAGTGCCGTCTTGGCCGTCGTGTAGAGCACCATGTCCCGGCCGCCCTGATGCGCGGTCCACGAGGCGATGTTGATATCCTTGCCCGAGCGGCGCTGAAGCATATGCGGGCCGACGGCGCGTGTGCAGAGCAGCGCCTCGGTCAGGTTGATGTCCATGATGAAGCGGAGCTCGTCGTCGGAGACACCGGCGGCGCCATCCTCCTTGCCGGGCAATGTCACCAGCGGCTTGCGGATCGAGTCTCCGAGCGCATTCACCA
>Ga0306920_100013208_pt1 | contig 11241 bp, 9 predicted proteins | sample flu12Cox44000170_FD_204666 | JGI IMG/M metagenome (GOLD analysis project Ga0306920, IMG submission 204666) | Lab enrichment of tropical soil microbial communities from Luquillo Experimental Forest, Puerto Rico - flux4day.12C.oxic.44.000.170 (v2)... | ecosystem: Environmental > Terrestrial >...
TCGGTGCCTTCAACAAGGCTTCCCAGCTGGCACAGGGCAGCCCGCTCCAAGGCATGGCCCAACAACAGGTACAACAGCTTGAGCAGAGGAAGGCCCAAGCTGGTCAGCCTAGCCAGCCTCCCGCAAAGCCCTGAGGGCGGGCGCCAATCTTGACGTACAGCCGGCGGCGTCTTGTAGCGGCCGGGACAAGGCCGCCACAAGGATTTTCCGACGCGCGCCGCATGTCCAAGGCTTCACCGGAAAGTCTGCAGTCGCTCATCGGCTACGAGTTCTGCAATTCCCATTGGCTGCTGGAAGCCTTGACCCACTCGTCGTATGCCAGGGAAGTTTCAGAGCCTTTGCGCGACAACGAGCAGCTTGAGTTTCTGGGTGACGCGGTCTTGAACTTCCTGGTCAGCGTGCGGCTGGCCGACACCTTCCCTAATTTTCCGGAGGGCAAACTTTCGCGCGGACGCGCCAGACTTGTGGCCGCCGAACACCTCGGCCGTGTGGCGCTGCAACTCGGCCTGGGCAAGTACCTGCGTCTCGGACGAGGCGAGGAAAAGACCGGGGGGCGCGCCAAACTCAGCCTGATGGCCAATGCGCTGGAGGCCCTGGTAGCGGCCATCTACCGGGATGGCGGGCTGCGCGCCGCCCGGCGCTTCGTGCATCGATTCATACTGCCGGCTGATCTGGAGGCGGCAGCCGGCGATTTGTTTACTGTAGACTACAAGTCGGCACTCCAGGAGCATCTGCAGGCTCAGCGCCTGAGCCCTGCAGCCTACAAGGTGATCAGCGAGGTCGGTCCGGAGCATCGTAAGATTTTTAGCGTGGAGGCAAGTGCCGGCGATTTCGGAGCGGCCCGCGGCAGCGGGAACAGCAAAAAGGCAGCCGAGCAGCAGGCTGCCCGGGCATTATTCGAGCGGCTGCGGAGGGCCGCGCATGCCTGAGAACACCAAGAAATCCAGCCTTCGGGACACCTTTGAGTCTCTCGTCGTTACCGTGATCCTGGCGGTATTCGGCACCACTTTTGTCGTCCAGGCTTTCAAGATTCCAACCGGATCGATGGAAAACACGCTTCTAATCGGGGATCATTTGCTGGTTAACAAGTTTGCTTTCGCCCGGCAGGTCGGCGCCCTGCGCCACCTCGAGCCTTACCGCGAGCCGCAGCGAGGCGACGTCCTGGTGTTTAAGTTCCCCGGTTCCGGCGAGGAAGCCCAGGAGCCTGGGGAGCACTTTGTGAAGCGCGTCATTGGAGTTCCAGGCGACCGAATCCGAGTCATTCACCGACAAGTCTTCCGCAACGGCCAGCCGCTCAGCGAGCCGTACGTCCACCATGATTATCCGGGCGAAGTGAGGCCGGGCGACGACTTCCCTCCGCCATCGGCAGCCTACCTGAGTGGCGCCACAACGGAATGGGCGGGGTCCATCGAGAGCTATGTCGAAGATGGGGATCTGGTGGTTCCGCCCGGAGAATTCTTCGTCATGGGCGACAACCGCGAACACAGTTGGGACAGCCGGTTCTGGGGTTTTGTACCGCGTGAGTTGGTTTCGGGCCGGCCGCTGCTGATCTACTGGTCCTTTGAGACTCCCGAGCAGGAGTACTTGCAGACTTCGGTGGGCGACCGGATCGCTCAGACCGCCGACCTGCTGATCCACTTCTTCACCAGGACCCGCTGGCGGCGGACCTTCCGCATCGTGCGTTGATGAGAACTCGCCGATACCTCCGCTTCGCGGTTGCGCTGCTGGCCATGCTCGCGGCGGCGTGGTTTCTGCCGGTGCTGTTCAGCACGCAACGGTATCACCACCGGCTTGAAGTCCGGCTCGAGCAGATTCTCGGGCGGCGCGTGCTCTTCAGCGCCGCCTCGCTCGAACTGGTACCGCGCCCCGGTTTCACCGTGGCCGACGCCACCATCCTCGAGGACCCCGAGTTTGGCTCTGAGCCTTTCGCCCGCGTTAACCGCATCGTGTGTGACCTTGCGGTCTCCAAGTTGTTGCATGGCCGCATCGAGTTCCCCCACCTTCGCCTGGAATCTCCGAGCATCAACCTGGTTCGCAATCCGCAAGGGCGCTGGAACTTCGAACGCCTGCTTACCCGGGTGCCAGCGTCTGCCTCCGGCGCGCCTGGCAGGATAGACGGCGCCGCTGCGCTCGAGCTGACGGTTCAAGACGCCCGCATCAATTTCAAGGTTGTGGCAGACAAGAAGCCCTTCACCATCACTCAGGTGGACGGTGACGTTCGTTTTGACCGAGCTAGCCGTTCGATCACTCTAGACCTTACGGGGACTCCGTTGCGAACGGACCTTAATCTCCCGTCACCGGGGCAGCTCCAGCTTTCGGGAGACTGGCGGGCGAACGCCGGCGGTGGCAGTGGCGCGCTCAATGCCACCCTCCGAACTCGGGGCGCTCTCCTTTACGACTGGATTCCTCTGGTCAGCGGACGCAATCCCGGGATCTATGGGTTCATTGACGCGGACGCGCACGTCACGGGCTCGCTGGACCTGCCGGAGGTTGAGGCTCAAGCGCGCTTGAGCCAATTGCGGCGATGGGACTCGTTGCCTCCCCCCGGAGATTTTCCGGTCAACGTCGCTGTCAAGGGCCGGCTCGACCGGCCTGGTGGGCGGGCTGTGCTGGAGCGGTTCAACATCAGGTTCGGCGAAAGCCGATTGAGTCTCTCGGGGGCAGTGTCCGAACTCAGCCGCCGCCCGGTGCTCAATCTTGCCGCCGCCTTCGAAGGCACCCGGTTCGAGGATCTTCTCAGCCTGGCCGGGCGATTGAGCGGACGAACGCCGGCCTGGAGCTTGACCGGTCGCGCGGATGGACTCGTAACCATCGGCGGGCCCTGGTCCACTCCGCTTTACACAGGCCTGCTGACCACTCGAGACGCCAGCTTTTCTGCTGGGGGCAGGCGCTTCCCGGTGTCGGATGCCAGCCTGCGCGCCAATGGCCGTCGCTTTGAGTTCGCTGCGGTTCGAATCACGGCCGGCCCGAACCTCGCCATCCTGGCCGAAGGCGCCTTGAACCTTGTCGATCTGACGGCCGCTCGGAAATCCGGCAAGTCTGTCGCCACAGACACCTATGAGGTGACGTTTTCAACACACGCCGCGCCGCTCCCGGAGACTGCCGCCTTTGCACGCGCCCTTGGACTTCGCGCCCCGCAGAGTCTGGATCTGCAAGGCTCGGTCACCGCGGACCTGACTCTGACGGGGAGGGCGTGGCCCCCGGCGCGACCTGTGATGGTTGGCCACGCGGAGGTGCGGGCGGCACAACTCTGGCTTCCCGGGCTCACCCGCGCGCTCGATATTCCGGGTGCCCGGATTGAGTTCGATGACAGTCACATCGCGGCTGACCAGCTCACAATCGCCCTGGACGCAGGCCGCTTCACTGGCCGCATCGAACACGCCGGCATCCGGTCGGCACCCTGGCACTTCGACCTGCGCTCGCCGGCCCTCGATCTTCGCCAAGCATCATCATGGTTCGAGGCTTTCGGCAACCGCACGTCGCTGCCGTGGTTCGAACGTCTCCCCGGCCTCAGCACACTACCTGCGCGGCGCGCAGCAGGTACGGGCTTGTTCAATGCCCTGGATGCGCAAGGCCAATTCAGCACTCCCGCTCTTACGTACGGACCGGTCACCCTCCGTGACTTCCAAGGGCACGTCGAGATCTCGCGCCGTCTCGTTCGCGTGACTTCCGCCCGCTTCCGGACGCTGGCGGGCCACGGCCAAGGCTCCGCGGAGGCCGATCTCACGGGACGGGTACCCCGCCTCGCGGCAGACTTCACCGCTGACGGTCTGCGGGTAGAAGGGTGGTCCTCGGGACTGCCGCCGCAGCTGGCAACCCTGCGAAGTCTTGCAGCCCTCTCCGGGCACTTTTCGTCCGAGGGAAGCTCGCGAGCTGAGTTGGAATCGAATCTCCAGGGACGGGCCCGCCTGCATCTGACCAATCTCGATCTCGGGCGCTTCGACCCTTTACGGGACGTGGCGCAGGCGGCTGCCTGGGGCGATCTCGCGCCGAGCCGCATGCCGTTGACCCTGCGTTCGGCTGACCTCTCCCTCGAAGTGCGTAACCGGCGCGTCACGCTCAAGCCCACTCGCTTGGAGATTGGCGGCGCCCTGTTTGACCTAGCAGGTAGCTGCGGATTCGACCGCAAAGCCGAATTCGAAACCGCCGCCGACTTGCGGCACGCGAACCGGCGTTGGGCCGGCGATCGCGACCCCCCTACAAGCCGGATCGCACACTTTCTCTTGTTTGGCCCCTTGGACACACTGGGCGCCGCTCTCGAAGATGAGACCGCCCGTTCCGTCAAACCCGACGCGGTGCCGTGACCGGCCCGGCCCGCATCGCCTTCGCAGTCGCGCGCGACTAGCCCTTGAAGCTGAACTGAATCGTCTTGACCTCTCTAGGACCTAGCGTCACCTTCTGGTCTTGGGTGCCGAGCCTTTCCTGCCAGGCTTCGATGGTGTAGTTCCCCGGGGGCAGACCGTTAAGCGTGAACGCTCCCCGGTCGTCGGTCACAGCAAAAAAAGGACTCGACACCACTCCGACGTAGGCCCTCATCCACTGATGAACGTTGCACCGGACCGGGATCATCACCTCGGGGAGCGGAAACTGCTCGAATAGATCGGCTGCGCCCGGCGCCATGGATTCGTTCCATTCCTGGTTCACGCGCGGGACCGGATGAATGTTGTGGCTGACGTTGTCGCTGTTCTTGATCTCGAGCTTCTGCCCCGTCATCACGCCGAGAACGTGAGGACGAAACCAGCACCCCTTCTGGTCCAGAATTACGGGCTCGGCAGGCGCGGCAAAGCGCCGCTTCCCGAGGCCGTCCTTCACATAGATAAAAACGTCCCGAAGCGTCTTGTTATCGTTGACAACCAGATCCTCGCGAAAGACAGGCTCCTTGTTCGCCTGAGCACAAGCCGCCGCGTTCATCATCACTTGAACCCGGGCGGGCGGCTGGCCGTCGAAGGACACCTCGCCGGTGATCTTGCCTACCGTGGTCGGATCGATCGGTTCCGGCGGCGCCTCAGAAGTGGACGGGGTAGACGTCGGCTCAGGTGACGGTGCGTTGCTCCGGCTGCAGCCAATGAGTGAAACCGCCAGAAAGATGAAGAGCGCCGAATGCCAACCGCACTTCGTTTGAGCGTCTGCGTTCATGCTCGATGCGCCAGCCGGGCTCCCGCCGGCCGCGACATCCGGAGACCCACGCGGACGCCGTTCGGCCGATCCCGCTAATAGTTTGGAATGTTCACGGCGGCCGTGATGACGCCGAGCCAGATGGCCAGGTCGAGAAAGCCCGCGAGCCTGGCCTGGATCGGCAATGAGCGATCGCGCCCCCACTTGGTGACGTTGCGCTGCACAAAGAGGTGATACGCGATGCCCGTCAGCACCAGCGGAAACTTCACCCGAAAGGCTGGATTGTGGAAGTACGTCGTCGCGGTCGCTGAGAGAAGCGAAATCCCTCCGATGACCGCGATGCCGAGACCGGTCCACTTCCACGGAAAGAGTTGATCGGCAAGTTCAGTGACGCTTTGACCGCGCAACGTAAGACCCAGAAGGCGCAGATCCAGAATCACGATCGTCCCCACCCACAGAGACAACCCGGAAAAGTGGATGAGCTGGACGTAGGGGTACGCCCAGAGTGTCGAGCCGACGTGGTGACCCAACCATGTGCTCTGGAGCCACTTGCAAAAGGCGAACAGCAAGTCCTGCATTAGCTCATATGCCTCAGCGCCGAAGTTCCATGTTACGACTCCGCGGACGGTGCACTCGAGATCGGCCGAGAACCAAGACTTGGTCACACGTCAGCTTGCTGCGCGATCTCAACCGCGGCCAGAACCACGCCAATCCACAGCGCCAGGGAGACCAGGGCCATCAGCTTGGTGGAAGCCGGCACGGCGGCCGCCTGGCCCAATCGCCGCGCGTTTTTCTGCACGACGAGGGCAACCACAACCGCCACCATCACGAGCCCCAGCTTGATGAAAAAGGCGGAGGCCGTGAAAAATCCGGCGGCTTCGGGCATGAACATGAAGAAGCCGGTTACAGCGCTCAGACCGAGACCGGTCCACGTCCAAGGAAAAAGTCCTTCAGCAATCGCGCTGACATTCAGGCGACGAGCCGCTAAGCCGGCCACCCGCAAATCGACCACTGCAGACGTGCCAACTATTAAGAACACACTGAAATAGTGGATGACCGAGAAAACGGTGAATAGACGGGGGTAGTCGCTCATCGCCACAACCCAGGAGGCATGCTCCAGTTGGTGGCCGAAGGACATTAACCAGTTCTGCATCCACACCCCCACCCTTCTCCAGCGCTACCTCGGAGCCATTCGTTGCCAACCTGACCACCACGTCCGAGCCAACACGCCTCCGCCGACAACCTTCAACCACTGGGGTCTCTCGCTGGCTACGAACCGGAGATGGAGTGACTCCCTGAATGCCGCAGTGCGGCCTTTAAATCCAGCGTACGAATAACGCGGTGAAGATAGTTGACGTGAATGCCGAGCAGCTTGGCGGCCTCGGTGTAGCTGCCGCCGGTCCGCTCGAGAGCTTTAACGATGACGTCCTTTTTCGCCTGCCGCACCGCCTCGTGATATTGCGCCGCATGGCCAGGCGCCGGTTCCGTCTCCACCAGCACTTCCGGAAGGTCTTCGGCCCGAATCACGCCAGCAGAGCCCAGCACCACCCCGCGTTCCATGGCGTTCTCCAGTTCCCGGACGTTCCCAGGCCAGTCGTACTGGAGGAGGAAGACCTGAGCTTCAGGCGAGATTGTCTTTACATGCAGTGTCGCCTGCCGGCAATGTTTGGCCACGAAGTACTGGGCAAGCGGCAGGACGTCTTCCTTGCGCTCGCGCAGAGGAGGAATGTTCACCGTGACCACGTTCAATCGGAAGAAGAGGTCTTGCCGGAATGCACCGCGCTCCATCTGCTGCTCCAGATCGCGGTTGGTGGCGGCGATCACGCGAATGTTCACTTTCAGCGGCCGCGTGCCGCCCACCCGCTCAAACTCACGCTCCTGGAGCACCCGCAGCAGCTTGGCTTGCAAGCTGGGCGCAAGTTCGGCGATCTCATCTAAGAACAGCGTGCCACCATCGGCGATTTCGATCCTGCCTTTCTTTGCCGAGACCGCCCCTGTGAACGCTCCCTTTTCGTGGCCGAAAAGCTCGCTTTCGAGCAGGCTCTCCGTGAGGGCGGCGCAGTTCACAGCCACAAAGGGCTGCGAGGCGCGCGGGCTGTTGGCATGCAGGGCGCGCGCCACCAATTCCTTGCCGGTCCCGCTTTCCCCGCGAATCAGCACCGTGGAGTTCTGCCGAGCCGCGCGCTCAATGAAGCGGTAGACCTCCTGCATGGCGGCGCTGTTGCCGATCATCTTGTGCTCGATCTGGATTTCGTTCTGCAGCCGCTCGTTCTCGTTCTGCAGACTCTCCAGGCGCCTCACATTCTCAAAGGCTACCGCCGCCAGGCCGGCAATGCCGGTCGCTAGTTGCAGGTGCCCCTCGTCGAAACGCGCCGCTGGGTTGGAGCTGGCAAGATAGATCGCACCCAGGGCCTTTTCGGGCCCGGGCAACGGGACGGCGAGGACGGCCGTGGTGCGGGAGGCCACCAGGCTCTCGCTCAACTGGTCGCCGCGCGAGACATCGTTACTGAGCAGGGCCACCTGCTGCTCCATTACGCGCCGGACGAGCGTCCGGCTCACCTGGACCGGCCGACGAGAGCCCGCCGCGCGGTCAAGGCCGAAGACCGCAGCAAAATCGTGATTTTTTTCCGAGCCGAGCAGAATGGCCCCGCGGTCAGCCGGAATGAATTCGAGAATGAGTTGCAGCAGGCGCCCGGCGAGTTCGCCAAGATCACGCGTGGAGTTGATCACCTGGCTGATCTGCACGAGGGCTTGCAGGTCGCGCACCTGCCGCACGGTGGGGAGGTCGGTCGAAGCGAGCGTGGTTCGTTCCGGCTGCAGGTAGATGGCGTCCTCGCGGCGCAGAATCAACGTGGAACCCGAAATCACTTCTCCTTCCTCCAGTTGTACGGGTCCCGAGACTACCGCTTCCTCTCCTGCGGTGCGGAAGATGAATTGGGAGTCGCCAATCTCGATCCGGTCGCCCTCTTCAAGCCAGCGCTCCTTTACGGGCATGCTGTTCACGAAGGTCCCATTGCGGCTGTCAAGGTCCTGCAGCTTGAAGCGCCCGGCTTCCCTGCGCACGGCACAGTGAGTGCGTGACACCGCCATATCGGGCACAGCGATGCCGTTGGTTTCCAGGCGGCCCAGCGTGATTTCGGAGTCGTCAAGGGGGAATATACTGCCCTTCAGCGGACCGGCTACACTAATCAACCTCGGCTTCATCGCCTGACCCCCCGGCGGCCCGGATGCCATTGTGCCCCTCGCTCCCTGATCTTATACTACAGGCGGCTTCCACGGAACGCTGATATGTACGACGCGCGGAGGCCGCCGGGAAGCCGGTTGCAGGAGGCGGCGGGGCTGGCATGCCGCATCGATACAAGTCGTACGCTGCCGAAACGGGTGTCTCTTACCGCTACTTTTTCGCGGCGCGCCACCCGGTGGCAAGGCCGGAGGGTCAAGGACGGGGTTCCGACTTTACCTTCGTCATCGCCGCCGACCAGCAGGCGCCTTTCACCGTCCGCATCTTTGTCTCGGACCGCGCGATGACGTCGTGGCGGGAACTTCACGGCCAGGAACTCACTCCCAACGAGCAATACGCGGTGGCCAAGATGCGTCTGTTTCGCGCCTTTGACGAGGCCGAAAATCTCCGCGAGGAACGGCTGGACCTGGTGGTGGATGAGAACAACGTCGCCGAACTCCTGGAGCCTCTCGAGTTGGCCTGAGCCCTCCAGCCGGCCGACCCGCCGCCCGCCAGGTCTAGCGTCCGAACGTCCCCTTGCCCAGCCACTGTCCGCCATCCATGACCAGCACTTCGCCGGTGACCAAGTCCGCGTAATCGGAGACCAGATACGCCGCCGCCCGCGCAATCTCGTCTGCGCGGCCCATGCGGCCTCTCGGGACGGAGCGGATCAGCGCGTCGCGCACGTCCGGCGAGGCCCACAGCCGGCTACCCGCTCCCTCCGTCTCGACGGGCCCGGGCGCAATAGCATTAACGCGAATTTGGTACTGCGCCCATTCGACGGCCAGGGTTCGCGTCATACAAACAACACCCGCCTTGGCCGAGGCCGAGTGGATGGTGCCAGGGCCACCGGTCCAGGCGTAAGTGGCGACGATGTTGAGAATGCTGCCCCCTCGGCCGCTCTTGATCATGCGCAGTCCGGCCGCCCGCGAGCAATAGAACGTGCCGTTGAGCACGATGTTGACGACCGAGTTCCAGCCGTTTACGGAGAGCTTCTCCGCCGGACAAATGAAGTTACCCGCCGCATTGTTCACCAGGATGTCGATGGAGTCGAAGCGGCGCGCCGTCTCCTCCATGAGATGCTCTACCTGTTCGGGCACGCGGACGTCCGTGAGTACGGTGAGCACATGCGCGCCGCTAGAAGCGAGCTCGCGTGCAGCCGGCTCAAGGTGTTCCGGGTTGCGGCTTGCCAGAACGAGGCGGGCTCCGAGCCGGGCATACTCCGCGGCAATGGCCAACCCGATGCCGGTGCCGCCACCGGTGATAATGGCGACCCGGCCGTCCAGAGATTTGGCAGCCAGCATGCGGAAGCGAACTCCCGGCTGGATTCTAGCACGAGGCCGCTGACGTCCGCGGCTAAGGAGGCACGACGGTGTCGACGTTCATCCGCAATACGACGCGAATCCTCATCACCACCACGCTGCTGCTCGAGGCGGCTGGAGCCGCCGCCGAGGGATCGTTCACGCTCGAGCAGGTGATGAGTTCACCGTTCCCGACGAATCTTGCCGCGTCGCCTTCCGGCGGAAGTTTCGCCTGGGTGTTCAACGCGCGCGGCGCCCGGAACGTCTGGGTGGCAGAGCGGGATGCTGCCGGACACTATCGGGCGCGTCCGCTGACCCGCCACGCCGAAGATGACGGCCAGGGCATGGCGGAACTCACCTGGACTCCGGATGGCCGGTCGATCGTCTACACCCGCGGCGGAGACTTCGAGCGCGATGGTGCTTATCCCAACCCGTCGGGCGCGCCCGAAGGCGTTGAGCAGGACGTGTGGCTGGTTCCGCTCGGCGGCGGCGCCCCACGGAAGCTCGGCGAAGGCCAGTCGCCGGCGATCGCGCCTCACGGCGACGCTGTGGCTTACATTTTCAAAGATCAGATATGGTTCGTGAGGCTTGCCACTGGCGCCAAGCCCGAGCAACTGATTCACGACAAAGGCAAATGCGGATCCCTGCGTTGGGCACCGGATGGCTCGCATCTGGCGTTCGTCAGTGCGCGGGGCGATCACAGTTTCGTGGTGGCATACGACTTTGCGAGCCGCAGCGTCCGGTACCTCGATCCCAGCGTGGATGAGGACCTTGAACCCGCCTGGTCGCCCGACAGCCGCTCTGTCGCCTTCCTACGCATTCCTGCTTCGCACGACGACCTGGTGTTCGGCCCCAAGCGCGCGGGCCAGCCGTGGTCGATTCGCATCGCAGACCCCGCCACCGGCCTGGGCCGCGAGGTGTGGCACGCGGAGGCTGGGCCGGGCAGCGTGTTCCGCGAGATCACAGCCGACAACCAGATGTTCTGGGCTGCAGGCAATCTGGTCTTCCCGTGGGAGCACGACGGCTGGACCCACCTTTACTCGGTGCCGGTTGCCGGAGGCGCGGCGAAGCTCCTGACGCCCGGCGATTTTGAAGTGGAGTTTGTGTCCCTCAGCCCAGATCGCCGCACGCTGGTCTTCGCCTCCAACGAAGACGATCTCAACCGGCGCCATCTCTGGCGGGAGCCGGTGACCGGAGGCCGGCCCGAGGCGCTCACTCGCGGCGCGGGCATCGAATGGTCGCCGGTGGTGGCCAGTGACAATTCTACGATCGCCTTGCTGCATTCAGACGCCCAGCAGCCGGCGCGGCCTGCGGTTCTCGGGGCCTCGGGCAAAATGGTGGATCTTGCGCCCGAAGCAATGCCGGCAGACTTCCCTGCTGCCGACCTGGTAGCTCCACAGCCTGTGATGATTTCCGCGGCCGACGGCTTGCCGCTTCACGGCCAGCTTTTCCTGCCAAAGACCGCCGCGGCCGGGGAACGGCATCCCGCCCTGGTCTTCTTTCACGGCGGCTCGCGCCGCCAGATGCTGCTCGGCTGGCACTACATGGATTACTACCACAACGCCTATGCCATGAACCAATACCTGGCAAGCCGCGGCTACGTCG
>Ga0306920_100013210_pt1 | contig 11240 bp, 10 predicted proteins | sample flu12Cox44000170_FD_204666 | JGI IMG/M metagenome (GOLD analysis project Ga0306920, IMG submission 204666) | Lab enrichment of tropical soil microbial communities from Luquillo Experimental Forest, Puerto Rico - flux4day.12C.oxic.44.000.170 (v2)... | ecosystem: Environmental > Terrestrial >...
GAGGCGAGCATCGCACAGGGCATGCCTTCAGACATGTCTGCAATTGAGTACTATCACATCGAGTTTGATACGCATGAAGTGATCTACGCGGAAGGAGCCTTGGTCGAAAGCTTTTTTGACGATGGTTCGAACCGTGAGAATTTCTCAAATTTCGTCCAATACGAACGACTGTATGGGGGAGAACGTCAACCCAAGATGACACGGTTCGCACCGTTTCTCAGGTACCATGGCCGACGCCAAAGGTTGACAGGTCTTGTAAGGTCTCTAATTTCCAACGTTGTCGACGTCCGCGATCCGATCCAAATCGCCCACGACCAGCTTGCCCAGCGGGCGGAAGCGATGCTCGTCTAACAGTCGGTCCCGCGGCCTGAAGGATGATCCTGCAGGACCTGGACCTGCAGATGATTGTATGCACGGCTGTAGAAGTGATGCGCGGCCGAAACGCATATGGAAATTGCCCGAGCGAAATGTATCTGAGCTCAGAGGACTGGGGTCGCACCCCAGTCCTCGCCAAGCTGGCGATAAGAGAAAACATCGGGTGTAAGAATCGGAGATTTTGAATAAATTGAGTTCACGACGTAGATTGTCACGATGGATAGAACGGTCGGGCGTTAACAGAAGCTCTCACGGCCTTCAGTCAGACCATTCGATATATAGACTTTGAATGAGCTTTCATTTACCTGACACCTACCGACAAATGTACCCCGTCACACAATTAGGATGTAACGGTGTTGCTTTTCGGCGGTATCATCCGATCGGGGTGAGAGTTTGCACAGCCGGTTTGCGAAAGGGGGCGCGACTTTGACCTCCGGCCTGGGCCTTTTGTGGTGATCGCGCCGAGGAAGTATAAAGAGCGACTGATGACGAAATATGCTTTAGTCTGCGGGGCTGGCGGTTTCATCGGCGGCCATCTTGTCAGACGGCTGAAGAAAGACGGATTTTGGATTCGCGGCGTAGACCTGAAATTTCACGAATTTTCGGAGACCCAAGCCGACGATTTTGTGGTCGGCGACCTACGGGACCAGGGTTTTTGTCGCGCCATTGTCGATCGCCGCTTCGACGAGGTCTATCAACTTGCGGCAGACATGGGTGGCGCCGGTTATATCTTCACCGGTGAACACGACGCCGACGTAATGCATAACTCAGCTACGATCAATTTGAACGTGCTCGACGCCTGCTACAAGCGCGGCATCAACAAGATCTTTTATTCATCATCAGCTTGCATGTATCCAGCCTATAATCAGAAAGACCGGTTGAACCCACAATGCTCGGAGGATTCGGCCTATCCGGCAGCGCCCGACAGCGAATATGGGTGGGAAAAACTGTTCAGCGAGCGCCTATATCTGGCTTATCGGCGGAACTATGGGATGCAGACGCATGTGGCGCGCTATCACAATATTTTCGGGCCGGAGGGAACTTGGAACGGCGGCCGCGAAAAGGCGCCAGCCGCGATTTGCCGAAAGGTCGCCATGACGCGTAGCGGCGAGGACATCGAGGTGTGGGGTGACGGCGAGCAAACCCGCTCTTTCCTTTATATCGACGAGTGCATCGAAGGCACCGTGCGGCTGCTTCGCTCAAGCTTCGCCGGCCCAGTCAACATTGGTTCGGAGGAGATGGTCTCGATCAACGAGCTTGTGGACCTGGTTGCGGAAATCGCCGGAAAGAGGATCGGCAAGATGCACGTCCCCGGGCCGCAGGGTGTCCGAGGACGCAACTCTGATAACCGGCTCATCTGGGACAAGCTGGGCTGGGAGCCAAGTCAGTTGCTGCGCGCGGGTCTGGAGCCCACGTACCGGTGGATTGAAACTCAGGTTATGAGGAACGTTGTTCCCGAAAGTCGATTGTCGTTTCAGATATTTCCTCATCTCCAATCATCGTCGTTGGCTCAAAGACAACGCGTGTCGAGCGGTGTTTGAGAGCGATTGTAGATAATGCGAATCCTTATGATTGTTCATCATCGGCGATGGCGGGCGGCCTACCGGTCCCGCGTGATCGCTGCTGAACTTGCCCGGCGAGGACACCAAATTACCTTGATAGTTACCGCAGATAAAGAGCGCTGGCGTTTTCGAGACACTATCGAGGCGGACGGCGTCCGCGTCGTCGACTCGCCTGATCTGACCTGGGGGCGGCTTCGGTCGGGCTGGGATCCGATCTGCGCGCTCCGTCGCCTCTCTTGGTTGTGGCGGAACGGCGAGACTTACGATCTCGTACACCTGTTCGAGACCCGCCCGGCCACGATCCTGCCGGGGTTGGCGGTGCGCCGGCGTTCGCGCACGAGTGTCGTGATCGACTGGACCGACCTGTGGGGACGTGGGGGTAGCATTTCGGTCAAACGGCCAATCTGGTATCGTCTCATGTTTGCATGGGTCGAGACGTTTTTTGAGGAACATTTTCGAACCTATGCGGATGCCACCACGACAATCAGCTACGGCCTGCGTGACCATGCAATTGGGCTCGGCATCGACTCGGGCACGATCCTGCATATCCGTAATGGCGCTGACCTTACGCTGTTTGCGCCCCGGCCGAAAGAGGAAGGCCGCCGCCGACTCGGATTGCCCCCTGACGCGTTCATCATCGGCTATTCGGCACAGGATTCGTTCTTCGATCTCGACCCAGTATTCGACAGTGTACGGCAGCTTGTGGACGCCGGCATCGATGCAATGATGGTGATGTCCGGCCACGCGCCATCACGCGTGAGGCGTTCGATTGCTCGTTTCGGATTAGAATCGCACGCTCAATTCCTTGGTTATCTGTCGTGGGACGATTACCCCTGGTTTCTGCCGTCTTGCGATGCCCTTGCCTGCCCGTTTCCGCAGACGGTGTATAATCTTGGGCGCTGGCCTGGAAAATTTGGTGAATACTGCGCCGCCGGGCGGCCGATCGTGTTCAATCCTCACGGCGATCTCGCTGACTTTGCCAGCGGTGATCAGGTGCCCGGCATTGCTTGCGCGTTCGATGCTACTGAGTTCGCCTCGGCCTTCCGCAAGCTGCATGACTCGCCGGAGTTGTGCGACAATCTCGGCGCAATCGCGCGTTCCCGCGCGCTGGCTGAATTTGATTGGCGTAACGTGGTGGACAGTTTGGAGCATTTCTATGGCGCGATAATTGCCCGTAGGGCCGAATGCGCTGCGGATTGCGATCGAACCGGATACCGCACGATGACGGGTCACGCGAATTAAGAGAGGCTGAAAATGCTCCGCACCAACGTAAAGCGCACCCGTTATTCAATCGTCGGATTAGGCAAGCTCGGCGCCAGTATGGCGGCGGCCATTACTGGCCGCGGCTTCGATGTAATCGGTGTAGACGTCGATGCGGCAGTGGTTGAAACGGTCAATGCTGGACGGGCGCCGGTGAGTGAGACGGGCCTGGCCGACGCGATCGAAATAAATCGCGCGCGACTTAGCGCCACTGCCAACCATAGCGAGGCGGTTGCGCATTCCGATGTGACGTTCATCATCGTGCCAACGCCGAGCGACCGTACTGGAATGTTCTCACTTCAGTATGCGAGCTACGCATTCCGCGAGATTGGACGCGGCCTTGCAGGAAAAGAGGACTATCATCTCGTCGTACTGACCAGCACGGTCGTGCCAGGATCGACCCGGCAGGTACTGCTACCCCAGCTTGAGGCGGCTTCCGGTAAAAAATGCGGTTGCGATTTTGGCATATGCTACAGTCCGGAATTTATCGCGCTCGGCAGCGTCATCCGAGATTTTCTCAATCCCGATTTCACGCTTGTTGGTGAGTTCGACCAGCGGAGCGGCGCATTGCTGGAGCGTTGTTATGCCGAGATTGTCGAGAATGGCGCACCGTGCAAGCGGATGAGCATCGAGAATGCCGAGTTGACCAAACTCGCGGTCAACACATTCGTCACGACGAAAATCGCCTACGCTAACATGCTCGCTGAGCTGTGCGAGGGGATTCCAGGCGGCGACGTCGATGTGGTGACCGATGCGCTTGGCGCCGACAAGCGCATCGGACGGCGGTATCTCACCGGTGGGTTGGGTTTTGGTGGCCCGTGTTTCCCGCGCGACAACATCGCGCTCAGCGCCTTTGGTCGGCATGTAGGTGCGGCCCCCGATATTGCGGTGGTAACCGACGCGTCAAACTCCGTGCCAGTGCGGCGCCTTGTGGAGCAGGTAGGTGCAGCGGTTCGGCCGAAAAGCACGGTGGCCGTGCTCGGCCTTGCCTACAAGCCGCAATCCCACGTCATCGAGCGGTCTCAAGGACTGGAAGCAGCATTGGCGATTGCCGGCACGGGTATCAGGGTGGTGTGCTACGATCCACTGGCGCGCGACGCTGCGCGCAATGAAGTGAAGGACAAGGCGCTCGTGCTTGATAATATAAAGGCCTGCTTGGATCAAGCCGACGTCGTCGTGATCGCCAATCCGGATCCGGAATTTGCAAGGCTGACCTCCGAGGACTTTCCGCAACGCAGCCCCCCCATTCAGGTGATCGACTGCTGGCGCTTGCTGCGCGCGCAGTTGGAAGGATCCGCTCACGTGCGCTATCGGGCCGTCGGGGTAGCTGGAGATGTTGGCGATGCGCTTGTACGGATATGGCAACCCGCGACACGCCCCCACGGGGTCCGGATCCTACGTGATCAGGATATTGCTGTATAAACCCTGATCGTCAGCTTGGATTATCTTAAGTCAAGCAGATGGTGGTCCGGATCACTGGGTTCATCGAGGGCCTTCGCTTTTGAAGAATTAAGGATGCTGGTCTCTGTCATAATACCGACGCTTGATCGACCGAAACTGCTGTTGCGCGCGATCGACAGCGTGCTCCGTCAAACACATCACGAGATCGAAATTATCGTGGTTGTCGATCGACCAGACCCGGACACGGTCTCTGCCGTTCGGTCGGTGAATGATCCTCGCCTACAGCTCATCCTAAATCCGCACCCCTCGACAGCCGCCGGAGCACGTAATGCCGGTGTCGACCATGCTAAGGGTGAATGGATCGCGTTTCTCGACGACGATGATGAGTGGCTGCCAAACAAGCTAGAACGACAGATCGCTTTCGCGTCCGGGCGGGCCCCGGCGTTGGTGAGCTGTCTTAGCCGCGTAGTAACGCCGACTGCGACCTATGTCTGGCCCGAGGCGATTTACGACAATTCCGGTCCCATCGATGAGTACCTGTTCGATCGACGCTCACTGTTCAGAGGATCGGGCATGATCCAAACATCCAGTTTTCTGCTGCCCCGCTGGCTGTTTAATAAAGTACGGTTCACCGTCGAGAGCGCTCATGACGATTGGGAGTTCGTGTTACGCCTGTCCAAACAGGCAGGGGCAAGCATCGAAACCGTGCCGGAGGTACTGGTCGTTCTTTATTTCGAGGAGGAGCGGCTGTCCCTTACGACCAGGACGTGGTCGTGGTCGCGTTCTCTCAGATGGCTCGAGAGCCTACGACCGATCCTCACCCGACGTGCCTATAGCGGTATTTGTCTGGGTGTCGTCGGATCTCGCGCGGCCCAGGAGGGAGCCTACACGGCGTTTCCTAAACTCCTCTACCGGGCGTTCCGATACGGCTCTCCGGGACTGTGGCACGTTCTGCCTTTTCTAGGGTATTGGGTCACATCCCAGGAGCTTCGGCGCCAGCTGCGCGGCAAGTTCCGCAGCGGGCCGAGGCTGCGATGCGCGCAGCGCCTGTGAACGGGCCAGGATCGCTCGGTCACCAGTCTTCTTGTGGTATCCAGGAGCGTGCGCAGCAATGACCGCAGGGAGTAAGGCGCCGATGGCGAAATGGGCATTGGTGTGCGGGGCGGGCGGCTTCATCGGCGGCCACCTAGTCAAGCGATCGGGGCTCCATGCCGAGCAATCGCTCGATCTGGCCTTCCTGCTGGCCGACCTCTTGAAATCGGAACGTCTAGCGAAAGCCAAGCCGTTCCCGGCGGCGGCGGCGCTGTGAGCGGCGCCATCGTGGGTTTAGATTCTGCCATGAACGAGCGTCCCATCGATCGTTTTGCAATTGCCGTCGCGCAACTCAATCCCATCGTGGGAGACGTCTCTGGCAATCTGGAATGCGCCCGCAAGGCGCGCAAGCAGGCCACGCGCGACGGCGCGGACGTGATCGCTTTTTCCGAGCTGTTTATCGCCGGCTATCCGCCGGAAGACCTTGTCCTCAAGCCGGCATTCCAGGCGGCCTGCCGATCCGCCGTCGAGGCGCTTGCGCGCGAAACCGCCGATGGCGGGCCGGCTGTCTTGATCGGCACACCCTGGCTCGAAGACGGCAAGCTCTACAATGCCTACGCGCTGCTCGCCTCTGGTCGGATCGAGGCGATCCGATACAAGGTCAACCTTCCGAATTACGGCGTGTTCGACGAAAAGCGGGTCTTCGCCGCGGGTCCGCTCCCTGGGCCGATCAGCTATCGGAGCGTGCGGCTCGGCGTGCCAATTTGCGAAGATACTTGGACCGATTGGGGTGACTATGAGGACGTCGTGCAGTGCCTCACCGAGACCGGCGCCGAGTTGATTATTGTGCCGAACGGTTCGCCGTACTGGCGGGGCAAGGCGGAGGTCAGGCTGAATGTCAGCGTGCAATGCGTTGCGGAGTCGGGGCTGCCGCTCGTTTACGTCAATCAGGTCAGCGGCCAGGACGAACTTATCTTTGACGGCGCGTCGTTTGGGCTGAACGCCGACTGCTCGATCGCATTCCAATTGCCGGCGTTCCGGGAAACCGTGCTCACGACGCATTGGTCACGCGCCGGTGGCGCTTGGCGCTGCGCGCAAGGACCGATCGCGCGCGCGGAAGACGCGGACAAAGCCGATTACAGCGCGTGCTTGCTCGGGCTACGCGATTACGTCGACAAAAACCACTTCAAAGGTGTCGTACTCGGGCTTTCCGGCGGAATCGATTCGGCGCTGTGCACGGCAATGGCGGTCGATGCGTTGGGCAGCGAACGCGTGCGCTGCATGATGCTGCCGTATCGCTATACATCGCAGGAATCCTTCACCGATGCCTATGCGATCGCAGAAGCGCTCGGCGTGCGTTACGATGTCGTTCCGATCGAAAGCGCCGTTTGCGGACTTGAGGCTGCGCTCACCGGAATTTTTGCGGGCTCGTCGGGCGACGTCACCGAAGAAAACCTTCAGGCACGCGCGCGCGGCATCATCCTCATGGCAGTGTCGAATAAGTTCGGCCTGATGGTGGTCACAACGGGAAACAAGTCGGAAATGTCTGTGGGTTACGCGACGCTGTACGGCGACATGAACGGCGGGTTCAATCCGATCAAGGACCTTTATAAGACCGAGGTCTATCGCTTGGCGGAGCTGCGCAACGGCTGGAAGCCGGACGACGCACGCGGTCCAAGAGGCGAGGTCATTCCGCAAAACGTGCTGACACGTCCGCCGAGCGCTGAGCTTCGCGAAAACCAAACCGATCAGGACACGCTGCCGCCTTACGACGTGCTCGATCAAATCTTGGAACGGCTCGTCGAGCGCGAGGAGCCCACTGCCGACATTATCGCCGCGGGTTTTGACCGCGACACCGTGACCAAAATCGAACGCATGCTTTACCTCGCCGAATACAAGCGTCGCCAGGCGGCTCCGGGCGTGAAAGTGACGCTGAAAAATTTTGGCCGCGATCGGCGCTATCCGATCGTCAATAGATTCCACGATCCGGGCACGGCTTTGCCGGAGCCTGATGACGCAACTAGCTCCGCTCCACCGGTAGCCCGGTTCAGAGCCGAAGCGCTGATGGCGCCTTTCCCGGCAGACGGAGCATGAGGACATGGCGATCCACCAGCCCAGTCGTTTCCTTAAGACTCGCCATGCTGCGAGCAGAGGCCCGATGCATGTCGAACCGCGAGGCGAGAGTTATCGAGATGGCCCGCACGATCAGGAATTACGAGCGCGTACAGGCAGAACGGGTTCCCACGTGCGCTTTGAGCGTCATTGGTTACTTTATGTTGCTTCGGTATTTTTCCTCTTACACTCGATGAGTGTCCTAAGTATCGTCGAAAGGTCCATCTACGGGGAGTGGGTTGGAAAGCCCGGAAATAAGATCACTGAGACTCTGAATTTGCTTGGCATATTCACCAGCCTTTTTCTCTTTTGGTGGGCCACTGACAAAATAAGGATCGCTCGGGTCAATCGGGTTCTGCCCCTAGCTGCTGCGAGCCTCCTCCTGATCTCCGTCTTGTGGTCGGTTGCACCGGGCGTGACCTTCACGCAAGGCTTAGTATATTTTTTTGTTGTGCTTGGTGCGATTGGTCTCGCGGAAGCTTGGGACGGCGACGAGCTGATGGATTTGGTGATGCTGATCTGTGGCCTGTCTGCAGTCGCTTCGATTGTGCAGTTCTTTATCTTTCCTGAGCCCGGCGATTTTCGTGGGATATTTTCGCAAAAGAACGTACTTGGCCAAGTGATGGCGGGGGGAGTGCTCGCCGGTCTTCATGGCGCACGAATCAGGGGCTGGCGACCGTTTCGATCCATTTGCGTCATCACCTTATGTACCACCGTTGCCTTTATGAGCAAATCGTCAACGTCAATTTTGACCATCTTCGTATTGTTGTGGCTTGGCATGCTTGGAAAACTCTACTTGAAAGGAGGGTCTACCCGAACAATAGCCAGCTGCTTGGCGATCGTTTCCGTTGCAATTGCTATCTTTTTTATGCTCAACGCTGATTTGATATTTGACCTCCTCGGAAAGGAAGATACCCTGACGGGACGAACTCTAATTTGGCCTCATGTCATAGAAAAAATAGGCGAGAAGCCGATACTGGGCTGGGGATTTTATGGGTTTTGGTCGCCCTCGAATCCCCTTGTTTGGCAAATCGTAAAGGGGCTGGGGGGCGTTCCGACTGCTCATAATGCTATGCTGGAATTCTTGCTCGATATTGGGTTTGTGGGAACCGCGTTCTTCTCATTTCTTTGGTGGCGAAATTTCGTACTGGCGGTGAAATGCATGAATGGTCCTGCAGGACAATTCGGAGTTTCGTCAATACTTCTTCTCATAGGGACTTCAGTAATTGGGATGAGCGAGGTGGTGCTTCTCCCTCCTCTGCAAATTTGGACCAGCCTATTCTTCGTGACGGGATTCATCTGTGAAAAACAGCTTTGGCTTGCGCGTGCGGCGCGGAGGCAGGGGATGTCTGGAGTTGCCGTCGTCAATGCGCGCTCGCAACTCGCGCACGCGCGCTTGGCTGGCAAGATGTGATCGTCATCGATGATGACCTTGGTCGTTCTGGAGGCCTTGGTGAACAGCGTGATCATCGACTTGTATATGATCCAAAGCTACGATCAATCTCGGGTGGCGCGTGGTCGCGTGCGGCCGGAGAGGGCGGAGCTATGTCCGTTTCATGAAGCCCGCGGGTGTAGTATTAACCCTTGTCTCAGTCACTACCGCGATGGTTTTCTTCCGATCTTGGGCGATTACGTCAGCCGTCGACGGCTCTGGGCCGAGGCGGGCAACGCCGCTTCTCCTATTTCAACATCGAGCGGGACAATTCCAAATTCTGACCAGAAAAAGCAGCGACGAAACTCCGATTTCCGCTGCCGGCCCGGTCATGCATTTCACTGCCATAACCAAGTTTCGCATCCAAAGGAATAGAAAGAATGCGGTGCCGACGACACCAATATCCAGCAAGAATTGAAGCAAACCATTATGAGCTTCATGGCTTCGTAATATAAAATCGCCTTACGGTTGAAGTAAGTACTCGCCAGCCGGCGCGCCTGCCGCCGCTCTGCAAGCCGGCATTCGCGGTCAGACTTCTTATATGATAGGGTTCCGGGATTGGATTCGCGAACCTCCATTTCGGCGCTGGTGCTGCCCAGGCCGGGTTCTTTCCGTGGCAATAGGCTCAATCTTTGCGCAGGATCACGAAGACCATCGCGGTGCGTGCGTCCTCGTCGCCGATTTTCCGGAAGCGAGGTGCAAAATCGGCTGGGATCAGGCCGTCAAATCGCTTGTTTCTCATCTCCATGATCGGCGTGAAGCCCCATTCCGCGGCGATGGCGAGATGGGCGGCATAGGGCAATCTGTTGAGCAGGTAGGGGCGCCGGCCGCGCATAATATGCCACACCCGATCATCGATCGCCCAATGGGCGTTCCATTCGGATGTCATCCCGTGGGATTGGAAGTCGATCAGATGGCTGGCGATGCCTCCGGGGCGAAGCCATTGGGCCATCGCAGCGTAGGCACCTGCGAGATCATCCACGTGCTCCAGCACGGATTGGGAGATGATCCAATCGACGGAAGCGGGTTCGATTGTCACCTGATCCGTCCAGGGTGCAGCGATCTTTACGCAGCGGGCGCGCGTGATGATGTCTTTACGGATGCTCTGCACACGCTTTTCCCATTCCGTGTTGGAACCAAGATCGAGCCATTCCGGCCAGTCGTAATTGTCGAGATCGGGAAAGCGCCGGCTGTGAATGCCGGTGGATGGGATCGTCGCCCGGCGGCGGAACAGGCCTGTGAGTTTGTCGAGCACTTCGGCATCAACCTTCGGGTCCGTGAAGTCCACAACCTCGAGGCCGTAATACCGTTCGGCGCCGGCAAGCAGCGCGGCAAGTCCGACACCAATCGAACTGCCCGGCCCGAGTTCGGCGACGCTGCGCGCTATCTCGTTGACACCGGCCTGCCGCAGCAACGTCAGATGGCGCAGGAAGATCGAGTAGCAACTCTCCGCCGAGACGGTCCCCAGCGGCTCGTCATAGCCATGCACGGTCGCGAGCGCCGGCAGGACGAACGAAAGCGCACCCTTGGTGACGGTCGACAGCTTCGGAATTATCATTGATCCCATAACTTGTGGAATGAACCGCGTGCAACCTGGCGGTTTGTGTCGAGGAAAGGCAAGGCTAGCAGGTTCAGAATGCCCTTGCACAATTCATCGGCTACACAAATGTGAGAAAGTTGATTGAATTAACGCTCGCGGCTTTCGTTAATTAAAGCTGCCCACTGACCTCAACTCAAAGTCATGTATGGCGACCATCATCAGCACCCACAGAAGCACAGCCGCCATGATGAATTCGATTTCTTCCCTATGAGTGCTCCATCCATGGAACCTCATGGCCAGCCTCCTTCGGCTTGGTGACAGGTTGTCCGAATTGCAGGCGCTACTCCACTGAACATGCACCAATGCATCATTGAGGATGGCCGCCTTGCCCCGCCGCAAGCGCAGGATCTCCCAGACGATGGAGCTGATATCGTCCATGGCCTACGCTTTCGCAAGTGAAACCGAATTCCCGCGGTGATCCGCGGATGGCTACGGCGCTTCCAGTCAACATGCCCCGCTCGGAGTG
>Ga0306920_100013211_pt1 | contig 11239 bp, 10 predicted proteins | sample flu12Cox44000170_FD_204666 | JGI IMG/M metagenome (GOLD analysis project Ga0306920, IMG submission 204666) | Lab enrichment of tropical soil microbial communities from Luquillo Experimental Forest, Puerto Rico - flux4day.12C.oxic.44.000.170 (v2)... | ecosystem: Environmental > Terrestrial >...
CAGGCTACGGGAACTTGTGGTACAAATTCGGGCCGAGCGCAGCACGAGATACTTGTGGATCTCCATCGTCAAGGCGGTGGGCACGCTCATCGCCTACGTCATTGCCATCTGGCTGGTGATTGTTGGAATTGGCGGCCTGCTGCGGAAAATCGCGTCCTTCGCCCAGGCTCATCTCAAAGGGATCAAGATCCAGCAAGCCGAAATCCTGACCCGTGAGCGCCTGGCGAGAATTATCTCCACCGTACTTCATCTGGTCCGCGTTGTCCTGGTTTTCACGCTGTGCTATCTGCTTCTGGCATCGGAGTTCAGTTACTTCCCTTACACTCGAGCTCACAGCAAAATCTTACTTGGCTACGTGACTTCTCCTCTCGGCTATGTGGGTCACGGCCTGCTTGCGTATCTGCCCAATCTCGCCTACATCGTGGTCATCCTGACTGTCGTGACGTATGTCATGAAGTTCATTCGCCTTGTTGCGCGCGAGGCGGAACAGGGCAGGATCCGCATTCCTGGCTTCTACCCTGAGTGGGTCGATCCCACGTACAAGATCCTTCGTTTCCTCTTGTTCGCCTTCACCCTGGTCATTATCTTTCCATACTTGCCGGGATCGCAGTCACCCGCGTTCAAGGGCATCGGCATATTTCTAGGTGTGCTATTTTCCCTGGGCTCCACGTCGGCGGTCTCAAATGCGGTCGCCGGCACAATTCTCACCTATACGCGGGGCTTCCGTACTGGAGATTGGGTCAAGATCGGCGACAACATCGGCGAGGTAGAGGCGCAATCACTTCTGGCAACCCACCTGCGGACCATTCGAAACGAAGAGATCACAATTCCCAGTTCGGTGGTGCTCAGCAGCCATGTCATAAACTACAGTCGTCTTGCAAACACCAGGGGCCTTATCCTGCACACTTCGGTAACGATCGGCTACGACGCTCCGTGGCGCACAATCCATCAATTGCTGATCGATGCTGCGCTGAAGACAAAGTACATTCTTAGCAATCCCGCACCCTTTGTTCTGCAGAATGCTCTCGACGATTCTTATGTGGAGTACGAGATCAATGCCTACACCGAACACCCGTTGGAAATGATCTACATCTACTCTGATCTCCGCGCTAACATTCAAGACAGCTTCTACGCAGCTGGCGTAGAGATCATGTCTCCGGTGTACTCTGCGCTTCGAGACGGCAACAAGAAGGCTATTCCATCGCAATTCCTTCCCAAGGACTATCATCCTCAAGGCTTCCGGATTGCCAAAGATGACTCCGCTGCCGCTGCAGGCGGAAAGGGATAAATGGTAGGTTCCTGGCGGGGACGCATCGCGACAAAAGTGCCGGGAACACCTGTAGCTTTGGTCTGATAGCAGCCACCTGCCCTGCTCGGAAGGTGCTGTCGGTTTTTGTATTCTGACCTCCTCTTCTTAAGTAGCGGTCGACCTGAACAAGCCGCCGCAACGCGCGTCCGTGCCGGCTTGGGAGTGCCCCGACGTCTGAAAGTGTGTTGAAGAATTGCGGCCTGATTAGGATAAACACGACTACGCACGGAAATTTCTGCCTGCGACCGGTCAAATCGACACAGAAACAGCGGAGCGTTGCCGCTGCTAACTCAATTCTTTTGTTAACGATTGGTTTGGACTATCTCGTGCTGCAGGTTTCGGGTTGTAGTGTGCAGCAGTGAATTCAAAGCGTGCGCTCCCGGTGCACTGCCAACGCCTTATTACTTTTAACCCACTTCGTCTCAATTCCAGCGTGGAGTGTGACATGAGCAACACCCTGCGAAAGTTCCTGTCCCTCGTCGCGAGCTTGTGGCTGGTTTCGGCGAGCGGCTTTGCTTCGGTCATCACCTTCGACAACTTGCCTGCTGAGGGAGGCGTGATTCCGGATGGTTATGCGCAATTGAACTGGTTCAACTTCGATTACATAAATGCCATGGACTCGGCGATCGGTTCGGCAGACCGGGAGGGGATGGTCAGCGCTCCCTTTGTGGCGTACAGCGCTCTAGGCGCGTCCTCACCATCGTTCACGTCCACACATCCGTTTACTCTGGTCGGCGGATGGTTCACTAGTGACTCGTCGAATGACATGCCGCTCCAGGTTACAGGACTGCTGAATGGCGTCGCCAAGGATTCGGTCAGTCTGGCACTTAATTCCAACGAACCAGTTCACGTCATGTTCAACTGGTCCGGAATCGACCAAGTCGAATTCTCGTTTGCACGAACCCCTGGAGCGGGGTTCATCCTCGACAACCTGACCATCACCAGCGTCTCACCCCAGACGCCCGAACCGGCTTCCCTTCTCCTGCTGGGCTCGGGGTTGGCGATGGGCATCGCATCGTGGCGACGGCGCGGATAGTTTCACACGGCCTGTCCTCCCCCATGAAGGCGGCGTCGAGGAACTCCCTCCCGCCGCCTTTGCCTTAGCTTCAGTTCCGAAATTACGGTTTCGAAATTACAAACATGGTAAGAACGACAGTCCCGAGTCGCGCGTAAGCCGCTCCCGTTTAATGCGCTCCGCGTACGTTGCGTGTGATTGCTAAGGTCTATGCATCGATCACTCTCTTGCGCCAGCCGTGCTCAAGCAGATGGTCCAGCGAGAACGCTCCGGCGCCGAAGATGAGCACGATCAGCGATGCCATCAGAAAGGTAAAGGGATCCGCATTGTAGAACTTGCCTGGATTGGAAAAGATGGACATAAGCGCATCGCGATCGGCTGTGATGTATGCCACGATCATGTCAATCGTCAACGGCACGGCGATCAGGCGAGTGGCTAGTCCGACCGCCAGAAGGATTCCGCCAACCAGCTCGAGTCCGGTCACGAAGTGGGCATTCAGCCAAGGCGCAGGAATGCCAAGACTCCCGAAGAACTCTACGACTTGGGGGAGACGATGCAACTTTCCCCAGCCCGTCTGGGACAATTGCCATCCCCAATAAAGACGCACCGCGAGCAGAAACACCGATCGCAATGAGGCGGCTGCTTGCACAAAGAGCGAGTAAGCCTTCTCGATGCGGCTGTGGAAAGTTGTCATGGTTTGTGCCTTATGCGGTTTTGCAGAACCAGCCTTGCGCCGCCCAATAGGCAAACCACGCCTGCACTTCGGCGGAAGCTTGCTCGATCGATCGGCCGCTCCAATCTGCTGCGTCAACGGCTTCTGAGAGACTCTTGCCGTCGCGCAGAGCACACAGCACCGCGAACGCCTCGCGGTCGAGACGCTTAAAGTAGACCGAATTGTCGGAGCGATGCACCGCCAGAAAGATGCGCTCCGGCTTCGGCAGCGCGGGACGCCTCACCCGCGACCGAGTCGCCCGCTCCATCACCGCATTGCTGACAATGTCGACCTCTTCTTCGCGGCGGCGAACGGAAATCACGAAGTCATCGACCGCATAACGCAGGTCAAGCAGGCGAACATGAGGCTGGAGCTCGAACTTGGGATCGTCACCACCACTCGACATGTCGTCCGCGGTCATCCTTGGTTTTGCGGCTTCGTCGAAAGCTTCGATCTCGGCCCATTCCAAACGCACGGTGTCGAGCGCGAGCTCTTCCACATCGGCGAGATACTCGCTATGCGCCCGCAGCCATTGCTCCAGGCGAGACCCGAGGTTGCGCAAGGTAAACGAGTGCGACGGGCAATCGGACAGGTAGGCAATTGCCAGCTTTCCGAAGCGGCGATTGCCGATAATGGCGCGCAGTCCCGGAAAGTCTTCGCCCAGCGCCGACAGTATCCGGAACCAGTATTGCCGGTTGTAGATCTCCAGGCGTTCGAACGAGGACAACCGGTCGTTAGGCTTGATGATCTCGTCGGCAACCTTGCGCAAGGAGCGTCCGTCTTTCGTGCGCTGGCGCATTCCTTCGCTGGCGGTCAGCGGTTGCCGGACCGCATCGAACATCGCACGTTGAATGGTGTCGAGGTCCATCACGCCATCACCTTTTCGCGCACATAACGGTTGGCTTTCAGCGCCTCGCCGTGCACTTCGTCGAAGGAAGGAATGTGGTCGTCCCACTCCAGCAGCGTCGCCGTTGGACCAATCCGCTCGATAGCTCGCTCGTACAGCTTCCATACGGGATCGATCACGGGATGATCATGTGTGTCGAGGATGTACTTCTGGAACTTGGAGTGTCCGGCGATGTGGATTTGCGCAATCCTTTCGTGTGGGACGCTGTTCACGTACTGCAAAGGATCGAAGCTGTGGTTGCGTGACGATACGTAAATGTTGTTCACGTCGAGCAGGATCCCGCAGTCGGCGCGTTCAACCACCTCGTTCAGGAATTCCCACTCAGTCATCTCAGAGGCGTGAAACTCGGCATAGCTGCTAACATTTTCCACTACAACAGGAACTTCCAGGAAGTCGCGCGCCTCGCAGATCTTCTGCGCCGTTTTGGCCGCGGCTTCGAAGGTGTAAGGCATAGGAAGCAGGTCATGCGAATAGGTTCCGTCGACGCTTCCCCAGCAGAGATGATCGGAGAGCCAAGGCGTATTGGTGCGTCGCACCAGGGCTTTCAGGCGCCGCAGATGTTCGCGGTTGAGCGGCTCAACCGAGCCGAAATACATAGACACACCGTGCTGCACCACGCGGTACTGCTCGAGGATTTGATCGAGCACGTGCAGCGGACGCCCACCATCGACCATGAAGTTCTCAGAGATGATTTCGAACCAGTCGACGACCGGCTTTTTCTCAAGGATGTGGTTGTAGTGCGGTATGCGCAAGCCGATGCCGACGCCATACTCCGTGAACCCGTTGAAGCGATTTGCCGGCATAAATCCCTGAAGAGCTCCTCCAGATGGCAATTGGTTTTCCGTCAGGAGACCACCTGGTTCTCCAGACGAGTCCGGAGGCGAAAGATGCAAGGGCGGGCGGCGTTGAGCGCCAGCCCTTGCGATCGATTGGCCGTGGTGTTACTGGTGTGGGTTGGAGCCGTCGGTGGCACAACCGCCCTTGCCTTTGCAAGAATTCTTGCCCTTGCACCCGTTGTCGCCCGCCTTGCAGCCGCCCTTACCTTTACACGAATTCTGGCCTTTGCAGGCGTGTTTATCGTCGGATGATTGGAAGGCCAGTTTGCCAGCGTTGACGACGCTGTTGACCTGTGACTTGCCAGAAGTCTGAGCCTGTGCCATCGCAGAATTGCCGGCCATGAATCCTGCCAGCGCTGCCCCCACCATCAGTGACTTCATAGATTTCGTCATTGCCGTGTTTCTCCTCTCGTTTGTTTGGTTGAAAGGTCCGGGTTGACCTCGTGTTTGAAGCCCCTCTCTTCTTACGTGCGAAGCATTCTGTGGGATTTAGGCTGTTTGCGAATTGTTTTTGCCAATCCCGAACGTGGGGTAGTCCCCTGGCGGTAGCACCTTGGTGGTGCATCGCTTTGTACGAAGAATCTCCCCCGCTAATCCCACACGTACTATCCTGCTGGCCAGATGGACTCAAGGCGCTCGGGAACGTTACACCGATCGTTGGAAATTTTCAATCCGCAAGTTACTTACGTAAGACCAGACCCAGCGTCAGAGCGAGGGACACGAAGCAATGATTCTGCACGGACACAGAGAGCACCCCGGTTCCTGGCCATCGCGGAGGACAGCGTTGCCGCACGCCTGGCTCGTTCCGTTGGTGGCGGTCGACTTTGCCTTCGAGTGGCTGGCCTACTTTTTGAGCCGCTGGTCGTTTTTGGAAGTGTTGGAATACTTGGGTAGCTTCTCGGTGTTGATCGCGGTCATTTTCTACTTCAGTGAATCGGGCGACCGCCTGAAGCAGAAGCACTACCAGGCATGGCAAGTGATCAATACCGCGCAAGGCGCGGGAGGCAGTGGCGGACGCATCGAGGCACTCCAGGAGCTAGACCAGGACGGGGTGGCGCTGGTAGGGGTCAATGTGTCAGGGGCATTCCTCCAAGGCGTGGAACTGCCCCGAGCAAAGCTTGTGCGATCTGACTTCAGCAACGCGGACGTGCGGAACGGTAAGTTCGAGTTGGCCGATCTAGCTTACTCCAACCTTCATGCTTCGAACTTCCGCGGAAGTGATCTCAGCAGAGCGAATTTGCAGTATGCCGACTTAGGCGACGCGGATTTCTGTGGCGCCAATCTTAGGGGTGCTGACTTCTCCGGTGCGACGCTGGACGCAGCTGACCTGGGCAACACCGATCTTGCAGATATCAAGTGGCAGGAGATCAAGAGCCTGCGCGCTACAAACATCCGTTCCGTACGGCACGCGCCTGACGGATTCATAGCGTGGGCTATGCAACGCGGAGCCGTCACGACTCCTTCGCAAGGCGACTGCCGCTGAACCGTTTCAAATTACTGCATCGAGGAATCCGCTGAACCGGCATGCTGACGCCCGCGCTCAAGGCCGGGCTTTCGGCGCCGTGTCACACGTCGTTCTTGCAAGAAAGGCGCTTGGTCTCATCCCGTTCGGATGTGCTTCGTAGGCGGGTCCGAGCAACTCGTCCCTTCGCGCTCACGGCTTCGTCTGGTCCACGTCCGACCGTCCGTAAATGCTTTTGGGGCGAACCGCTTACCCTTATTCTGTGGTTAGATTGTGGAACCTCCAGCACATCTGCCAATGAGGAGCTGCATATGCAACGATTCAAACTGTCGGCCATTCCTTGCCTGTTCCTGCTTGCGACACTCTGCCAGGCGCAATCCGCGTTACTGGATTTGCCACGGCCGAGCCAACACGCTGAAGTTATCCAGCGCATTGGTATCACGGACATCACCATCAACTATCACCGTCCGCTGGCGAATGGCCGCAAAATCTGGGGCGGCCTTGTGCCTTATGGACAGGTCTGGCGCGCCGGCGCCAATGAGAATACAACCATCACCTTTACCGATCCTGTGACGGTCGAGGGCAAGCCGCTGCTGGCTGGCACCTACGGTGTCCACATGATTCCTGGTGAGAACGAGTGGACCGTTATCTTCTCGAAGAGCAACACTGCCTGGGGCAGCTTTAGTTATAAGGAGGGCGAGGACGCGTTGCGTGTCGCGGTCAAGCCAGTTCCGGCCGAATTGCATAATGCGCTCACTTATGACTTCACGGACCTCAAAGCCGATTCCACAGTAGCAACCATGACATGGGAGAAGGTATCGGTTCCTTTCCAGATTTCGGTCAACGTGCCCGAGGTAGTCGAGGCTAGCTTGCAGAAGCAGCTTCGTGGATTGCAGCAGTACACATGGGAAGCGTGGGACGATGCGGCCAACTACCTGCTTGACAGCAAGGCGGACCTGAAGCAAGCGCTCAGCGATGCCAATCAGTCGATCCAGGTGGAAGAGCGTTACGACAACCTGATTACCAAGTCGAAGATTCTTGACGCCATGGGTCAAAAGCAGGAAGCGGCGACGGTACGGACCAAAGCGTTAGGGATGGCGAACGCCGGGCAGCTCTACACCTACGCTCGCACGCTGCAGCGCGCTCACGACCAGAACCAGGCCATGTCGATCTATCGTGACCTTGCAAAGAAATACCCCAACGATTGGATCACACACGCCGGCCTGGCTCGGATCTACACCAACGAGGGGAACTACGATAAGGCTTTGACCGAGATGCAGGCCTGTCTTGCGAATGCTCCCGACAACGCGAAACCGAGTGTCGAGACGCTGATCAAGCGGCTACAAGCGAAGGACGACATCAACAAATAGCGCAGGTGAGTTGATTTCGCCGGGGAACTCTCGACCCGAATTATTCACGAGCCTTATGCCATCGTGTCGTCCTCTCAAGCGGGGCCTGTGCGACCGGACGTCGGCACGGTTTCCACCTGGCGGGCAGGCCCGGGTCGAAGGATCTGCGTTTTACCCAAACTGGCGCTCTGTCAGCGCAATCAACCCGCAGATCCTTCGACGGCGTACCCGCCCGATCTGCAAAAGCAGGTGTCGGAAAACTGCGCGGTGTTCCTTAGGATGGCACTGCCGTTCAGGGAACAATCCAATCGACTCTCCCGCGGGTCACGCGCCGGGTTAACCGCATGGCTACCGCAGCTGGGTCGGTTCATCACGGAAGGGGACGCTCTGCCAACCGTCGAGATTTCTACCGTTGCCATAAAGTCTCTAACGGCCTTTCCCCGCGAAGAATCGGATTTAGCCAGGGCCGTTCACACAACGACCGCCTCTTCTGCTCATTGGTACGCTGTGCTGGCCAAGCGAGGTCGGTCGCTTCTATCCACTCTTCCTTCCGCAGCCTCGGGACCGTGCAACTGTTGTGTACTCTGCCTTCACGGTCAGCGGCACGGTGGCCAGCAGCAGCCGCCTCGGGTGCAGTCGCCTGAAGTGGGCCTGACGGCCGTGTGACATTCCGCCTGGTCGATCTCAATCCAGGAGGTCATCCTCATGCTGAAAGGTGCCGAGAAGGTACCGATGCAACAAGACGACACCGGTGTGTGGACCTTCACGACCGATTCACCGGAACCGGATCTCTATAGCTATTCATCTCTCGCTGACAGCGCAAACCTGATCGATCCCGGCAAAACGCGCATCAAGCCGAACCTGCTGAATCTTCCAACATCGTGCGTGTGCCCGGCAAGACGCCTCTAACATGTGAAGTGCAGGATGTTCCGCATGGAGAAATCCAGGGGATAAGCCGGAATACACGGTCCTCTATCTGCTGCACGGCTTCAGGGATGATGCCGGCGGCTGTCGGCCAGGCCAACGTCATCCTCGACAGCCTGATCGCCCACGTAGTCAGACCAATGATCGTCGTGATGCCGCTTGGCTACGGCGCGCCGGGAATCGTCTCCTATGGATTCCAAGGGTTTGAGCACGACGAGCTGCGCCAGAAAACCTTCGACAAGTTTCGCGGCGCGCAATTGAGTTCTTGCAGAAAAAGATGCATGCTTGCCCACCCAGTTTGGGTTAGAGCTACCCGAGTTGCTGGATCAGCACCCCTAAGTTTAGTTGACAAAGTAGATAAGATACTGAGTAGTTTTCCGAAGAAGGGCCATGGCTAAGCAGTTTCCAGGAAGGCAAATGTTACCTACAGTTCCGAATCGTTCCCGCCTGGTTTTGGTCTTCTCCATCCTTACCGCTGCGAGATTCGCATCTATCGCGAATGCTGAGATGCCGATTGATCGCATTACGCAGCCCATCGACAACGCCAAGGTCACGCAGCTGAGAGGGAACATTCATCCTTTGGCGCGGACTGCTTCAGACCAGGGCAGTGTCAGCCCCTCCACGACTCTGGAGCGGATGAAGTTGATCTTCCGGCCTACGTCCGCACAGCAGAGCGCGCTTAATGAGCTATTGGCGCAACAGCAGGATCCTGGTTCGCCGAACTATCACAAGTGGCTCTCACCTGAGCAATTTGCCGATCGTTTCGGGCTAAGCCAGGGCGACGTAAACAAGGTTAGTGCCTGGCTTGGCAGCCAGGGATTCCGCATTGCCGAGGTTGCCCGCAGCCGAACCTACATCGCGTTCAACGGCAGCGCGGCCCAGGTGCAGGTGGCATTCCATACGCCGATTCATCAGTACAGCATCCGTGGCGAACGGCATTATGCGAACGCGACGGAACCCGCTATCCCAACAGCGCTGGCGGGCGTGGTGTCGGGCATCGCGGCCCTGAACAACTTTAGCCCCAACCCCAGGCTCGTCAAGCCGACCCCCCGCCTCACTTCATCGGTTACCGGCAATCACTTCATGCAGCCTGGAGACTTCGCGACGATTTACAACGTGACCGGCTTGTACAACAGCGGGATCGACGGGACAGGCCAGACGATTGCGGTGATGGGGCAGACCGACCTGTTTACCGACAGCAACGGCAACTTTACGGACATAAACACTTTTCGAACGAACTCCGGCCTGTCAACTCCGGCGAACCTTACCGTCAAGCTGATCAGCAGTGATCCTGGAATCACCAGTGGAGACATTGACGAAGCCAACCTGGATGTTGAGTGGGCCGGCGGACTAGCAAAGAATGCAGCGATCATATACGTAAACTCCAAGAATGGGGCCTTTGACTCCCTGCAGTATGCCATCAGCAATAACGTCGCCCCGGTGATCAGCATCAGCTACGGGCTGTGCGAGCAGCAACTGGACTCTGCGACCCAAAAAACACTGACCAGTGCTGGCCAGCAAGCCAATGCTCAAGGACAGACGATCGTGGCACCATCAGGCGACAGCGGAGCGGCCGACTGCGACACAGCTACGGGCACCACTCCAGTAACCAGTGCAAAGCATGGGTTGGCGGTGGATTTTCCTGCGAGCATGCCGTATGCCACATCGGCTGGAGGCAGCGAGTTCACCGGAGATACCGCAAACAGTAGCGCCCCGTGTACCGCAACGCGGTATTGGGGCGGGGGTGCTTGCACTGTGTCGGACACCAGTGCCACGGCCCTTTCTTACATCCCGGAAATGGTTTGGAATGACACTGCGACCGACATCCAGAACGGAGGCTCACTGGCGGCAGGCGGCGGCGGTCTGAGCACACTCTTTACGGTACCAGCCTGGCAGAGCGGACTTGCTGCAATCTCAAACGGTATGCGCGGTGTGCCCGACATCTCGTTCAGCGCATCGGCCGATCACGACGGCTACCTCATCTGCTCCTATGACCCGACTGCCCAGACCCATAGCTGTACCTGCGGGTTCCGAAATTCCTGTACGGTCAGCCAGAATACGAGCCAAGGGACTTTCGATTCCACGGGAGGAACCTCGGCGGCGGTCCCGGCATTTGCAGCAATCGTGGCTCTATTAAATCAAAAGATGGGTACTGCCCAGGGAAATGTGAATCCGGCGCTCTACGCGCTGCTGGCCAACGCGGCTCCTGTCTTTCACGACATCACGACAGGGAACAATATCGTACCGTGCCAATTGAACACTCCGAATTGCCCAACCAGCGCTCCTTTTCAGTTTGGATACAGCGCTGCTGCGGGCTATGACTTGGCCAGTGGATTGGGGTCGGTGGATGTCAGTGCGTTAGCGACGGCGTGGGGTACTTCCGCAGCGCAGGACTTTCAACTGTCTGTGAGCCCCACCACTTTGTCCCTCACGAGCGGCGGTACCGGCAGCGCTACCATCAATCTGGGCTCGGCCACTGGATTTCCCCGAGCGGTTGCTGTCTCCTGTACGCTCTCATCACTCGGCTCGAGCATGTGCTCCATTAGTCCAAGCAGCGTCACTCCATCGGGCACCGCCACGCTGACAATTCAAGCGGCTACACTCATGGGCAAACTCGACAAGCGGCCAAGGTTTTCTCCGGGCGCATGGGGCATGGAGAGCAGCGTTCTGTTTGCCGGACTCCTTCTGTTCCGACGCCGCTGGTCTGCAAGCGGTTCCCGCAGGC
>Ga0306920_100013212_pt1 | contig 11239 bp, 11 predicted proteins | sample flu12Cox44000170_FD_204666 | JGI IMG/M metagenome (GOLD analysis project Ga0306920, IMG submission 204666) | Lab enrichment of tropical soil microbial communities from Luquillo Experimental Forest, Puerto Rico - flux4day.12C.oxic.44.000.170 (v2)... | ecosystem: Environmental > Terrestrial >...
ACGCTTCTCAACCTCGTCGGGGATCAGGAGATCACCTGCGAACAACGCCGGATCGACCAGTTCGGCCGTATCTTTGCCGTCTGCAAGGCAGGTGCGGTCGACATCAACCGGTCATTGGTCGAGGCCGGTATGGCCGTAGCGCTCCCGAAAGAGACGACCGACTACGTCGCCGCCGAGGCCGAGGCCAAGGCGAAAGGGATTGGGGTCTGGCGGGGCCCCTTTACTGCACCGGCCGATTATCGCGAAATGCTGGCCGGCCATCCGCAAGAGCGATGATCACAGACAGCATGACCGTTCGGCTTTTTGGCAGCGAACTCGCCAGTCGTGATTATTTCCCGCTGCTGCGCTGGATGATCTTCACCGGAGTGACCCTGTTCGGCTTCGCGATTGCTTGGCGCTATGGCCTCTTCCAGCTGATGACGGCGCAAGACCGCAGCGGCATCTCGCTGTTCATCTGCATTCTCTACCTCGCGATCTCTGGTCACTGCCTTGTTTGCATCCTTGCCGTCTCCCGCGAGATCAATACCGCCCACCGGGTGCGCGATCGCGTCATGAATGGGGTCAGCGGATATCGCACCGAGGGAACACGCGTCGTCACCGACGACGGCGCGGCGCTTCCGGCGGGACGGATCACCGACTATATCCGCAACCTGGTGGTCAAAGCCGAGAAGCAGGGCCGCGAGCGACGGTTGGACCAGACCTTGCTGTTGCGCGGGCTCGCCGACAAGCTGAGGGCCCCGATGCAGTTTGGGGCTTTCGCCGGTGATGCGTTGTTGAAGCTCGGTCTGCTCGGCACGATCGTCGGGTTCATCCTGATGCTGCTGCCGCTCGCCACCCTCGACAATTTCGATGCCACATCGATGAAGTCGTCGATGAAGGTCATGAGCGGCGGCATGGCAGTGGCGATGTATACGACCCTCGCCGGTCTTGTCGGCTCAATCCTGGTCAAGGCGCAATACTACATTCTCGACAATGCCTCGGCCTATCTGTTCGACATCACGACCGACCTGACCGAGGTGTTCGTCGTTTCGTCGCTCGAGCGGGAGGCGCATGGAGGGGTTTAGCAACTGGGATCGCGAAGAGCCGTTCGAACCCTTTACGGTGATGCTGTTCAAGGGGCTGCAAGTCCTCGCCTTCCTGTTCTTCCTGGCCTATCTCGCGATGAACCTCGAGGCGAAACAGGGCAACATAACCAGCAAGGCCGAGATGCTGGTAACGGTGAGCTGGCCCGACAATCACCCCGACGACATCGACACCTATGTCGAAGACCCGCAGGGCAACATTGTCTGGTACCACGTGATGGAGGCCGGACTGATGAACCTCGACCGCGACGACCGCGGCGACTACAAGAACACGATCGTCGTCAACGGCAAGACGATCCGCAATCCGGTCCGCGAGGAGATCGTGACGATGCGCGGCCTGATCGCTGGCGAATATGTCGTCAACATCCACCACTATCTCGCGACGACACCCGACCCGGTGCCGGTCAGCGTCAAGGTCGAGAAGCTCAACCCAAGAGTGGAGGTGGTGTTCTACGACCGACTCTTCCTAGATCACACCGGCGACGAGAAGACCGCCGTCCGCTTTACGATCGACGAGGGCGGCAAGGTCGTCGACATCAATACACGACCGAAATCGCTGATCCGGGAGACCCGAAAAGTCCGCACGAACATTCCGCTGACCGGCGCCGGCTTGCGCCAGTGAGTCATGACGTTGCCGCTGATCGGGATCGGACTGTCCTATGTCGTCGTCGCGGTCCTGCTGTTGAGCCTGAACGTCGCCTCACGCTGGCACTGGGGCATCAAGGCCGTCGCAATCGCTATCACCTCCGCTTTTTTCGGCATCACCTATGCCTCGATCGCCGGGCTCGTCGGCTGGCCGAGCGAAGCGCGCGTCCCCGACCATTTTCAGCTCGATTGGGCCACCGTGGTCGAGCCGGACAAGCTGAACGGCACGTCGGGATCCATCTATCTTTGGGTCGAGGCGCTCGACGAGAATGGTGCGCCGGCCGGCACGCCCCGTGCCTTCCGGGTGCCCTACAGCCGCGACCTCGCGGACCGGATCGGACATGCCAAAGAGCGCATCGAGCAGGGCGTCGACCAGGTCGCCACGGCGCGCGACGTGGATGTGCCGGCAGGCCCTCCAGACGAGGACAAGCGCCTCACCGGCGCACCGCAGCGGAGGGATGAACCGGGCAGTCCGGGAGACCCGACAGCATTCATTCAGCACCTGCCGGCTATCGAGTTCCAGGACATGCCGCCGCCGGCGCTGCCGCCCAAACGGCCGCTGTGATTTCGCCCAGCTGGCCGCGGTCGCCACGAGAAGGTGCGACGCATTGAGGGTGCGATGAGCCGACTCGGCTTAGAGAAGGGCCACCTGCTGGCCTTCGTCCTATGGCTCGTTCTGTCGGCGGCGGGGAGCGCCAAGGACACGGGCTATGTATTCGTCAGCCACGAGAAAACCAACAACGTTGCGGTCATCGATCCCAGGCAGGATTACAAGATCATCCAGTGGATCCCGACGTCCCACCGTCCCCGAGACATGAAGTTCGGCGACCACCGCAAACTGCTCTATGTGGCGTGTGGAGATGACGACGTGATCGATGTGATCGATGTGGCGACACTCAGGGTCGCCGATCATATTCCGACAGGGCCGAGCCCCGAGATGTTCGTACTTAGCCGGGACGAAATGGCACTCTATGTCTCGAACGAGGAAGGTTCCTCGGTACAGGAAATCAGCATCGCCGATAAGCTCATCATGCGCGAGATCGCGACCGGTGCCGAGCCCGAGGGCCTCGCCGTGAGCGTCGATGGCAAGACCCTTTATGTGACGTCGGAGGTCACCGATATGGTGCACGTGGTCGACACCGCGGCCGGAGTCGTCACCGACAACATCGTTGTCGGGACGCGGCCGAGGCGCCTGCTCTTGCTGCCTGACGGGAAGCAGCTCTGGGTCTCGAACGAATTATCCGGGCAGGTCTCGGTGATCGATCGCGAGGCCAACCGGGTTTCGACCACACTCGACTTCCTGCCACCTGGATTCCGTCAGGTGGACGTGACCCCCGTTGGCATGACCCGGACCAAGGACGGGAAATCTGCGATTGTCGCGCTCGGACGCGCAAACCACGTCGCCTTCGTCGATACGGCGACAAGAAAGATCGAAACCTACGTGCTCGTCGGAAGCCGAGCCTGGGGTGTCGCACTCAGTCCCGACGAAAAGACGCTTTATGTCGCCAATGGGCTGAGCGACGACCTTTCGATCGTCGACATGGAAACTCGCAGGCCAATCCGAGCGGTGCCGGTCGGCCGCGTACCGCACTCGGTTCTCGTTGATGACTAACGGCGGAAGCAGTCTCGCGGCGGCGACCCTGGCGGTCGGCTTAGGGATCTCGCCCCCGTCGGTGGCCGCTCACCCGGAGGCACCGGACATGGGCGCGATGAAGCTCGGCTATGTCGAGCTCGCGGACGACCCCCGCTACGCCAACAGGGGTGTTCTTTCGGGGATTTTCTTCACCGATCTTGGGCGTCCGTATCAAGGGAGTCAGGTGGCACTAGACGATGCGCGGGCGATTGGACGGGTTACCGGGGTCGAGTTTTCGATGGAGAGGTCGACAGCCAACTCCGCCGACGAGCTCGTGCAGCGGATCTCGGGCTGGCTGACGAGCGATGACATTCATTTCATCCTTGCCGACCTCCCGGCCGCGGACTTGAAGGACCTCGCACGCAGGCTCGCGGATCGTCCGGTCATGCTCTTCAACGTCTCAGCTCCGGACGATGCGCTGCGCGGTCAGGATTGCGCGAAGAATGTCGCGCACACCTATCCGAGCGAGGCGATGCTTGCCGACGCTCTGATGCAATATCTCGTCGCCAAAGGATGGCTCCAGATTCTCATCCTTCAGGGCCCGGCGCCCCGAGACGCGGCGATGGTGGCGGCACTCCAGCGCTCGGCGGGCAAGTTCCACGGCAACATCGTCGAAACCAGGCCGTTTCTGCTGACCAACGATCCACGCAATCGCGAGCAAACCAACGTCGCCCTGATGACAGCAGGTGCGCACTACGACGTCGTCTATGTCGCTGACGGCAGCGGCGAGTTCGCCCGCTACGTTTCGTACCAGACCAGCCTTCCACGGCCTGTCGTCGGAAATGCGGGGCTGGTGCCGACGGCATGGTCGTGGAGCTGGGACCGAGATGCCGCGGTGCAGCTGCAGCATCGCTACGAGAAGATCGCCCCGCCACGCCGGATGAACGGCGCCGATTGGGCGGCTTGGGAGGCGGTCAAGGCGGTGACGCAAGCGGTATTGCGGTCGCGCTCGACAGCATTCGACGCCGTAAGAGAGTTCCTGCTGAGCGACAAGCTCTCCCTCGACACGGTAAAGGGCAATCCCGGCTCATTCCGTGCGTGGGATCATCAGCTCCGCGCGCCCGTATTGCTCAGCACGGCTGACGCCGTCATCGAACGGGCTCCCTTGCCACAGTACCTGCATCAGACCAATGTGCTCGATACGCTCGGCATCGACGCGCCGGAAACGGCGTGTCGGTTCTGACGCCACCATGGCGTTCTTCTTGCGCCGGACATCCGACCCCGTGGGCCGCGAGGAGGCTGGGCGCTTGCAGATTGACCAGGAACTGCGGTGAACCCTGTGGCGCGATGGGCCGCATGGCTCGGTTTCGTTCTGATCTGGCTCGCTCCGATCGAGCCAATCCGGGCTCAGGACCGGCCAACGCGGCTCAACGTCTGGGACATCCACATCGGCGAGGCTGCTACCGCGATCCCGGACGGGTTCGTCAACTATGCCTGCGGCACCAACGGCGGGCCCCCTTCGGTCCCGCTCGCGAACTTTACCGAATTCAACAAGTGCAGGGCCAACCCCGATGGCCTTCGCGAGGTCTACTTCGAGTATGACGATGAGCTCGAGTACTGGGCCCGCGCCCTCGACCTCAAGGCGGAGATCAGGATGTACGCCGGAACGACGGCATACGAATTCCCGGTCGTGGCTTCGGTGTTGTTCGACGCCGCGGGGCTGGTCAAGGGCGAGCGCTTGGTGACCGACCCGCGCCAGCAATTATCGCGCGACCGCAACGAGTTCTGGATATTGGCCGATTTCATTCGCCATCGCTTCGGCGACGATGGCTGGGAATGCAGGGACTTGCCGCCGGACGTGGGAGAGACCCCGGCCGGTTCCAATTTCGTCAAGAATCATTGCGAAAAGACGCTGCCCGGCGTGCGCTTAGTTCTCGAACAGCGTTACTTCCAAAAAAAAGGCCAGCAACTTCTCGACCCTTACACCGGGAAGCCGCGGCTGGAAGATTACGAGAGCGCGACCCGCTTCGAGATGTACGATGCGGCATTGCCCCACCGGAACACCGGCGCGAACTGATACGCTCCCTCACTGCCCGATGGTGCCGTCCACGAGAACGGCGCCCTGCGTCTTGAGGCCTTCGGTGACGGCATTGTCCAGATTGGCCTGCTGCAGCCGGGAGCCGCGAAAATCCCCGTCGGTCAGGTCGGCGCCGGAGAGATCGGCTGCATAGAAGTCGGCCCGCTTGGCGGAGACACCGTGCAGCTCGGCACCCCCAAGACGGGCACGGACAAAGCCTGCGCCGTCGAGCACGGCGAAAGCTAGGTTGGATCGGCTGAGGTTTGCACCATTGAGGTTCGATTGCTTTAGATTCGCGTGAAACAGATCGCTGCCCGCCAGCTCCGCCTCCGTGATGGTGGACAGCGAGATGTCGGCGTCGCGCAGCATCGCCTGGGTCAGCCGCCCGTGGGCCATATGCACCTCGCTCATGATTGCTCCTTCGAGCTGCGCGCCGCTCAGGTCAGCCCCATAGAGGAGCGCCCCGGTGAGAACGGCGTGCGTCAATGAAGCGCGTTTCAGGTCAGCCTTGTTCAGGTTTGCATCCTGAAGCCTGGCGTGATCGAGCCTCGCGTTCGCAAGCTTCGCGCGGTGCAAGACGGCGCCGGTGAGATCGGCGCCGGTGAGATCAGCGCCGCTCAGATCACGACGCTTCAACTTAGCCTCGCGAAGATCGCAACCCGGGCAGTCCTTGTGCCTGCCGGCCAAGAATGCTTCGCGGTCGGCCGGGGCGGTCTGCACCGCTGGTTGATCCTCGGACATCGTGGCTCCAGCGGCGAGCAGCAGGACAAGGGCCGCCCCGACCCCCGCGACCAAGCGGGTTGCAGGCGTGGTCGGGGGGGCCGTTTGGCGATGAATCCGCGCCCTCCGGACCTGATTGCGTCGGCAGCCTTGAAGACTATAAATTGTACAACCGACCGCAAACGAGTGCCGGACGCCCCGCTGGCCCGAATCCTCGATCAATTGCCGCCGGGGAGGAAGCATGATCCGGGCGCTCCTGATGCTAATTACGGTGACGTTCGCGAGGCCGGTCGGAGCAAGCCAGATCACCGGCCCGGCCAAGGCGATTGACTCTACGGTGATCGAAATCGACGGCCAACGCATCATGCTCTTCGGCATCGACTCGGTGATGCGCAAGCAGAATTGCACGGTCGACGGCAAAATCTGGCAATGTTGGGGCGCCGCGATGCGCGACCTTGAAATCTTGATAGATCAGGGGCCGGCGACCTGCGAGGTGGTTGGCGAACCCGATGTCTACGGCCGCCTTCTCGCGCGCTGCAACGTCAACGGCCAGAGCCTCAACGAACAACTTGTTCGCAGGGGCTGGGCGGTCGCAAGGCCGAGCGAAACAACGGACTATGTTGCAGCCCAGGCCGCGGCCAGGGAGGAAAAAGTCGGTCTTTGGCGAGGCGAGTTCATAATGCCGGAAAAGTTTCGCAGGGCTGCCGGCATTTTCGTGGATCGTCCATGATCCGTCGTTATGCCGGTTGTCGGGTCTCGGTTTCTTCAGTCATTGCGTTCACTGCTATAATTGCTGCGGAAGTAGTGACCGCGGCCGTGGCCCAGGACGTGGCCGACGGTGAAAGGATCTGGAAGAGCAAGGCCGGTTGTCCGCAATGCCACGGTTGGGCGGGGGACGGTTTTCCCTCCGGCTTCCACTCCGAAGGCAACGCGCCCTCGCTGCGTGAGACGCAGCTCACCCGCGATCAAATTCGCGAGACCATACAATGTGGGCGCCCGGGAACGCCGATGCCGCATTTTGACCGCTTCGCCTATACCGACAAGCGCTGCTACGACATGACCGCCGAGGATCTCGGCGACCTGGAGCCGATCCGAGCCCCGACCACGCTGCAACTTTATGAGATCGATGCCGTGGCCGACTACGTCGCCACCAAGATCAAGGGGGCGGGTCCAGTGACGCGGGCACAATGCGTCGAGTTCTTCGGCGAAACGGGGGCTGAATGCGATAAATATGCTGAGCGGCCGGAAGCCGTGCGAAAATAAAGCTGCCGCCCGGACAGGCGGCTGCTTTATCCCGAAGAACCGGATCGCGGTCCGGTAGTCGCTTGATGCCGCCTTAGAGGCTGAACACGAACAGCATGGACGTGTTCTGCATGTCCTTCATAGCTGGCGTCTTGTTCAACAGGTCCCTGGTTTGCGCATTCCCGCCGATCAGCACCGCGACATATTGCTTGCCGTCGACCGCGTAGGTCATCGGCGGCGCCGAGCTGAAGGAGCCGGTATTGAAGCTCCAGAGAGGCCTCAACGTCTCGTCATCGAGCGCATAAACCGTCCCGTCCGTAGTCGTCGTGAACACGAGCCCACCGGCCGTCGTTGTGACTCCGGAAGCGATGCCATGATCCGTCGCCAGCTGCGCGACCTTCTTGCCGGTCGAAGGATTCATCGCCGTTACGCTTCCCTTGACGTCCTCCGCATTCGCGAACTTGCCACCCAGCCAAAAATCGCCGCTGTTGTCGTTGAGCGGATCAACCGTAATGAACGAGCACGCCTCAAGCCCGCCGCCATAGGAAAGATGCGTGCGCTGGCTGTAGGAGGTCGGGAAGTAGTTCACGCCACCCTGGATGTTGGGACAACCCTGCACTCTGTTTTGCTCGCGCCGCGAGGCTTTGCCGATCTTGTAGGTCTGGAGATCCTTTTTCGGGTCGTATTCGATCGGCTTGCCGGTCTTGGGGTCGATGCCGTCGGTCCAGTTGATCTTCTGCGCGTATTGCGCGGCGGAGAGGAACTGGCCGTTGTTGCGGTCCAGCGTGTAAAAGTAGCCGTTGCGCCCGAAATGCGCGAGGATATTGCGATCCTCGCCGTTGACCTTCGCGTCGATCAGCTGATTGATCCCTACCTCGTCATAATCGAGGAAGTCGCCGGGTGTGTATTGGAAATACCAGACCATCTTTCCGGTACTAGTGTCCAAGCCCAACGTGGAGTCCGTGAACAGGTTGTCGCCTGGGCGGTACTCAGGGTCGAACATCGGGACCGGCTGGCCGGTGCCCCAGATCGTCAGCTTGGTCTTCGGATCGTATGAGCCCGTGACCCAGAACGACCCGCCACCATGCTCCCACGCATTGGTGTCGCCTTTCCAGGTCTCGCTGCCAGGCTCGCCGGGCGCGGGAACCGAGTAGGTGCGCCACAGCCGCTCTCCGCTATCCGCGTTGAACGCATCGATATGGGCGCGTGCACCCTGGTCGCCGCCGCTGCCGCCGACGATCAGCTTGTCGTCGATCAGCAAGGGGGCGGAGGTCAATGTGCAGTGCGTTTTCTTGGGGTCGTCGAACTGGACCGTCTTCATCAGTTCGCCGGTGTCGGCCTTGGTCCACAGAACCTTGCAGTCGGCCGTGACGGAAATGACAAAGTTCTTGTAGAGCGTGACGCCGCGGTTGGTGGCAACCATGAAATCGGCCTTGTTGGTGCCGGGATCCATGATCCAGGCGATCTTGGCCTTGGCCGGGTCCTTGACGTCGATCTTGTAAACGGCGCCGAAACCGTCGACCACGTACATCGAGCCGTCGTCGACAAGCGGGGTGCTCTGATGGCCGCCCAATGGGACCTTGCCTAAGCCCTCGACGCCACCGAGCGCAATCGTGAAGGCGGCATGCAGATCCTTGACGTTGTTCTTGTTGATCTGGTCGAGCTCGGAATAGCGATGCGCGCCATAATCCTTGTTGACCATCAGCCAGTTCTGCGGCTCCTTGTCGGCGGCCAACAGCCGCGGTGTCGTTACTTCCCCCGCCATCGCCGAGCGTGGCGTTGAAGCCAGCATGATTAATGCCAGGAGTCCGACGCGGGAGATCGAATAGTCTTCCATGGTTTCCTCCTCGTTGCCTCTCTGTTATTCGGCGGCTGCCACAACCGGGCTATGAGGTGATGCCTCACCCGAAAAAAAGTTAACATCGCTCTCCCGGATGTTCAACACGAGGCACCAGGATGTCCTCCGAGCCGACAAAAATGGGCCGCCGGCTCGAAGCATGAATTCTGCGCTCCCCGCGGAAGTCGAACGGCTGCTTGCCGTTCCGCTGCTTGCTGGGCACTGCCGCAAAATGGGCGGCCAATCGTCGTAAATCGCTACCGCACCCGCAAACGGCTCAGAAAAAAGCCGACACCATCAATCTTGCCGGGCGGGCATTCCCGGTGGGCCGCAGCTGCCAGCGGTGTCTGCGACCGCTTCAATCCCCCCCAGCAGATGGCGGCGAAACAGCGGCTCGGCAAAGCTTTCCGTGGTGTGACCCATCGCGGTGTACCAGCTGCGGCCGCCATCGATCACCTGACACCATGCGATCGGATGATCCCGACCCATTTTGCCTCCGGAGTAGCTCGCCTCATCGAGGGTTGCCAGCACGTGTACGGTGCCGCGCGGGTTGCTGCGGAAATTGTACCATTCGTCGGTTCGCTGCCAAACTGACGGTAGGTCTCTTGTCGACAAATGCTCAGGATCCTCGATGTGGATCGCTCCGGCCTGGATCGCCGGGTGGCTCGCGAAATAGGCGCCGACGAGCCGCCCATACCAAGCCCATTGATACTCGGTGTCGCTCGCCGAGTGGATGGCCGCGAAGCCTCCGCCGGACCGGACGTAGTGCTCTAATGCGGCTTTTTGCGCATCATCGAGTATATCGCCGGTCGTGCTCAGGAACACGACGACCCGGTATCGCGCCAGCGCTGCATCGGTGAGGCGAGTCGCATCCTCGGTGTTGTCGACGGAAAAACCGTGGTCAGCACCCAGCGCCTTGATGGTAGCGATACCGAGCGGAATCGAGTCGTGGCGAAAGCCGGTCGTCTTCGAGAACACGAGCACAGAGAACCGGGGCTGTGTGCTCTCCGCCCCGGCGGCGCGTCCCAAAGGCACGCCGAGAAAACTTGCGACAATCATTAACGATGAAACACTCGCCGTGACCGAGCCCGCCGATGGCCAAGGCTTCGAGTTGACGCGGTTCCACCATCGACTTAGGCTGACCGGGATAGAAACCAGCGCGAAGGAAATAGCCATGAAGTGGAAGACCCCTGTCATTATCGAGATCGCCGTAGGGTTGGAGATCAACGCCTACGCCTGCGCCGAGGTCAAATAAGCTTTTGATCCGCTGACGCCGGCAGATCCGGTGAGGCAACCTGATGGCTCATGCGGTTGTCCTCGGCTCTGCCGCGGGCGGCGGCTTTCCGCAATGGAATTCGAACGCGCCGGCCTGCCGGCGTGCCCGGCGGGGTGACGCAGCGGCGAGGGCGCGGTCGCAGGCATCGCTTGCGGTATCGGCGAACGATAAGGATTGGGTTGTTTTGAATGCCTCGCCCGATCTGCGCTCGCAGATCGAGGCGACGTCGTGGCTTCAGCCGCGCGAAGGTTTGCGGTCGTCACCGATCGCGGGGGTAGTGCTGACCGGCGGCGATGTCGATGCAATCGCCGGCTTGCTGCATTTGCGCGAGCGGCATCGCTTTGCCGTCTACGGTCCCTCTCGGGTTCTTGCAATCATCGCCGCAAACCCGATTTTCGACGTACTGGCACCGGATTGCGTGCGGCGCATAGTATTGCCGCTGGACGAGCGGATAGAGCTATCAGGAGCATTGGGCGCCTGCGGCCTCGCGGTTGTCGCGTTCGCCGTGCCAGGCAAGGTCCCTCTCTACCTGGAGACGACAGGGCAGGATCCGGGATTGAGCGAAGAAGGTGATGCTGTCGGTCTTGAGATTATCGAGACCGCAACCGGAAAGTCCCTCTTTTTCATCCCGGGCTGCGCAGCAATAACCGACCAGCTGCGTCGCCGACTTGCCAGCAGAGCGTTGGTCTTCTTCGACGGTACCCTGTGGCGCGACGACGAGATGATCCGCCTCGGGGTCGGCAGCAAGACCGGCCGGCGCATGGGGCATATGAGTATGAGCGGTGAG
>Ga0306920_100013213_pt1 | contig 11239 bp, 7 predicted proteins | sample flu12Cox44000170_FD_204666 | JGI IMG/M metagenome (GOLD analysis project Ga0306920, IMG submission 204666) | Lab enrichment of tropical soil microbial communities from Luquillo Experimental Forest, Puerto Rico - flux4day.12C.oxic.44.000.170 (v2)... | ecosystem: Environmental > Terrestrial >...
TGGTCAATTCGCGCACGACCTGTAAGGGCAATTCCGTCCACCCTGTCGCAGAGTAGAGATTGGTGTCGGAGAAATGCTTCGGCCGCCGCGCCACCGCCTGGTCGTAGATCACCTTCTGCTGTGCGAGCGTGTCTTTGCCGCGCTCGTGTGATTCCAGCATCTCCGCCGATTGAAGATTGCGCTCGACTCCAACCAGTGACCGTCCCCCGGAAGAATCGATGACGACCAATTGGTTGAGGAAAACGGCGTGGGTGTGAAAGCTTCTCTCCGGCGACTTGCCTTCGCGGTCAAAAATCTCGCTGTAGGTGAGGCGGTCCCCGGAAGCGAGCTTGTAGCGAAGCTCGCTGGGCTCGGACTGGGCGAGCGCACACGCCGCCGAAAGCAAGAGCCCGATCGTGGCGGAGGGATGGCGCTTGGTGAAGAGATGGAGCGATGGCATCAGGCTATCCGCCGCGCCGTGGATCGGTGCGAGTTCGATCACACGGCACAAAAAGAGTAACAGGGAAAAGAATCCATTCCTGAGCAGTTTGTGACGGACGGGAGAGGTTTCGTCACCATCGGCGCAATTCTTCTTCCGTGTAGAATCGCAGTTTCATGCCGTCATCTCGATCGAATCCAGGCGGAGCGGGCGGGGGGCTGTCGACCAGACTATTGCGCTTCTTGCGGCCGTCGCACCAGCACAGCGCACTGTCGGCCACGCTGCTGTTAATGATATCGCTCATGCTGGCGCGGGTGATCGGTTACCTGCGTGAGATGTACGTGGCATGGGCCTTCGGCGCTGGGCCGATCACCGACGCCTACGTCGCGGCGTTTCAGATTCCCGATTACCTCTTCTATTTGCTCGCCGGCGGCACAACCTCGATCACATTCATCTCGATCTACACGCGTCACACTTCGCGAGGAGAGCGGACCACCGCGGACAAGGCATTCAACACCACCGTCACCATCATGACGATGATCGCGCTGGTGCTGACGGTCGTCGTGGAGTGGTTCACCCCGGAGATTGCACGGCTCATCTTTCCGAAGTTCAACGCAGAACAGATGTTGCTATCCGTGTACCTAACGCGGATTATTCTGCCCGGGCAGATCTTCTTTTACGCGGGCGGAATCGTTTCCGCTGTATTGCTTTCGCAGAGAATGTTTCTCTATCCGGCTCTGAGCCCGGTACTGTACGGCTCGTCGATCATCCTGGGCGGGCTGATCGGTGCGCAGCGCTTCGGCATTGCGGCGTTGGCGTGGGGAGCGCTGATCGGCTCGTTTGTCGGTCCGTTCCTGATCAACAGTATCGGCGCGGCGAAGACCGGGCTGCGGTACCGATGGAGTTTCGACCTTGGCAATCCCGAGTTTCGCGAGTGGGTGAGGCTGTCGATCCCGCTGATGCTGGGCGTTTCTCTGGTATCGGCAGACGACTGGATTTTGCGTTACTTCGCGTCGGGCGGCGCCGGCGAGATCAGCCGGCTGAACTATGCGAAGCGGTTGTTTGCGCTGCCCATTTCGATCCTGGGACAGGCAGCAGGTCAGGCCTCGATGCCGTTCTTTGCCCGCTTGTTTGGCGAGGGCAAGCAAGGGGAATTTGCGGATTCGGTGAATCAGTCGGTCTATCGCGTGGGATCGGCCGCGTTGCTGGCCAGCTCGCTGATGCTGCCTGCGGCGCTGCCGTTGGTGGACCTCGCCTTCCGGCGTGGACACTTTACCGTCGAGGATTCGCTCTCGACTGCGACATACTTCGCGTGGTTTTCGCTTTCTCTGGCGCTGTGGTCGGCGCAGGCGCTCTACGCGCGTGCGTTCTACGCTGCGGGCGACACCATGACTCCAATGGTGGCAAGTACGCTGATCGTTCTCGCCTCGCTGCCGATGTACGCTGCGCTGTTTCATCATTTTGGTGTGATCGGGTTGGCGATGGCGTCGGACCTGGGGATCGTGCTCCATACGGTGGTAGTAGCGTGGCTGCTGAATCGCAAGGGACTCGTAGGGCTGGGCGGCCTGCCGTGGAGCGAAGTGGCGAAGGCATTCGCGACCGCCGTGCTCGCGGGAGGGGTAGCCTACGCCGTGTCGCAGCGTGTAGTCGATGTGGGGGCATGGAGACGCGACGTTGTGTCCCTGGTCATGATCGGGTTCGCCTGGCTGGTAGTTGTGGTGGCCGGGTTGTGGTTCACTCGATCCAAACTCTGGAGCGACCTGCGGCGCAGAAAGCCGGCCGGGGCCGCCGCGGACCCCTCTGCAGTGGTCGAGGGAACGGAAGGCGGTGTGCCACCGTAACCACAAGTGGTCAAGGTATAGTAGTTGGTCCGTAAAACTCCCACTCAAGCAAAAATAGCTTGGGCGGGGCGCCCGTTCTTTCAGTAAAGTCGACGGTTACGCGCGAGCGGGCGTGGTCGCGATGCTCGTTTCGACCGTCGGGGCGGACTCCTTGGTCTCGCCGTTCGTCTTCTGCCCTGGCTGGTTCTGTCCGGGCTGGCCCGGCTTCCGGATATCGATTCCGCCCTTGAAATACGCGCCTTCTTCGATGCTGACCCGCTGGGCAGTGATGTCGCCGGTGAGCGAACCTTCGCTACGAATGTCGAAGCGATCGCTGGCCGTCATGTTGCCGCGAACTTTGCCGAGAATGACGATCTCGCGGGCGGAGATGTTGGCGGAGACGACGCCGTTGCGTCCGACGGTGACGCGATTGCCGGGCAGGTTGATGGAGCCTTCGACGCGGCCATCGATATAGAGCGATTCGGAGCCTGTGACTTCACCTTTGATGACGAGCGATTTGCCGAGCGTGGCCTGCTCCTGCGGCGTGACGGCGGCGGGACGGGTTGCGACCGGCGGCTCTGGAGCAGACGGCGTATACGTGCGCTGTGGCTCAGGAGTCGGGGTGGGGGATGTGCTCGGCTGGTTCGTGGGTTTCCACATGGGTCGAAATTCCTTTCTGGAGTTTGTCTTCGCTTACAGATGCTCGATTTGGGTCGAACCGCAACTCCAGAGTCCGTAGTCGGGAACTGCTGAAATTACTGCGGTAAGGCTCAAGTTGAAGTACGCGGGGAGCGTTCTGCCGCCCCGCAGAACAATTATTGCTACCATACAGCGAGTTTAGGGCGATGGCAAAGCGAGGCGGTGGATTTTTACAGGGATCTTAGTGTGAAACGTGGTACGGGCGAGAAAGGTGCACACACATTGAAACGGCTATTTCTGGACGTGACGCCTTGATTAGCGACCAGGCCATTCTTCGGCACATCGAACGCCAGCCGCACGGCTCGGCCGGATTCAAGCAACTCATCCGCGAGATGAGCATACGAGGGGAAGGCCGGCGGCAGCTCGCCGAACGATTGCAGGCCATGGTGAAAAGTGGGCGCCTCATCGAGACCGGGCGCGACCGCTTCACCCTGGCGGAACACGCTGCGGCTCGCCAGAACCTCATCGCCGGACGCCTGACCATGCATCGCGATGGATACGGCTTCGTGATCCCAAACGCGGGGCAGCGCAATGCGATCCAAGGAGATGTGTACATTCCCCCGCCGGCAATCGGCTCGGCGATGCACGGAGACCAGGTGCTGGTCGAGCTCGGGCGGCGCCAGGAAGACGGTCGAGCGGAAGGAAAGATTCTGCGCGTGTTGAGCAGGGTCAATCCAACCGTCGTCGGGACATTCCACTACGGCTCGCGACATAACTATGTGACTCCGATCGACGAGAAGCTGACGAGGGAGATCATCATCCCACGGGGAATGGAGTCGCCGGCCTCCCAGGTTAACGACCAAAAACGGGGCGCGAACCTGGGGCACCGGGAAGAACAGAGTCGCGACCGCTTGTACGGCAAAGAGGCGCTCGGACGCGAGTGGGACGATCTTGAGGGGGTGGTGGTGGACGTCGAGGTCACGAGCTGGCCGTCACCGGTAGACCATCCCAAGGGTCGCGTGGTCGAGATCCTCGGTTACCAAGACGATTTCGGCGTGGATGTCGAGATCATCATTCGCAAACATCATTTGCCGCACCAGTTTCCCGTGGGGGTCCTCGAAGAGGCCGAGCAGTTCGAGCGCACGATTCCCGCCAAAGAGCTGGAGCATCGGCACGATTACCGCGCGCTGCCGATCGTTACGATCGACGGGGAGACGGCACGCGATTTCGACGATGCGGTGACGGTACGGCGTCTGGCGAACGGCAATTTCGAGTTGCAAGTACACATTGCCGACGTTGCCCATTACGTCCGCGAGAGCTCGGCGATTGATCTGGAGGCTAGGCTGCGCGGCACATCGGTGTACTTTCCAGACCGCGCCGTTCCGATGCTGCCGATGGAGCTGTCGACGGACCTGTGCAGCTTGCGTCCGCAAGTCGACCGGCTGGTGCTATCTTGCGTGATGGAGATCGATCCTCGTGGCGAAATCACGGGCTACACGCTGAACGAGGGCGTGATTCGCTCGGCCGAACGCATGACCTACACCAACGTGAACCTGATTCTCGAGGGCGACAAAGGGCTAGAACAGCACTATCACAAATATGTTGACGTGTTTAAGCTGATGCGTGAGCTGGCGATGACGCTGAACCGCAAGCGCGTGCGGCGCGGGTCGATCGATTTTGACTTGCCCGAGCCGGTAATCGAATTCGACGGAAACGGACTGATGAAGGGTGTGACCAGATCAGAGCGCTACATCGCACACCGCATCATCGAGGAGTTCATGCTGGCGGCGAATGAGTGTGTCGCGCGTTATCTCGAGAACAAGCATGTGGCGTCGCTCTATCGCATCCACGAGAGACCCGATCCCAAGCGCGTGTACGACTTTGAGACGATCGCAGCAGCCTTCGGGTATTCACTCGGTGTGGGTGCGCTGCCGGTGAAGCGGGTGCAGATCAAGGCCGACCGGCGCGACCGTTACAACTCCGGACGACAGAAGAAGACGATTGAGATTCCGGAAGACGTTCACATCACGCCGCCGATGTATCAAAAGCTCGCGCACAAGATTGCCGGCAAACCGGAGGAGCGGATTCTGTCCTACCTCATGCTGCGCTCGCTGAAGCAGGCGCGCTACTCGGCGGAAAACCAAGGCCACTTCGCGCTGGCGGCGCCGGCGTACACACACTTTACGTCGCCCATTCGGCGCTATCCCGATCTGATTGTGCATCGCATCCTCAAAGACGTTCTGGAAGAATCGGCGGAGCGCGAGGAAGGACGGGTGCCAGTTGGCATCGGCGTCGCCGAACATAGCGAAACGCCGTCGCCAACATCGAAGTGGGAGTCGTCAGCTTCGTCGCGAAAGGCTGGGCCGGATCACGCCGACAGACATCATGTCGCCCTCGACGGTCCGATTCCCGAGTCGGTACTGGAGGAGGTCGCCGACGAATGTTCGCAGTCGGAGCGTCGCGCCGACGAGGCCGAACGCGAGCTGATGGAATGGAAGAAGGCGAAGTTCATGGAGCAGCACATCGGCGACGACTTCGACGGGCTGATCGTGAGCGTCACCAAGTTTGGAATGTTCGTTGAGCTGAACGATCTGTTCATCGAAGGCCTGGTTCCGCTGGCGACGCTCAGCGACGATCACTACCTGTACCACGAGAACACACGCCAGATCATCGGACAGCGCACAAGGAAGACGTATTCGCTTGGGGATCCGATTCGAGTGTACGTCGATCGCATCGATGCCATGCAGAGGCGAATTCAGTTCGGCCTGGTGGAACAGGCGCGACCCACGAAGAAGAAGCGAAAGCGCTGATCTTCGCGCCTCCTGGGGCAACTTCCAGTGCCGGAGGGCTGGGGCTGAGTCCAACCCACACCTCCGAACCGTAGGTAATTTTTGCGCTACTGTTGGCTTGTATTGCGCCCCGCCCGCTTCGTCGGGTCGTCGTCCTCATATAGAATTCAGTCCCCGGCGGAGGTCACCGTCATGCGTCGTTGCCCGTTGCTTTTCGTCGTGTTGATTGGGGTCGTGATGTTTGCGTCAGCGCAAACCGGCGAGACAGAGGAATCGACGGAGGCGCTGAAGAGTGGAGAGAGCGTCACCAAGGCGCTCGCCACCGTAACCAGTACGGCGATCTCCCCGCTGGTCGGCGTCAGCGTAATGGGTGCGTGGCAGTATTTCCGCACACCGGGGGCGCAGCGAGCGCGGCTTCCATTCTTCGACAAGCCGTATTTCTGGGTGCCGATCATGTTGCTATTGGTGCTCATCTTCATCAAGGACACATTCGGAGGATTCGCTCCTCTCATCAAGAAGCCGCTCGATGCGATCGAGGTCTTGTTCGTCAATCATGCGGCCCTCATCCTGATCGTATTTCCGGTGGTGATGAACCAGGTGGCGCGGCTGATGGGCTACACCTCGCTAAAGGCTCTGTTTGGAGAATTGCTGCGCGGGCCGGTAGTGTACGCTGCGACCGCTGACACTGCGGGCATTCAGCATGCCTTCAGCACGGCGACTGCGCTGCTCTACGCAGCAGCGGGTGTCGTGGTGGCCGGAGTCGTCTGGTTGCTGGCACACTGCTTCGACGTGCTGGCGCTGATCAGCCCGTTTCCGTTCGTCGATTTTGTGCTGAAGCTGATTCGCAATCTTGTTTTTGCAGTCCTGCTGGGAGCGTCGATCATCAGCCCGCATCTTGGGTTGCTGTTGTCGCTGGTGGTGATCATCATCAGCTTCATGGCGTTCGGCTGGGCATTGCGGCTATCGGTCTTCGGCGTGGTGTTTGCATGGAGCATGCTGGAGATGCTTCTGCTTGAGATTCAGGAGAAACCGAGCCGCGACAAAGGCATTCGCGCTTTCAGTTCCGCTGTGAAGAACGTGAAGCGCAGAACGTACGGCCGCCTATTGCTGGGCGAGGACGGTTCGTTGGTGTTCGCGTATCGACGTTTGTTCTTCGGTCCGGAGAGGACGGTGGTGATCGGCCGGGCCGGCAATTTTGCCGTAGCGCGCGGGATCTTCCATCCGACCCTCGTCGAGCCCATAGAGTCGGCTCAAAAGAATCGCGTGGTTTTTCGCCTACTGCCGACGTATCGCGGCGTGGAAGAGGAAGTTCGCGCTTGCCTGGAGTGCGCCGAAGTGTATGAGCTTCGTTGGACCAAGGGGTTCCGCTCCTTCTGGAAGTTCCTTACCGAGGACGAAAGTGCGGTGGAAAGGGCCTAGAGCGTTTTCCCAATTACTGTATCAAGTCCGGATGGCACGCCTTGCAGGCGGGTTCTGAGAAACTGGCTCGTCCCTACTGCAAGCCGCAGCTCGGCTAGGCGAGGAGCGTGCGGTGCCAATTGGAATTGCCCAGCCAGGAGAAAGCGTCGCTTTGGCGGTCCTGGCCACGCAAGGGCAGCAGAAGGCGGCCCACCGGCGTTAGCGCGCTGTGGCCCGCCCCACAGTTGCCTTCAGGCCACCTATGATTTCGGTCGCCGCAAGCGCAGGGGCGGATTGACAAAGTCCCCACGCCCATCGCTATCGACTAACCAGCCTCGGTCGCCGTGTGGCCGCTTTTCACCAAGAACTTATGGCGTGTGCTCGCACCCGACCGCAGCGCACTCGATTCCAATCTAATCTACCTGCCTACGTCAGCGAGCAAAGCCATCTCCGTAGGGCGTGGCACGGTTTCGATCAAGCTCTCGACGCCGTTGTCCACCAGCCGTTAATCGAGGCATGAAACTTCCCCGTTTTGTGAACATTTTCGCCGCTAAGTGAATTTGGAGAGCGTCTGAAAACGATCTAGTCGTGATAGCGCTGTTGGCCGGCTGGAATCGGTATCGAAAGACGGTTCTGCGGCGGAGGCAGCGGGCACGTTGCGTATGGTGTGTAGGCGCACGGTGGGTTCTCGGCACGGTTGAAGTCGAGGGTTACCTCACCGGGCTGGGTGAGCCCATGATCGGGTAACGGCGTGTACAGAAACCGTCCCGCACCGTAGGTCTCGGTTGTGCTCGTCGTGTCGCGCAAGATGAAGAATAGCTCCTTGTCCTCAGAACTCTCTTCAATGGGCTCCACGCCCGGAACGTCCGACATCACCTCCGTACCGAGAATCGTCGGAATGGCCACGCGATGCGGAGGGTTGTACGGGATCCATTTGGCCTGCACCCGGTAGGCCTCGTTAGGCGGGTACCAGCGTAAACCATGGAATTGCACGCGTGCCGTCGCCTTCGAGTCCTTAATGCGCAGCCCATAGCATTCGCCACGGTGAATTACGGTGATGGCTACGGTACCGGTTGTGATCTGGGAGGGATGCTCTGAATCGTCGGCGCCCAGAAGTTGAGGGCTGGCGGGAACTTTGCCGTCGACCAGCAGTCCTTTGGGATAGCCACCGTGAGGCGGCAACAGTTCTAAGCTGGTGTCGTTGAGTTCTACCACACCGAGATAGGCGGCGGTCGGAGCTCTCACCACCAGGTTGTTCCCTGGAGCGGAGCCGAAGGTATTGTCGCCTGGCTTGAGCCACTCCAGACCAATGAGCGTGAGCCATCCGTTGGGCTGTTGCAGGCCTTTCGCGAGATCAGCACGCCAGGTGAGAAGACCAGCCTTCCACGTCGTCGTACTGTCGGTGTCGGTAGCACTCAGCGCACACAGCGAGAGGAGAAACAAAGCGAGCACCCGGGAGAGAAAAGTGCGGTTCATGCGATGAGCCATCCTCGGTCGAAAAGTTTGCAGAGAGTTGTATCATCCGGCGGCATAAATCGCCACAACAGACAGAGAGCCCCAGGGAACGTCATCCGTGCCACCCTGTCGCCAAAAACCGGCGACAGGATGGGGCCCCACTTCAATTATTCAATTAGGCGCTGTTGATCACAGGATATAGCGCGACAGGTCCTGGTCCTTCACGATGTCGGTGAGCGCGTTGCGAACGTAGTCGGCGTCGACCGTAACTTCCTTCTCTTTCAAGTCCGGCGCCTCAAAGCTGATCTTGTCAAGCACCCGCTCCATGATGGTGTGCAGTCGGCGCGCCCCAATGTTTTCTGTCCCTTCGTTGACGCGAAATGCGAAGTTCGCTACCTTCTGCAACGCCTCAGAGGTGAATTCCAGCTTTACGCCTTCGGTTTCGAGCAGGGCGATGTACTGCTTGGTAAGCGACGACTTGGGCTCGGTCAGGATCTTGATGAAGTCCTCAACCGTCAGCGATTGCAGTTCTACGCGTATGGGGAAACGGCCTTGGAGCTCAGGTATGAGGTCACTGGGTTTCGAGACATGGAAGGCACCGGCGGCGATGAACAGAACGTGGTCAGTACGCACCATGCCGTAGCGCGTGTTGACAGTGGTTCCCTCAACAATGGGCAGGATATCGCGTTGCACACCCTCGCGTGAGACGTCGGGGCCGTGCCCGCCTTCGCGCCCCGCAATCTTGTCGATCTCGTCGAGGAAGATGATGCCCGAATTCTCGACGCGTTCGACCGCAACGCGTTGCACCTGGTCCATATCGACGAGGCGCTGCTCCTCTTCCTGGATGAGATACTCGAAGGCTTCGCTTACCTTCATCTTCCGCTTCTTGGTGCGTTGCCCGAAAATGTTGGGCAGCATGTCCTTGATGTTGACGTCCATCTCTTCGGTGCCCTGATTGGTGATGATCTCGAAAGCCGGCATCGACTTTTCCCGCACGTCCAGTTCGACCATTCGCTCATCCAGCTTGCCTTCGCGCAGTTGCTGACGCAGCTTTTCTCGGGTGCGCGACCCAGTCTCACCTGCCAGCAATGGTTCGTTGCCGATATTGAAGCCGATCTGCGAGTCGTGGGTAGACGACTTGGGCGGCGGGACCTGCGCCGGCATCGAAGGCAGCAGCAGATCCAGCAGGCGCTCTTCGGCATTGAGTTCGGCTTTGTCGGCCACGTCTTCCAACTTCTCCTCGCGCACCATGTCGATGGAGATCTCGACGAGGTCGCGAATCATGGATTCGACGTCCCGCCCGACATAGCCCACCTCGGTGAACTTCGAGGCCTCCACCTTCATGAATGGTGAGTTTGCCAGTTTTGCCAGCCGGCGCGCGATCTCGGTTTTGCCCACGCCGGTGGGGCCCATCATGATGATGTTCTTCGGGATGATCTCCTCGGCCAAATCGGGCGTGAGCTTCTGGCGGCGCATGCGATTGCGCAACGCAATCGCCACAGCGCGCTTGGCTTCATGTTGTCCAACGACATACTTGTCGAGCTCGCGGACAATTTCTCGCGGCGTGAGTTCGTCAAGTGCTACGTGTTCTTCGTCGGCAGTTGCGGGGAGATAGATGGCCATAATTCAGTTCTCAGTTTTCGGTTGTCAGTTCTCAGTTCCTGGTTGTAGGTGGTAAATCCGTGTGATGCCAGCAACGGTAATGCTGTTCCATGCCGATTCACGTAAGGGGGGAAACGCTCACGGACAACTAACAACCGGCGACTGACAACTCCTTTCACAGCTCTTCGAGCGTGACCTTGTCGTTTGTATAGATGCAGATTTTGCCTGCGATCTTCATGGCTTCTTCGGCGATCTGACGAGCGGAGAGCTGCGTGTGCTCGATGAGCGCGGTCGCGGCCGACGTGGCGAACGAACCTCCGCTGCCGATGGCGGCGATGCCCGAGTCCGGCTCAATCACGTCGCCCTGGCCGCTGATGAGGAACGTCTGGCTGTGGTCGGCGACCAGCAGCAGGGCCTCGAGCTGCCGGAGCATCTTGTCGGTACGCCAATCTTTGGCCAGCTCGACCGCCGCCCGGCCCAAGTTGCCGTGATACTGCTCCAGCTTGGACTCAAAACGGGCGAATAGGGAGAAGGCGTCGGCGGTCGACCCGGCGAATCCAGCCAGAATCTTGTCCTGGTAAAGGCGGCGGATCTTGCGGGCGGAGTGTTTGATGACATTGTCGCCCAAGGTGACCTGGCCGTCCCCAGCCATCACCACCTTGCCATCCCGGCGCACGCAAAGAACTGTAGTAGAGCGGATAAGTCGTTTTCGTACCATGCCAAGCAGTAATTATACCGGCAATGGGAGTGGATATGCCAAAAGTTGAGTGAAAGTGACTAAGATTTCTGCAGGGCGATATATCAAAAGCGTGTCGCCGCCCATTAACAGGTTTAAGGTCAATATCTTAAGTGACTAGTGCTTCCGGTTCTCCAGCTCTGCCAAAAGATCGTCAATCCGCGCTTCCAGAATGTTCCTGATCGAGAGGATGCCCAGCACCTTGCCTAGGTTGTCCACGATGGGAAGGTGGCGGTAGTGACGCTCAAGCATGACCTTGAAGGCTTCCGCGGCGGTGGTCTCGGCGGTCGCCATCTCGACCATGGGGCTCATCATTTCTCGTACAGGCGTCTGGCTCGCCTGGCGGCCACTTAGGGCGAACTTCGCCAGTACGTCACGCTCC
>Ga0306920_100013214_pt1 | contig 11238 bp, 5 predicted proteins | sample flu12Cox44000170_FD_204666 | JGI IMG/M metagenome (GOLD analysis project Ga0306920, IMG submission 204666) | Lab enrichment of tropical soil microbial communities from Luquillo Experimental Forest, Puerto Rico - flux4day.12C.oxic.44.000.170 (v2)... | ecosystem: Environmental > Terrestrial >...
AATTTCGTACCAGGCGATCCCTATCCGTGGCCCTATAACGGGGAACTCCGGGCGGAGAATACCGCCCTGCTCGTCATCGACATGCAAACTGATTTCTGTGGCGTGGGCGGCTACGTGGACAAGATGGGTTACGACCTGTCCCTGACCCGCGCGCCGATCGAGCCGATCCGGCATGTGCTCGCGGCGATGCGGCGCGGCGGCTACCACGTGCTCCACACCCGCGAGGGGCATCGCGCCGACCTCAACGATCTGCCCGAGAACAAACGCTGGCGCTCCCGACGGATCGGCGCCGGCATCGGCGATCCCGGTCCGTGCGGGCGGATCCTGGTTCGCGGCGAGGGGGGATGGGAGATCATTCCGGAGTTGTCTCCGGAGCCGGGGGAGCCGGTCATTGATAAGCCGGGAAAAGGCGGATTTTACGCCACCGACCTCGAGTTGGTCCTGCGGTCGCGAGGAGTCGTCAACCTGGTCTTCACCGGCATCACCACAGACGTCTGCGTGCATACCACGATGCGCGAGGCCAATGACCGCGGCTTCGAGTGCTTGCTGCTGGAGGACTGCTGCGGGGCGACCGACTACGGCAACCACCTGGCGGCCGTCAAGATGATCAAAATGCAGGGCGGTGTGTTCGGGACCGTGTCCAATTCGGACACCTTGATCCGATCCTTGCCGTGACGCCGGTACGACACGACACACCGGCCGCGCCCAATGCCGAACAAGTTGCCCCACCTGCCCGGCCCGGTGTTTCGGGTATGCTGATTCTTCGGCCGACCCGGCAGGTGAACTTTGCCGTTCCGCGTGGAGGTGCGAAATGGAGCGTTCTGCGCTGGCCCAGTTTGCGGCGCCGTCGATTGCGGCGGTCATGGCTTTCGCATTGGCAACCTGTGGCTGTGGCAGCCACGCTTCCAAGGCGCCCAGCAAGACATCGCACGGCTCTGTGCTGCCGCGCGATCGCATCATCCCACTTAGCACCATCAAGGAGTTCTTACCTGAGATGAGCCGGGAGATGGCCACGGGCTCGGACGAGACCGCCATTGGCAAGCCTACCGGCACCAGGAGCGTGACCTATGCCACTGCCGACGGCTCCCAAAGGGTCGTGATCTCCGTGGATCAGTACCAGAGTCCTCAAGACGCGTCGTCTGCGTACCAGCAAGCCTTCCAGTTGAGCCAGAAGGTTCCGGGAGCCAAAGGCGAACCTGTGTCCGATCTGGGTGAGCGGGCATTTATCGGCGTCGCGACCCAGGGCAACGAGACCCACGTCGGCGGCGGAGCGCTGTACGGCGACCTGATCGTGACGGTGACCCTTCAGAGTTACGACGGCACAAAGGAGAATGGAGCCAAGGTCCGTGCGATCATCCGTAGGCAAGCCGCCGCCAAGCGGGCTCCGTAGTGGGTGACGGGCATCGGGGACAGTCAAGGTTTGCAGGCCGAACGAGCCGTTGTTGCGAGTGATCTGTACAGGAGCTTCGACATGACGGCAGCCGACGCGACACAACGGCAGATCGCCCCTCGCGAGGGCCTGCTCGCCCGCCGCCCGCTGGCCGTCTTTTTCCTTCTGGCCTTTGCCTTCAGTTGGACCTATTGGGAGCTGGCCGGGGCCCTGCGACTGCCCGGCCCCCTGATGGCGCTGGGCGCTCTGGGGCCAGTTGCTTCGGCCTTCCTCGTGCTTGCCATCACCTCGGGAAAGCCCGGAGTGTTTCGCTTGTTGCGCAGCTTTGTGCACTGGCGAACCGGCGTCCAATGGTACCTGGTGACCCTGCTCGGCGTTCCGGTTCTGATGTTGTGTTCTTATCTGGTCGTACCAGGAGCCCTTGCTGATTTTCGCGCCCCGGATTGGAGCTTTCTACCTTTCTACCTGGGTGACTTTGCCTACACTCTCTTCCTTGCCGGTGGTCCGCTGCTGGAAGAAGGCGGGTGGCGTGGTTTCGCGCTACCTCGTCTGCAAGGGCGACGCGGCCCTTTGGCCGGAACCTTCATCCTTGGCGTGCTGTGGGGCCTGTGGCACCTGCCCTTCTTCTTTGGGCCGTTGTCGCAAACCGGGCCCGATGCTACCTTCGTCAGCAGCGGCATTGCTTTCGTCGAGTTCACTATCGGCCTGATAGGCCTTTCGGTCGTCATGACCTGGGTCTTGAACAACTCCGCTGGCAGCGTGCTGATGGCGATCTTGCTTCACGCTGCGTTCGACGTCGCCCCCGCGTTCATCAAGCTCTTCCCATCCACCACGCCGTATTATGTCCCGGTTCATTTCCAAACCCTGGGCATAGCTATCGTCTTTAGCGTCGCGGCATTGGTCATCATCGTTGCGACTCGGGGACAACTGAGCTATCAGCGCTACCAGCGCGAAGTGGAGCTCCCTGCTATAACCGGGACCGTCCCGTGATCGTTGCGGCCTTCATCTCTTCATGCGCGCGGTGGGAGGCAATTCCCCGGATGAATAATGCTAGTGCTCGGGCGCTCTCCATGCAGCTGCATTATCTGTCCTGCAAGACCGGAGTCGGCAGGCCGAGCGAGTAGCACCTCTACCCCATTCCGATTTTCTGCCGGATTTTTAGTCCCGGAGCTTGTCCCATTCCCGGCACTTGAGGAGCCGGTCGAAAGTGATCTCGATGACCGCCCGTCGCTCCTCCTTGTTAGACAACCACGGTGGGCAGAGCAGAATGTACACACTCCTTACAGCCATGGCTGGATGGACTGTGTACTTTTGCCCGGCCGAGGCTTGACACCACTGCATCGCATCCTAATCTTGCCCAAGATACTTCTTAGCACAGGTCCGCTCACCAGGAGTGCAACATGCGTTACGGGAAGGACAGCCGCCGTGTACGCCTTGAAGTGGAACGACTGGAGACCCGCGCTTTGCCGTCGGGCGCGACCGTCTCGGGCACGGTCTTTCAGACCGTGGACGTGGCCGGGTTGTTTTCGCAGCCAAGTCCGACCTTTGATGCGCCGGTCGCGAATGTGAAGGTCTCTCTGGATAACGGCGTGCCGATTTTGACCCCGGCGAACGGTACGTACAGCTTTGCCGGCCTGACCCCCGGCACGCACGTGATTTCCATCCAGCCGCCGCGAAGCTTCGTTGGGTTCAGCGCACAAGGATTGAGCGACACCCTGGTCGTCAGCGCCGGACAGCAGTTTGCCGATCTGAATTTCGCCCTGACGCCCAAGAAAGAGGCCCTGGTCCAGAACCTGTTCGAGCTGGTGCTCGACCGGCCCGCAGGTCTGGGCGGTTTCAACGGGTTGTTGAATCTTCTGAACACGGGCGGCTCGGTCGGCCAGGCTTTCACGAGTCTGCTTTCCTTTGACGAGTTCCTCTCAAAAGTGGCCCCGCTGGCCGATACGATCAGCGCCTTCTTTCCAGGCAATGCACCCACGGACATCGGATTGCTGAGGAACAGCGTCCAGTTGGAGAATCTGGGCGTGAGCCTGGATGCCGCCGAGCTGAACATCCTGTACTCGCAAAAGTTTGTAAGTAAGTTTGGTGACACCAGCCTACTCTCCAATGCCCAGTACGTGACCTTTGTCTACCAGAAGCTGCTGACGCGCAACCCAACCAGCGAGGAACTGAAGGCCTGGGTTGACGCCTTAAACGCTGGCACCGTCGATCGCGGGCGGGTGGTGCTACGCGTAATCGAATATGACGAGTTCCGGATTCGCCGGCCGGGTGTGCGGTTCAGGGTAGCGGTCAGCCTCGGCTACTTGGGCATCCTGGGACGGCAAGCCAGCGGCTCGGAGATCGCCAACGGCGTGGCGGCGCTGGTCAATGGCCAGTCGGTGACATCGTTCGGCGACCAGCTGGCCAACACGCGTGAGTTCCAGATACTTCCTGGCTTTACCGACACATTTGTCTGGGACGTGCTGGCTCACCAGATCAAGCCGACGGTCGCACCGCTCAGTCGGCTGCAAATGTACGATGCCAAAACACAGCAGTTCGATCTGCCGGTTGGGCCCGGCACCATTACGAGCACGGCGAGCAGCCCGGTCAACGTTTACTTCGTTGCACACGGCTGGGCGCCGGGCTATGCCGAGGATGTGCTGCTGCATTCCACTCCGGGCAACCCGCTGAAATGGTGGCAAACAATCGAGTTTCCCGGCGGCGTGCCGACCCCCGGGCCGGATTCGCCCTGGATGTTTGGCGGCGTCAATCAGGTTTCCGCCGAGGGCCTGGCCCAGGCCATCGTGGATGCCGACCCAAAGGCTGTCGTCATCGCCTTCAGTTGGATCGATCAATCCGCGACACCACAGAGCACCAACATGGTGCGGCTCTCTCTTAAGGGCAGCACGACCGCGGGAAGCAAGACGCTTACCTTGACGAGCACTTCCAAGCTATCTGTCGGCATGAGCGTCACTGGTCCGGGAATCCCCACCTCGACCACCATCAGCGCCATCATGAGCGGCACGCAGGTAATGCTCTCCAATCAGGCGACCGCTGATGGGTCGGGGGTGACTTTCACCTTCCAGGGAGCGGATCTGGCAGCCACGGTGAAGCAACTGGCCTTGGTCGGCCAATCCGAAGCGTACACCCAGCTCAACGGTTTGCGCCTGGCCGAAGCGATCCAGCAAGCGCTGTCGCCGAACTTCTTTGCCGGCCAGGGACTGATCCACATCCTGGGACACAGCCACGGCTCCAAGGTGGCGACGGTGGCAGCACTGGCCTTGCAACAGGCGGGCATTCCCGTGGCTCAGCTGAGCCTGTTCGAATCTCCGGAGGGCGGCCCCAATACGGGCTCATTGCAATCGCCCAGCCAGCTATCCCTTCCGGGCCTGGGCGGCGCGGAGAACTTCCTGTGGTATTACTTGCACCAGATGAACATCAGCCGCACGCCGGTGCAGGTGGGCACGCGGACCCCCACGCCGCCCACCAACGGCCTGTTTCCGACCTTTGTCGATAACTACTATTCCCAGCAAGGAGTCGGTTCCGCCTTCGGCGGCTTCACGGGACTGAGCAGTTTTGGCCCTGGCAGCAACGATCTGTCCAACGTGGTGGATGTCCTGTTGCATCCCGAGGATCTGTACGGCTCGATCAGCTTGACGAATCCCGGCGGGGCCTTGAACACCCTTTTCGGTTCCCATGATTATCCGCCGCCCTGGTACGCACAGGCCAGCCTACAGAATCCAAACGTGCAGCAAAACGGGTTGGGCTGGTCGCCTCTGCTGAATGCTAGCAATTCCACAGGTCTGGGCGACTTCTACGAACAGCAGCAGCAGTCCACCTCCGGCAAGTACGTGACCACCCAGTTCCAGTTGAATGCCCTCAGCCGGCCCACCTCGATCTCGTATTCGCCGACCACGACGCCGTTGCAATATGCTCAGCAGTACTCGATCGGCAACGTCTCGGACAACGGCAGCACGATCAACCTGAGCGTGGATGCCAGCAACACCAACGCCATCGACGCGATCACCTTCAACCCCCTGGCCGCCGCGGGCGCCAGCGGCAGCGGGCTGGACTTCAACTTCAGTTTTAGCGGCGTGACGCCGGGGCAGCAGGTCGAATTAGTTGTTTGGATCCGGGGCATGGTGGCCGTGCCGCATGTTCTGGGCGGCCTGGTCCTGGGCCCGACCGCAGGCTACATGAGCGTTCCACTGTTCGTGATGAACAGCGCCGATGCCGGCACGAGCACACAGGGCGCCACCCTGAGCCTGGATGGCTATCATCTCGGGCTGCTCACCGGCCTGTTTAACTCGGTGCTGACCTCCAGCGCTGCCGCGCCCATCATTCCGACTCTGGGCTTCACGCTGATCAGCTCTCCGGGCAGTAGCGCCACGGTGAGCGTGACCAACATGAATCAGATCCGCGATGGCATCGGCGGGTAGTGAGATGGGCGCGCATGCGGCTGGATCCGGAGTCACGACCGCGGGGACTCTCGAATAACAGGCTTTCCTATTCGTAACGTTATGTGAAATCAGCTTTTCCGTGATTCTGGCCCTTATATTGGCTTCGCTTTTGTGATAAAAGGCGAAACGAGATCGGAGTGCTTTCGAAAGGCGTACGGACCGGCAAAAGCCAGGCCGCGGGCAAAGGCCGGGCAGTTCGATCAAGATCTGCCGTAGTCCGTTGGCAGGATCAATGAGCAGGAGCTGCCCGTGCCCGAATCCTGGAGCCAAAGACGGCCTTGGTGCATGTCTAAGCGACCCTAAGCCAGTCGCCAGCCGAATCAAGCGCTCACGGCCTGTTCGCATTTTCACAGCACGTTCTCGATCACGCTGCCGATGAGGGAACTGTTCAGCGTGTCGGTGACCGTGATCTTTTGGTTGCCCCTGGTTCGCAGCACCAGGCCCGTGAACTTATGCACGCCCTTATCGGCTGCCGTGAATGTGTAATTCGAGGGCAGCCTGCCCCTGGTATCGGTACTGCTGAAGTGGACCGTGCCGGTGTAGTTCGTAACGATATTGCCGTAGGCGTCCTCGACGGTCAGCGTCAGGCTGAACGATGCGCCAGCAGTGACACTGGCCGGAGCGCTAAGGATGAACTGACTCGCCGCGGCTGCCTTGACCCTGTTTCCTTGGAGGCCGGTGAGCGCCGCGTTGACGGTATCTGTGCCAGTCAGGGACTGGTAGCCGGCCGTCTTCAGTGTTGCACTGAAGGTGTGCATGCCGGCGTCGGCCGCGGTGAAGGTGTAATTGCCGGGCAGGACCGCCTGGGAGTCGCTGCTCGTGAAGCGGACGGTGCCGGTGTAGCCGGCCCGATTGTCGTAGGCATCCAACGCCGTGACGGTGAAGCTACCCGCGACGCCGGCGGTGGGGTACGGGGGGAAGCCCGCAACGAGGAACATGGACGCGGCCCCGGCGTGCACGGTGATGCCAGTTTCGCTGCCGGTGACGCTAGCCGACGTTGTATCCGTGACCTTGAGCGACTGCGTGCCGGCCGTCTTCAGGATGGCGCTGAAGGTATGCACCCCCGCGTCGGCCTCCGTGAAAGTGTAGTCGGCCGGCAGCCCCGCCTGGGCGTCGGAGCTGCTGAAGTGGACGGTGCCCCTGTGACGGGTGTCCGTGGTGCCGTCGGCGTTCTCGGCCGTGACCGTGAAGGTGCCGACCACGCCCGCCGTCGTGGACGAGGGGAAACCGCTGACGGTGAAGCTGCTTGCTTGCGTGGTCGTCCCATTGAGGGAATACGGCCCGGCGATATTGGGATCGACGTCCGCGAAGTTGTTGATCGCGTTGGACTCCGTGAAGGTGTCCAGGTCGGCGAGCGGCGGGGCGGCGGGTGCTATGTTGAGGCCGCCGCCCACCCCCGCCGTATTGCCGGAGATCGTGTTCTGGGAGAGCTTCACCGTGCCGGCCGCGATGCGGATGCCGCCGCCCAGCCCCGCGCCCCCGCTGACGGCATACGCAATACCGTTGACGGCTATGCCGCCGGCGCCGCCCAACGTCTGGTTCCCAGAGACGGTGGTCAGGTTGACGGAGACCGTGCCGCCCGCCACATGGAGGCCGCCCCCGTCGCCGTCCGCGCCATAGGACCCGTGGTTGTAGTACCCGCCGGTGTATTCCACCGCGCCCGCACCGCCGACCGCCGAGTTCCCGGACACGGTACTCTGATCGAGGCTCAGCGTACCGCCCGTGATGCTGAGGCCGCCGCCCTCGCCCGCGCCGGGCGGACCGGAGTAAGCCCAAGAGCCAGAGCCGCTGCCACCGCCGACTGCCGTATTGTCGGCGAGCGTGCTCTGGTAGAACTCGACCGTGCCGGCCGCGATACCAATACCACCGCCCGCCGCCGCGCCCCCGGCGCCAGCATATGGATCACCATCGTAGTACCCTTGGAGGACATCGCCGCCGGTACCGCCCAACGCGTGGTTCCCGGCGACGGTGCTCTGGTTCGCATAGACCGTGCCCCCCGCGACATAAAGCCCAGCCCCTGCCCCTTGACCGCCATTGCCGCCCCCGCCGATGTCACTGGCGCCGGCGCCGCCGATCGCGTAGTTCCCCGACACGGTACTGTGGTCGAGGGTTAGCGTACCGCCCGCGACAATGAGGCCACCCCCCAGCCCGTCGCCGACCGAGTAAACGCCGTACGTGGAGTCGTAACCACCGGGTGCGCCGACCGCATAGTTCCCGGACACGGTGACGTGGTCGAGGGTCAGCGTACCACCGGTCATGGAGATGCCGCCTCCCGGCGAGTTAATGGTCCAGCCGTTGGCGATCGTCAGACCCGTGATCAAGACGGTCGGAGCGCCGGCGATTCCGAAGACCCGGCTGACGCCATTGCCGCTGACGGTCAGGGCGCTGGCGCCCGGACCGTTGACCGTCAGGCTATCGGTGATATCCAGCTCGCCGCTCGTCAGGGCGATGGTGCCGGTCGTGGCGAAGTCGATGTCATCGGCTCCGGGGTTGGCGTTGGCAGCGGCGACCGCTGCCCGTAGCGAGCCGGGTCCGGTGTCCAGGAGGTTGGTCACCGTGAAGGTACTGGGCAGAGTGCGGTCTTCCAGGATGTCCAGGTGCGGGCGAAAGGAACCAGGGCGCCGGCGACCTTTGGGCGCAAGATGCCTCTGCCCGGCACGCCTGCGTGAGGAGCGGGCCAAGAAGGCGTCGAATAGCGAACGGAACCACATGGGAATCTCCTTTATGAGTGTGGTCTGCTCTATAATGGCGGCAACATCTCCCCAGCGCGCAGACCGAGCGCCGGGGCGGTGCCGGGCCGGTGGGGGGCTTGCTTGGCGGTAAGGACCCCACCAGCCGCTTTGCTCGACTACTTCGGCGACTTCGAGCCTTTCATCTCCTCTAGCTTCTTCTGCCAGGGCGCTGCCTTCTCGGGCCTGCCCCAGCCGGCGTAGAGTTCCACGAGGTATTGGACGGCGTTGGTAAGACAGAGCAAGCGAACTGGGGCCGATATCGCGGCCTCCTGCTGCGTGAGCCCCTCATGGCCTTGGAGCAGAAGCGGCTCGGCCTCGGCGTATTTCTTTTGGCCGAGCAGGGCCTTGCCCAGGAGTGCCTTGGCCTGGAACGTCGTCCAGTGATTGGCTTGCTTCTTTTCGCAAAGGGCGAGGCACTCGCGCAGCAGCGCCTGGGCGGGGACGTACTTCTGCTGCCGCAAGAGGCGATTAGCCAGCGCCGCCAAGCTCGGGACGATTCGCGGATCATCGTCGCCGAACTGTTTACGGGCCCGCTCGGCGCGCTTGTAGGTATCCGGGAGGGCATCAGCCAGCCAGGCGAAGCGGTGCTGCACGTCGGCCGGCTGCTGTCGGGCCCACGCGTCAACGTCTTCGAGCAGGAGGCTCGCCTCATCCAGCCGCCCCAGCTCCAGATAATCGACGCCGAGGTTGGCCAGGCACATGCGCGTCTCGGGGTGGTCGGGGCCAAACTTGGCCTGGTAAAGTGGCACGGCCTCCTCAGTGAGCGGCAGCGAACGCTCATATTGCTTCAGCTTGAAATAGACGTGGGCAAGCTGGCTGAAGCTCCTCAACGTGTCCACGTGGTTTTTGCCGAGCTTGACCTTGCGCCACGCCAGCACCTCCTCGTACAGCGGCAGCGCCTCGTCCAGGCGGCCTGCTGCCTTGTAGGCGTTGGCCAGAGCCTGCTTGCAGTTGATTGTCGCGGGGTGGTCGGGGCCGAGTTTCGCTTTCGACTTCTCCAGCGTCTGCTCCAGGAGCGGAAGCGCCTTGTTCAGCTGTTTGGCATGGCAATAGGTTTGGCCCAGGCAAAGCATGCTGTTGAGGGTGTCGGGGTGGTCGGGGCCCAGTTTCGCCTGCAATTTGCTGATCGCCTCCTCGAAGAGCGGCGCCGCCTTGCCGGGCTGGCCGGCCTCATTCCAGGCGGTCGCCAGGTTGTGCAGACAGGAGAGCGTGTCGGGGTGGTCGGGGCCTAACAGGATTTTCATCTTCGCCAGCGTCTGCTGCAACAGTGGCACGACCTTGCCCGGCCGGCCGGCGCCTGCGTAGGCCTGCGCCAGGTTGCTCTGGAAGACGAGCGTGTCGGCGTGGTCAGGGCCGCGCGTCGCTATTTGTTTCGCCAGCGCCTGCTCCATCAGCTCAACTGCTCTGGTGTGCTGGCCGTTCGCAGAGTAGGCCGAGGCCAGATTGCTCATGGAAGTCAGGGTCTTGTGATGGTCGGGGCCCAGCAGCGCCTTCGTCTTCTCGAGGACCTGTTTCAACATCGGCAGCGCCTTGTCCCTTAGCCCGGCGTCCTGGTAGGCCAGGGCCAGATCGTTGAGACTGGTGAGCGTCTCGCGGTGGTCCTGCGACGCCTGCCGTTTTGCCAGCGTCTGCTCGAATAGCGGTATCGCCTTGCCCGTCTGGCCGTCACGCAGGTAGGCCCACGCCAGAGCGTGCAGCGACTTCAGCGTATCGGCGTGGTCAGGCCCGAACTGGGCGTGACGCGTTTGCCACGACTCGCTGAGAAGAAGGATGCCACGCTGGTAGTGGCCCATGTTGACCTGGCTCCTACCGAGGAGGTACTGCAGCCTGGCCACCACGAGCGGATCGCCGATGGCCTCTCCTTCGAGCAGCTTAGCCGCTTCGTCCACCAGGCGGGCCAGCTCGGCCCGCAGGCCCTCCTCTTTCTTGGCCTTGCGAGGGTCGAGGTTTTGGAAGATCGACGCCAGGATGTCGTTGGCTTTCTCGATCTGCACGAGGCGCTTCTGGGCCAGCTGCTTGGCCGCCTTTTCCTTCTCGGCCGCCTGCTCCGCGGCAATTTTTGCTTCCCGCTCGGCAGCGGCCGCGGCCAGGGCCTTGCCTGCGTTTACCTCGGCCTCGCCGCGTTGCTCCGCCTCGGCTTCCCGCGCCGCTTCGGCGTTCACAAAACCCAGCGTCATGCCCACCATGCCGCCCACCAGCGCCAGCACCACCACTGCCGCCGCCAGCACCACACCCCGGTTCCGCCGCACTAACTTCCGCAGCCGGTAGACCAGCGACGGCGGACACGCCTGCACCGGCTCATCGTGCAAGTAGCGCTGCACGTCGGCGGCGAAAGCGCTGGCTGTCTCATAGCGGCGGTTGCGGTCCTTTTCCAGGGCCTTCATCACAATCCAGTCCAGCTCGCCGCGGATGAGCTGGCAGAGCCGTTTCGGATCGCTCTTGCGCTGCGTGGCCACGGTTGTCGCCGCTTGAGCCAGGGTGCTGATCCGCGTGCTTGGCCGGGGAGGCTCCTCTTCTCGGATAATCCGCCGCAGCTCGTCGTAGCTCACCTCCTTGAGCCGGGTCTTGTCGAACGGCGTCGTCCCGGTCAAAAGCTCGTACAAGATCACGCCCAGCGAGTAGATATCGCTGCGCGTGTCGATGTCCAGGCCGCTCTGGCCGGCTTGCTCAGGCGACA
>Ga0306920_100013216_pt1 | contig 11237 bp, 10 predicted proteins | sample flu12Cox44000170_FD_204666 | JGI IMG/M metagenome (GOLD analysis project Ga0306920, IMG submission 204666) | Lab enrichment of tropical soil microbial communities from Luquillo Experimental Forest, Puerto Rico - flux4day.12C.oxic.44.000.170 (v2)... | ecosystem: Environmental > Terrestrial >...
GCCATCGCAAACATGAAGGCCGCGGGGAAGACCTTCGAGCCTGTAACGTACGATGGCGCGGGGCACGGCTTCATGCGTTCCGGCGAAGCGCCTGACGCGAAAGAGGCCGACAAGAAGGCGCGCAGCGAGGCCTGGGAGCGCTGGAAAAGTTTAATGGCAAAGGTTTAGCGGCAAAAGGTTAGTACTTGATCCTAGCCCCAGATTCCAAGTGGAACATGTGGGTACGGAAACCAACAGCGCGGCAACGTGCTGACTCCTCCTCCTAACCCAAAACAAAGGAACAGGTGTTCGGGGTTGCCGGCGCCCCCCCGGCTAACACCATCACTTCGTCAGCCGCGCTCCGGCAGGCAGGGCTCAGAATGCGCGATGCAGCCCGGTGCCTGCGGACACCGGGCTGCGGAACGGCACCAGTTCTTGCTCCGGGCTCACTTTGTCGCCACGACTGTTTCCAGGGAGGAGGGAGCAAAATCAACTTTCACCGTAATGTAAGGAGACGGGCTGGCAATTTTCCTGTAAGTTACGTTGTCTTCGCACCTCGGATTCGTGTGAACCCAGCTGCCATCCACGTAGTACCCCTCGCAAAGTATCGAATTTGTGTCGTCTAGCACTAGCTGTTGAACGGAACCCCTGACAGTGCGGATCGCAAACAGCTCGGCTGCGGCGCTCCGGCTGATTTTGCCCGTGGACATTGCTCGGCGGAGTCGCGGAGCGATCTCATCCTCGCGGAAGTAAACGTCGAAAGTGGACCAGGCGCTTCCGGACTCGTCCGACGGGGCCCTATACGAATACGTGACTCGGACTGCCGGAACGCGCGATGCGTAGTTGGTACGCGTACAGTTCGGAGGAGCTCCTGGCTCGCCCCCTGGATCGTCGCAGTCGCTTGGCTTTGTCACCGAACGCACTTTCGTGGCGGCCTTGACCATCTTGATGCCTTCAACCTTGAGCGATGAAAGGTCGGAGTCCATCGGAATATACGCGATGTGCGTGAAGGGTTGTAAATCAATGATTTGAACTATTTCTCGGCCCTCTGTCGGCACGGACACCATAACCGGTGGCACATCTTCGTTACGCCTAATCTCGGGAGTGAGGGCCGAAGCCGTAGTCCCGAAAGCAATAATGGCGGAACAAGCTGCAATAAACTGATCGACACGAAACATTGTGTTTCTCCTTTCAGAAGCTCACCTTTTTCTCTTAGACTCTTGTTTTCCTCTTCAACTGCGCTTTCCTCTCATACACCTGCCTTAAGAACGGCGCCTCAAGCTCAGGACACGGTGCTTCGATTTCAACGCGTTTCATCTATCTAAACCGATGTGGTACTTCATTTATTCCGAACCAATACACATTCACCGTGCATTTGTTTCCCTGCTTTATGAGCTTCAACAGCGACCAGAATCAGGCTTACGCTCGTGGCCTGGAGCAAAGACATGCTGACGAAGAGGTAGACGGAGAAAGTCTGTGCGAAATATCCTACGTGTGAGGGCGGAAGAATTGGGTCGGTTCTAGGGCTTTGCGAAGTAAATCAGAAGCTGGAAGCTGGCGAGGGCCTGGGCCAAGAGCACCCGAAATCCAAGTGCTCGGCGGCCTTAGTATCTGGCGACGGTCAGGAGATCCATCGAGCGATAAGGTACGCGGCACCGGCGGCCAAGGCACCAATAATCAGCGTTTGAAACGCTCCGCGCAGAGTTGGTGCTCCGGTGTAACGGGCTTTTACAAACCCAAAGATAAACAGCGCAATCAGAGTGACAGCAACGGAGAGCAGGAAGGCCGTGCGAACTTCCGGCGCAAGTATATAGGGCGAGAGAGGAACGAGACCGCCGACAACGTACGCGAGGGCAATGGTTAGAGCACTACGTAAGGCACGGCCGCGCTCCGGTTTTTCCAGCCCTAGTTCGAAGCGCATCATGAAATCCACCCAGGCTTTGGGCTTACGGCGCAGGGCGTCGACAACGGGTTGGCATTCCTCCCGGGTAAGTCCGTACGACTCGAAAATCTCTGCGACTTCTTTGCTTTCTGCTTCTGGAATGGTTTCAACTTCCCTTTTTTCGCGCCGTAACTCCTGCTCATAGTGCTCGGCGTCACTGCGAGCGGCAAGGAAACCACCAAGGCCCATGGCGATCGAACCGGCAGCGATTTCCGCGAGGCCCGCAACCACCACCACGTGAGACGAAGAAACAGCACCGGAAAGTCCAGCAGCCAGAGCAAAGGGAACTGTAAGACCGTCAGACATACCGATGACGATGTCGCGAACAAGTTCTCCGCCGGTGAAATGGGTCTCGGTGTGAGGAGTTTGCGGCATGGGATCCTCCACTGCGGGATTTTCGAGTGGCGGCGCCGGTATCTTATCTGAAAGGAAGAGCGGCTACACCGCTGCTCGAACCAGCGAAATTCCTGGCAATCTTTACGTAGAGCTTCGAAGAGTTTTTCATGAAGCGTGTAGCGATCCTAGTTGGTGAACGCACCGCCGCCCGGGCAAACGGTGTATGCCCGAATAATCCACAAGTCTTCACCCCAGGCGCAGTGCTCTAGAGCAGGATTCCTCGCAGAATCACGCTGGCTACGCTGAAATAGATAATCAGTCCGGTGACGTCGACCAGAGTGGCAACGAACGGTGCCGACGCGCTCGCGGGATCCAGGCCGCATCGCCTCAGAATGAACGGCAGCATCGAGCCGGCCAGCGTGCCGAACATCACCACGCCAATCAGGCTGCAACCGATGGTGAACGCAATCACCGCATAATGCTCCCCGTAGGTGCCGCGCGCAACATGCCACACCAAAATGCGCGTTACGCCGATCATTCCAAGAATCGCGCCCAGCGTCAGTCCCGCCAGAATCTCGCGACGAATCACACGGAACCAATCCCTCAGGTGAATCTCACCCAGAGCCATCGCGCGGATCACCAAGGTCGTCGCCTGCGAGCCCGAATTGCCGCCACTGCTGATGATCAGCGGAATGAACAGGGCCAGCACCACCGCTCGCGAAATTTCGTCTGAGAAATAGCCCATCGCCGTGGCCGTCAGCATCTCGCCGAGGAACAGAATCGCCAGCCAGCCCGCACGCTTCTTCACCATTTGCCCGAAGCTCACTTCCATGTAGGGACCTTCCAGCGCCTCCATACCACCAATCTTCAGGATGTCTTCGCTGGCTTCCTGCTGCACCACGCCCGCCAGATCCGCGCTGGTCAGGATTCCCAGCATCCGCCGGTTGTCATCCAGCACCGGGATAGCCAACAGTCGGCGCTTTGCCAGCAACTGCGCGATTGGCCCCACATCTTCATCTTCGGGCACGAACACGTAGTCCGTCCGCATGATTTCTCGAATCTTTTTCGAACGTTCCGCCGAGATCAATTCGCGAAAGGAAATTACCCCAAGCAGATGCTGGTCGTTGTCGAGAACGTAGGCATAGTAGATCATCTCGACACGTTCGGCCTGTTTCCGGATTTCGACAATCGCCTCATCAACGGTTATGTCGGCGGAGATGCTCACGTAGCCGGAGTGCATCAGGCCTGCTGCTTCATCTTCTGGATACAATGACGGCCTACCACCGTCACGGCTGCGTTCGGCAACCACCGTCACCTCGAGGTCGCCAGCCTGGTACAGCACCTGGTCGGTGAAGCCGAGTCCGGGAAACCAGCGCCGGCGCGGTGCAGCGGTCGGACCCACAAAAATCTGCGTCACTCCGTTGCTTCGTGCAAACGACACTAAGGTGTTCGCGGAGCGCTTGCCCGTGATCACCGCCGTTTCGATGTGCAGGTTCTCCGCGAACCGAAGGTGCCGTTCGACTGCCTGGCGCTCCCCGGCGGGCAGCGCGGACAAATCTGCATTTGGGCAGATAAACACCGCGACGCAGGTTCCGTGAAGATAGTCCACGACCCGGCGCGCCCGCCGCAACAAACTCGCTGTCGACGGATCGGCGGTGACGTCGACCAGAATCTTGTCCAGCACCGGCTCGGCCGGCTGCTTGGCTCTGATTCGCGCATCCAGCGCCTGTGCGGTCTGGCGGATGGCGAGTTCGCGGAGGGAGACCAGCGTGGGCTCCTGAAAAAGCTTTGCTCCCAACTCGCTCGCTTTCTCCGGCGGATAGATCGCGCCGCGCTCCAGCCGGTGGAGCAATGCACGCGGCGTCACGTCCACCATCACCACTTCATCCGCCTGCTGGAACATCCAATCCGGCACGGTCTCTCGCACGCGCAAGCCCGTCAGCTGCCATATCTGGTCGCTCAGGCTCGCCAGATCTTGAACGTTCATGGTGGTCAGCACATTGATCCCGGTCTCGAGCATCAACTGCACGTCCTGCCAGCGGCGCGGCCGTTCGGAACCGGGTGAATTGGTGTGCGCCAGATCGTCCACAATACAGACCTTCGGACGCTTTTTCAGAATTTCGGGAACGTTCATCTCCTCCGTATGGCTGCCCCGGCAAGCCACGTGCAGGAGCGGAATCTCCTCGAACTCCTTCGCCCGTTCCGTAATGTCGCCGCGTCCTTTTGGCTCCAGGAACCCCAGTACCACGTCGGTTCCTCGCGCCTTCAGCTCGCGCGCATCTTCGAGCATCCGGTAGGTCTTGCCGACTCCGGCGGCGTAACCCAGGTAAATCTTCAGATTGCCTCTTCGCGGTCTCGGACTCATAGGTATTCTCGCAAATCAGTGTGGGAATACTCGTACATCAATGCCGTACGCCGACCGCACCAGCCGGCTCACTGGGCTCCCGAAGACACGGGTGCGCAGGTCTTTGCGGGTGCTGTGGCCGACGAAGATTTGGGTCACTGCGTGTAATCGCGCAAAGTGCACGATGGTCTCGATGGGGTCTTCCCCTTCGAGCACCTCCGCGAGCGCACCCTCGCTTCGTGCTCGTTCCAACTCCTCTTCCAGCGACTGTTGTTCCGCGGCAGAAAGGCTCGGCTGGCGCACATATACGACCAGAACGTCGCAGTGGAACCGCTGCGCGTTGCGGCGGGCGGTCGTGATCATGCGCTCGAACTTGGCCCGCGGTGTCAGGCACACCAGGAACTTCTCGTTGGTTCCCCAGGTTTGTTCGATTCCGTGCACTCGCAGGTAATTCTGCAAACCCGCGTCGATCACATCGGCCGAAAGTACCAGCGCTATCTCCCGTAACGCCGTATTGCGCGCCGATGCTTTCCCGCTCGGCGCGTCGACAATCACGATCTCGTCGGCTTTATTCAGAAACTCTCGCGGGATTGTCTGCGTGACACGTTTGCCGGTAATCTTCTCAACCGCTTCTCGCTGGTCCTCGATGTATTGCAGGTTCACGGAGCCGACAACCGTGATGCCGGCGGCCAGCAGTTCCTCAACATCTTGCCATCGGTGCTCGTTGCGGCTCCCAGGCGGATTGTCGTACGCCAGCCCGTCCACCAGGCAGATTTCTGGGTGCCGCCGCAGGGTCGCTTCCACGTCGATTACCGGAACTCCCCTAATGGTTAATGTGGGTACAACTTCGAGCGAACCGACCAAGGGTTCGACTTCGGGAGGTAACTTCGCTTGCACCGCGCCGACAACAACGTCTTGACCGCGCTCCTTGCGCCGCCTTCCCTCATCAAACATGCGGTATGACTTGCCGACGCCGGAGGCATAACCAAGAAAGACCTTCAGCCGGCCGCGCGACGTCGTTGTCTCGATGTGGGTCATGCCGGGAGATTGTAACCCCCGTCGCCGATAGGGCGCCATAAAAACGTCCGCCAACTAGATAAAACCGGAAACGGAACTCACCGAGCAACTAAATTGCCCGGCGAGTGATCGTGAATTGATTCATCACGGCAATGCCGAGAGGCTGCTGAACCTCAAGCATCTGCCCACAGCGGTTTGAAGGCCCGGAAGGAGTCGGGCGAAAGAGGAACGGTATTAATTCATGGGACATAGCATGGAGGATGGACGTGGAATGAAGTTAGGCGCGAGCTCTCAGAAAGGGGCATTGCGCCTACGCGCCGACGCCTTCTGGTCACGGTCCAGGAGTAAGACGTAACGAGATTACGCACCCGCAATTGTGTCGAGGTGGTCGTCGAATACATTCAACACTATGAAAATCAAGAGCGCTGTGCGCTGCCGTATACTTGCTAAGCGGCCGTCCTCACGCCGCGGATGTCAGGTGGGCGGCTTCGCAAACGGCTTTTTGAATCGGAACGCCCCGACAACGATTCGTTGCCTGTACCCACCGCAAACACCATTGGTGGTCGGCCAGCCACAGAATCAACAACATCCCGGTCGATCTTGTAACCCGCGAAGACAAAGGCATTGTTACATTCAGCCGGAAATGTTGAAGAATCAACTACTTGAGCAAGCGATGTGTTGGGCGTCCGCCCACCTGCCGCGGGAAGGGTAAATTCTTTGCCACTCATGCTCGCCCGTATTTAGCAAGATATTGATATGCGCTGAATGCTTTTGTAACGCGATGTCCATATGAAAGGGCGAGTAAAAACAGGAGGCAGTTGCATGGAAACGTACTCGAAAGACTTTCCGCGGACAACCTGGCGCTTGGCTTTGCTTGCTATTTCTCTTTGTCTGATCTCCGCCCACGCCTTTGGCCAAGAATCTAAGCGTGAGCCTGACCCCGATCTACGCGGTATCAAGCACATCATAGTGGTCTATCAGGAGAACTGGAGCTTCGACTCCTTGTACGGCCTGTTCCCGGGAGCCAACGGTTTGGCGCAAGCCTCGCCCAAGTCCCTGAATCAGACCGACCGGTTCGACCAACCTCTCAGTGCGCAAACAGGGCAGCCGTTCAGCCTGGTATCCGGATCGCTGAACCTGACCACGCCACCGCAACCGATCAACAACGGGCAGATCGATATGCGGTTTACGCCCGGACTCGATACCCTGCTTCCTTATGACGTTCTGAAGAACTCGACCCTAATGCCCAACGACACCACGGGAGACCTCGTTCACCGCTTCTGGCATGAGCAGTCGCAAATCGATCAGGGAGCCATGGATTGGTTTGTCACCTGGAGCGACAACCCCGGCCTGACCATGAGCTATTTTGACGCGACCAATATGCCCGAAGGACTGCTCGCTAAGAAATACACCCTGGCGGATAACTTCTTCCATGCGGCATTTGGCGGATCGTTCCTCAACCACCAGTTCTTGATTTCCGCGGCTGCTCCGGTGTATCCGAACGCCCCCGCAGGCATGCAGGCGGTCCTGGATACGGACGGGCAACTCCTGGTAAATCCGACGACGGGTAAGATCGTACACGACGGCAACATCACCCCCATAGGCGGTGTGTCGTTCACCGTACCGGGAACGACGTTCGACAAGAACTATGCTGTGAACACGATTTTCTCCGCGAACCTGGTTCCCACGACTTCCATGGTCGGCAGCGCAGCCTTGCTGCCATCCCTCAATGACAGCGACCCGTCCGATACGACCCGCCCTTTCACGCCGACAATCGGGGACCGCCTGAGCGCGAAGGACATCAGCTGGAAGTGGTACTCTGGGGGCTGGGACAATGCCTTGGCCAGCACGGCCAGCAACCCCGCTAACAACGGCGTCGTTCCTCCGAATCCACCGGTCGATCCCCTATTCCAATGGCACCACCAACCCTTTGCCTATTATGACAACTATGCTCCGTTCAAGAATGGCGGCCGCAATCCGGTATCCGCGGCACACCTGCAGGACGAAAACGACTTCTTCCTGGATCTGAAGACCGAACACCTGCCGGCGGTCGCCTTTATTAAGGCGCTGGGGCCCGACAATGAGCATCCCGGATACGCCGGCCTATTGCAGGGTCAGCAACACGTTGCGGATCTTGTGAGCGCAGTGAAAGACAGCGACTATTGGGAGGACACGCTCATCATTGTGACCTATGATGAACACGGCGGCCGTTGGGATCACGTGACACCGCCCGTCACCGGCATCTGGGGCGATGGTACGCGCGTTCCTGCAATCATCATCGGGCCGCTAGCCAAGCGCCGTTTTGTGGACCACACGCAGTACAACACGCTTTCGATTCTCAAGACGATCGAAGAACGCTTCGGACTGGAGCCGCTGAGCACGCTGGATGCCCAGGCCACGTCGCTGAAAAATAGCTTGCGGGATGATGAAGAATAGCTTTGCTATTCAAAACCGAACCCCAACTTGGGCGGCCTCGCCGCCGGGCTTTTTGCGGCGCTCCCGCGGACGGCGTTTCTTGTTGGCGGTGCGCGAGGGCGAGTTGCTTTCCATCCATCGCGCGACAGATCGGGTTGCACGGCGGAAATAACGCAATTAAACCATTCTTTGGATGGACGAATTATTGGCGAGGACCGGCCGTAGCATTGTCCTCGGAACCTGACAATTCGATCGGCCTGCGCGGGCCCACACCTTTCTGTTGGCTCGTCGGCACTCCTCCCTGAAGAACCTTTAGTGGAAGGGTTGCCCATCAGAACTCACGACGCGCGCGCTCAAAAGCTACTTAATCCACACATCCCGGAGTGCCAGGGCGAGCTGGGATAGGACTGGATTCCAACGAATCCGGCCGGCTGGCCACTGAACTGAGCGATACCGCGGGCCGCATCGGGATTATCAAAAGAGCTGCGAAGCACCGGGCTGCATATTCGTAATGTCCCGGCATCGTGGTGCGTAGTGGCCTAGACGATCTCGTCTCCCGGGATACGGATAGGCAGCCTTCATCTGAGCGGCCGCGGTGTTGGCGGGCACGTTGATGGTGGTTCCATCGTTGGCCAGAATGTCGAACGGTTGTTTGTTCGCAAATGCGAACGCGACTTGGTCGGCGAGCGAGCGCTGCGAGCGCTTTACGACCTTGACAATGTGACACATAATGTGCCACAATCATGATATGCCCAACGTCAACATCCGTCAACTTCGGGACACCCGAAAGCTGAAAGCCTGGTTGCGGGCGGGAAAAACTGTGGAACTCCGAGACCGCAACAAGGTCATAGCCCGCATCGTTCCAGCAGAACAGCACGAAACAACCGTGCCGCTTCCGGATTTCGCGGCCCGCCGCGAGAAGATCTTCGGCGATCGGGTTCTACCAGGAGCAGACATCGTCACTGAGGAACGAGGCCGCTATTGACGACTTACGCCGACACCAGCTTTTTTGTCTCGATTTACGTAAAAGATGCTCACTCCAAGAAGGCCGACCTGCTTTTGGGCTTAAGCGTCAGGCCATGTATTACGCCGCTTCATTTCGCTGAATGGGCGCATGCCATTGCGCACCAGGTCTTCCGCCGAACGATGACGACTGCTGAAGCCAATCGCGTTCATCAGCAGCTCCACGATGATCGAGCCGCTGGAGTTTGGCCTAGCGTAGACGTACCCGAGACTGCTCTTGACGTGTGCGTTGATTTGGGCCGCCGCTACGGGCCAAAGCTCGGAGTTCGAACGCTCGACAGTTTACACGTAGCCTGTGCGCTCGAGCTCAACGCGGAGCGCTTTTGGACCTTTGACGACCGACAACTGAAGCTGGCCCGAACCGTGGGTCTAAAAACGACCTGATCCCACCGAGTTCAGAAAATTCCAGTGAGTCCCACGCATTTCCAATACAATAGCAGTACCCTTGCCTAAGAGCGGGCGGTCGATCAGACCAGAACAGAGGAACGTAAATGACAAAACTCTATGTAGGAAATCTTCCCTTTAGCATGACCGATGAGAGCCTGCGGCAGTTGTTTACCGAGCAAGGCTATAAGACGGCCTCTGCCCGCGTTATCACGGAAAGGGAAACGGGGCGGTCACGAGGTTTCGGATTCGTCGAACTCGGGCCGGGAGATGACGCGGCAAGAGCCATTAGAGAATTTAGCGGTTTGAATGTCGAAGGCCGTCAGCTTCAGGTCAACGAAGCGCGCGAGCAAGAATCCCGTGGTGGCGGACGAGGATTTTCTGGCGGCCGATCGGGGCGCGGTGGACGTAGAAACTACTAGTTGCCCTAAGTCCACGGTCTCGACTGTATAACATATTTTTGCGCTGCGGCTACGCCGACGATTGAATCTATCTGTGCGGGAGCTAGATGTGAGTGTAAAAGTTGTTGCCGCTATAAACAGCATGAACAAACAGGGGCATTATGCGCGCGTATGTCGGCACCAGGACAAGATGTGGGTTGAGATTGACCAGTGCATGCTCGCCTCGTTCCACGAAATCGAAGAACTGGTCGACGGAGCCCATTCATTCGAAGAGTTAGCCGAGCTTTTCAAAAGGAGGCATGCGGAAAAGGTGGGCGGCCTTTAGCCTCTCTTGCAGCCAGAACTATTTTCACTGCATGCTTTGTTGCACCCCATTAATGTGCCCGGTCGATCATTTTTGCATTGTACCGAATCGCGACTTATGATTAGCTCGTCGTGACTGCAATGAAAATCCTGCTGTACAATCCGGACAACGGCGTCACCCGCAACTTCATGCCGCATCTTTGGATGTTTCTCCTGCAAGCCCTGACTCCACCTGGCCACGAGGTGTTATTGATTGACGGCAACGCGCAGCCCTTGACTGAAGAAGGCATCAAGCGGTACGTCCGTGAACAAAATATCGGACTGGTCGGCATTGGCGGGATGACCAGGATGATTGCCAAGGCTTATCGCATGGCAGACGCGGTGCGCACCACCGGCGTCAAGGTCGTCATGGGCGGCCCTCACGTCACAGAAATGGCCGATGAGGCCCTCGGGCGAGATGGCGGCTCGCGCCATGCCGACGCGGTTGCTCTCGGCGAAGCCGATGAGACGTGGCCCAGAATTGTTCGAGACGCTGTAGGGGGCACGCTCAAGGAGGTTTATGCACCACTGGACGATTTTGGCCAAGAACGCAAACCGTCACTCGAGCAGTATCCTGAGATTCCCTGGGACAAAATCAATCTTGACCAATTCAATTTAGTCCCCGGCATGTTGCATCCACTGCTAAAGCGCGTGGGCTCTGGTTGGGGGACGTTTCGCTTGATTCCGATGGAATCCGGACGCGGTTGTCCTTATGGATGCGAGTTTTGCACGGTTACCGGATTTTTTGGCGACTCGATCCGCTTTCGCACGAATGAAAGCGTCGTGAAGGAATTGTTGCTGCTGAAGGCGCGCGCGCGAAAGGAAGGCGGCCAGGTTGCGGTTTTTTTCATCGATGACAATTTTGCAATTAACATAAAACGGACAAAATCATTATTGCGAGCCATCGTGGCCGCAAAAGCGCAAGTGCCTTGGATCGCGCAGATCAGCGCAAATCTGCTGCGCGATGAAGAACTCGTTGATCTGATTGCAGCTGCTGGAGGCAAGTGGATCTTCATCGGCATGGAATCCATCGACCCCGCCAATCTTGCCGACG
>Ga0306920_100013219_pt1 | contig 11235 bp, 9 predicted proteins | sample flu12Cox44000170_FD_204666 | JGI IMG/M metagenome (GOLD analysis project Ga0306920, IMG submission 204666) | Lab enrichment of tropical soil microbial communities from Luquillo Experimental Forest, Puerto Rico - flux4day.12C.oxic.44.000.170 (v2)... | ecosystem: Environmental > Terrestrial >...
TGCGCGAGCGCACGGGTGTGCGCAAGAGGGAGAAGAAAAGACTCCCATAGAGAGAAAACAAAACACAAACCCGTTGACACATGCCGGCCTCGTTAGAGAAACCCCGTTAATCAGGACTTGAGCGCCAAGTTACACGCCGCTTCTACAAAGCTCAGTCAGATGGCCGCCCTCACCCCGTTGGCATGTGCACTCAGGAAGGACAACGGCAGCGAAAAGGATTCTTTGCCAGCATTCACAAAGGAATCTTATACATCTTTGGTTCCTACTCGTGTCGCAACGCCACCATGGGATCAACGGACATGGCCCGTCGCGCTGGCAAATAGCAGGCTGCGAACGCTACAATGAGCAGTGCAAAGGCGACAGCAAGATATGTCACCGGGTCGTGAGCGCTTATCCCGAAGATCATCTTGACCATCATCCTCGTTAGCACAACCGCCGTAATCAATCCCGCCCCTACACCAATGGCCGCGAGCCTCGCGCCCTCACCCAGCACCAGCCGCATCACGTCTTTGCGCTGTGCTCCCAAGGCCATGCGCAGGCCGATTTCGTGAACTCGCTGCCCCACCACGTACGAGATCACGCCGTAGATACCTATCGCCGAGAGCAGGAGCGCCAGTCCCGCAAAAACTCCTAGCAGAATCATGGCGAATCGCCGCGACGCGAGTGAATCATCGATGATGTTTTGCATCGGCAGCATGTCGTACATGACGATCTGGCTGTTCAGCTTTTCGAGGGCCTGCCGGATCGCCCCGGTCTGCGCCAGCGGAGAACCCTGCGTGCGCACCGCGAAGCCACCTCCCCGAGCGATCAGCGGCATGAATCGGTCGGGAACCTGCGAGAGCGGAAAATAGAACTGCGCCTGGATCGTATTTGTGGCGTCCCGGTCGAGTCCCCACTGCTTCACGTGCCCCACGACGCCCACGATTTCGGCCGTAAAGTTCACGATGTCGAAGTTGACGCGCTTTCCGATAGGATCCTGACCGGCAAAATGCAGATTCTCAAACTGCTCGTCGATCACAATCACCCGTGGCGCATGCTCGTTGTCCTCCCGTGTCAGGAAACGGCCGCGCTTCAACGGGGTTTTCATGATGCTCAGGTAGTCCGGCTGAACGAAGTAAAAGAGGGCGGCCTTCATATCACCCTGGCTCTCAGGTTTGGGTTGCCCTTCCAGCCAGAAGTTCAGCTCGGAATCGCCCGCCATCGGCACAGCGCCGCCCAGCATGGAAGCTCCCTGCACGCCCGGCACTGCGGCCACAACATCGTGGACTTGCTGCATTGACGCCCGTACCGCATCGGGTGTCGAACCCATGGCGGCGGGAAAGGAAACGCTGAAAATCAGGACGTTTCGGGGATCGAATCCTGGATTCACGTCCCACAGCCGCACCAAGCTACGGATCATCAGGCCCGCCCCGATTAGCAGCACAAAAGCCAGTCCCATTTCGACGACCACGAACACGCTCTGCGCCCGATGCCGCGTGCCGCTCCCGCCACGGCCGCCTTCCTTCAGCGTTTCCTGCAGGTTGGGACGAAGCATCTTCATAGCCGGCACTAGACCGAACAAGATTCCCGTGAGCACAGATAGCCCCAGCGTAAAGAGTAGGACTCCCGGGTCGAGGTGAATCTCTTCTGTCCGCGGCAGCGCTTCGGGAAGGACTTTCAGTGCTGCCTGCGTGCCCGCTGTCGCGATGACGGCCCCGAGAATGCCTCCGGCCAGGGCTAGAAACACACTTTCTGTAAGAAGCTGGCGGACCATCCGCCGACGCGTGGCTCCAAGCGCGGTACGAATTGCCAGCTCTCGCGTCCGGCTCGTGGCGCGTGCGAGCAGTAGGTTCGCAACGTTGACGCAAGCAATCAGCAATACGAATCCGACCGCGGCGAGCAGCACCAGCAGGTACGGACGAATGTCGCCGACAACGTCTTCCTTGAGAGGCGTAAGCGCAGCGCTAATCGCCTTGTCTATATCTGGGTAAGTCTGAGCCAGATTCTGCGACACCAGCTCCATGTCTGCCCGGGCTTGTTCGAGCGTCACGCCGGGCTTCAGCCTGCCCACCCCGTCCATACCCATGCCCGCTCGCCGATCGCGGAACGTCGAATCGTTCCACTGGCCGATCGGAACGTAGACGTCGCTGGTCTGGAAGTTGCCGCTATGATAGCTGAAGTTCACCGGGATTACGCCCACGATGGTGTACGACGTGTCGTTCATCGTCAGCGTCTTTCCGATTACGTCCGGCGACGACCCGAATTTTCTTTTCCAGAATCCACCACTGATTTCGACCACCGGCTGCGAACCGACCTGATCCTCTTCGATTCGAAAATGCCGACCGAGAACCGGCTGCACGCCGAGGATGGGGAAAAATTCCGCGGAAACCATTTCTGCCTTGAGACGCTCCGGCTCGCCGGCGCCAGTAAACGTGAAAACATCCTCGCGAAAAGCCGCTATGGCGGTAAACGAGTGGTTCATCGTTCGCCAATCGAGGAAATTGGGATAGGAAATCGACGAATGCTCGAAATCGGGCTGGCGTTCATAGAGCGCCACGAGCCGTTCCGGCTGCTGGTAACGGAGAGGCGAGAGCAACACGGCATTCACCACGCTGAAGATAGCCGTATTCGCGCCGATGCCCAGCGCGAGCGTGAGAACCGCAACGATCGTAAAGCCCGGATTCTTCACTAGCATTCGCAATGCGTATCGAATGTCCTGTGACAGCGTTCCCATTGCATTTCCCCTGGTCTAACTGTCGGTTTCCAATTCCGCTCTTACTCGTGCCTATCAAATTACGAACGCCGGGGCCGAAATGTTCCGTCCCTTCCCGGTCAGTTGCTTCGCATCTACTTTCTATGACAGTGTGAATATATTTATGACAATGAGCGATGCACACTTCATCGAACCCATGCCGTGCCTCGCGGTAAGGAAATTGCCGGAAGGTGCGGGCTGGGAATACGAACTGAAGCTGGGCCGTAACTATTTCTGGCTGAGAAGATAAAGGTCGGCGTGACCGCCGACGCGGGCATAGATGACAGTGGAGAGATCGCGCGAGAAATCGTAGGCATTGCCCCCGACCAAGAGCGGCATTGCGAATGGAAGCTTAAGCGCGACTTGATCGGGGCCGGCGAGCTTGCCATCGTGCCATGGCTGGCGGTGAATAGAGACGTCACGTTCCGAGGGCACGGCGTACAGGAACGATTTACCATCGGGCGACATCACCATCCCAAAGGTAACCACGCCGGGTAGGAGGGCGGTACAGGTCTTATCTTGGATGGAAACCTCGTAAATTCCAAGGCGGCTTCCAGCGCCAACCAAAGTGAGCAGATACTTTCCATCCGGTGAAGTCTCAAACGCGTCGCCGCAATTCTCTATCAGTTTCTCAGGGGCCGAGCCTTCACTGCTTTCCTTCCAGATGTTGAGCCCTGGAGATCCCTTGTCCAAGCTGTTCACGAAGACGGATTTCTGGTCCTGGCTGAAAAGAGCAGCCTGAATGGAACCGCCGGTTCCCTGTAACTCATGAAGCTTAGTGCCATCGGCATTTACCGAATAAATCTTAGCGGCGGCACCGGGTTCTTCCGTGATGAAGAGTAGGCGCGAGTTATCAGGCGACCAGAATCCGGTGGCCAGGGAAGTGGCAGAAGCGATTTTCACCTTGTTGCTGCCGTCGAGGCCAGCGACCCAAAGTTCGCTGCGGTCCTGTAAAGGGAAAGTGATATAGGCCACGCGCTTGGCATCGCGCGAAATCGTTGGCTGAGTGGCATTTTGTGAAGCGATTTCGGTGGACTCCTTGGAGCGCGTATTGTAGTTGGTGAGCACGCCGGAAGACTTCCCGTTCACGAAGTAGATGCCTTTTCCCGTCGGATCCGGCATGGGTGAGCCATCGGGTCCGGGACCGGAAGTGACCTGGACGAATTCCTTGTCTTTCAGATTGTACTGCCAGATATTCCTCAAGCCGTTGACCGTCCGGCCGAAGATGATGGATTTGCCGGGTTCGGCCCAAACAATGTTGGTGGGTTCGGCGGGAATTTGACCCAAATCGACGGCGTTCTGCTTCGAGAGATCCAGTTCAAATGCGCCGGTATTCTCGATAGTAGAGACTGTATCGCCCGTGAGGAGCAGCAAACGATTGCCATCTGGATACGGCAATATCCGTCTAGTGACAAAGGTCTTCGGGCCCAGGGTGTAAAGCAGCTTTTCATTCAGACCAGAACGGTCAGAACGAAAAATGTTTTTGAGTCTCGCGTACAAAATAGACGCGCCATCCACGGACGGAGCGAGAGCACGGCCTTCCACAACGCGCCGGGGCTTTCCCCCGAGTGTGGGGACGGCCCAGACTTCGTTGCGTCCCAGAAATGTTCCGTAATAAATCTCGGTGCCATCAGCCGAGAAATTGTCGGCAGTTTTATCGCCTTCGTCGGTAGTGAGCTGAAGGGGCTCACCGCCAGAAGTAAGCATAACGAAGAGCTGTTGGATGCCAGCAACCGGCGAGCTGAATGCCACGGTGTGGCCATCGGGAGAGAGCCGTGCGGACTCGATGGGCTTGTCCCACCGGCTGATCTGGGCAATTTTCGCTGGCCCGCTGGGAGCGCGCGAGCCAGTCCAGAAGTGGTAAGCCGCAAACGCAACGAGCGCGATACCGGCGCAGGCAGCCACGAGCAAATATCTGTGATGTCCGATAACTGATGCCGGCGGCTGGGCGGGAATTGCGATGGCCGAAGAAGCCGGAACGGCACTAGATTGCGATGAAATGACGGCTGCTGGTGGGACGTTTTGTGTAATCGCGCTTTGCGATGATGAATGAATTCGACCGGATTCCGTGTCCCTCTTCAAGCGCTTGAGGTCAGCGCGCATTTCTGATGCGGATTGGTAGCGAAGGTCGCGCTCTTTCTCTAGCGCCTTGTTGACGATGTCCTCTAGCTTCGTTGGAACATCAGGATTCAAACGTACAGGAGCGACAGGCGCTTGATGCAGAATTGCATCGGTAATCATTCCCGAGGTGTCCCCTCGAAACGGGAGTGTGCCCGTCGCCATCTCATATAGCACGACGCCGAACGAGAACAAATCCGTTCGAGCATCCAATTCTTTGCCCCGCACCTGCTCTGGCGACATGTAGGCGACGGTTCCGACAGTCGCACCGGGACTCGTGAGTAGCTCTTCTGAGACGGCGGTAGGCATCGAGGAGGCGCCGATCCCCTGCGCGATCCGACGTGATGGGGCCAGCATTGCCAAACCAAAATCAAGAATCTTGGCGTGACCACGCTTGGTGACGAAAATGTTCGCTGGCTTGATGTCACGATGAACGATCCCTTCGGCGTGAGCCGCATCCAGCGAATCGGCGATCTCGACGGCCACCTCTAAAGTCTGGTCAAGTAGCAGAGGCTTCCCCGAAATGCGGTGCTTCAGCGTCTCACCGTCGAGAAACTCCATAGCGATGAAGGCATGGCCATCTTGCTCGCCGATGTCATATATTGTGCAGATGTTGGGATGGTTCAGAGCCGAAGCCGCTTTGGCTTCGCGGCGAAATCGCTCCAAGACCTGGCGGTCTTGGGCGACATCTTCAGGTAGGAACTTCAGTGCGACAAAGCGGTCAAGGCGTGTGTCCTCGGCCTTGTACACTACACCCATTCCGCCGCCACCAAGCCTCTCGATGATACGGTAGTGCGAAATGACGCGGCCAATCAGAGGATCGGAATTTGCCATGAATTGCGCATCATAGGCCGCGCCCGGAAGCAAGTCAACGCCAGCGCGGGGTGGTGTACCTGTAGTTGGCGATAAGTCATCCGAGAGTTTCAGAATCGCATTGCGCCCTATGGACGCGTTCGTAGCCTCAGCGACGCCCGAACAGCCTACGAAAGGGGCCGGCAGATTCTGAAGTTGCAAGCTTAGAATCGATCCATTCGAAACGTTAGATGAAATGCGGTTCCTACTGCGTCCTTGCTTTTACCCACACGATAATCGCTTCGACCCGGCGCGATTGCCCTCGTGTTCCGCAAAAATCCCCGTTCTTGACGGGACCCACATCACCCATATCCTGCAAATGGCACGAGTAAAGGACGTCGTACTTCGCAGCGTTTGGGCCACTGAGTCGTATTGCAAAACCTTCCAAGCGTCGCGACTGGCCGCGTGTGCCACAAAAAACCCCGCCAGGCATCCATGGTCCGTCTCCAGCGTCTTGCAAGTGGCACATGTATGTAAGACCGAGTCCCGGAACCGGAGCGGCGAAATTTACGGAAAATCCCTCGAGCCGCCTAGACTGCCCTTTGGTCCCCGCCCAGACGCCATCGTGCAAGGGAACGTCGCCTTATGTCTTGCAAATGAACGAAGCCGGTAAGGGCCAATCCAGCAGCAGGAGAGCTTGCCTCCTTGCGGCCTTGCGTCCACGCGGCTCCATAGCCTATGTAAACGGCGCTCGAAATCCAGAACCAAACCACAAAAGCTCTTGAATATCTCATGCCTAACTCCTATTGCATTCGTTGCCGCAAAATCTCTCGCGCAAGTCTCAAAGCGCTTATCGACATATTCCCTATTGCATTGCGTTTTTGTCGCATAAAATCCGTCACAATACCAGCACTGCCAGTGTTGGGTTGAATCGCCGTTGTCGCGAGGTGGTAATATCGTTACGAGGCTCTTCCGCTCAGCACAGATCGCAGGAATCGGAGGTAAGGATGTCGGCACAACCTGCAAGCGTTGCACCCAAAAACGGTGATCATGTCACGAGCAGTCAGTATGAAGGCATTTTTGAAGTCGTTGGCGTGAATGCTCTCATGCAGACGGCGAATATTCGATTGATTGATGGAACCGGACACGTCCTGCCGAATGCGGCGTGGACCACGCTGCAAAAGATCGGTCACAAGTAGTCCGGTGTGCGAATCTCTCCCAGCTAGTGCATAACTAATGCGAAGGGTTCGGCGATTTTCGTGTCCCGGCGGAGCCAGTTCCCGTGTGACCAGGATGATTCTGCCGTCGATATAGAGATTGCCATCAGTAATCGCCTCAGTGCCTGATTAACAGCGTCATCGGACAAGTAGAACTGCGCGCCTAAAATTGTACTTGTCCGGTAAGAACTTGGTGATTCTTGACCCGGTTTCAAAACACGACCTTGATGAGGCGCAGGATGAGTTCTTCAAAAGAGAAAATCGTGAGTAGCAGAGGCACGAGGGGAGCGGCGGTAGCGACGGCCAGACGAGTAATGTCCTCGAGCGCGAACGGAACCGATTTCATCTCCTTTACGACTGAATAGCTGTTCCCTAGATCGGCGAGTGATTGGATATCGGCAGCACCCAGAAGCTCTTCGGATGGGGCGTTATCGCGCAGGATCCATTTCTGTTCGAAATTCTCGACGTAGCGCTGGGCGAGCAGGCCGTATTCAGCCAATCCCTTTCTTTTTGCACGAACCATTCCTGGAGAGAACATCACGAATGGCCCGAGAATCGCGAATACGAAAAAGGCTACAAAGCCCCCTATCTGTAACTTATAGGACAGCAAACTACTCCACCCGTACAGGACACGACTAGCAATAAGACCGGCGAGCATGGCTCCCTGGGCAAAAAGGAACGGGCCGAAGGCGTAAGCACTCTTTCCTAGGAAGGCAATACCGCCGCAGCGATCGGGATGAGTCGCAATCAAGTTTAGGTCGATCCTGGAAACCTGCCAGAGAAAGCGGAACCAGATAAAGACCCGTAGGTACCAGCGCAAAAGGATGAACTGCACGATGGGGATGCTAACGAACACATACCAGATACCGGCAGGGGTCAAGTGCCAGGTGTTCCCGGGATTGCCATACCAGGTTGGTTGGCCGAGCGCGATGTCAGTGTGCCAAACCCACAGGCCAACCGTGTAAACAACCAACAAAAGTCCTAGCTCTAGGGGGATGGAATTGCGAAGCCGAATGGCTGACTCGATCGCTCTGTCGAAGCGAGGCAAGTCCTTTGGCAAAACAATCCGCCGCTCAACGAAGCGTTGCACAACGGGAAGTAACCGCGAATTAACGACCAGTTCAGCGCCGATGAGGACGGGAAGTGCAATGAGGAAGCGCACATGCACTTCAATGTCGTGAAAGAAGGAAATCCGACCGGCGCCTCCCGCTGCAGAACCGAGGGTGGCAAGGAGCAACAACGGCAACCAGACCATTAAGGTGATAACGATTATCCGGCGTTGCGAGAGTTCTAAGTGGTCTCCTTCGAGATGCGTCCTTCGCAGGAGCTGGAAAATCGGGCCACCCAGAAACAAGGAAAAATCGTGTGGTTTCTCAGGAAAATTGGGTTCCGTCATTGTATGTAAGTCTTGCTCCTTGAGTTCTCTTGTGTCGGTGTGGTGTCCCGCGCCTCCGTTACATGGTCCAAAAACAGCAATGCTAACGGCGAAGCAGGGCTTAACTCAGTGTTTCGCGGTCTACAAGACGGCAAATACCGTTCGGCTCGTGCGACTGCGCCGGCCATGAGGTTCGTTGGAATTTGACATGCTGTCGCCTGTCAGTTGTTACAGGTCGTCGGCCAACATTGCTTTGGAGTGAGTCTCGACGGGTGCTGCCAAAGCCAACTGAATAATTCAGACGAAACCCGGGCCACGACGCCACTGACAGCAGGGAGCAAAGGAGAGTCATGTCGTCTTGGCCCAGGTCCCAGCCCGCGCATTCTTTGCCCCGAATCTCGCGCACTGTCGCCTGTCAGTTCTTACAGGGCAAGACAAGGGGCGCTTCGGGGAAAGCGCCCCAGTCGTACGGGTAGGTGATGTTATGCGAGATCGTGGAAGCTAGCATCCATGCCGTCTGGGGAAACCTGTCAAAAATAACAGCTAGGGAATTTCAAAGATTGCGCAAATATCATCCCAGGAAATGACCAGGACGGATTAGCTTAATGCGGACCTGTCCAGCAAGGCGGCTTGTTGGGAAATAACAGCGGTACCTCCTGCCCATGTAATATGGCCAGGAAGCCCAATTGCTCCTCGGGAGGAGCAAAGGTTGTGAAGCCACAATCCAAGCATACGACAAGCTCAGGAAACACAAGGACAGTCGGCTTATCAATGTTTTCGAGTCCCTGAAAGTGAATACAAGTCTCCGCCACAAATCTACCTAAGTTACCCGAACCGCATAGTGTGCAGGCGGTTGCATTCGCCACGTGGTCTTCAGCCAACTTGGAAGGAACGCCCTTCATAACGCCGCCTCATACACCAAGTTTCAGAACCGTGAGAGTTGATAGGCCATAGTCCGATGTGACGCTTTATCTGGCTCGATAACGCGACTTCGGCACCGGCTTGACGTGAACTCGGAGGGACGGAGGAATCTATCCGACTCCGGCGGCTTGGGCTGTGCCAGTAGCAGGCTGAGTCCCAAGCCGCTGGAATCAGAGGTGCGTTAGGCAGATGCCGCCATCTTTTGACCCAAGAACTCTTTGGCTTTCGCTACTTCAGAATCCCACTTTGTGAGCTGGTCAGGACTCAGGAAGTTTACCAGTCGCTCGCGAAGGGCGGTTCGGTTGGCAGCTACTTGTTTGAGTATATCCTGCGGCGATGAGTTGGGGTTGTCTTTCTTGTAGGCTTGTATTTTCTCGCGGGCGTCAGTTAGAAAGGTCTGCAGCTTCTGCTTCTGATCGTCCGAAAGATTCAAACTGGTTGCAAATTGCTTTAACTCCTGGGCAACCTGCTCACGTTCCTCTGGAGAAATATTCATGTCCTGCTCCTTTGACCGTCGATTGGAACTCCGAGTTGAGGCTTTCCGCAACGACTGGGCAGGATGGTCTTGCGAAAGGCAACAACCTTGGTGAGTCTAGAAAACGTATCGAGCGAGATCCTACTGTCAAAATTACTAGCGTGGGTCAAGAAATGCCCGAATCATTCAGGAGGGCACCGACATCCACTCCAATACGGTCGACGGCGTATTCTCCCTGATTCGGTGCGGGGATACATTTTCACAGTGTGACTCGCAACCGCTTACAGAACTACTGAATGAGTTCTCGTTTCCGTGGAACACACGTAAGATGGGCGATGGCGAGCACGTCCAGAAGGCAATCAAATCAGTAAAACGGGCAAGCTTGTGGAATATCACAAAGTCTGTAGATAACCCACCGTATAAGGCGGCATAAAATGACCGAAAAGCGTCCACCATCGGAGAACTTCGACTGGGTCACGGCGCGTTCACATTGTTCACTTGGAGAGGTATTTGAAAAACTGCGGCAGCAAGTTAAGGCCGACGTAGAGAAACGCGAGGCCATGAGGAAGGAACGTTCGGGAATCGGGTCTTACTTTGCTTTCAAATTTGTCCAATCCGGCGGAGATTCATTCACGGCAATGGCCGAAGGAACTAAGGTGGATGAGAGAGTTCGATTTGAGTGCGATAGAAACGCGATAACTGCAAAGGGTAAGTACGGGAAGCCAAATCTTATGGCGACCTTGACCCTTAGCAATGATGGTGAGTGCCGCGTGATGATAGGGGGTCGCGAATATGACCTATGGCAATTCAGGAAGATGGCGCTTGAACACTTGTTCTTTGAGTTTTATGAGCGATGATTTTCAACAAATACATCCCCCAAAAATTGTCTGTGCACAAACCGCACTCAAACAGGGCCGGGTGGTTTTTTGGCTGCTTGGGTCCGTTTACACGCTGCCCGAAGCGTTGACCACCGTTAAAAGAAACGCCATCGGTTCGAAACTTAATCAAGAATCTAGCAATCTGATCTTGACCGCCGGGGAAATGCACCCTGTAGGCCGTTCCCGATTTCCCGTGTGCCTCTTTGTTGTTCGTCCGCGATGAATTTGCGAATCAACTCTGCGTCGATCTCCGAAGCCCTGTAGCCTGAGAAGAAGCCGTCTAATCGCACGACCTTATCGAGGCGCGGAGGATTCCCTTCCCTGCCGCGCAGCGATTCGCCACTAATTGAAAACCCACTAACAAGCTCTTGCCGTGTTACGGCGGGCTCATCTGTTCTAGATTCGCATATCCAAATCATTCTTGGTGAAGAACTCGACGAGACCGGTGGCGACGGCGGCGGGATTCCTGCCCGGCAAGTCGTGGCTCGCACGCGGTATCAACACCGTGTCGATTTCTGGAATCCATTGCTGCAGTAGATCGGCGCCCTCAAAGAATACCGGCAATGTATCGCTGCCGCGCATCGACAGCACCGGGTGTCGAATATTTTTCAGGCCTTCGGTTGTGATATTCCAGTGTTGCATGGCTCCGAGTTCGACCTGAAAGTACGTGTCGATATCGGATACCGCGCGGTCGAACGCACCCGCAGGCAGGGCGACGTCGGTGAATC
>Ga0306920_100013220_pt1 | contig 11235 bp, 8 predicted proteins | sample flu12Cox44000170_FD_204666 | JGI IMG/M metagenome (GOLD analysis project Ga0306920, IMG submission 204666) | Lab enrichment of tropical soil microbial communities from Luquillo Experimental Forest, Puerto Rico - flux4day.12C.oxic.44.000.170 (v2)... | ecosystem: Environmental > Terrestrial >...
TGGCGAGGGCATCGAGGTCGAAGCCGTGGTGATCGACGACGACGTTGCGGTAAAAGACAGTCTTTACACCGCCGGCCGGAGAGGGGTCGGTACAACCGTGCTGTCGGAAAAGATTTGTGGAGCCGCTGCCGAAGGCGGCGCTTCGCTGAAGGAGGTCGCGGCACTCTGCCACAAGGTGAATGGACAGGGTCGCAGCATGGGGATGGCGCTTACTTCCTGTACGGTACCTCATGTCGGTAAGCCGACCTTTGAACTGCCTGAAGATGAGATGGAGATCGGAATTGGAATCCACGGCGAGCCCGGCCGGCATCGGATGAAACTAAAAAGTGCCGACCAGATCACCGAGATGTTGCTCAATCCAATCATCGAAGATCTTCCGTTCAAATCCGGCGACAGCGTGCTCCTGTTCGTGAACAGCATGGGCGGGACTCCTTCGATCGAGCTTTTTGTGGTCTACAACAAGGCGCATCAGATCCTGACGAAGAAAGGGATCCAAGTAACTAGGAGCCTGGTTGGACCTTATATTACAAGCCTGGAAATGGCAGGTGCGTCAATTACGGTCCTCAAACTTGACAGTGAACTGACCAAGCTCTGGGACGCTCCCGTGCTAACACCAGGGCTTCGCTGGGGCGTTTAGCAATTACAACAAATCTGCCGAAAGGGAGCGGGCACCTTTCTCGTCCGGGGGCCGTGATGGAACCCGGAGTGGCCACGCTCCCTTCCAATAATTCGCACGTTATGTCACAGATAACTCCCGAAAACGCTCTGGCCTGGATTCACCGTTACGCCGACCATGTTGCTCAGCAAAAGGACTTTCTGACTCAGCTTGATGCTGCCATCGGCGACGCTGACCATGGCGCGAACATGCACCGCGGCTTTCAGGCCGTTCTCAAGAAGTTTCCTGAAATGCAGGACAAGGATCTGGGAACAATTTTTAAAACAGTTGCAATGACTCTGATCTCGACGGTGGGTGGAGCAAGCGGCGCACTTTACGGGACGTTCTTTTTGCAGGCGAGCACGGTTGCCACTGGGAAAACCGAGGTGTCGCCACTTGAATTTGTGGGCATACTTGAGAAGGGCCTGGCAGGAATCGTTCTCCGCGGGAAGGCGGCCATAGGAGACAAAACGATGATCGACGCGCTGCAGCCGGCAATCAAGGCACTAAGGCAAGACCTGGAGAACGGGTCCAGTCTCCCTGAGGCGATGGCCAAAGCGCTGGAAGCGGCTCAAAATGGCGCCAAATCGACGATCCCTCTAGTGGCAAAAAAGGGCCGGGCGAGCTATCTCGGTGAACGTAGCGCCAATCATCAGGACCCTGGAGCCACCTCCACCGCGCTGTTGTTTCAAGCGTTAGCGGAAACCACGAAATAAACAGAGGACGCACTCACGCTCGCACTCGCACCTGATTCCCATGGTTGGCCTCGTTCTTGTTTCGCACAGCCGGGCGCTGGCAGAATCCATTGCTGAGCTCGTCCGACAGACCGTCAGTGCGGAGTTGCCGGTCGCTCCGGCAGGCGGCGTAGGTGACAGTCATCACGAAATAGGGACCGATGCTCTCGATATCCTCGAGGCGATCAATTCGGTACTGTCCCCGGACGGCGTTCTTGTGCTGATGGACATGGGAAGCGCCATCCTGAGCGCCGAGACAGCAAAAGAATTTGTTGCCCCCGACCAGCAGAATCAGGTCCTCTTGTGTTCGGCGCCGCTGGTCGAAGGTGGAATTGCCGCTGCGATTCAGATCCAGATCGGCTCGAATCTTGATCAGGCAGCTCTGGCAGCGAAACAAGGTCTTTTGCCAAAGCGGGATCAACTAGGCGATCTGGCTGCCGAGCCTGGCCCGATGTCCAGCAGTGCCCCGGAAGGAGAAGTCGAGACGGTTGAGTTGAAGGTCGAGAACGAACATGGATTACACCTTCGGCCCGCTGCTAATCTTCTGAAGGCTCTATCGCCGTTCTCCGCTACAGTCCAGGCGGAGAATATCACGGCCAACCGCGGTCCCGCTCAAGCATCGAGCCTGATTGAGCTGGCGCGGCTGCAGATCAGGAAAGGCGATCGCGTACGATTCCGAATCACCGGAAACGACCGTCAAAAGGCCGTGGCAGCGATCGAAATCCTGGCCGACAACCATTTCGGTGAGTCCGAGATTATTGCGCCGCCGGTTTCCCCGATCGAATCGAAAGAAGGCAAGCCGTTTGCGGTCTCGTCAGGTCTCGCGATTGGCTCTCCCATTTTTCTGGAAGAGCACCTTCCGGTCATTCCCCGCGAAACCGTAGTCAGCGAGACCGAAGTGGAAGCAGAGGTAGCCAAACTGCGCCAGGCTGTGACCAAAGTCAGAGAGGAATTACAAAGGCGGACTGAACGTATGCGCGACCGGATCGACGCCACCACACTCGGAATGTTAGAGGCGCAGCAACTTCTACTTCAGGATGTCGCAGTCATCCAGGCGGTCGAAGAGCGAATTCGTACCGACCGGGAATCGGCTGCCTTGGCCTGGCATTCTGTTCTGACCAAACTCGCATCTGAACAACAGTCTGCCGAGGATTCTTATTTTCGCGCCAGGGCCGCAGACTTTCGAGAAATCGACCGCGCGGTGTTAGTGCAGATTTTGCCCGCGCAGTCGGGCCCTGCAAAGGTAACAGCCGAGGCGCCAAGCGAAGCTACTATCCTGGTCTGCCGCGAATTGACGCCTTCGATCGTCGACTTCAGCCAGGACGCTCCGGTTGCCGGCGTTGTTCAGCTCGAAGGAGGATCAACTTCGCATGGCGCGATCCTGGCTCGCGCGCTACACTTGCCAGCGGTCGGCGGGGCATCCGCCCTTGAAGCGCAGCTGCGTAATGCAAAGATCGTCGCTTTGGACGGTGATTCCGGAGAGATTTGGATAGAGCCGGATGCGAGAACGGAAGCCCGTCTTCGAAACCAAGCGGATGCCGCGAAGCAGAAATATGCCCGCGCACTCCATGAGTCGCTCAAACCGTCTGTGACCCGGGATGGAGAGCGAATCAAGGTTAGCGCAAATGCTAGTACGCGAGCCGAGGTAGCACGCGCCGTCGAAGTCGGCGCAGAGAGTATCGGGTTGTTCCGCTCCGAATTTTTGTTGCAGACATTTTCCGAAACTCCAACCGAGGATGAGCAATACGAAGCTTTTCGTCATGCCCTTGAACCAGCCACCTCCATCCCAGTGACGATCCGCCTGCTGGATATAGGCGGCGACAAACCACTTCCGTTCTTGTCTCCGGCTCATGAAGCAAATCCGTTCCTCGGTGTGCGTGGAGTGCGATTGCTTCTACAGCAGGACAAATTTCTGCGGTCCCATCTGCGGGCGATTCTCCGGCTAGGGGAGCGTACGGCGGTGCGGTTTATGATTCCGATGGTCACAGAACTCGACGAAGTTATCGTCGTACGCCGCATGCTCGAGGAAATGCATTCTGAGCTCGCCAAAAAGGCTATTGCCCACCGCTGGCCAAGTCCGCTTGGCATCATGGTCGAGACCCCGGCGGCTGCACTTATGGTCGATCAATTCTTACCGCACATTGATTTTATCAGCTTCGGCACGAACGACCTGACTCAATACGTGTTGTGCAGCGAGAGGGGTAACCCATCTTTGCAAAAATTCGCCGATGCACTCAATCCGGCGGTTCTCCGATTATGCAAACAAGTCGTCGAGACGTTGGGCTCCTCCGAGACCGACCTCTCGATCTGCGGCGAAATTGCGGCTGACCCCGACGCGATTCCTGTCCTGCTGGCGCTTGGAATCCATCACTTGAGCGTCGCACCGGCCTCGATTCCCGGAGCAAAGGACCAAATTCGCCGTTTGGACCTGGCGGAGGCCAGGAACCTGGTCCTGCAGGCCTGGCCATCCTGGGCTGACGCCGCCTCAGTACGCGCCTTCTCGAAGCAACTGCACTCTGATGATAAACCATAGGAATCCCCGTCACTCACTTCATCTGGAGCCAGACCAGCTAACCTGACCTTTGTCGCGAAATATTCCTCAGAACTAATCCGGGAACTACTCCTATGTAGAACCAACAAAGTCATTTCCTTCAGTTAGCAGCGCAAAGTTGGAGTTGACCGTTATTGTTAGATCGGTCGCGGCCTATCCTTTCAACTGCCGTCAACGGTCGGTTAGTTCTTTTATTCGCTCTTCCCCGCTGCACCGCAGTAAGCCATGAAGCGAGCGGCGTGGTTTGCTATGTTTTTCTCGTCTAATCATAAAGGGCAGACTTCGGCGTGACACGCTCGACTGAGGTCGAATCGATGGTCAGTCGAGTCGCCGGCTCCCGATGTCGCCGAAGCTAGGTCGGGCAATTCTGTCTTGGAATTAATCAGGGCGCCGTAACTTGTCGAACGCGGCAAATGCCGAAACTTCGCGGCTCAGGGCTAATAGGTGCTCCAAATCCGGTACCTTGGGTTAGCTTAATTCCGATATTTTTGCTTGAACGCATATGCGCAAGTCGATAATCATTGCACGCTTCAGCTATCATCGACCTGCTTCAGGCCGATGGTCATCCATTAAAAAACTAACCCCCAGTTAACCATAAATCTACATGAACATCTTTTGGTCCGAGCTTTTCGGAACGATGCTTCTTATTATCTTTGGCGACGGCGTGGTCGCCAACGTTGTGCTCTCCAAAACAAAAGGGCAGAACTCGGGCTGGATAGTGATTGCCACCGGATGGGCAATGGCGGTGTTTATCGGCGTTTACGCTACAAACGGCTATAGCGGCGCACACATCAACCCCGCCGTCACGATCGGTCTGGCCTCTATTGGGATCACACCCTGGTCGCAGGTTCCGTCTTATCTTATCGGGCAATTCGTCGGGGCTTTCATCGGCGGCGTCATTGTCTTTCTGGCTTACAAACAGCATTTTGACGTGACGGACGATAAGGGTCTCAAACTCGCCGTGTTCTGCACGGGCCCGGCGATCCGCAACACTGGTTGGAATCTGCTTACGGAGATCATTGGCACATTTACCCTTGTCTTCGGTGTGCTCACGATGACGGCGAAGTTTAACCTCGGTGCGCCCGGTTTCGGGCCAGCGCTCGGTCCGCTCCTCGTCGCATTCCTGGTCTGGGGAATCGGCCTGTCTCTCGGCGGACCCACGGGATATGCCATCAATCCGGCTCGCGACCTCGGACCGCGCATCGCACACGCTGTCCTCCCAGTCCCGGGAAAAGGCACGTCTGACTTCGGCTATGGCTGGATCCCGGTGGTCGGGCCAATCATTGGCGGAATTCTCGGAGCCTTGATTTATAAGGCATTCTCGACCTTGCCTCCGCTCTCTTAAACAGTATCCTAAGCTAACCTCTCCCCCATATGAAACATCTCCTTGCCCTTGATCAGGGAACCACCAGTTCCCGCGCGCTCATCATCGAGTATGACGGTAGAGTCACGGGTGTCGCGCAGAAAGAGTTTACCCAGATTTTTCCTCAACCTGGTTGGGTTGAGCATGATCCCAAAGAGATCTGGTCATCGCAGATCGCTGTCGCGGCCGAGGCACTCAGTCGCGCAGGCATCAAACCGAGCGATATCGCGGCGATTGGCATCACCAACCAGCGCGAGACAGCGCTGGTCTGGGACCGGAAAACAGGCGAACCGGTTCATAACGCCATCGTCTGGCAAGATCGTCGCACCGCTCCGATGTGTGACAAAATGCGGGCGGACGGCCTCGAACCGGTCGTTACCCAAAAGACAGGCCTGGTGATCGACGCCTATTTTTCCGGCACAAAGGTCGCCTGGATGCTCGAGAACGTGCCAGGCGTTCGGGAAAGAGCGCAACGAGGCGAGCTAGCTTTTGGCAACGTCGATACCTGGCTTATCTGGAACCTTACGGGCGGAAAAGTTCACGTGACCGACGAAAGCAACGCGTCTCGAACGATGCTTTTTAACATCCACACGCGGAGCTGGGACGATGATTTGCTGAAGCATCTCGGTGTTCCCCGCTCCATGCTGCCCGAGGTAAAGGCTTCCAGCGAAGTGTATGGCGAAACCGTCGGATCCGTCCCGGGCATTCCAATCGCTGGTATTGCTGGCGACCAGCAAGCTGCTCTCTTTGGCCAGATGTGCAGTAAGCCGGGGATGGCCAAGAATACCTATGGAACCGGTTCCTTCATGCTGTTAAATACAGGCACAGAGGCAGTTCCATCCAAAAACAAGCTGGTTACAACCATTGCCTGGCGGGCAAAAAACGAGACTCTGTACGCACTCGAAGGCAGCGTTTTCATCACGGGTGCGGTTGTCCAGTGGCTGCGTGACGGGTTGAAGTGCATCAACGCTTCGCCGGAGGTTGAACAGCTGGCTGCCAGCGTTCCGGATAACGGCGGCGTCTACCTGGTGCCGGCCTTTGTCGGACTGGGCGCTCCCCACTGGGACGGTTACGCCCGCGGCGCGATTCTCGGTCTTACGCGCGGGAGTAATATGGCCCACATTGCCCGTGCAGCGCTGGAAGGAATTGCTTATCAGTGCGCCGACGTCCTTCAGGCCATGGAAGCCGACTCCGGAGTCAAGCTGAGCCAGCTGCGGGTCGACGGCGGCGCTGTCGCCAATAACCTGCTGATGCAGTTCCAGTCGGATATTCTCGGGATCCCAGTGGTACGCCCGAAAAACGCCGAAACGACTGCCATGGGTGCGGCCTATCTGGCCGGTCTGGCCACCGGGTTCTATAAGTCGACAGACGAAATTTCGACCCAGTGGGCGATCGATCGTACGTTCGAACCCCAGATGGGGGCTGACCAACGCAACAAACTGCGCAGCGATTGGAACAAGGCGGTTTTGCGCGCCAAAGCCTGGGCGAGCTGATAGCGTGAATCGAGATGTGGCAATTCAGGCGATCTCAGATCGATCGACGGTCTGGGATTGCCTGGTAATTGGCGGTGGCGCAACGGGCCTCGGCGCGGCGCTGGAGGCCGCGTCGCGCGGGTATAGAACCTTGTTGGTGGAAAAGACGGATTTCGCCAAAGGAACCTCCAGCCGCGCAACGAAGCTAGTTCATGGAGGCGTACGGTATCTCGAGCAGGGTGATATCGCGTTGGTTCGCGAGGCCTTGCATGAGCGTGGTCTTCTGCTTCGTAATGCGTCCCATCTCGCGCATCCTCTGAAGTTTGTTATTCCCGCTTATCACTACTGGCAACTGCCGTTTTACGGGTTCGGGCTGAAGCTTTATGACGCGTTGTCCGGAAAACTCACCCTGGGGAAATCGGAAGTTTTTGGGCCGTCCAAAACGGTGGAGTTTCTCCCCAATGTCGAGACGAAAGATCTGAAAGGGGGTATCCTCTACCTCGACGGCCAATTTGACGACGCTCGGCTAGCGGTCTCACTGCTTCGGTCGATCGACGACGCCGGGGGTATCGCGGCAAATTACATGGAAGTTGTTCAGCTTACGAAGGACGGCGGCAGAATCACCGGTGCCGTCATTCGTGACCGCGAAACCGAACAGGAGCACACGGTCCGCGCGAAAGGAGTGGTAAACGCAACAGGGATCTTCACGGACCTGGTCCGCAAACTGGATGATCCGGCAGGCCAGAAAATCGTTGCCGTTGCCCAAGGCTCGCATCTCGTGCTTCCAAAGGAGTTCCTGCAGAGCAAAGCCGCGCTGATGGTACCGAAGACTTCCGATGGCAGAGTGCTTTTCGCCATTCCCTGGCATGACCGGCTGATCATCGGTACCACGGATTTTGGCGTTCCGAAACCCATCGAAGAGCCGCGGATCCAGGACCACGAAATCAATTTCATTTTGTCCGAGGCCGCTCGATACATGGCCAAGGATCCAACCGAGAGCGACGTCCTGGCCTGTTATTCCGGTCTTCGGCCCCTTGTGAAAGCCACTCAGGAGCAGAAAACGGCCGCCCTTTCACGGAGCCACACGGTAGTCGTGTCCTCCTCCGGGCTCGTGACGATCACGGGCGGCAAATGGACAACCTACCGCCACATGGGCGAGGATTGTATCAATCGCGTTAGCGAAGTCGCCGGGTTGGAACGACGCGCTTCCAAGACCGCCGGGCTTTCGATTCACGGTAATTCGAGTGCGCCGGAGGTCTTTGTTCCACCAGAACATTTGGCGGTGTATGGAACTGACCGCGCAGCGGTCGAGCAGCTAGCCGGCGGCGATCCGGTCAAAGCGGAGAAGCTGCATCCCAGACTCCCCTACCTTCTGGCGGAAGTTCATTGGGCCATAGACCATGAGATGGCACGAACGGTCGAAGATATCCTGTCTCGCCGAACCCGCAGTTTGCTGCTCGACGCCAAGGCATCAATCGAGGCGGCGCCTCGCGTGGCGAAGATCCTGGCAGGCAAGCTGCACCGAGATGAAAAGTGGGCCGATGACCAGGTTTCGTCTTTTAACGAAGTAGCCCAGAACTACGTGTTGCGCGGGTAGAGTTCGGTTTCGCGTTTTGGGTTTCGGGTTTCGGGTTTAGTAAGGCGGTGGGAGGCAGCCGCGCAACGGTGGCGCAAATCGGACGCGCCATCTGTTCGTACTTGCTGGCTTAGTTAAGGTGTCGTTCCATACTCGTCCAGAGGTGTTGACCGTACGCCGAAGGCGTAAAAGCACTTAGCCTGGGAGCGTGTCAGATTTGAGACGAACCTGAGAGGTACTTAGCGCATTTAATCGAAAGGGCCGCTGGCCTTTTGGACAGCTCCTCAAAGCGCCGAAGGTGCGAGATATCCGAGCCTAGGGCGAAAGCCCTAGGATTTGGTCAAAAAAAGAGGTTTCCAGTCTGAAGGACCGCCAGAAGTCCTACCGGGGTTGTGTTTTGGATCCAAATCGACAAACCCCGATGGACGATCACAAATACGGCGGCTACGACGCGACCGATCTGCGCATCATGCGCGAGTATGTTAAACGCGAACCCTATCTAATTCTGACCTCCGCCCTGGTCACCCGTATTGGCGGGGGCGACCTTACCGTCATGGATCCTCAGGATGAAGTCTCCCTCACCCGCAAATTTCCCCATCGGTTTCGCCATACTCGTCAGAGCCGGCAATGGCGGATGCTTCTCATCTACCACCACCGGGGTTTGTTCTTGCTGCTTCAGGTTCATGATTGATCTCCTCGTAATTATTTAGACAGCAGAATGAGATCAGCATTCGCTATTCTATATCGCGATACGATATACATAAAAGCCGGCCGAGTCCAACGAAGACTATGGCCAGTTTGGGATACCCGAGAGATGCCCGGAGGCAGAGGCGTATGGCCTTTGTGGCTACGAGGATGTACCTAGCCCTTCGCAAACCTCTATCTATGGACCCGGATCCACTCCCTTTCGAATTGCCTCACGCGCGACTTGGCTTGATAAACGAGATTGGCGCGAAGTTGGCCGGTGTCCGGAATGTGGTCGGGGTAGTCCTGGGTGGCTCGTATGCGCGAGGGACCGCCAAGGCAACGTCCGATCTTGACTTCGGAATCTACTACGCTGAAGGGTCCCCTTTCGATATTGCGCGGATCCGCGAGGTTGCCGAGGAAATCTCCTCTCCAGGCGCTCCACCGACCGTTACAGGATTTTATGCATGGGGACCCTGGGTGAATGGGGGTGCCTGGATTGTCACGGCCAAAGGCAAGGTCGATTTTCTCTATCGGAATATCCAACAGATCGAGCGAACGATCGACCAGGCCTCAACCGGCTCCTATGAGCATAACTAGACAGGTTCCCGGAATTCGACAGGTTGCTGTCCTCAGATTTGAAACTCTTTTCGGTCATCCATGAGAAAGCTCGCGGAAATTACCGCGAAAAAAAACACATTTTCTTTGTCGTAACGACTCCATTTTCCTTGTCAGAGCGCTGATTCCTCACCATTGGCCTCGAAGAAGCGATCAAAGGTTCAAATATTTCGGTCATTGATGTCAGAACTGACGATACCGACCGCGTTCGCGCCAAGCAAAACGTGTCCGATACGCTGGTGAAATACCCGGACATCGCTGGCCTGGTTGGCCTTTGGAGCTAGGCCCCGCCATCATCAGTGCGGTCAAAGATGCCGGTAAAACTGGTAAAGTAAAACTCATCACGTTCAACGAAGAGAACGACACTATACAAGGCGTGAAAGACGGAATTGTAGAAGGGACTATCGTCCAGAACCCGTACGAGTTCGGCCGTCAGGCGGTAACGCTGATGGCAAAGAAACTTCGCGGTCAAGACATCAACATTCCTGAGAACAAGGCCTTCATCGTGGCCACCCGAGTCATCGGCAAAGACAACGTCGATGATTTCTGGGCTAACTTGAAGAAACTCCGCGGGCACTAGGTCTGCTGTTTGGGTTTAAGCGATGCCTGCTACTTAGAAGACGCCGATCGTTGAAGTGAAAGGCGTCTCCAAGAGGTTCCCCGGTGTAATTACCCTTAATCATGTTGATTTCGCCGTTTATCCCGGCGAAGTCGTCGCCCTGATCGGCAAGAACGGGGCGGGTAAGTCCACTCTGATGAAAATTCTGGGTGGACTCCATCGGGCAGACCAAGGCGAGATCCGGATCAACGGACAGGCCGTTGAAATCAGGAATGTGGCCGAGTCACTTCATCTGGGCATCAGCTTGATCCATCAAGAACTGAATAACCTCGCTAACCTGGATGTCGCTGGAAATATCTTTCTCGGACGGGAGCCGCTCACGGGCGGCTTCCTCCGGTTGATAGACCGTCGAAAAATAGCCGAAGAATCACGCGCTTATCTTAAGCAGGTTGGATTGCAGATTTCTCCCACCACCCCGCTAAGCGCACTCTCAATTGCTCAGCAGCAATTGGTTGAGATCGCCAAGGCGCTTTCCGTGAATGCTCGGGTGATTATCATGGATGAACCGACTTCCAGTTCAACACTAACGGAGACTAACCGGTTATTGCGGCTGATCCCGGAACTGAAAGCAAGCGCGGTAAGTGTAGTTTTTATTTCGCATCGGCTCATGGAAGTGCAGGAATGTGCTGACCGGGTAGTGGGTCTTCGCGATGGCCGAAACTCGGGTATCCTCCAAAGGGCCCAGATTTCTCACGACGACATGGTCCGCCTAATGGTGGGCCGAAATCTGGATTTAAAGAAATCGGAAGCGCGGACCGGAAACCGGGATAGCCGCATTGAGATACGTAACTTTGTGTCGCCGTTTTTCCCATCGCACGAAATCAGCTTTGACCTGCGTCAGGGTGAGATCCTCGGGCTGGCTGGCCTGGTTGGAGCAGGCCGTTCAGCGCTGGCCATGACTATCATTGGAATTGTCAAACCGTTGGGCGGCACCGTCAGCGTCAATAATCGGCAGATTCGTAT
>Ga0306920_100013221_pt1 | contig 11235 bp, 12 predicted proteins | sample flu12Cox44000170_FD_204666 | JGI IMG/M metagenome (GOLD analysis project Ga0306920, IMG submission 204666) | Lab enrichment of tropical soil microbial communities from Luquillo Experimental Forest, Puerto Rico - flux4day.12C.oxic.44.000.170 (v2)... | ecosystem: Environmental > Terrestrial >...
TTTGCCGATGGCATGGTCGAAGAGATCATCACCGCCTTGTCGCGCATTCACTGGCTCTTTGTAATCGCTAGAAACTCGAGCTTCACCTACAAGGGTCGGGCGGTGGACGTGAAGCAAGTCGGCAGAGAACTTGGGGTCTTGTACGTGTTGGAAGGCTCGGTTCGCAAGGCCGCCGGAAACCGCATCCGCATAACCGCGCAATTGCTTGATGCGATCACCGGCGCCCATCTCTGGGCCGACCGGTTCGATGGCACGCTCGAAGATGTCTTCGAGCTTCAGGACAACGTCGCCTCGTCCGTCGCGGGCGTGATCGAACCGACATTGCAGGCGGCGGAACATCGCCGCTCAATCCAACGACCAACCGATGATCTCACCGCATACGACCTTTACTTGCAAGCGCGCGTCGCCGCTCAATCATCGGAAAGAGAAGGGGTTATGCGCGCGGTTGAGCTGGCGGGGCGCGCGCTGGAGCGGGACCCGAATTACGGGTCGGCGCTAGCTGTGGCGGCAGGCTGCCAGACAAGTATCTACGTAAATGTTTGGGCAAACGACTTGGAGGTGACCCGAAGAGAGGGCATCGATCTTGCACGACGGGCGCTGAGGGTCGGCGGCGACGATCCATTCGTCCTTGCCAACGTTGCCTGGGCGCTCGGTCTGTTCAGCGAGGACATCACAGCGGCCATAGCTCTGATCGATCGCGCCCTGCAACTAAACCCCAGCTTTGCTCGCGGTTGGATACGGAGCGGCTGGTTGAGGCTGTGGGCTGGGCAATACGATCTTGGGATCAAGCATTTTGAAACGTCCATTCGCCTGAGCCCCCGCGAGAGCAGGTTTACATCCTACCTCGGTGTCGGCATTGGCCACTTTTTTGCGCGACGGAGTGAGAAGGCAGCTGAGATGATAGGCGCCTCGCTTCAGGAAAATTCGACCTGGGCGCCGACACTGCGTTTTATGGCCTCATGCTTGGCCCATATGGGACGCCTCAAAGAAGCGCAAGAGGTAGTCAAACGTCTCCGAGAGATTACCCATGTTGTGATCCCGACTGCCGAACACTGGCGAATACGAGAGGATCGAGAATACTATCTGGAGGGGTTACGCTTAGCAGTTGGCGAAACGGCATAACCAGCAAACGTAACGATACGCCGGGTAACAATAAATGTCGCGGTGCAGGAGTCAGGTCCTGTGACGGGTTTCGGATGCCGGCCCCATCACTGAGCTCTCCACACGCACCAAGGTCGCCGGGCCGGCGTTCGAAAGCCGCCAGGGAAGGAAACCGCGGGAGAGTGGGCAGCCCTGTCAGCGGTCGCTATGGAGATTGCAGCGACCGTGCAGCTTGGGTCCGGGCGAGAGGCGCCGGTGCCAATAGTTGGGGCGAGACAGCGCCGCGTCGGCGCGTTGAGGGGGTCGATTGAGCAAATGGTCGGGTGATTGCGTACCGGATGGCATGCGGAAACGGGATAACGGCCGTGCGCCATTGTGGCCGGCGGAAGCCAGCGGGAGAGAGGGCGATGGTGGCGAGGGAACCGGGCATCATGACGTATTCATTCCGATGACGATCACCGGCGCGGAAGGGCGATGACGAGTCTGACCCGGCTCGAACGTCTCGATGATCAGCATGCGTGAGCGGCAATGCGGGCAGAGATGGTCGTGCTCCTCCGAGAGCGTCGCGTCCTCGCGGGTTCCATCATGAGGTTGGTGCTGCTGCGACGGAGGGAGTTGGGCTGCCGCAGCGATTAGCTCGCGAGCGAGTTGTCCTGGCGCAGCGATCAGCTCGCGAGCGCGGGCGAGCTTCTCGGCCCGGGTGCCAGCGCCATTCGTGAGCAGGCCGTAGTGCCGGATGCGGTGGAAGCCCTTTGGCAGCACGTGCATGAGGAAGCGGCGAATGAACTCGCCCGGCTCCAGCATCATGGTTTTGTACCGGTCCGGGCCTTCGAGGCGGTAGTCCTTGTATTTGAACGTGACGCCCTCCGCGTCGGCGGAGATCAAGCGGCTGTTGGAGATGGCGACGCGATGGGTGTAGCGGGAAAGGTAGGCCAGCACCTGCTCCGGCCCGGCGAAGGGACGCTTGGCGTAGACGAACCAGTCTGTCGTCCACAGCGGGCCGAGATAGGCCCTGAAGGCGCGCGTGTCGGCAAGATGCCGGTAATCACCGAAGAACTCGAGGCGGCCCGCGGCATGCGCCTTGCTCAACATTCCCAGCATGCGCCCACGAAACAAGCTTGCGAGAACTTCAACGGGCACGAGATAGTCGGGGCGTGAGGCGATCCAGCGCGATCCGTCAGGCGAGATGCCGCCACCCGTGACGATCATGTGGACGTGGGGATGATGGGTCATCGCCGACCCCCAGGTGTGCAGGACTGCGGTGACGCCGATGTTGGCACCCAAGTGCTCAGGGTCAGCGGCAATGGTCAGCATGGTGTCCGAGGAGGCATTGAATAGGAGGTCATAGATCACGGCCTTGTTCTGGTAGGCGATGGCTCCGATCTCGGCGGGCAGCGTGAAAACGATGTGAAAATAGGGGACCTGCAGCAGCTCGGCCTTGCGCTCCGCCATCCAGGTGAGTGCCTGACTGCCCTGGCACTTGGGACAGTGGCGGTTGCGACAGCTAATGGTGAGCTCACCATTAGTTGTCTTATGGGCAAATTAGGTAATGGGGAGTCGGATCGAATAAACTCAGATGCGATCGAACTTTCCTCGAACTTCTACTCCCCATTACGAGCTCTTCCCCAGTAGAGCGACAAGTAGCAAAGGCGCGTGTGACAGATATTGTAGACTGCAACAACGCCGCGAATGCCTTGCATTACTTTCTCCGGCTTGTCCTCGGCACCATCGATTGTGCGATCGCACGATCGTGCTGGGGGAGGGCGATTTATGGGGAGTCAGAGGCGCTGAACTTACGTCGACTGAGCCGAAAAGTGCCTGGACCGGGCGCTGAACTCCCCATTACCTATTTTGCCCATAAGACAGCTGCAGTACGAGATGACCGTGTGTGCACACGCTGCGTTCTCGCAGCGCGCGACATAGCCGCCAAGCGCCGCGGTGCGGCAGGCCTCGATCGCGCTCATCACCTTCAATTGTGCGTGGCTCACGTGCCCGCGGTTAGCCTCAAGCCAAGCGGGACCGAAGTCGCGGAAGATATCCGCGACTTCCAGAGCGGGGCGCTGCATGAGTGCGCCCAGCTACTTCGGCGTATCCTCCTCGGGCCCTAGTGGCGTTAAGAGATCGACTGGGCACGCAACGTGGTGTGCGTAGCGCGGGCGGCCAGGGAACGTTGAGAAAGCCTTAACGCGACGGATGTAATCGTTGGGCGTCTCGCTCATCGGGATGTCCCTGGTCTTGAGGTGAAAGGATCTGCTAACTCCTCCATCCTCAGGCCAGGGCACTTCACATTCCGATCTCTGGAACACAGCTGCCGACTTCCGCGCTGCAACGATTTGGTCGGCTATTCTGGGTACTTCTGCCGTGCCGAGCGCAGCGTTGGCCCAATCTCGAATATTGATCTTCCACGACCTCGTCGAGTGCGACGCGATCCTCGCGCCGGTAGAGCTAGCTGGTGCGGGTGGAGGCACGCGCCGCCATCTCGCGTGCGTTCTCCACTGACGGGCCTCAGCTATCTGGGTGCTGGGAAAAGAGTGTCGCTGCGACCGGTGAGGCGATAACTCACGAGACCGATCCACTCTCGCATGGCCGTATCCAAGCGTTTCAGCCCGTCTGCTGGCGCGTCGAATGGGCGGACCGCATCCCACATTCCGGCGGTGCGGTAGTCGACGGGCCAAGGCTCGACGGCAAAGCCCGCTTGGCGAAACGCGCCGATCGCCCGCGGCATATGCCAGGCGGATGTGACCAGCAGCCAAAGTTCTTCGGATCTAGGCTGCAGGTCCGCCTTCAAGTTGACCGCGTTTTCCCAGGTATCGCGAGCCTTTGTCTCGAACACCACCCTATCGGGGTCCGGAAGTCCAAGATCGAGGAAGACCTCCCGAGCTGCGTCGGCGGCGTCATTTGATCCCGAGAGGATCTCGCTGGCAGCGCCGGTAAAAGCGACCTTGGCTTTCGGGAAGCGTCGCGCCAGCGCGACACCTTCAGTGAAGCGCTCCGCAGCTTCATTCAGGGCATGCACCCTGCGTCCGCGCCAAACGCGCGCTTCCTCAGCGCCCCCGAGCACAATAATGCCGCCCACTTCCCTTCCGAGCGTCGCGCGCGGGAAGCGCTCCTCCAGTGGAAGCATCAGCCAGTTGCTCATGGGTAACAGTCCACCAACCAGCACCAGCGTGGCGATTGCGACCAAGAGCCAGCGGCATGCTCTGTAGCGGCCGCTCCAAGCCAAGACTGTAGCGCCGATGACAAGCACCAGCAGGAGCCCGGAGGGTTGAATGAAGAACCAGAATATCTTAGCCAGATAGAAAAACATCTTTCCTCCGTGCGCCTACAGGAGTGGAAGAGTCGACCGGGCCTTGTGGAGCGGGCCATAGCAGGTGCTCCCCCATCAGCCAAGGATTAGATTGCGAAGGGCTTCTACGAGCAGTAGGACCGCGCCCGAGGAGATATCCGCGTGCGGATCGAAGCTGTTTACTCGCTAGGCAACCGACGGCGCGAAGCGCATCGATTTGGTGGCGCCGAGTTCTGTTAGAGCGGGTTCGACGCGGTCGCGGCGCGCGACTGAACTGGTTCCCGGTTCGGGTGCGCCTTCTGCCGATTCAATCACGGTCACAATTCGCGAACGCGGGTTTCCGCCCGCTTTCGGAGCTCGGTTGCATGGTCGATCAGCATGCGCTCGTCATCTCTCTGAAACCGCAACCCATGCTCGTGCGCCCCGCACAATCGGGCTCACGGCCACCAGGCACCAAGCGTTATTGACCCACTGCTTCGTGCCCTTTGGACGCGAACTATACTACTCTAACTGCGTCGTGCTCGCGTTCGGGTTCGGTGAAGAACGCTTGTCATCCTCTCAACAGTTCGTGCTGCTGCAATGCACCCCCGCCCAGAGCGCAGCGACTGCCGGGTTCCCCTGGGGCATCGGCTGGGGCTCCGTCTGGGGCACCAGTGGGTCGCCACCCACATCGGATCCGGGGTCCCGACCCCGAGTGGTGCGGGGATACCGCAATTCCTCCTTTGCGATCGGGTTCAGCGAAAAGCGATCCGGGCGTTCGCGAACAGGCTTGCGTTCGAGAGCAGCGTATCCAAAGCAAGCGTGATTACAGACACGCCCAGGCCCGCCGCGATCCGCCGTAGCCCTATCTCGCGCACGGACAGATGCTGGCGACCACGAATGATCGCAAGGAACGGCACGTTTGACGTTGCCGCGGCGTATCCACCCCACGCCTCGATGTACTGCCGCGCCTTCTTGGCGTCGAGCACGAATGACCCGATGATGCCGAGGAACGCGATGCTGCCGAAGGCAAGGATCGCGGCGACATCGCCGAGCACGATCACCTGGGCGAGGGAGACCAAACCGACGCCCCAGAAAAACGGATTACGCGAAACGCGCAAGATCCCTCGCACGACATCGGCCTCATCAAACAAGCGTCCCTGACGCACCACGACCGGATTAGCCGTAGAGAGTCCCGCCGCTATCAGAACGCTGCCCACCAGAATGACAGGGACCAGCAAGAGTGCTACCCAACACGGCGTCGCCCACAGGGTGAGCGCGGGCGCCCTGAGATAAGCGATGATCAGCCAGGCGAAGGCGACCAACGTCAACGCCGAGTATGACGCAAGATAGCGCTCGTCGCCGAGCCGACTGGCCAATTGCCCCCGCAACGGTGCGCTCGCAATCAGGAAATGGCTGAGCGGCAGGAACAATGCCGCAAGGACTAGGCTGATCATGGCACACAATGCGTCACCTGCGACCGGGTAGCACTGCGCTCCAGGAATCGCAGCAGCGCAGCGGTGTCAAAATGGAACATGCGCGAGTCGGCAATCTTCGCATTCTCCATCCGGTAGACACTGACGGCGGGGAGGTCGAGTCTGTCGCCCGTCTCGGGGTTTTCGACCTTGTGGTGCCACAGCACGACCACGTGATCGCCGTCGGCAATGATGCGAGGATCAAGGCCACGGGCCTCGTGCAGTTGGAAGCGATCCCAGGCGGCGCGAAATCCCTGGCCATGGCGCAGCGCGCCCTCGAGCCCGCGATAATCGCCGCCATAAGGAAGGCTCGCCGCTTCGTGGATGGCGATATTTTCTGCATAAGCAGCGCGCACACCCTCGCCGTCGCGGCGGTCGACCGCCTCGAACAGCGCCTCGACGGTGCTCTTGTTGAGGAGCGCCTGCGAAATTGCAGCACGCAGGTCCTCCGCTTCGTCGAACACTGCGTGCCAGGGGCGTACCTCGCCGATGAAAATTCCCTCCTTTATGGCCGGGTCGGCAGCGAGCATCGCCACCGCCTCTTCGCGATCTTTGGCCCGCACCACGCCAAAGCCGCCCCCCGTGTCGTCAAGGAATGCTCCGCCGAGCTGCACCTGGCCTCGCGCGTGGAGGTCTGCGATGTAGGCGCGATGCGCGCCAAGATTTTGCTCAGTCCGTGGGCGGCCCGCGAGCCATTGCGGTCCCGGCGCATACACGAACGCGTATGTCTTCTGTGGGCCGACTTCGGATGCCACGTGCGGTGACATGCCATGATGTGCGGGTTGCTTCGCCGGTGACGACATTTGCGACTCCTTACATGCGGTTACCTGAGCTGCGGCGTGCGGTCCTTCTTCCGCGCCCATACCTGTGGGCCGGCGCAATCAGCGCCGCATAGGTCCTGGCGATCAGGTCCTCGACTGAACGTGGTGGCATCTCGTTGTTGGCGACATGACGCCGGACTGCCGCGAGCGGCACGTCGATCATCGCGAAATTGGCCAATTGAACCGCCTCCGCGCTAACTCGGCCGAACAGCTTGCGCACAATGTCGTTCATGACATTGTCGACCTGGTGCTTGAGGCGGAGTGCTTCAGCCGCCATGTCGGGCGGCCAGTCGCCATCGAGAAAGTCATCGCGGCCGTGCAGCAGCATGATGCGCGCGCCGGCGTAATCGTCGCGCACCGCGCGCGGTATCGAGAGCGCCGCAGCCAGTCCGGCTTTGGCAGGCTCGGGCTCGGTGAGGGCCGCGGCGAACCGGTTCTGAAAGAAGGTCGCCTTGCTCAACCACAGACGGCCAAGCAGCACGTCCCGCGAAACAAAGCGATGATAGATCGAGCCGGACGGCGCCTTCAGCATATTGCTGATCGCACCGATCGTGGCCGCACCAGGCCCTCGCTCGGCGACGATGGCTGCCGTCGCGCTGAGGATCTGGGCCTCGGAAAATCGTGATGGCCTTGGCATTGTTTATAGATAATAGATTCTAGAATCTAAATCAAGATAGGCGAGCGGGCGGGGAGCGGCCGCGAATTTGCGCGTCTGCGCGCCAGCGTGGCGCCCACGCTTAAGGCGCAACCGAACGCGCCACTGGGGGATAGAATCTGAACCGACCTTAGCCACTGACGATTGCGTAAGATGTCAGCTCGTGAGGGAACAAGAGACCAAGAAGCGAGCTTGATCAGCGCCCTAATCATCGCCTGTACGTGACCGGACTATCCGCAAAGCCGAGCTTTCATGTTGGGAGCGATCTTGTAGAATTCTCGTGGCTCGCCAGTGGACGATGATGGGAAGAATGAAAATGAACAGCATTGGGCATGTCCCGCGGATCGGCATCCTGAGTCCGGCCACGGAGCCTGGCATGAGGCATTGGTGGAACGAGCTGAGAGTGCGCCTCAACGACCTCGGTTATGTCGGGCGCTGACGAGCAGTGCTGGTGACGTGATCACACCGCAGACGCTTATTTTTCTCGCGCGTGCTGGTCGAACACGCTCAGCACGGCGAGCGTCATGGCCTCAACCCCGGTCTCGATGGTCGGCTTCGGCACTGGCGCGAACAAGGGCGAGTGGTTGCCCGGCAGCTGCGGACCTTCGCCCTCGCGGGCGGCAGCGACGCGCTCCGGCTCGTAGACGCCGATTCTGAAGAACATCGAGCGCACGCCAGCGTTGATGAACTCCGAATAATCTTCGCTGGGCGTGACGGGCGGCGATGGCCTGAACTTGTCGCCGAACGCCGCTTTCAGCACTTTTTCTGCCGTGGCAACCACGCCGGGATCATTGATCACGGCCTTGGCGCCCTCGACGAGGTGATGCAATGCATGAGTCCGGAAGGGGCACAGGGCTGACTGAAAAGAGTTAGGTACCAGCTAGCTTAGCTAGCGTGGAATCGACGTACTGAGCGCGTCTGTAGACGCCTGGGAAGCTGACGGGATTGCTGCGCTGCCTCGCCGGCCATGGCACTGGGACTGGCTACAGCGTATCAGGTCTCCCAGGCGCTAGCCGTCGCAGTCAAGCTCGCCATTCCTGATCTATTGGCTAGGGGTATCAAAAGGAGTCGCTGACCTGGCGGAGGGTAGCGCTTTCGTACTTAGACTGACTTCCCCGCCTACAATAACCTCGACGACGCCTAATGCCACGGCACCGGAAGCATTTGTTCGCTGTCTCGATGAGCCATTAAAGGTACCCGACTGGCCGCGGCCAACTGGAGCATTGGGCGCGCAGCTACCGTGTTGTTTGGCTAGTGGCGAGGGCCGCTGTGACGGCGCTGGCCACGACGCTTTGTATGGGGACCTCCCAAACCGGGGCGCAGACCGTGGAAAAGCAATCTCACCCTCGAAGGAAGCAGAGACCCAGCCAGACAAGATGCACCGCATGCTTCGGGCGCTGGCCGCCTTCGTCGCCCTTCCGCATACAATCTCGCGTATTGGGATGGCAGAAAGTGGCACTCGATCACCAAACATTCAGGATTCAAAATGCGGCTCGCGTTCGCTGGGAATGGTTCTACTACGGGCGCCCCAAGACCGACCAAAACCGGTACTTCATGGATTTCACCCGAACCGTGCATCGGATCGATGCCCAAAATAACGTCGATTGGTGCACGCTGACGCTTCAGCGCCCGCTGTCGCCGCTCCTGCGTGGCCGCATCGGGCTGCTGTTGCAGATGCATCACAGCGGACCAGTCGCTTTTCGCCACCAGTGAAAAGGCCTTTGACCTGAAGGCCCTTGGGCCTCTAGGCATTGCCTGCAATGTGGTTGTGTCAGCAGGAGACTGAGGATCATGTTCGGACGAGTAGCGGCTGCTTCTCTCGGTGCTCTGGTTCTCTGCGCGGGGTTCACATCGGCCTCCGCGGACGGGTACCGTGGTCCTGGATATGTTCCGTTCGCCGCAACTCCTTGGGCCGGCTTCTATATCGGTGGCCAAGTAGGGTGGGTCGGCACTGATGACAGACTCCTGTTTAGCAACGGCGCACCCACCCTGCATGTCGAGCGAGACGGGTTTGTTGGCGGCGGCCACCTGGGTTACAATTTTCAGCGTGGGTCAATTGTGTTTGGTGTAGAGGGTGACTTCGAGGGTACCGATCTCCACAGGCACGTCCGCAGCGCCGCAGGCATAACCTCAGAGGGCGCAATTGACTCCGATTGGGAGGGCTCCATTCGCGGTCGTCTTGGCGTGGCCGTAGACCGGGCGTTGTTTTATGCGACCGCGGGCGCAGCATTTACCCGGGTAGACGTTAAAGGCGGCCCGCTGGGTGGCCCTCTGATCTCAAACAGTGAATCAGTATCGGGCTGGACGGTCGGCGGCGGCGTCGAATTTGCGATCGCAAGGCCACTTACCATGCGGATCGAGTATCGCCACACAGATTTCGGTCACCATGACGTAAGCCTTGCCCCAACGTTCGCGGGCGTCACGGAGAGAGTCGAGCTTAGCGAGGACGCGATCCGTTTTGGCCTATCATATCACTTTGGCGAGTCTCGGTATGTCCCGCCGTTGAAATAGCTGGGCGGGTCTTCGCTGCGAGGCCGGCTGGGCATCGACTTCAGCGAGCATCCCGGCTGATGCTGGGCACGCCAAAACTCGCGGCTTCCCTTCGGAAGCCTTAAGCCGCTATCCCCGAGCTCGTCGGCGGCGGGAGAATGGGGCGCAAATGGTACCGGCGACTAGCCGGCGCCGTTTAGTCCGGGTGAGAAAATCCGCGACGTGAGACGGTGAATGGAGATGGACTGCAGTTGTTGCGGTCGGCTCCGGAAAAAACGCTGGCACCGATCGCGGCCAGGCCCTGCAGGGCGATCCTGTAGGCATTGCGGATCTGCTTCAGCCGCCGCTGCCAACAAAGTGGCTAGGGCAAGGCCTTGATTAAGTGGCGTTTTTAGTCTGTTGCTCCCTCAGAGTGTGCGTGTCTTCGGATCGCCGCGACCACGGCTGAAATCGACGGTGCTACGGACCAGGACTCGACAGGCGAAAAGCTCTGACTGGGTCGGTCCATGACCCACTTTCACCGTCGGTCCCTCGCGCCGGTTGTGACGCAGCATTGGCCGCAAGCATGGTTTATGCAGTAAGCGCCGCGACCTGATATTTCGCCCGCGTCTCCTCCATCTGCAATGAGGCATTGAATGAACCGGCGGGAGTTTACTGCCCTTGTTGGCGGTGTGGTGCATGGCCGCACCTGGCGCGGGGGCAGCAGGGCGAGCAGATGCGGCATATCGGTATCCTCTTGCCAGCACCCACGGGCGATCCCGACAATCAGGCCTGGGTCACCGCGTTCCTGCAGAGGATTCAAGAACTGGGTTGGATCGATGGCCGCAACGTACGGATTGACACCCGCTGGGGCACCGCCAATCCCGCCAGAATTCGCAAACAGGCGGCAGAGTTGGCAGCACTCACGCCAGACGTCATTCTGGCACCTGGCACCTCGACCGTACGACTGTTGCTCCAGGCGACGCGTACCGTGCCGATCGTGTTTCCTATCATCGCAGATCCAGTCCCTGGCTTGGTGGACACCTGGCGAGGCCCGGCGGCAACGCCACCGGCTTCATGCTGTTCGAATACAGCATCAGCGGAAAGTGGCTGGAACTGCTTAAGCAAATCGCGCCCGACGTGAAGCGCGTGGCGGTGCTTGGGGATCCAGACACATCGACGGGCCCTGCCCAGTTCGGCGTGCCCATTTGCGACATTGATGCGGGCCGCCTATGCTCGGGCGTTGCGCAGCGGAGCCGGGCAATATGGACCTCGAAGATGTTTGGCGGATACGCGAAGAGGAGGTCTATCCCTGTCTCTTTGGGCCGCGCGTTGGAGGAATCTTTCCGCTGCAAGTGGAGATGTTCACAGGGCAGTTCGGTCAATCAAATGTCGATCCTCGGTGGCTCCACTATGGCGTATTTGAGTTCGCTCCTACCGAAACGCGGC
>Ga0306920_100013223_pt1 | contig 11234 bp, 7 predicted proteins | sample flu12Cox44000170_FD_204666 | JGI IMG/M metagenome (GOLD analysis project Ga0306920, IMG submission 204666) | Lab enrichment of tropical soil microbial communities from Luquillo Experimental Forest, Puerto Rico - flux4day.12C.oxic.44.000.170 (v2)... | ecosystem: Environmental > Terrestrial >...
CTGTGACCGGGTTATCGAGGCGGAGGGTCTCCATATTGGGCTGGCCGATAAAGACCATCGATGCACTGTCCTCGGTGTGGAAATGCCCTTCCATGGCAGCAAAAGTGGCCGGTTGGTGGTGGTACACCAGCTTGGCTTGCCAATCGCCGGTGGGTGCAGCAGCCATGAAACTGGCGATTAGCCCGATAACAATCGTAACGGAAAGAAATCGTTGCGCGTTTGCCACATGTTCACCGCGCAGAAGATATAGTGCGCCCACGCCCGCCATGAAAAAGCTACCCGTGATGGTCGCTCCAACCATGTTGTGTAAATACTGAACCAAAGCCCAGGGATTGGTTAGCAGCGCGCCCAGACTCGTCAGTCGCGCCGAACCGTTGGGCTCCATCGTAAAACCGACAGGATGTTGCATCCAGGCGTTGGTGCAGATGATAAAGTAACCGCTCAGCCAGCTTCCGATGAAAACCATAAGTGCTGCTGCCCAGTGGCCCCATGAGCCGAGTCGGTTTTCCGCATATAAAAGGAAGTAGAGAAAGGTGGCTTCGAGAAAGAAGGCGAAGACGCCTTCCATGGCCAGGGTTTGGCCGATGATTCCGCCTGAAGCCCGGGAGAATGATGCCCAGTTGGTTCCAAATTGGAATTCCAAAGGAATGCCGGTGACCACTCCGAAAGCAAAACTCAACCCGAAAACCTTTATCCAAAAACGCGCGGCGCGATTTGCCTCCTGGTCGCCCCGCAAAGCCATCGTTTTGAGCACGAGGATCAGGAGGGCCAACCCCATCGTGAGCTGCGGAAACAAGTAATGGAAAGTCACCGTAAAACCGAATTGCAACCGATGGACATCCACCGCTTCCATAGTCAGTTGGGGGCACGGCCTGTATTTGGATCTTATGATTGTTGACTGGCCCCACCGGAAACTCCCTCCAGCGCACGACGCAACTCTTCCTCTTTGTCCTTGGTCAGTGATGTGCGCAAAACCTTCGCTTTGCCGATGAATGGTTTGAGGCCTTCGAGAACTTTGTCAGGTGTTGATTTTCGAACCAGGACGAAAAGAGCGGAGGTTCCGGGCGTGAGGGTTGCCCCGAGCTCTTTCATGAACTTGTCACTGATCCCGATATCGGTGAGCGCGCCCGAGATGGCGCCGGAACCGGCTCCAATCGCAGCACCGAGCAGTGGATTTAAAAAGAGCAGGCCGATGAGGGAGCCCCAAAAAGTGCCGCTTAGCGCGCCCGCCGCGGTGAGATTGACCGCCTGATGCAGCTTTACTTTGCCTTGGAGATCGCGGGTAACCACGACCGCGTCTTCCATTTCGATTAGATATTGGCTCTGTAGTCGGGCCAACGCGGCGCGCATCTCGAACGCGTCGGCCTCATTGTCGAATCCAAGAACGACCAGGTTACTCATATGTCATACCTCCTTTGTTTTAGTATTTAATATTTCTCAGGAATGAATTTGCGGCCTCTTAGAGTCGCCTCGTCATCATAGGCGCCCTTCATGGAACGCTTAGGCAGCTTCACTTTTTCATGCGGTGCCTTTTTGTAGGGAATCAGACCGATGATGTGATGGATACAATTGAGGCGGGCTCGTTTCTTGTCGTCGGATCGGAGTATGTGCCAGGGCGCCCACTTTGTGTCCGTGGCTTTCAACATCATGTCCCGCGCGCGCGAATACTCGAACCACTTGGCACGAGAAGGTAAATCCATCGGACTGAGCTTCCACTGGCGCAGCGGGTCATCCATGCGCGCCTCAAACCGGCGCTTCTGCTCTTTGTCGCTGACCTCGAGCCAGATCTTAATAAGTTTGATCCCGGCGTTGATGATGTATTTTTCGACTTCCGGGCAGAGCTTGAGAAACTCGTGGTGCTGCTCTTTGGTGCAGAAGCCCATCACGTACTCAACCCCAGCGCGGTTGTACCAGCTTCGGTCGAAAATGACGACTTCGCCCGCCGCAGGGAAATGCTGCATGTATCGCTGAATGTACATTTGTGTTTTCTCGCGACTGGAAGGAGCCGGCAGCGCGACCAGGCGAAAGACCCGGGGGCTAACACGCTCGGTAAGGGCCTTGATCGTGCCACCCTTGCCAGCGGCGTCGCGGCCTTCAAAGACGATGATGGCCCGCAGACCTTTGTATTTGATCCATTCCTGAAGGTGGCACAGATCACCTTGCAGCTTGCGTAACAGCTTGGTGTATTTTTTTGTCCTGAGTTTGCCGTGATGATTGTCTTTTGAATTCTCGTTCATAGCTGCTTAGTGGTTGATGGTTGACGGCAACAAAGTCGATTCGTAATCAACCTGCGGGGGTAATTTCCAGTTGAGTAGCTCGGTTAAAATCGTTCATAGGCTTAACGACTGGCCTGAGATTGCTCAACGGGTGTGTCCCATCCCCCGCCAAGGGCTTTGTACAGCGTAACAACAGAGATTAACTCGTTAGCCTGAGTCAGAGCCAAAGCCCGCTGGGTGGGGTATAACTCCTGTTGCGCCTGCAACACTTCGAAATAACTGGACTTGCCGTTCAGATATCGCTCCGTCGACACCTGTACGGCTGAAGTCAGCGCCGTGACCGCTTGAGCGTCATAGATCGCCGTCTCGGCCAGTTTTTCCCGTGAAATCAGGGCGCTGGAAACCTCCTGCATGGCGTTCACTATCGTTAGTTCATAGGCCGCTTTGGCTTCTTCAAACCTGGCTTTCGATCCGCGGTATTCAGCCAGAAGCCGTCCACCCTGAAAAAGCGGTCCGGCGACCGTGGCGCCGACGTTCCATGCCGTGGTCGAGCCGCTGGTGAAAGCCGAGAGTTCAGGGCTGACCTTGCCAAAGAAAGTGGTTAACCCGATTTGGGGAAAGAAATTCGCGAAGCTGGCGCCGATGTTCGCGTTGGCGGCCACGAGCGATTGTTCGGAGGCCAGGATGTCCGGGCGTCTCTGTAACAGGGCGCTAGGAAGACCCGCCGGCACGTCGACTGGCAATGGCGGCTGGTTAGTCAGAGAACCTCGACGAACTGGACCCGGGTTTCGTCCAAGCAGGACGCTGATCTGGTTTTCGGTACTCGCGATTTGGATTTGCAGCTGAGGAATCAACGCGGCGGCGTTAGCCAGGGCCGCGGCGGCACGGTCGGTTTCGAGCTTGGAGGCGACGCCGTTGATTAGGCGATCGTTGAAAATACGCAAGCTGCCGGCATAGGCGTTCGTCGCAGCGATTTCAATCTGTATTTCCTGATCGAATTGAAGAAGGGAAAAATAAGCCGTGGCAACATCACTGATCAGTGTGATAATCACACCTCGACGAGCCTCGTCACTAGCAAGGTAGTTGGCTTGTGCGGCTTCGGTCAGGCGGCGGATGCGACCCCACAAATCAATTTCCCACAAGGCGTTGGCGTTAACCTGCGTAGAACTCGTGGTAACACCGTTCTGCGGTGTTGGCACATTGAACAGCGCGTTCTTGCCGCGCCCGATATCACCCGAATAACCGACTTGAGGAAACAGCGGAGACCGCGCTACGGTCACCTGTTGCCGCGCCTGTTCCACCCGAGCCACCGCCTGTTTGATGTCGTAGTTGTTGGTGAGCGCGGCGTAGATCAAGTCCTGCAAAGCCGGGTCTTTGAAAACCTCCCACCAGGGCAAATCGCCAATCGAGTTAGTAGCCTGATTGAGAGCGAACCGATAACCTTCTGGTGTGTCGACTGCCGGCCGCTTGTAATTCGGACCAAGAGCGCAGGCGCCGAGGAGCACAAGAGCAAAGAGCGGAAACAGCCTTCTGTATTCGATCGTTTTCATACGGTTGCCTCTATTGCCAATATCAATGTGCTGAGCCGCCACTCGGCTGTGCTCCGGACGCTGGCGCCGGGGTATGTTTCTTACCACTGATTTTTTCAATCACGTAGAAGCAAGCCGGAATCAGGAAGATGGCGATAAAGCTCGCTGCGGACATGCCCCCGATAACAGCGAAACCCATAACCTGTCGCGAAAGAGCGCCGGCACCGCTGGCTTTGGCTAATGGGACGCAGCCCAGGATGAACGCGAAACTGGTCATTAAGATCGGCCGCAACCGCAGCTTGGCGCCTTCAAGCGTTGCGTCGATCAGGGGCTTGCCCTGCTCATAACCCATCTTGGCAAACTCCACGATGAGAATTGCGTTTTTAGCGGCCAACCCGATAAGCATGACTAGCCCGATTTGGGCATAGATGTTATTTTCGTAGTGGCCAACCATGAGCCCCGCAAACGCCCCAAAGACTGCGACGGGGGTTGCCAGCAAAACGCTGAACGGAAGGCTCCAGCTTTCGTACTGGGCGGCCAAAATCAAAAAGACGCAAAGTAACGAAAACCCGAAGATGACCATTGGCGACACACCTTGCTGGGCTTTCTTCTCCTGGTAACTCATGCCCAGATAATCGAAACCCATGCCGGCCGGCATCGTTTCCTTGAACACCTCTTCCATTGCATGCATTGCCTGGGCTGAGCTGAAACCTGGCTTGGCTGAAGCGTTGATTTGCGCCCCCTGGTAAAGGTTGTAACGCATCGTGAACTCCGGCCCGGTGATTGCCCGTGTACTGGTCACCGCTGCGAGCGGAACCATTTCGTTAGTGTTGTTGAGGACGTAAAACTGGCCCAGGTTCTGGACCCTGGTGCGGTAGTCGCCTTCAGATTGAACGTAGACCTGCCATTGACGGCCAAAGCGGTTAAAATAATTAATGAACGCGCCGCCCATAAAGCACTGCATTGTCTGGTAAACATCCTGCAGTTTGACGCCCTGGCTGAGCACCTGGTCGCGATCCACGTCCACGTAGACTTGCGGCACCGAAAGCAAAGCGGTAGTGAAAGCACCCGCAATTTCCGGGCGTTTCCGGATCGCCTCCATGTACTTCTGCAGGTTCTCCGCCAGAAACTCGATTCCTTTGCCGGACCGATCCTCCAGGACGAAGGTAACACCCCCCGAGGTGCCGACACCTGGAATAGCTGGTGGGGCAAACGCAAAGCCGATGGCGCCGGGGAGCTTGCGGAATTCACGGTTCAAATGGCTCATGATCGCCTGATACTTCTCCTCGGGCTTTTTGCGGACTGCCCACTCCTCGAAAGAAATGAAGAAAAAGCTGCTGTAGGTGTTATACACTCCGCTCAACATGCTATACCCGACAACCGACGAGTAATACTTGACGCCGGGAGTGTTCTTAAGAATTTCTTCGGCCTGTTTCACCAACTCATCGTTGCGTTGCAGCGACGCGGTGTTCGGGAGTTGCAGACCACCAAAGGCATAACCCTGGTCTTCATCGGGCAAAAAGCTGGTCGCCACGGACTTGCCCAGGAACCCCGCCAGCAGCAGAGCGCCCAACAACAGGAGCATCGCAAATACACTCTTGTGCACCAGGAAGCGGCAGACGCCCACGTAACCGTCTGTTGCGCGGCCGAACCACTTGTTGAACCAGTCGAAGAATCTCTGCAACAGGCCTTTGCTTTTTTTCTTCGGCTTCAGCAGAAGCGCCGACAATGCGGGCGAAAGGGTTAAGGCATTAAACGCGGAGATTATCACCGAGACAGCGATGGTAACAGCAAACTGTTGATACAAGCGACCCGTGATGCCCGGGATAAACGCTGTCGGGACAAAGACGGCCGACAGGATGATAGCGATGGCGATGACAGGGCCGCTGACTTCCCCCATCCCCTTGAGGGCGGCCTCCTTTGGCGTTAGCCCATGTTCGATGTGATGTTCCACTATTTCGACCACGACAATGGCGTCGTCAACCACCAACCCAATGGCCAGCACCAACCCGAAGAGAGAGAGCGTGTTGATTGAGAAACCAAACAACGGAAACACCGCAAACGTTCCGACCAGAGACACAGGCACCGCTAGCAATGGGATGAGGGTCGCCCGCCAGCCTTGGAGGAAAATGAACACCACGATGATCACCAACACGATGGCTTCAATTAACGTGTGCTCGATTTCCTTCATGCCTTCTGTCACCGCTAACGTGGTGTCCAGGGCCACCACATAGTCAAGGTCCGGCGGGAAACTTTGCTTCAACGTCGCCATCAGCTTCTTGGCGCCGTCGGCGGCGTCCACAGCGTTCGAGTTGGGCAATTGGTAGAGGGCGATTAATGCGCAAGGCCCTCCATTGAGCCGCGCCAACATGTCGTAGTTTTGAGAGCCGAGTTCGATCCGGGCGATATCTTTCAGGCGCACGATTGCTCCACCCGGCTCCGCTCGAAGGACGATCTGGCCAAATTCCTCCTCGGTTTGCAGACGTCCCTGGGAGCGCACTGTGTAAGTGAATTCCTGTCCCTTCGGCACAGGTTCACCACCGATTTTGCCCGAGGGATTCACCGTGTTCTGCTGCTGAATGGCATTGATGATATCCGGCACCGTAATACCCATTTGAGCCAAACGATCCGGCCGCACCCAGACGCGGAATGCATACTGACCCGCGCCGAAAACCGAAACACTGGCGATACCACGCACACGCGTCATGGCGTCGTTAATGTTGATGTATGAGTAATTCGCCAGGAAGATGCTGTCGTAAGTATTCTTGGGCGAATAAAGCGCGAACATGATCAGAGGTGAAGAGGTTGATTTCTGAACTGTGACACCCTGGTTGATGACAGCGGAAGGCAGCTGCGAATTGGCCTGGCCCTGCCTCATCTGCGCAAGGATCTGGTCGGTGTTCGGGTCGGTAGCGACGTTGAAATCGACGGTCAGTTTGCTGGAGCCATTGTTGGCGTTCAGCGAGTACATGTACTCCATGTTGTCCACACCGGACATCTGCTGCTCAATGGGGACGGCTACGGAATTTTGGACGGTGAGCGCATCGGCGCCGGGATAGGTGGCGTTCACCAGCATCTGGGGGTCGGCTATGTTGGGGAACTGGGCAATCGGCAAACGTGACATCGCAACCAGGCCCATGAGGACCATGAGAATGGAAATGACAATCGCGACTATTGGGCGGTTGATGAAGAATTTTGCCATAGGTCAGCAGAGGTGGGTTGTTGCAAGTGCCGCGCGCATTACGGCTTCTTCTCTGCTTCTGCGCCTGATGGCGCAGCAGCAGCCGGTTTTTCAGCGAATGGGACCGGTTTCACCTCCACTCCATCACGAATCTTCTGCACGCCTTCTGCTACCACGTGATCGCCCACTTTAACCTCGCCCGTGATCACCCAGTCCGGACCGACTCGCTCCCCGGTAGTCACAGGCCGAATGCTGACCTTATTGTCGCTGCCAACAACAGCCACGAGATACTTTCCCTGCATCTCGGTCACTGCGCGCTGCGGCACCAACAATGCGCCTTTGTCGGTTTTCACCAACGCACGCACGCTGACAAACATCCCTGGCACCAGCATCATTTTCGGATTGGGGAATTCGCCGACGACACGGACCGTCCCTGTCTTAACGTCCAACTGGTTGTTTCTGAATCGAATCCTGCCTTTGGATGGATAAACCGAGCCGGAGGCGAGCACTAATTCCAGCTCCGGTCCTTCCGTCGAATCCGGGGTCTTACCCTCCGCCAACATGCGCCCCAGGACTTCCTCGATCATCCGCTGCGACACCGAGAAATAAACCCGCATGGGGTCTATTTTCGACACGGTCGTCAGTACTCCGGTGCTTGGTCCGACGAGATTTCCCACCTGCGCCTGGAGCGAAGCAAGGCCCGAGATACCATTCAGAGGTGAACGAATCGTGGTGAAGTCCAGATTCAACTTGGCCTGCTCGACAGCCGCGCGAGTAGCTTCGACTTTTGCCGCGGCGGCTTTCTCGTTCTGGCTGGCGTCGTCCAGTTCCTGTTTACTGATCGCTTCGGTGGCGACGAGCGGTGTGTAGCGTTGGACCATTAGTGCGTATTTCTCCTGGGTGGCCTGGGCTTGTGTTACATCAGATTTGGCCTTGTCCAGTTCGGCTTGGAAAGGCGCCGGATCGATTTGAAACAAGACTTGTCCATTAGTGACAGTGCTCCCTTCTGTGTAGCCGCGGTTTAGCAGGTAACCGGTCACTTGCGCCGAGATAGAGGCGTCGACATCTCCCTGCAGGGTGCCGACCACGGTTTGGTAAATCGGCACGTCCTTCTGTTCGATTGAAACGACTTCGACGGTCGGGATCGTTGGAGCGGTTGCTTCTTTCTTCTCGCAGCCGGAGATGGCAACGGCCAAGCCCAGCAACCCTATAAGGTTGACTGCATGGGCGGTAGTCGTTCGATGGTTTTTAAGGATTTTCATAGCAGTATTTCCAACGCATTCTTGACCGTGGCTGACTCTCGGGGGTCATTCAAAAAGGGAGTACACCATTCCGAGTTGGATGCGCCAATGATCGCCACTGTCCACGCCGTTCTGGGCCGTTTTCAGACCATACAACCCTTCAAGACCAATGCTTAGCTTCTTGCGTATTTGCCATATAATATTGGCGCTGGCGTACTGGCTGGTGTGGTAGAAGGTCGGAACTTGCCCGGAAGCGTTGTCGAGGTTCACATAACCGTAGGTGAACGTGGAACGCCACCGTTCATTCCATCGGTGAGTAAAGCCGGCGGTCGCGCTCCAATAAGGCAGCGCCTCAAGACTTCCATCGTTTCGAAAGGCGGCGTCGCTGTTGAGGAAGCTCGTATCGTTGCCCATGCCGCCGACGCCATGGCCGTAAACCCCGAGCAGTTGCACCGTATCATTAGCCGTCAGGTCCAGCCCCACGCTGAGATTGACGCCCCAGCCGAACACGTGGTGATCGTTGCCAGCACCGTCTTTGGCGCCGATATCCCGAAACAACGTGCTGAACTGCATGTGACCAAGGCTTTCCTTTTCGTACCGCGTGTTGAAACCAAGGTCCGGCATCGCCGTGAGTTGGTTGCCTCCCGCATTGGGGCCTGAATTCAAATCCACGAAAATATCTGGTTTCTCCACACCGATGGTCGTGTTCCAGTTATCATTCCAGGCGTAGGTGTATTGCGCGACCGGTCGGCGTGAGAAAATCACCGCGTTGGGGCCCTCGTAATCCACCGTGTCCGGCCAGCTATCCGGGTCTTCCCACACGCCGTAGGTGAAGCCGGCTTTGAATCCGTAGAATTGACCGTACAAGTGCTGGATCCGATATTTCATGTCGCCCGTATCAGACCCCGAGCCGAAAAAGTCATTCTGATAATAGAACCGGAAGTTGCCGTCGAGGTCGGGTGCCCGGACATCTATCTTGAGCTGCGTGGCATTGGCGTTGACGTGGAACTGTTCGCCGCCGCCGTAATTGGGATCGCCTTTAAGCGGGAACATTGCAGGCACGAACCGATTCTGATTGCCGGCGTTCTTGTTATCGGAGGTCATGTCCACGTGCGGTTTGGCATTGAATTTCACCAAAACCGGCGTGTTGGGAACGGGGATGAATCCACGGTACGTCGGGTCAAGAGTGTAATCTTTGGGACGTGAGGCCGCATCCTGTTGGTCGTTCAATGCGTCGCGATAGGTAATCGGGCTTTTTTCGCTGACGTGCTGGCCTTGCGCAACTTTCTCCAGCGTTTGGATGGACGGGGAGGTCGCTTCCAACGCGTTCGTGGCAGTCGGCGCCGGTGCCGCAACCTTCTGCCTCTCCAATTCGGCAATTTTCTGCTTCATCTGTTCCATGGTCTGTTCCATCGCTTTCATTTGCGCCTTCAGCTGGTCCAACTCGGAATTCTGGGCGGACGCAGTAATACTCGCCCCCACGAGCAGGGCAGCCACGACACTCAGGCTCCTGGTGATGTGTTTCATAAGGTTGGTTTTCATAGTAGGGTCTTAGGGGCAGGGTTTATTTGGGGGAACCAAAGATGCTCAAATCAAGTTGCTCAGCGATGTACCGGATAGCTTCCTGGGCGCGCACACTGTTGCCGAATTGGTCCAGTGGTGGTGCAAATCCGACAATAGACATCTTGCCGGGAACAACAGCTACGATGCCGCCGCCGACACCCGTTTTGGCTGGTAAGCCGGCGTTCCAGGCCCAGGCGCCTGAACCGTCGTAAAATCCAGCGATGGTCATCACGGAGAGGACTTTGGGAACATACCTGGCATCCAGGCAGCGTTCTTTTGTTATTGGGTTGATTCCATGATTCGCGAGCACACTGCCCATGACGGCCAGCTGTTTGCAGGTAACACCTACCGAGCATTGTTTGGTGTACACGTCCGTGCACTCCAGTGGCTCAGCGTACAGATGTCCGGAGTTGAAAAGGATAAATGCGATCCCGCGATTCCGAAAATTTGTTTCCGCTTCGGATTTGTAGATATCTTCCAGTACAGAAAGCTTCTCGCCGGCAAACTTGTCGTAGTAGTTGATGATTTTGTCCCATCGTTCCTGTGCGGTTTTCGCCTTTACCAGGCTGACCGTCGCTATGGCACCGGGGTTGACGAACGGGTTGTCTGCGCGGCCGTCGCCTTCCTCGACCGCAGTGACTGAGTTAAAGGCTTTGCCCGTAGGCTCGACGTTGATCTTTTCGTAGACTGCCTCATCGCCCGATTCCTGCATGACCAAACACAAGGTGAATACCTTCGAGCATGACTGCATGGAGAAGGGGTGGTCAACGTCGCCAACGTTGATAACTTTTCCGTCCAGGGTAACGATGGTGATGCCAAACAAATCGCTCGGCACTTTAGCCAGGGCCGGAATGTAATCGGCATTCTTGCCTCTCTTATCATCCTTGAATTTCGCGTATGCCTCTTTGGCAACGCGTTCGAGCGTTTGTGGTGAGAGGTCGGAATTTTGCGGACTGGCAGTAAAGGGGAAAAGGAAAGCGCACGCCCAGCACAGCGCGACCGGAAATGAAAAGCGCCGGTTCCTGAAGTTTGATGGCGAAGTTGCGATTCTCTTTATTGCTGATGGTTTCATTGGATGGAAGTCCTTTTAATCATGCGAAGGCCACAATCAGGGGTCCCCAGACCGCCAGCAGAACATTGGAGATGGCGTAAGTTACGGTGAATCCGAGGACGGGAGTCATACTTCCGGTCGCATCAGTCACGGCATTCAGGCCGGCGGCCACGGTTTGGCCGCCGCAGATTGCGCCCAGCAAAATCACCGGATCGAGCTTGAGCACGAATCGTCCAAAGCCAAGCGCAACGATTAACGGAACAACAGTAACAACTGCACCCACCAATAGCAGGGCCACCCCGTGCTCCCGGATTGCTGTGACAGCTCGTGGACCAGCACCCAAGCCAACGGCTGCGGCAAAGGCGCTCAGCCCCAGCTCGGAAAGAACCCATTGCGCCGGACCGGGAAGCGCACCTGCAACGGGATAACGCGTGTGCAACCAACCGAAGCACA
>Ga0306920_100013226_pt1 | contig 11233 bp, 10 predicted proteins | sample flu12Cox44000170_FD_204666 | JGI IMG/M metagenome (GOLD analysis project Ga0306920, IMG submission 204666) | Lab enrichment of tropical soil microbial communities from Luquillo Experimental Forest, Puerto Rico - flux4day.12C.oxic.44.000.170 (v2)... | ecosystem: Environmental > Terrestrial >...
CCACGAGGTTGAGGAGTACCTTGGTGAGGCGCTGCTCATCGCCGAGGCCGATGGGCAGGGACTTCGCCACCTCGGTCTTGAGCGCCAGCTTTTTGTGCTGGGCGAGGGACTCGGTGGCTGAGCGCACGGTCTCGACCACGCTCTCGATCGCGTACTCGGCCATGTTGAGGGTGAACTGGCCGGACTCGATCTTGGCGATGTCGAGCACGGTGTTGATGAGGCCCAACAGGTGCTTGCCGCTGGAGCGGATGCGTGCAAGCGCATCTATCGATTTCTGGCCCAATGGCTCGTAGAAGCCTTCCTGCATGAGTTCGGCGTAGCCGAGGATGGCGGCGAGCGGGGTTCTGAGCTCATGGCTCATGTTGGCGACGAACTGGGATTTGTGCTGGCTGGCGATCTGGAGCTCGCGGCTCTTCTGCGCGATCTCCTCAAACAGGCGCGCATTTTCCACGGCGATGGCCGACTGGTCGGCAAAGCTCTGCATCAAATTGACGACCGCCGGGGAGAATTCGCCCGTGCGGCGGCGCTGCAGCACCAGCGTGCCAAGGGCGCCCTCGCTCCCCAGGAGCGGCACGATGAGGGCCGCGCGCAGACCTGCTTCAAGCGCAGCATCGCGAAGCGCATTGTTCGGTCGCTTCAACACGTCAGGTACCTGCAGCGGTTGGCGACTGGCAATTGCCTCGTCGAGGCCCGTCGTTCCTGCCGCAATGTCGAGCTTGCGAAACCTCGTCACCAACTCGTCGTCGAGCCCCGATGTCTCGCCGAGCTCGAACCTGCCCACCTGCGGGCGATAGTAGAAGATGGAGCCGGCGTCGGTGCTGGTTAGTCCCACGGCGCGGTCGACGATGGTCTTCAGCACCACCTTGAGGTCAAGGGTCGAACTAACCGCGCGGCCGACCTCGCCAAGGGCCGTGAGGTCGCGGTTGCGCGCCTGCACTTCCTCGAAAAGTCGCGTATTTTCTATGGCGATCAGCGCCTGATCGGCAAACGTCTCTATCAATTCTATCTGCCTGTCGGTAAACGGCTTCACGACATCACGAGCGACCGTGATGACGCCGATTGCGACACCATCGCGCAAGAGGGGAACAGCAAGGACCGATCGTCCCCGCCCGGTTCTGTGGATGTCGCCTGTGGCGAATTCTGGGTCGCCCGAGCTGTCTGGCACGTGGATCGTGCGACGCTCGCGTGCGGCCTTGCCGGTCGTGGACCCCGAGCCCGGCTTCGGCGAGATGGGGTTCTTAATAAGGTAGTCCTGAAATTCGGGGTTTGTTGTTCCTTGATACGCTGCCAAACGATATTCGCCATCTCCAGCCTGAAGAATTGGGCTCGATCCGATTGGCAAAGCGTGTGCGCGGTCTGAACAATCGCGTCGAGTACCGGCTGCAACTGGTTGGGCGAGCGGCTGATGATATTGAGTACATCGCTGGTGGCGGTTTGATATTCCAGGGACTCGGTCAGCTCCCGGGTGCTTGCCTGCACCTCAGCGAACAGCCGCGCATTTTCGATGGCGATGACGGCTTGGTCGGCAAAGGTGTGCAATAGTTCAATCTGTCGGTCGGTAAATGGGCGCACCTCAGAGCGACGCAGGGCAATTGCCCCGACTGCTTCGCCAGCGCCAAGAAGGGGAATGGCCAGTAAGGTGCGAAAGCCGAGACGCCGGGCGATCGCACTCTCTTCTGGATACTCGTCCGTCTCGGACTGCGCATCGGCAAGGTGAAGCATTTGCCGGTCGAGGACGGCACGCCCGACGGAGGTTCCGCGCGTCAGGGGCAGCGTGCCTTGCCCGACCGGGCCGAGCGAGGGAATGTGCCCGCGGTGCGAAACTATGCGGAGGAAGTTGCCATCCTTTTGCAGGATCGCCGCGTCAAAGGCGTCGCACAGGCTCGCCGCTGACCCGACAAGCGTGTCGAGAATCCTCGGCAAGTCGAAGGTTGCGCGGCTGATGGCTTTGAGCACGTCGGCGGTAGCGGTCTGCTGCTGGAGAGATTGGCGCAGCTCGTCGAGTAGGCGCGCGCTCTCAATTCCGATTACAGCCTGGTTCGCAAAAGTCTCGAGCAGCGCGATTTGCTTGTCGGTAAACAGCCTGGCCTCGGTGCGTCGGAGGGTGATCGCGCCGATGGCTGCGCCCGCACGCATCAGGGGGACCGCCACAATGGCGCGAAAGCCAAGGAGGCGGGCACGATTGCTACTGGCTGGGTACTCGGCAGTCTCGGCCAGCAAATCGGCGACGTGGATCGTCCTTTGGTCAAGGACGGCACGTCCTGTGGCAACTTCACGTGTCAGGGGCAACGAGATATCCCCAACGGGGAGGGAGGGGATCGGTCCATGGTGGGCGACGATACGCAGAAAGTCGCGGTCCGCCTGAAAGATGGTCGCGTCATAGGCAGCGCAGAGGCGGGCGGCGCTGGCCGCAATATCGGCAAACACCCGTTGCAGGTCCATCGGCGATCTCGAGATCACCCGCAGGATCTCTGCGGTGGCAGCTTGCTGCTCACGTGCCTCGGCCAACTCGCGCCTCAGCTCTTGGACCGATCGATCACCGTCGATCGTCGACATCTCGGATGGCATGAGGAGCAAGCCTCTGGACACGCGGGCAGCATTGGCCCTGGCCCTGCGAACGGAATATGCCTGGGCTCGATCATTCTATGCTACAGCGTTCGCACGCACCATGCAGGTGTGTCGATCATGGATGTCGCTCATCGGGCGTGCCGGTCGGCCGCGACCCCGCTAATGTGCCAAGCTGGCGAACCCGGATCGGCGCCCGTCATTCCGTTGCGGTCTGGGAGCGGATGGCGCAGTCACGCCCTGTGACGGGCCCCACTCGACCAGCAGTGAAGGCTCAATCGAGTGCCAAGGTCGCTCCGTACTCGTCGTCGTGCATTCGCGCGAAATCATATCTGGGATAGACGTCTCTCGCCTGGCTGAAGAAGAACTCCTCGAATGCCTGGCGGGCGCGCGGACGCATTGGGTCAATGACGCGAGCGAAGGCGATCTTGACGGCAAAGCGCTCGGCTCTCTCGATCGGCACCAGCTCAAAATGATTTGGGAACGCCCGCACCCAGTAGAAATGAGGTGATATTGCGTAAGTCCCACGTCCGCATAGCCGCGCGCGATCATTTCTGGCACATCGCGATGCGTGATCCCGAGACGACCCGAAAAGTGCTCGACTTTGTTGGCAAAGAATGCGTCAGCGGCGGCCTTGCCGATGAGCGCCTCCACCGCTGCGCGATTGCCGGCACGAGCTTGCGCTTCAACGGCATCGGCCTGCGCGACGCGCGCTGGTGTGAACGACGTCGGCCAGTCCGTGAATGCCGAGGGGATTGCCTTTTGGCACCAGCAAAGCGCGACCGCGATTGCGCGAAAAGAACCGGGCCTGCGCTTCGACAACTCCAAGCGGGCGCAACGCCTGCAGCGGAGTAGGCCCGGCCAAGACGATATCCGGATAGTATCCGGATGCGCGGGTGAACTCGGGCGTAAGATTACCAAGCGCGATTGCTCCGGTTCGTATCGTCTGAACAATGATGGGTTGAGGCAGCGTTACAACCACGACATTGCTGAGGTCGAGATCGGCGTACTCGGAGCGTGATTTGACCCAGGACGGAAACGCGCCGACAATCTCCTCACTAAGCAGCGCCATCAAGTGATTGCCTTCGGTGAAGATCACTAGGCTCGCCGGCGCGCCGAACGTGCCGACAATATCGGGCACTGTGTCGGTATGGCCGGCGAAGGACCGAATGCCATGCCGCGGCTTGGCTACGACGGGCCATAGCAGGGGCTCGGGCAGGCGCGCATTCTGTGCAGCCCTTGCGGATTGCGCCTGGCAATTTGCTGTGGTTGCGACACTCAATGCGACACTCAAGGTGCCGCCAAGAAACGCGCGTCGCTGCATCATGGCGGATCTTCCTCAGCCAAACCCCCTGGTCGCGTGCGGCGGGGTGTGGCAAGCGTGCGAAGGCTGCCTTACCCGAGCTCCATGGACGGGTCTCTTTCCAAGCTGCGCCGGGGTGCGGCTGTCTTTTACCCGCCCAGATAGTAGAGCAGCATGAGGCACGCGAGCGCTAAGACGGCGCACGCAAGTGGCGCGAGCTCGAACATTGGATCGCTTCCCCGCGCCAGAGGCTTTGCGACCCCCTGATGGTCCCAGCGCCGCCCAGGACGTGCGAGGCTTGCATGCCGGGGACGACGGCACAAGGCGCCGGTGCCCCCGGCATATCCGGCAGGGTTGGTGATGACCGTCGCGCCCTGCGCTCTCCTGCGTGCTAGCCGGTGCCAGCCAGCCGGTCCGCCTGGAACCTTAGGGATGGGGGGATTGAAGCTTGCACCCCGCCAGTGCATAGGCGGCATCCGTGCGGCGAATAGCGCCTGTATTCGCCGCAAAATATGCATCGAATAGCCTTGCGCCGTGCGGTGTTTACAGGTTATATTCGCCGCATCTGGAGCGGCGAATGGGCAAATACATCCACGAACTCAAGGGCTGGCCGCATTTCCGGTGGTCCGAGAAGCTGTTGCTGCAGCCGCTCGCTGCCGTGACCAGACATCAAGGGCTTCTGATCGGCCACATGAAGGGGCTGGGCTTCTATCTGCAGACGGAGGCCATGCTGCATACGCTCACGCTGGACGTAGTCAAGTCCAGCGAAATCGAGGGCGAGGCCCTCGACCAGCAGCAGGTTCGCTCCTCGATTGCCCGGCGGCTCGGCATCGACATCGGCGCTCTGACGCCGGCCGATCGGCATGTCGAGGGCGTCGTGGACATGATGCTCGACGCGACCCAAAACTACGCCAAGCCGCTCACCCAAGAGAGACTGTTTGCGTGGCACGCCGCGCTCTTTCCCACGGGTTACAGTGGTCTGCGCAAAATCCGTGTCGGGATGTGGCGGGACGACAGAGACGGACCCATGGAGGTTGTCTCTGGGCCTATCGGCCGCGAGCACGTCCACTATCAGGCGCCGGGTGCCCGCAAGATCGCGCGCCAGATGGGTGCTTTCCTCAAATGGCTCGAAGGCGATGCGGCGATTGATCCTGTCCTCAAGGCCGGCATTGCGCATCTGTGGTTCGTCACCATCCATCCATTCGAGGATGGCAACGGACGCATCGCGCGTGCCATTGCCGATATGGTGCTTGCTCGAGCTGAGAACAGCTCGCAACGATTCTACAGCATGTCGGCGCAAATCCGTCTGGAGCGCAAAGCCTATTACGATACGCTTGAGGCAACGCAAAAGGGCGAGCTCGACATCACCGCGTGGCTCGAGTGGTTTCTCGCCTGCCTAGATCGCGCGTTCAAAAGAGCGCAGAGCGTTCTTGCCAATGTCCTGATGAAGTCACGCTTCTGGCAAGCCCATTCCCATACAGGTTTCAATGTTCGCCAACGTGACATGCTCAATCGGTTGCTCGAAGGCTTTGACGGCAGCCTGACATCTTCGAAGTGGGCAAAGATCGAAAAGTGTTCGCAAGATACTGCAGTGCGCGACATCAATGAGCTGGTCGAGCTTGGAGTGCTCAAAAAAAATGCCGCTGGTGGGCGAAGTACGAGTTACTCGCTTACAGCTGCGTCTGCTTGGCCAGGTGCCCCCGTAAGAAACAGCCCAACAACCGGGGTGGTGCGTGCGCGGGGCAGGACGCGAGCCTAGCGACGCGTTGCTGAAGCTGGCGGGCGAAAATCGCCGGCGAGGATCACCTTCACGGCGAGTTGCCAAGCACCGGTTGTAGTAAGGCGATTGGGCCGCGGCGCCCGTGGGCAGCATATCATCGGCGAACGCGCCACCGTTTGAAGCCTGGTTAGCACTCAACCAAGCTGAAGCGCCCGTTTCAACGGTTGAAAAGTGGCGACCCAGCGTTGGAGGCGGCAGGGGTACCGTTTATTGATGAAGATGGAGCCGGCGGCGTCGGTCTCAGTTGCGGTCGGGCGTCAAGCCGCCGAAGTGAGAAGACGCGTTGGGCGCGTCAGCGCCGCCCCGAGAGCGGCAGCAGCGAGGGATGACGATGAACGAGCAGCTCGACTTATTCGGTTTTATTGCAACGCCGGCGGCGCCGGCACAGGTACCGGGTTCTGCGCCGTTCGCAGACACCGAGCTTGATGCGGCATTGGAGACGCTGACGCAGTACTCCATCGAGAGGATCATCAAGCGCGTGATATCGCTCGAGGCGGCGGAGCTGCTCGCCAGGCTGCGCTCGATGTCCGAAGAGTTGAGCCGCGCCGAGCTCAAGGACCAGAAGGAGCAGATGACGCAGCTGCAACAGAAGGGCTTGATTGCCGTGACCTACAGGAAGGGCAAGCGCGTCAGCATTCAACTGCAACGGGAACGCATCATCGAGCTGGCACGGGAAACCGAAGAGCGCCTTCAGCATTGGGCGAAAAGAGAGTTCGCGTGCATGCAATCGTGACCGACACCATCACCCCGCACAAGCGTCCGCCCGCAGGCACGCGCGTTAGTTGGCTTGGCCTTGCGACCCCACGTTTCCTCCCTTCCTCGTGACCAAGAGCCAGCGCTCGTCTTCAGAACGTTGGCTCGTCGTCTGGTCGTCTTCGCCATAAGGGCGAGGCCTCCCCTTCGCGTTCCAATCTCTCAGCCGGGCGAGCGTCGCGGCACTCACGCCGCGGCGCACGTCGTCGTTTGCCTGGCGTGGACCCGGGGGCCGAAGATTTCGTATAATATACCTTGCATGCGGGGGCAGAATCCGACGATCTCGAACTTCTCGCCTCAAATCGCCGCTTCTGTTGCACCTCGAACGCGCCAAGCCTGGCACCCAACCATCTTCAAGCCGCCCGGTAGAGCGTAGTAGACTCGCCTCTTCGAGATGACGCCGGGCGTGCTCAGGGCGACGGCGAAGCCAGAATCGGAAACGATATGGGTGTAATCGGGCAACCGCTACGTCGCAAGGAAGACCATCGTCTCCTGATTGGTAAGGGGCGTTTCAGCGACGATTTTAGCATGGCCGGGCAGGCCTATGCCGTGATGGTGCGCTCGCCCCACCCACATGCGCGGATCATCCGTGTGAATGCCGAGGCCGCCTGGGCAATGCCCGGTGTCCTCGGCGTGTTCAGTGGAAGGGATTGCTTAGCCGATGATCTTCGACCGATCCCACACAGTCCCGTTCCATCGACAAGGTTCGACATGAAACTGACCGCTCCAGCGGGCGGGACAATCTTCATTGGTCCTCACCATCTGTTGCCCGCCGACAAGGTGCGGCATGTCGGTGAGGCGGTCGCAATGGTCGTGGCGGAAACGAACTCGCAGGCGTTAGACGCAGCGGAGGCGGTAGAGGTCGAATATGAAGAGATCCCCTGGGTTACCGAGTCAGAAGCGGCGCTCGCTGCCGGCGCGCCGGCGGTCTGGGATCAGGTGCCAGGCAATGTCCTTGTCGATACGATCTTCGGGGACGTGATCGCAACAGATCGCGCCTTTGCTACCGCGGCACACGTCGTCAAGGCGGACTTCCACATCGCACGCGTAACCGCGGTTCCCCTGGAGCCTCGCGCAGCTCTGGCGCACTATGACACAGCGTCGAACAAATACACGCTCTACGCAGGAAGCGGCGGTCCCGTCCGGCAGAAACATGAGCTCGCCGCTGTGCTCGGAATTGCGTCCGACCGACTGCGGATTCTTTCCCACGATGTCGGTGGCAACTTCGGGTCCAGGAATCGCCCCTACATCGAATTTGGTCTTGTGCTGTGGGCGGCACGCAAGATTGGGCGGCCGGTCAAATACACCGCCACGCGATCTGAGGCCTTCCTGAGCGACTATCAAGGGCGTGATCTTGTGACCAAGGTCGAACTAGCGCTTCGATCTGACGGCTGCTTCCTCGCCATGCGAGCTTCCAACATCAGCAACGTTGGGGCGCGTTGCGTTTCTCTGTCCCCGCTCGGCAAGGGAGCCGGGCTGATTACCGGCTCCTACGATATTCCGGCAGCGACCCTTCGGGCGCGCGCGGTCTTCACCAATACTATGCCGACCAACGCCTACAGGAGTTCCGGCCGCCCGGAAGTGACGTTTGCAATCGAGCGGCTGATCGACCTTGCGGCCAAGCAGTGCGGGTTCGACCGGATAGAGCTACGCCGCAAGAATCTCATTCGAGCGGCGGCGATGCCATACACCAATGCAGTGGGGGCGACCTACGACAGCGGTCAATACCCGGCAAACATGGATCTTGCAATGCGCGCCGCCGATTGGGATGGCTTCGAGGCGCGCCGCGGCAAAGCCGCAGATCGCGGGAAGCTGCTCGGACTTGGTCTTGCTAACTACGTTGAGTCCTCCATCGGGGCGCCGAACGAGCGCACCGAGATCGCGGTGGCCGCGGACGGGCTGGTCAACGTCGTCATCGGAACGCAGCCAAGCGGGCAAGGGCATGAAACCAGCTTCGCCCAAGTCGTCAGCGACCTTCTGTCAATTCCGGTGGGCGCAATCAACATCATTACGGGCGACACCGACATCGTCAGTGTCGGCGGCGGCTCGCATTCGGGAAGGTCGTTGCGGCACGCGGCGACAGTGATGGCGAAAGCAGCTGATAGCCTCATTGCCAAGGGAAGACGCATCGCTGCCTTGCTGCTCGAAGCGCCCCCCGAAGAAGTGGCATTCTTCGATGGACGGTTCCGGACCGGACGTACCAATCGGACATACACCTTCCTCGAACTGGCGCGAGAGATTGCCCAATGGACTTTGCCGAAGGAATTGAGCGAGGGACTGAGTGTCGTGTCGGACAACGAGATGCACGATCCGGTTTTCCCCAATGGATGCGCTGTGTGCGAGTGCGAGGTCGATCCCGAGACCGGCTTGGTCGAGATTACGCGCTATACCGCCGTCGACGACGTGGGACGTTGCATCAACCCGATGATCGTGCACGGCCAGTCACACGGAGGCATCGCTCAGGGGATCGGACAGGCAATGGGGGAGGAGTGTTGTCTCAGCCCTCAGTCCGGACAACCCATGTCTGGATCACTGATGGACTACGCTATCCCACGGTCCAACACCCTACCGTCATTCACATCCGAAATTGTCGAGGTCCTATCGCCGACGAACCCCTTCGGCATAAAGGCGGGTGGAGAAGGCGGAACCACACCGGCACCCGCGGCCGTGGTCAACGCCCTTGTCGATGCCCTGAGCGCGTTCGATATTCGCGACGTCAGCATGCCGACTACGCCGTTTAAGGTCTGGCGGACCATCCAGGGGGCAAGAACAAAGCAAAGCCTTCGTTGAGGTCCGCGGATGGCGCCAACTTCCTGCCAGCGGCACTTGTGCCTTGTACTTGCGTGGAGCTGCTGTAGGATCAAGCGCATTCTGGTGGGGTTGCAGGGAGAGGCTCGAATGCACAAGCACGCTATCCTTGGACTAGCCTCTGCGCTTGGCGTGGCATTTGGCAGCCCAGGTGCTTTAGCCGGTGGGTGGGACTACGGCGCCAACTATGCACCGCCACCACCCTACGCCTACGCTCCGCCCGCGTACTACGTACCACCTCCGGTGGTCTACTACCCACCACCTGTCTACAGCTATTACTACGCTCCGCTTCCATATGCGTACTATCGGCCCCACTACTATTGGCCTGGCTACGGGTATCGGCATCGGCCATGGACGTATGGCGGATACGGTCGACACTGGCGGGGCTGGTAGTTCGCGACGCTATGGCGGCTCAAGGTTGGGCTTTTTGCCGAAGCGCGGCGTGGGGCGCCAACGTGCACGATCCGGCCGCGTAGTAAACAGCGCCAAAGCGCAAAATCGCGGGGGGCGGAGCAAAGCGGCGCATTCCATCAAGGTCGCAACCGCATCAACAATGCAATGAGCTCGGCCTGGCGGCGTGTATCGGTCATATCGAAAATGCTTTTGAGGTGACTGCGGGCGGTGCCGACGCCGATCATCAAGCGCTCTGCGACTTCTGCCAAGTTTAGACCTTCGCCGAGAGCCATCGCAACGTCTGCCTCTCTGTTTGTGAGCCCGAGGGCCTCGGTCAGGGCCCGCTGTGCCTTCTTGTCGAGCGGTCGATTGAGTTGATAGCGGATAAGCACCGCGACTGCCGCGGTCGACAGAAAGATATCGCGCGCGTGTCCGAGAACCGGCACAATTTGCAGACCAAAGTGCTGCCCCTCTCGACCGAGCAAAGGCACGATGGTCGTAACTTGCGGCGCCGTGATCGCAACGTGAATGCCGCGATCTAGAGCAGCTTGTAGGGAATGGTCTAGCGCGATCAAACGTCTGCCGATACGACGCACGGCCTGGTCCGCAGCCTCATCGCAGGCATGCACACGCAAGACCCGTCCGAAGGCGTCAAGCTCGAAAACGGGATCGCCACGGTCGCGTAGAAGCTGGTAAATCCCTGAGGCTTTAGCGTCGAGGAGACAGCGGGCCACATCGGCGGCCGCGCGCAATTGAGGTAGCACGGCGTTGAGAGCGGAAATGTCGGGACCCTCATAGGGGCCGGCCTTTAAACCACGCTTCAAACTGATCGCAACGAGTTCCTGCGCGTCTGCCGCAAGACAGGCATTGGCGTGCCAGAAATACCCGATTGGCCGCAGAAACTCCTGATAGTAGGGTTCAACGGCCAACTCGTCTCGCGTGTAATCGTCTTGGTCGGTGCGGAAACCACCCCGCGCATAGCTTATGCTGGCAGCGTGCCGCGGATTGGGCGGGGTTCGGCCGGCCATGAAGCTGGCTACGGGCTCTGCCACGCTGGGCGTTGGCATAATGCTCACAACCTTGGTCGCCCTATCGCGCAATAGCACAGCGCCCTGTGCGTCCGCCGCTTTGGCGAGCCCCATCAAAGCTTTCTCCCAGCCGTCACCAATCAGTGCAGCAGCGAAGAACTCATCGGCCGCCAGCTTAAGGGCGTCCACCTTCAACATAGAGACCTCCTACGAGGCAACTATCGCCCCGTAGATACGTTTTTCTAGCCCACGCTTGGCGGCGCACGGCTATCCCATTTGGGATATACGCGATGACCGATTTTACTCCATTCTCGCATGCTCGAGGAACCCGTTTGCGTTCCTGTCACATGCTGGATGGAGATTAGATGCGGGGCCACCCTTTGCTCGTGGCGGTTGTAACCGGCTGCAGTCGAGAAGGGCATGAGACTTGTGGCCTGTTGCGCAGTAATCCAGCCAATACGCGCGATTTTCTCTGACGGCTGCGAGCGCGCCACAGCGGGCCACGCAAGAACACAACCAAGGGAACCTATAAACTCCGGCCGCTGCATTCGGCCAGTTCTTGAAGCTGAGACCTGAGATAGCGACCAAGATATCAATCCCTAT
>Ga0306920_100013227_pt1 | contig 11232 bp, 5 predicted proteins | sample flu12Cox44000170_FD_204666 | JGI IMG/M metagenome (GOLD analysis project Ga0306920, IMG submission 204666) | Lab enrichment of tropical soil microbial communities from Luquillo Experimental Forest, Puerto Rico - flux4day.12C.oxic.44.000.170 (v2)... | ecosystem: Environmental > Terrestrial >...
AACAGGCGCGGCTGGCGCGCCGATACGGCTACGTGTTCCAGGCGCCCGCATTGTTTCCATGGCGGACGATCGAAAAGAATATCATGCTCCCGCTCGAGATCATGGGTTTTTCCCAAAGCGAGCAGCGAGAACGCGCGGCGCGGTATCTTGCCCTGGTCAACCTCACAGGGTTTGAGCGCAAATTTCCCTGGCAATTGTCGGGCGGGATGCAGCAGCGCGTGTCGATCGCCCGCGCGCTGTCCTTCGACCCGGAACTGCTTTTGATGGATGAACCGTTCGGCGCGCTGGACGAGATCGTGCGCGACCATCTCAATGAACAATTGTTGCAGCTATGGGGCAAGACCGGCAAGACGGTCCTGTTCGTCACCCACTCGATTCCCGAAGCGGTGTTCCTGTCCACCAGGATCGTGGTGATGTCGCCCCGGCCCGGCCGCATCATCGATGTCATCAATTGTAATTTTCCGCGCGAGCGCACCCTGGAAGTTCGCGAGACGCCGGAATTCCTGAAGATCGCGCAACGTGTTCGCGCCGGCTTGCGGGCGGGGCATTCCTATGACGAGTAGTGCCCTTGCCTTCTCCTTGTCACGTGGCTCATGGCGGCAATACCAGCTTGTGGAGCGCTACGCGCCGATCGTCACGATCGTTCTGGCTCTGATCGCGATCTGGTACATCGCCTCCGTCCTGATGAATCTTTCGCTGGTGCGAGATGGCTTCGAGCGCGAGGAGACGCCTTACACGATAGCGGACCTGATCGAGGGCACGATGAGTGCAGAGCGGCCGTTGCTGCCGGCGCCGCACCAGGTGATCGAAGCATTCCTGGATTCGGTGTTCGGCTACGCGCCGACAGCGCCGCGCAGCCTTGTCTATCATTCGGGGATCACGCTCTCGGCGACTTTGCTTGGCTTTGCGCTCGGCGCGCTCTTGGGGATCGGCCTGGCACTGATGATCGTGCATAGTCGGGTGCTGGAAAAAAGCCTGTTGCCTTGGGTCATCTGCTCGCAGATGGTTCCGATCCTGGCGCTGGCGCCGATCTTCATCGTCGTGCTCGGCGCGATCGGGTTGCATGGCCTGCTGCCGAAGTCGATCATCTCGGCCTATCTCTGTTTCTTTCCAGTCACCATTGGCATGGTGAAAGGCTTCACCTCGCCCGACCCGATGCAGCTTGACCTGATGCGGACATGGTCGGCATCGCCCCGTCAGGTGCTGACGAAGCTGCGATGGCCGTCCGCCGTTCCCTATCTTTTCGCGAGCCTGAAGGTCGCGATCACGATTTCGCTGATCGGCGCCATCGTTGCTGAATTGCCGACGGGGGGTGAGGCAGGAATCGGGGCGCGGCTCCTGGCCGGCTCCTATTACGGACAGACCATCCAGATTTGGGCGGCGCTGGTGGCGGCCGCGATCCTCGCCTCCGGCTTGATCGCCCTGGTGGACCTGACCCAACGTATCGTCGCGCAGCGCATGGGAGCACAACCGTGAATCAGCGCCAGCGCCGATTGGGCTTCATCCTGAGCATTTTGGGCATGCTCGCACCGCTTGCCCTGCCGCTTTCAAGCCATCCCGTGGTGGCCCTGTCGGCGCGGCCGGCGCTGCTGGCATTGACCGTGACCGGGGCGGGGTGTTTTGCCCTGGCCGCCTTCTTGAGCCCATCCCGCTCGATCCTGCCGGGACTGTTCGGCGCGGCGTGCGGAGCCGTGACGACGCTGTCTTTGTTGCGCGAGCCCGGCATTGCCGGCTCGGCGGCCGCCGGGTTTTGGGCGATGACCCTCGCGGTCTGGCTCAGTTCGGCCCTGTGCGTCACAGAGCTGGCCTCGAGGCGTCCGCGCGGCCCGCTTTTGCGCCGTACTCTCGGACTCGCGGTTCCATTGCTGTTCGGCGCGGTGGTTTTTTATCTTTGGGAGGCGTTCGTGCGCGGGTTCGGCGTGTCCCCGGTCATCTTGCCGGCGCCAAGTGCAGCGGCCGCAAGGTTTGCCGCATCGCTGCCGACGCTCGGAGCGGATTTCGTTCAGACTTTCATCCGCGGCGTTCTGATCGGATACATCATCGGTTGTGGCGCAGGCCTGCTGGTCGCGATGGTCGCACAGCGTTTCGTCTTTCTCGGGCGCGGCCTGCTGCCGCTCGGCAATTTCTTCTCTGCGCTGCCGCTCGTCGGCGTCGCGCCGATCATGGTCATGTGGTTCGGCTTTGACTGGCCCTCGAAGGCCGCGGTGGTTGCGCTGGTGACGTTCTTTCCGATGCTGGTGAACACGCTCGCCGGATTGTCCGCTTCCGGCCACATGGAACGCGATCTCATGCGATCCTACGGCGCCGATTATCGGCAGACGCTCAGGAAGCTTTATCTGCCGGCGGCCTTGCCGTTTATCTTCAACGCCTTGAAAATCAACGCCACGCTGGCGCTGATTGGGGCGATCGTGGCCGAGTTCTTCGGAACGCCGACGCAGGGAATCGGCTTTCGCATCTCGACGGAAGCGGGTCGCATGGCGCTCGACATGGTGTGGGCGGAGATCGCGCTGGCTGCGATCGCAGGAATGGCGTTTTATGGAATTGTCGCGCTTGCCGAGCGCGTGACCACTTTTTGGCATCCATCGTATCGAACCTGACTCGGCAGGTTCTCTCAAGACTTGGAGTATCACATGAAAAAATCACTGGCATTCGCGCTCGGCATTGGTCTCGGCCTGTCGTTGACGGCGGCGCATGCGGCGGACAACGTCACCATCCAGCTCAAATGGGTAGCGCAGGCGCAATTCGCCGGTTACTTCGTGGCGAAGGAGAAGGGCTTTTACAAGGACGCCGGCCTCGACGTCACCATCAAGCCGGGTGGTCCCGACGTGGCTCCGCCGCAGGTCATTGCTGGCGGCGGTGCCGACGTGGTGGTCGACTGGATGCCGTCGGCGCTTGCCTCGCGCGAGAAGGGCGTGCCGCTGGTCAATATTTCGCAGACCTTCAAGAGGTCCGGACTGGAGCTGACCTGCCGCGCCGAGACCGGCATCAAGAAACCGGTCGATCTGAAGGGCAAGACCGTCGGGGTCTGGTACGGCGGCAACGAATATCCCTTCCTGTCCTGGATGTCCAAGCTCGGCTACAAGACCGATGGCCCTCCGGCCGGCGTCAAGATCATCAAGCAGGGCTTCAACGTCGATCCGCTCCTGCAGAAGCAGGCCGACTGCGTCTCCACGATGACCTACAACGAGTATTGGCAGGTGATCGACGGCGGCTACAAGCCGAGCCAGCTCGTCGTCTTCAAGTACGAAGACGAGGGCGTCGCCACGCTGGAAGATGGCCTCTGGGTGATCGAGAAGAACCTCAAGGACCCCGCGTTCGTGGCCAAGATGGCCAAGTTCGTCAAGGCCTCGATGAAGGGCTGGGACTACGCCAAGAATCATCCGGACGAAGCCGTGAAGATCATTCTGGCGGGCGACACCACAGGTGCCAAAACCGAAAAGGACCAGAAGCGGATGATGCTGGAAGTCGGCAAACTGCTCGGCTCTGCCGATGGCAGGCTCGATGTCAAGGATTACGACCGGACCGTGGCGACACTGATGTCGGGCGGATCGGATCCGGTCATCACCAAAAAGCCGGAAGGCGCCTACAGCTTCGCGGTCTATGACGCAATGAAGTAACCCGGAACGACGGATTCAAAATGCGCCGGCGGCCGTGCGATTGTCGCGGCGGTGAACTCCCTCTCCTGCTTGTGAGGGAGGGGGAGTACACCGGGAATGCCGCGCAGTTTTCAATAAGTCTTGACCCCAAGCCGCCGCACTCTGCGAGTGCGGCGACCTCCTCCGCAAGCGCGAGAGTGAATCGAACCAGCTTGCAGGCGATTCAACCTTTGATTGTCCCGCATTTACGCACTAGCGCGGCGACGCCTGCTTTTCTTGCGGCTGCAGCGAAGACATTTCGCCGGCTGGAGTCCAGCCGCCGCCAAGTGCCTGGAACAGGCTGCTCGCCGCCAACAGTTTGGTCAGCCGTACCTGCGCCAGCGTGTTCTCGGCCGTGAGCAAGGTCTGCTGGGTCTGCAGTACCGTGATCAGGTTGACGGTGCCGGCGCGCAGCTGGGTTTCGGATACTTCGAAGGCCTTTCGGGAGTTCGCCACGGCCTCGGTCTGCAGCCGCTCCTGTTTGGTGGATTGCGCGAGCGCGACGAGGGCCTTCTCGACGTCAGAGAAGGCCGACAGAACCGCCTTGCGGTAGGCCTGCAGGTTTTGAAGCTGTACGCCCTTGGCCTGTTTCAATTGGCTCTCGAGCAGGAAACCGTCGAACAGCGGCTGCGTCAGCCCGGCGGACAGGGTGTAGAACCATGCGCCGGGTCCAAACAACGAGGCGAGTGCTGCGCTCTGCACGCCGGTTTGAGCGGTCAACTGAATCTGGGGAAAGAGCGCGGCGCGTGCTGCCTCGACGCTGAAGTTGGAAGCGGCGAGCTGCGCTTCGGCCTGACGAATGTCCGGCCTTTGATAAAGCAGTTCGGACGGCATGCCGGGCGTCACGCGCGGAACCGCGATTTGCGTCAGCGTTCCGCCGATGACCGTGAAATTAGCCGGCGCACGCCCGACCAGCACCGCAAGCGCGGCGATATTCTGCCTCAGCGTGATCTCGAGCGGCGGGATGGCCGCGCGCTCCGTCGATACCAGCGCCTCCTGTTGCGAGACTTCCAGTTGCGAGGCGGTGCCGCCCGCGTTCTGTTGCTTGACAAGCGTAAGAATGCGTTCGGCCGCGGCGAGATTGCGCCGTGCAACGCGCAGTTCATCCTGGGCTGCGAGAATCTGGAAGTAGCTGTTGGCGACTGTCACGATGGCGGTGAGCGTGACGACTTCGCGGTTATAGCGCGAGGCGGTCGCGCTCTCCTCGGCCGAATAAAGCAGCGCGCGGTTCTTGCCCCAGAAATCGAGCATGTAACTTGCATTCAGCCCGAGATTGTACAGCGAAGAGGTCCTCGCAAACACGGTGCCGCCGCTGGCGGCCGAGCCGGCAGAGGTTCGCATTTGTTCGGCGGTCGCGGTCCCGTTTACGGACGGCAGCAGCGGCGCGCCGGCGATTCCGACCTGGGCGTCGGCCTGCACGATCTGCGCCATGGCCACCGCAATATCGAGATTGCCGATCTGCGCCGCATCCATCAGCGAGGTCAGTTCGCTGGAGCGGAAGCCGTGCCACCAATCGAGTGCCGGCAGGTGCGCGTCGGGCGCCTTGCGGCCGCCTTCGTGATAGGCTGCGGGCACCTCGAGATTGAGGTCTGGCCGCTCGCTTCCAAGGATACAGCCGGAGAGCACCGGGGCGAGCAGCAACGCAGCCATGGCCAGCCGCAATCCGCCGCCTGATCTTGCCCCGACATCACGCCGGGCCTTTCGGGGAAGTTTGCCGATCATTGGGCTGCCAAGATCTACCCGTGCGGTCGATTTGACATTCGCTTCAGTCTTGCCGCGAGTCCACCTGGCGAATGTCAAATACTAGAATCCAATATTTGCTGGTGTCCCTTTGGTTCTGACATTCGTAAACGGACCCGCCGCAACAGGGTACGAATGTCAGAACGGGACACTAGCCCGGTCGCAGCGTGGAGTCAGGCGCAAGCGGCGGTGCACGGTCGCCCCTGAGTCGTCGGCTCCAGAACCGGAATCGATCCATATAAAGGTAGATCACCGGCGTTGAATAGAGCGTCAGGACCTGACTAAGGATCAGTCCCCCGACAATTGCGATGCCGAGCGGTTGGCGAAGCTCGCCGCCATCGCCAACGCCTATGGCAAGTGGCAGCGCGCCAAGCATGGCCGCCATGGTTGTCATCATGATCGGCCTGAAGCGGAGCATGCAAGCTTCGTGGATGGCGTCGAGCGAACTGAGTCCGCGGCTGCGCTCCGCATCGAGCGCAAAATCGATCATCATGATCGCGTTCTTCTTGACGATGCCGATCAGGAGAATCACGCCGATCAGCGCCATGATGCTGAATTCGGTTTTGAACGCCATCAGGGCGAGAAGGGCGCCGACGCCCGCCGAAGGCAATGTCGACAAGATCGTCAGAGGGTGAACGTAGCTCTCATAGAGCACGCCGAGCACGATGTAGATCGTGACGAGAGCCGCGAGAATGAGAAAGGGCTGATTGGCGAGCGAATCCTGAAAGACCTTCGCGGTCCCCTGGAACGAGCCGCGAATGGTGGCCGGCACGCCGATCCGGTTCATTGCGGCTTCGATCGAGGCGATCGCCGTGCTGAGCGATCCGTTGGGCGGCAAATTGAAGGAAATGGTGTTGGCAACGAGCAGACCCTGATGATTGACGGCAAGCGGTGTCGCGCCCCGCGTGAAATGCGCAACCGCCGACAGGGGAATCATGGTCTCCTGCTTCGTACTGACGGCGGAGCCAGTGGACGAAATACCCTTGCCGGTGGCGCCGATCGAGTTGGTCGCGAGATTCCGGGCGGCCTGGGTGTTGGCGGTGTCGGCCGCGACCTTGCCGAGAGCGGTCGTTCCGGCCACCGCATTCGTCGACTGCGACCCGCCGACCGCCGCGCCCGATGTGCTGATCCAGACATCCTTGAGCGTCTCCGGATTTTGCCAGTATTGCGGCGCGACCTCCATGATCACGTGATACTGGTTGCGCGCGACATAGATCGTCGAGACCTGTCGTTGACCGAACGCGTCATAGAGCGTGTTGTCGATCTGGCTGACAGTGATCCCCAACCGGGCAGCCGCGTCCCGGTCGATGACGAGATCGGACTCGATTCCCTTGTTTTGCTGGTCGCTGTTGACGTCCGTGAGGTTCGGGTCGCCCTGTAACGCCGCCGCGAGCTTCGGCGTCCATTCATTGAGCTCCTCGAAGGTAGAGCCCTGAAGCGTAAATTGATATTGCGCGTTGCTGGCGCGGCCACCGGCGCGGATGTCCTGAACGGATTGCAGAAACAGGGTTGCGCCCGGGACAACCGCCAATTCCCGCCGCAATCGCGCAATCACATTGTCGGCGGAAATGTTGCGTTCGCCGAGTGGCTTCAGCGATACGAACATGAAACCGGAGTTGGTCTGGCCGCCGCCTGTGAAACCGACCACCGTTTCGACCGCAGGATCGCTCTTGATGATGGTGATGAACTGCGTCAGCTTCTTTTGCATCAGCTGAAACGAGATGCTTTGATCGGCCTGGATCGAGCCGATGATACGCCCCGTATCCTGCTGCGGAAAAAAGCCCTTCGGAATGATGACGTAGAGATAGACGTTGAGCCCCACCACCACGAGCAGTGTCAGCATCATCGAAAGCGGATGCTGAAGTGCAACGTTCAGGGTCCTGCGATAGGCGTTGAGCATCGCGTCGAAGAAGCGTTCGCTCAACCGATAAAGCCGCCCCTGCCTCGCACCGGTCTCCCGGCGCAGCAGTACCGCGCACATCATCGGCGTGGTAGCCAGCGAAATCGCCAGCGAGATCATGATCGATATCGAGATCACCATCGCAAATTCGCGGAACAGCCGCCCGACGATGCCGCCCATCAGCAGGATCGGAATGAAGACGGCGATCAGCGAAATGCTCATCGAAAGCACGGTGAAGCCGACCTCGTTGGCGCCCTTGAGCGCCGCTTGCACCGGGGGCGTGCCGTCCTCGATGTAGCGGGTGATGTTTTCCAGGACCACGATGGCGTCATCGACCACAAATCCGGTCGCGATCGTCAGCGCCATGAGCGAGAGATTGTCGAGGCTGTAGCCGAAGAGGTACATCACGCCGAACGTGGCGATCAGGGAGACCGACACCGCCACCACAGGCACGAGCGTGGCGCGCAGGTTTCGCAGGAAAGCGAAAACCACGAGGATCACCAGGAGCACGGCGAGAATCAGGGTGCGTTCGACGTCATGCAGGGATGTGCGAATGGTGATCGAGCGATCGACGGCGACCTGAAGGTCGATGGCCGGTGAAATCGATGCGCGGAGCTGGGGCAGAAGCCCCTTCACAAGATCGACCGTGCTGATGATATTGGCGCCCGGCTGTCTGTAGAGGATGATCAGGATCGCCGGCTTGCCGTCGGCAAGCCCCGCGTTGCGCAGGTTTTCGACCGAATCCGTGATCTCTCCGACGTCGGAGAGATGAACCGGCGCGCCGTTTCGATAGGCGACGATCAGGGATTTGTAGTCGGCGGCCTTGGTGGCCTGGTCGTTGGCGTAAATCTGATAGCGCTGGCCTCCGACGTCGATCCCGCCCTTCGGGCTGTGCGCATTGGCGCTGGCAAGCGAAGCGCGCACATCCTCAAGACCGATGCCGTATTTATAGAGCGCCTGTGGAATCAGTTCCGCTCTCACCGCAGGCAGCGAACCGCCGCCGACGGCGACCTCACCGATGCCTTCGACCTGCGACAGTTTCTGCGCCAGCACGGTCGATGCCGCATCATAAAGCTCGCCGCGCGTCTTGGTGTCGGAGGTCAAGGCCAGGACCAGGATCGGGGCGTCGGCGGGGTTGACCTTGCGATAGGTCGGGTTGGTGCGCAGGCTGGTCGGAAGGTCGGCGCGAGCCGCATTGATGGCGGCCTGAACATCGCGTGCCGCGCCGTTGATGTCGCGGCTCAGCCCGAACTGCAGGGTGATGCGTGCCGATCCCACCGTGCTCGACGAGGTCATTTCGGTGACGTCGGCGATCTGTCCGAGATGACGCTCGAGCGGGCTTGCGACCGTGGACGCGACATCCTGGGGACTGGCGCCCGGCAAGGTCGCCTGCACGGAGATGGTCGGGAAATCGACCTGCGGCAGCGGCGATACCGGCAGCTTGAAAAACGCAACCGCTCCGGCAGCCGCGAGCCCAAAGGTCAGCAGCGTTGTTCCGATCGGTCGGCGAATGAATGGCGTTGACGGTCCCATGACGTCAGCCCAGTTCGTTGGCGGCGCCGGTCTCGCCCGAGGGGCCGACGAACCGCGTCGACAGTCGGTCGAACCAGAGATAGATCACCGGCGTGGTAAACAGCGTCAGCAACTGGCTGAGCAGAAGGCCGCCGACGATGGAAATGCCGAGCGGGTGCCGCAGTTCGGACCCGGCGCCGGTGCCAAGCATCAGCGGCAACGCGCCGAGAACGGCGGCCATTGTCGTCATCAGGATCGGCCGGAATCGCAGCAGGCAGGCCTGGTAGATCGCCTCGCGCGGCGACTTGCCTTCCTCGCGCTCGGCATCGAGCGCGAAGTCGATCATCATGATCGCATTCTTCTTCACGATCCCGATCAAAAGGATGATTCCGATGATGGCGACGATGGTGAGATCGTGGCCGCCGAGCATCAGCGCCAGCAACGCGCCGATTCCGGCGGAGGGCAGGGTCGAGAGGATGGTGACGGGGTGGATGAAGCTCTCATAGAGCACACCGAGCACGATATAGACGGTGACGATCGCAGCCAAAATCAGGAACAGCTGATTCGAAAGCGATGACTGAAAGGCCAGTGCAGCGCCCTGGAAGCTTGTAATCACGCTGAGCGGCAGGCCGATTTCGGCCTCCGCCTTCTTGATCGCCGTCACGGCCTCGCCGAGAGAAGCACCAGGCGCCAGATTGAAGGAAACGGTGGCCGACGGAAATTGCCCCAGATGGGAGACCAGCAGCGGGGCGGTTTCCTCGCGGAACTTGGCAAGCGCCGCCAAGGGCACCGGCGCACCTCCCACCGAGGAAGGAAGATAGATATCGGAGAGGGATTGCAGCGAGGTCTGAAGACGCGGATCGGCCTCGAGAATGACGCGGTACTGATTCGAATTGGTGAAGATCGTGGACACGATGCGCTGGCCGTAGGAATCGTAAAGCGCGTTGTCGATCGTCGCAGGTGTGATGCCGAACCGGGCGGCCTGGTCACGATCGATTTCGACGAATACGGAGAGTCCCTTGTCGGAGATGTCGCTGGCGACGTCTCCGAGCTGTGGAAGCTGTCTCAGCTTGTCGACCAGTTTCGGCGTCCATTCGGCAAGCTGTACCGGATCGGGGTCCTGGAGAATGAACTGGTATTGCGTCTTGCTGACGGTGCCTTCGATGGTCAGATCCTGAACCGGCTGCATGTAGAGCGTGATGCCGGTCAGCGATGCCGTGCTGCTCTGGATTCGACGCATGATCGTGGCGATGTCGGTCTGGCGTTTGTCATGCGGCTTGAGGTTGATGAGGATCCGTCCGCTGTTCAGCGTCGTGTTGGTTCCGTCCACGCCGATAAAGGAAGAAAGGCTTTCGACGTCGGAATCCCTCAGGATGGTGCTGGCAAGCTCCTGCTGCCGCTCGGCCATCGCGGCATAGGAGACGGTCTGCGGCGCTTCCGAGATCGCCTGGATGACGCCGGTATCCTGAAGCGGAAAGAATCCCTTGGGGATGACGACATAGAGAAGGCCGGTCAGGAAGAAGGTCGCAAGCGCAATCAGCAGCACGAAGGTTTGACGATCCAGCACCCAGTTGAGCATGCGGCCGTAAATCTCGATGACCTTCTCGAATCCCTGGCGGTTGAAGCGCTGGAATGCATTCTCTGGCGTCTCCGACGGCGGCTTGAGCAGCTTGGCGCAGGCCATCGGCACCAGCGTCAGCGAAACCACCGCCGATATCAGGATGGTGACCGACAGCGTGATGGCGAATTCGCGAAACAGGCGGCCGACCACGTCCCCCATGAAGAGAAGCGGGATCAGCACCGCGATCAGCGAGACCGTGAGTGAAATGATGGTGAACCCGATCTGCTCGGAGCCGCGAAGCGCGGCCTGCAAGGGGGTATTTCCCTCCTCGAGATAACGGGAGATGTTCTCGATCACGACGATCGCGTCGTCCACCACGAAGCCGGTGGCGATGGTAAGCGCCATCAGCGAAAGATTGTTGAGGCTGAAGCCGAACAGGTACATGGCCCCCAATGTGCCGACCAGCGACAGCGGGACCGAAAGACTCGGGATCAGCGTCGCGCGCGTGTTGCGCAGGAACACGAAGATCACGAGCACCACCAGGATGACGGCGAGCGTCAGCTCGAATTCGACGTCCTGCACGGATGCGCGGATCGTCACGGTGCGGTCGGTGAGAATATGGACCTCGATCGCGGCCGGCAGCGAGGCCTGCAGCTGCGGCAGCAGCGCCTTGATGCCCTCGACCACCGAGATGACGTTGGCGCCGGGCTGGCGCTGGATATTCATGATGATCGCCGGCGTCTCGTTCATCCAGGCGCCGAGCTTGTCGTTCTGCGCGCCATCGATGACGTCGCCGACATCGCTGAGCCGGACCGGCGAGCCGTTCTTGTAGGCGATGATCAGCGACTTGTAGTCGCTGGGGTTCCTGATCTGATCGTTGGCAT
>Ga0306920_100013229_pt1 | contig 11231 bp, 7 predicted proteins | sample flu12Cox44000170_FD_204666 | JGI IMG/M metagenome (GOLD analysis project Ga0306920, IMG submission 204666) | Lab enrichment of tropical soil microbial communities from Luquillo Experimental Forest, Puerto Rico - flux4day.12C.oxic.44.000.170 (v2)... | ecosystem: Environmental > Terrestrial >...
CGCGTCGCCCGACAGCTGGGTAACAAACGCTGCCGTGCCTGAGCGGGCGATGGTGCCGAGATTTTCGATGAGTTCCGCTCGGTTCATGCCGATGCCGTTATCGGCTACGGTCAGGGTTCGAGCCGATCTGTCAGGGGTCAATACGACACGGTAGCTGGTATCGCCTTCGGCGAGCGCCGGCTCGGTCAGGGCGGCGTAGCGCAACCGGTCGCACGCGTCCGAGGCGTTCGAAATGAGCTCGCGGAGAAAGATCTCCTTTTGGCTGTAGAGCGAGTGCGCAACAATGTCGAGTAGGCGGCTGACTTCCGCCTGGAAGCTTCTGGTTTCCTGGGTCATAGCCTGCCATCGCGGGTTGGCCGAAATGCGCCGAGGATATGTGGCGGAAAGCCTGGGCGTGCAAGACCAACCGTCGCAGATCGACCGCTACCTCCCCTGCGGCAGCGGGTTGAACAGACTATCCCGGACCGTGTCGCATGCCTCGCCGCCACCGCTCGACGGTCTGCTCGATCTGCGAGCCGTCGCTATCTTTCGACCAGGCACTCGTAAAAGATGCGGTGGCGCTTTTGGGCCGGCGGTTCTCCGGCAACGGACTGAAGCATATCCGCATCGGCATCGCCACCCCTTCACCGACCGCAATAGCCTCGCCGTTGCGCAATGCCGGCAAGAAGTTCATCAGTCCATGCGAGGCTTCAGGAACGGCGCTGCGCACAATGTCCTGATCCTCGTGGCTGGTCATACGGAATGCGAACATCGTATTACATTCCGACAACAGACCCGCCGCTAGGTCCGACGGACGCTGACTGACGACGCACAGCGAAACGCCATACTTACGGCCCTCCTTGGCAATACGAAACAGCGCGCGCTTTGCCGCTTCGAAGCCGAGTTCCTTGTCGCGTGGTGCGTAACGGTGTGCCTCTTCGCAGATTATCGTGATCGGGACCGGCGTTTCGCTCCACATGGCAAAGTCAAAAGCGAGCCGGCACAAGACGGAAACCACCACGTTCAACACTTCCGACGGGATACCGGAAAGATCGAGGATAGTGATCGGCTTACCGTTGACCGGGATCCGAAAGAGCTGGGCAAGGATATCCGATAACTCGTCGCGCAGACTCAGGCGGCCCCCGAATACAAATCCATATCGAGCGTCGCTCTGGAGAGCGAGGATCCTTCCCTTCAGGGCTTGATAGGCGGCGACGCTGTCGGGACGGTTTAGACTGCCCATTGCGGCATCGAGAAAGCGAAGAACGTCGGACATCCGATATGGAGTCGGCGTGTCTACTGTCCCGAACTTATCGATGCCGACTTTGATAAAATACGATTGTTTTCCGGCTAACACCGCTTCGCCGAGGATTTTCACCTGCTCGGGATCACGGTTCGGTCCAATCACAATCTCGACTAGTTCCTCGAAGTTGAACAGCCAATACGGCAAATATAATCCGTCACCAGGGTTAAGAACTGCCGCAAGTTCTTTAAACGCACTCGCATATTCGTTATGCGGATCGAGCAACATCACATGGGCGCTTGGGTTCTGCTCGATGACGGCATTTAAGATCGTCGCAACAACGCAGGATTTACCGGATCCCGTAGTACCGACGATGCTGAAATGCTTGCCCAACAACTCATCGGTCAGAATGTAGGCAGGCACGATAGTGTCTTGATGGATCGTCCCGACCTGAGCTGTCGCCGAATTGGGGCGCGCATAAACCTTCGCAAGATCAGCGGCGGAGGCAAGGTAGACGGGCTCATCCAACGCCGGATAGGCTGATACCCCGCGCCGAAAAAAGCCTTTGCCGTTGGCACCCCGGATCTCACCGACCAGCTCGAGCTCGACGAGCCGCAAATCCTTCTCAGAAGGCTCGAGGCTAGGCAACGGGACCCTAAGACCGGTGATCAAGCCATAAACGGTAGAGACGCGGCTGTGTAACTTGACCAAGGTCCCCATTTCGAGCGGCATAGCGAGGTCCCTTGTGCCAGTCGCATCCCGCCTTTCAAGTAATACGACCGCTTGAGAGGGCGTTATGGCAATGACTCGCCCAACCCGCAGATCGATAGACTCGGAAGCATCGCCGCTCATAGTTTCATCCCGCCAGTAGGATGCGAGGATGGGCTCGCCGAACCGCTCATCGTCAAGGCGGTCGGAAGGGCTGTGTCACGACGTTGCGGGGGTGCGACACCCTGGATTCGCTGATGAGGCAACCGCAGGGCAACTGTCGTTCCCATCCCGAGATCGCTGCTCAAGGTCAAATTGCCGCCGTGCAACTCGATTAGCGCCCGGGCGATCGGCAGCCCTAGTCCGGTTCCTTCGTTCTCTTTGGTCAAGTGATCTGCGACCTGTTCGAAAGGGCTTAGCACCCTTTCCAAGTGCTCCGGTGGAATACCAATGCCTGTGTCTTTAATCGAAATCACCAAATCTCCCCGGTCGTTCAAACCCGAGCCGATCAAGATACGTCCCTCCGGTTCAGTAAACTTAACGCTATTGGACAATATGTTAAGAATAATCTGCCTGAATTTGGTTTGATCGACGCAGATGAGCGTCGATGCCTGAGCCAGCTCACAATCGACGTAGATAGATTTCCTTTCGGCAATCGGCGCTATAGTGCGAACCGTCGACTGTATCAACTCCCCAACGGCGACGATCTCTTCATCGAGATCTACCCGTCCCGCCTGTATCCGCGCGAGATCGAGAAGACCATTGATGATATTGAGAAGGAGTATGCCGGCATCATGAATATATTCCGCGTATTGTGGATAACGCTCTTTCGCCTGAATGGCGTCTAGCTTGATAATCTCCGAAAAGCCGATGATCGCATTGAGCGGCGTGCGGAGCTCATGCGCCATGTTGGCTAGGAATCGGGTTTTCGCGAGATCCGCGGCCTTTGCCTCCAGCATCGCTTCATTTGCGTGCTTGGCGGCCGCGTCCGCCTCCTGCTTCGCGGCAAGCAGCGCGAGCCCGGTATACCTGGCTTCGAGCAAGGTTCCGAGCCGAGAGCAGTAGTTCTCGAGAAACGCTTCCGGCTTCCCTCGATGGGCGTTGACCATCCCGCTCGTCCTGTGTCGCGGCATGGCATCTTTGGCCGAAGCGGAAAACAACCGGTTAACAGGCGCCGCCGGAGTCGGAGCAAACCTCCGTCTTTGGGTCGCTCCGCTGATCTCACCATCGGTTTGCACTTGCCTCTCTCGCCATCTCGGCCTGATATCTTTGTCCCATGGCCAAGTTCAGCTCCGCTCCGCGGCTAGTCGCGGTTCTCGGGCCGACCAATACCGGCAAGACTCACCTCGCCATCGATCGCATGCTCGGCCACCGCAACGGAATGATCGGGTTCCCGCTGCGGCTGCTCGCCCGAGAGAATTACGATCGGATCGCCAAGCTGAGAGGATCCCGCTCGGTTGCCCTGATTACCGGCGAGGAGAAAATCCTGCCGCCGAGCCCGTCATATTTCGTCTGCACCGCCGAATCGATGCCGCTCGATCGCCAAGTCGATTTCCTAGCCGTCGATGAAATCCAGCTGTGCGCCGATCCCGAGCGCGGTCATGTCTTCACCGCGCGCCTTCTCCACGCCCGCGGTCTCGCGGAGACGATGTTCCTCGGTGCCGACACGATCAAGCCCTTGATGCGGCGGCTCATCCACAATTTAGAATATGTAAGTCGGCCGCGCTTATCGACGCTCTCCTATACCGGCCACAAAAAGGTGACGCGGTTACCGCCCCGGAGCGCCGTCGTTGCATTCACGGTAGCCGACGTATTCTCTCTCGCCGAGCTTATCCGCCGTCAGCGAGGCGGAGCAGCAGTCGTTCTCGGTGCGCTTAGCCCCCGGGCGCGCAACGCACAGGTCGGCATGTTCCAAGCCGGCGAGGTCGATTATCTCGTCGCCACCGATGCGATCGGGATGGGGCTTAACATGGATCTAGACCACGTTGCCTTCGCCAGGATCGCCAAATTCGACGGCCGCGGTCCACGCCGGCTCAATGCTGCCGAGATCGCTCAAATTGCGGGCCGTGCGGGGCGCCACATGAGCGACGGCACCTTTGGCACCACCGCTGAGCAAGGCCCGCTAAATCCGGAGATCGTTGAGGCGGTCGAGGCCCACCGGTTCGATCCGCTCACACGCTTGAATTGGCGCAACACGCGGCTGCGTTTCGAGTCGGTCGCGGCACTGCTGAAGAGCCTCGAAGAGCGCCCGTCGATCCCTGGTCTGGTCCAGGCCCGCGAGGCCGACGACCACCGCGCCCTGCAGGCGCTCGCCGGCAGTCAGGAAGTCGTTGAGTTGGCGGTACATCCCGGCGCGGTTCGCGTGCTTTGGGAGGTGTGTCAGATCCCGGATTTTCGCAAGGCTATGACCGACAGCCATACTCGGCTACTTGGTCATTGCTTTCACCATTTGGCTGGCCTCGAGCAACGCCTTCCTACTGGTTGGATCGCCGGACAGATGGCAAATCTCGATCGGGTCGACGGCGACATCGACACGCTGATGGCACGCATCGCGCACATTCGTACCTGGACGTACATCACCCATCGCAGTGACTGGGTCGATAACGCGACAGCGTGGCAGGAGCGGGCCCGCGGCATCGAGGATCGGCTCTCGGATGCACTGCATGACCGCATTACGCAGCGCTTCGTCGATCGGCGGTCGGCCTTGCTGATCCGCCAGCTTGCATCCGAAAGCGAACTGCTGGCTTCGGTGTCGGACGCGGGTGAGGTCCATGTCGAGGGGACCTATGTCGGCCGACTCGACGGATTGCATTTCGTGCCCGACGCGGTCGACGGTGCTGAGGCGCGGATGCTGATCGCCGCCGCAAGCCGTGTGCTGCGGCAGGAAGTTGCCGCCCGCATACGGCGCCTCGCGACGGATGCGGATGAGGTCTTCGCGATCGACCCCAGCGGAGTGTTGCGCTGGCGCGGTGACGCCGTCGGCAGATTGGCGGCAGGGAACCAGATCCTCACACCGCGGGTAGATCCACTAACCGGCGATTTTGTTGAGCGTGAGGCACGCGAAAGGATAAGACAGCGTCTGCAGGCTTTTCTGCGCGCTGAGATCGAGCGTCGGCTGGCACCGCTGTTCTTGGCACAAGCCTTGCCGCTCGGCAGTGTCGGGCGGGGGCTCGTCTTTCAGCTCGTAGGCGAACTCGGATGTGTACCGAGAGGCGATGTCTGGCATCAGCTCAGGGCTCTTGCATCGCCAGACCGGATCGCGTTAAGCCGACTCGGCCTCCGATTCGGTACTGAAAGCGTCTATTTCGAGCCGATGCAGCGCATAGATACTGTGCGTTTTCGCGCTCTGCTGTGGGCGGTGCAGCATGGGCGGCCAGGGCCACCGCTGCTGCCTTCCAAACACAATCTCACCAAAGTGATCGAAATCGATCCGGCCTTACCGGCCTCGTTCTACGCAGCGATGGGCTTGCGCGTGCTCAGCGGGCTCGCGCTGCGTCCGGATCGGTTGGAGCGACTCGCTGCCGCGGCGCGACGTCTCGCTCGCTTGGGTGCTTTCTCGGCGGACGACAAATTAGCGGCAACCCAAGGAGTCGGACGGCCCGCCCTACGGCGACTGCTCGCGGGGCTCGGCTACCGTACAATAATTCGCGCTGGCGAGGAGAAATTTAGCGGACCGCGGCGCGGCCAACGCGACGTCGTCAAAAGGTGCTATCGGCCGTCGACGACGGATGGGCATCCGTTCGCCAAGTTGCGGGAGCTGAACCTTACTTGAGCAGAAGCGGTTCGCCAGGGTCGACGAGTAGGCGCCTCGATCAGTGGCTGTGGTTCGCTCGCTTCGTCAAAAGCCGCTCGCTAGCCTCCCGCCTTTGCACGGCTGGAGCGATCATCCTCAACGGGGTCGTCGTCAGGAAGGCTAGACACCTCATTCGGGTCGGCGACATCATCGTCGTCCCCCAAGGTGTCGTTTCCCGCACAATCCGGGTAAAGGCACTTGGCTCGCGTCGCGGCCCCTCCATCGAAGCGCAGTCACTGTACGAAGAAGCCGCCGCCCCGACGGGGGTGTTGGAACTTGATCCACCATGGAAGCCGTTGCTGGCGGACAACGAGCCCGCGAGCAAACTTGCTGGTCCGGATGAATGCAGAGCCAAATAGTGCCGGATCAGTGCGGCGGCGTGTTCGTCATCCGACCTGACCCCGTGATCATTCCAGCGCGTGGGTCTCCAGTCTGAAAAAGGCTCGCCCTCCTCGTTTGCCGTAACAGTTTGACGCAGCTTTAGCCGGCGGATTTTCCGACTTTCGGCAGCAGGGAATAAGTGAACCTCCCAATTTGCGCAACAACCCTTCCCATGAATAAGCCAGCGCCTGTCATTTCTGGAATATTTCTTCAACCGGCAGCGTTATCGCCGAGCGGAATACGGGAGAGCCGCGTGTAGATCGCTCCGTGCCGTGATGTGTATGCCGCGTAGTTATTGAACGGCGAGAAAAGGTGAGTTCGAGTTCCGATTTGCATCTCGAAGCTTTTAAAGGCGCTCGGGTGGTAATCACTGGTGGTCTGGGCTTGATCGGCTCAGCGCTGGCCCGACGCCTTGTGGCGCTCGGTGCCAAGGTTCTCCTGGTTGACAGTATGATCCCAGAATATGGTGGCAATTTGGCCAATATCGCCGATATCCGCGATCGGGTGGCAGTCAACATTGGGGATATCCGCGGTGGCTATGTGTTGCGATATTTACTCGCCGGCCAAGATTTCCTCTTCAACCTTGCCGCGCAGACGAGCCATCTAGACTCAATGACGGCGCCTGGAGACGATCTCGCGATAAACTGCGCGGCCCAACTCCAACTGCTGGAAGCATGCCGCGTGGTCAATCCGGGTATCACCATCGTCCATGCCGGGACCCGCCAGATCTATGGCCGACCGGACTATCTCCCGGTCGACGAACGCCATCCACTGCGACCAGTCGACGTGAACGGTGTCAATAAGATGGCAGGGGAAGCCTACCATCTGCTGTTTCACGACGTCTATGGGACCAAGAGCCGCTCTTTGCGTTTGACCAACGTTTACGGGCCGGGAATGCGTATCAAGGATGCTCGACAGTCCTTTCTCGGCATCTGGCTGCGCCGGGTGGTCGAGGGGGAGCCTTTCGAGGTCTGGGGCGGCGAGCAGCGTCGGGATCTACTTTACGTCGATGATGCGGCCGAAGCGTTCCTCTATGCCGCGGTTACTCAGGAAGCCGAGGGATTGGCACTTAATGTCGGCGGCGACGAACCCTGCAATTTGGCGAATCTAGCAGAGGCGATCATCGCGACTTATGGCGGAGGGAAATACGAGATCCGGGAGTTTCCGGCGGAGCGCAAACGCATCGATATCGGTGACTTTGTAACCGACGACCGCCGATTTCGCACAATCTCCAGCTGGCGCCCGCGCATCCGTCTCGCGGATGGGCTTCGTCGGTCGCTTGACTATTATCGTCGCCATCTAGCGTGCTATCTGTGAGGTCGCGTGGCCGAGAAAGCGCTCCTTGGTCCGATTCCCCAGACCGACCCCCGCGCTGGTTATATCGCGCAACAGTCCGCGATTGACTGCGCCATATCTCGCGTTTTGGAGGGCGGGAGCTATATCCTCGGTCGAGAGGTCGAATCCTTCGAGGTCGCCTTTGCCAATTTCGTCGGTGTTGCTCACGCCGTCGGCTGTGCAAGCGGGACGGACGCGATTGAGCTTGCTTTGCGTGCCTGCAACATCGGTGCCGGTGATCGTGTGTTTACGGTGTCACATACTGCAGTTGCGACCGTCGCCGCGATCGAACGGGTCGGTGCGATACCTGTGCTGATCGATGTCGAGCCGGGGACTTATACGATGGCACCGCACGAGCTCTCACGAGCGTTGCAGGTGCCGCACACGGGACGGCCTGCTGCGGTACTGCCTGTGCACCTCTATGGCCAGCCGGCCGAACTCTCCGCGCTCTGCGACCTTGCCCGCGCCAATGGCCTGTATTTGATCGAGGATTGCGCGCAGAGCCACGGCGCACTTTACCGCGGTCGACCAACCGGATCATTCGGCGACGTCGGGTGCTTCAGCTTTTACCCGACGAAGAATCTTGGTGCCCTCGGCGACGGGGGTATGGTCGTTACCAGGAATTCCGCTCTCGCAACGACGCTGCGTGAAATTCGGGAATATGGCTGGCGCGAGCGTTATGTCAGCGCCTGCATTGGCATGAATTCGCGTCTCGATTCGCTCCAAGCGGCGATTCTTGGGGTCAAGCTCGGGAGCCTTGCAGCCGACAATGCGCGGCGCCGTACCATCGCCGACCGCTACGATTCTGGCCTGGCGAAACTGCCGCTGATGCTTCCTAAGCGCCGTACGGGCTCGACCCATGTCTTTCACCAATACGTGATCCGCCTCGCCGAGCGCGATTCGTTGCGCGATTGGTTGCACGCTGCAGGGATCGGTACCGGCATCCACTATCCGGTTCCGGTCCATTTGCAACCTGCATATCGCGGCCGTCTCGCTATCGGCCCGTCGGGCCTCGACGTAACTGAGCGGGCAGCACGACAGATCCTGAGCTTGCCGATCTATCCGCAACTCTCCGAAGGGATGATTGACTGCATTATCGCCCGAATCCAGGGCTTTTTTAGCCCACCTAGCCAAGTCTGGTGAATGCTGGCTCTCGCAATGCTGGGTGAAACGACCAGCGCGCCGCTGCTGATCAGCAAGAGACCGGCGATCCGAGGCACGCCGAGGGGCTCGTTCCATAGAAGATGAGCGAGCACTGCGACAATCGCGAAGCTCGGTAAGACCGCAGGGAGGGCAATAGAGATAGGATCTTCACTTTAGCGCTACAAAGCCGATCATCGTTGGCGGGCCGCGAAATTGGCCGGCCACCGTCGCTACACCATAGGCCGCCAATTTTAATCAGAGCTGCCCCCGACCCGAGCACGCGTTTAGGCACGCTCGCAGAGCCAACTTGGTGACCCGTTCGCGACTGGATCTCGGGGCTCGGTATGCCGCACTTCTTTCACCACAGATTGAGGCCTCTGGTTAGCGGTCAGATAGAGTCGGCCGAGGTATTCCCCTATGATACCAAGGATCAGCAGCTGCATGCCCGAGAGCAGCAACACAGCCGCCATTAGGGAGGCCCAGCCCGGCGGCGGAGAAGACAGCAACGCTTCGCCTACCGCCATCGCCACTCCGAGCGCCCCGAGCGCGCTTAAGACAAAGCCAGTTACCGTGCTGAGGCGCAGGGGCATCACCGAAAAGTTCACGAACATGTTCATCCATAACCGCAAGAGCCGGCGCACCGTATAGTTGCTGCGTCCCGTGGCACGCGGAAGGTGGCCCACGAGTAATCGATCGATGTCGTGCGTCACCTGAAGGATTAATCCATCGACATAGGGAAAGGGCCCCTCGTAGCGGATGATCTCCCGCGCGACGAATGCGGTCATGCAGCGGAAGCTCGACAGATACAACCCTCGTGGCTTATCGAGGACGAAATCCGCGACGCGGTTCGTAAAGCTACTGGCCAGGTTGCGCCACACCGCGTGCTGTTTGCACTGGTAATAGGTGTAAACGACTTGCTTGCCGTTGCGCTGGGCGAAGGCCAGAAGGCGTTGCACCTCCTCCGGCGGGTTCTGCAAGTCATCGTCCATCGTGATGACGTGTGCCCCGCCCGCGTAACGCAATCCCGCCATTACTGCATTATGCTCGCCATAGTTACGCGCCAAACTGACAATCGTCATCGGCACGCGCGCCTTGTCGAAAAGGGCGTGACAGACCGCAAGACTATCATCGGCGCTACCGTCATTGACGAGCACGATCTCGTGCCCACCCGCGATCGGGAGATTCTCAAGCGCACGAACCAAATCGGCGATACTGCTCGCCCCATTGTAGACCGGAATCACGATCGACAGTGCCAGGCGAGGCGGCACAGTATCAGGGTTCTTAAACACTAGCGCAGCCCCCCTTGGTAGCGATCGCGATAACCGAGCCGCCGAATGGAAGCCTCAATCCCCTTCTCAATAAACTGGTTTCGAAAGTTGTCGCGGCGCGGCACAGCGAGTCGATCAAGCGAGGGTATTCCGTAACATCGCTGGTCGCGCCGCCGCGCTTGGGAAGAAACTTGCGCGCGATCATCATCAATGGAAATAAAACGGTATTCCAGTATGTGGCGTACACCATGCGGAAACCGGCAGCTTCTAAGAGTCGGCGCAGGCGCTTCGTAGTGTAACGCCGGACATTATGGACTGCGGCGTCGTGTCGAGACAACATCCAGCTGTAAGCCGGCAAGTTAACGACCAGCCAGCCGTTGTCGGCGAGGCAGCGGCGGAATTGCAGCACGGCGGAGCGCTCATCGACAGCGCTATGGCACAACACGTCAACACTAAAGACCGCTGCAAATACGCCTTCCGGGAAGGGAAGCGCGTTGATCGATCCGACACACACCGGCCGGGCGCTCTTGGCGGCTGCGCGCCGACAGGCTAACGGGTCGGCGTCGAGCCCGAACAGAGCGCGATTGGGATAGCGGGCCGCCAATTGTGCGAGGAACCCGCCGGTCCCACAACCTGCATCCAGGATCGGTTGCCCTCCGGATTCGAGTGCCACCTGCCGCCATGAGAGTGTCAGCAAGTTTCGGTGACTGGCGGCAAACCACCACATTCGGTCCTCAAGACGGTCGAGCTTATAGTATTCGGAACGTTCCATCCGCCGTCCCTTGGGACTCAGTCGTGTTAGGTCGATCGTGGCCCCAAACGCAAAACGCCAGCGCAGGCGAGCTTATTCCGCAACACCTATCGGGCGCATGACAATAGGATCACGGGTTGGCCCACCCCCAGGCGGGCCGAAGCAAACCGCCCCCCAGCGGTCGCTTGACTGTCCGCTGCTCGGCAAATGTATTGCGGCGATCAAGTACAACTGAGAGAAGAGCCCCCATGCGCTCGACCCGGTAAATGGGCCGACCCGGCAGCGAGCGATCGCAATTGTCTTTAGTAAATGCGATGAAGAAATCGGCCTGAAAGCGTTGGCGGGTGAAGCGGAAATTCTCCGGAAAATAGTAGTCTGCTGAAATCGGCGGCCCGCACACTGCGACCGTAAACTCACGGTCCTCAAAATCTGGGCCATAGGCAGCATACAAATAATTCTCTAGACCTTGTACTGCTTCAGCGTAGGAGTTGGCCCAATAGTCGAGTTTAAATTTCTGTTGCGCGCCGTCAACTCCTCCGACAAAAGCATTATAGTACACATATTGATTTGGGTGCAACATTACCATGATCGAAATATGACCGATGCCGTAAATTAAAAGCATCACATAGA
>Ga0306920_100013230_pt1 | contig 11230 bp, 13 predicted proteins | sample flu12Cox44000170_FD_204666 | JGI IMG/M metagenome (GOLD analysis project Ga0306920, IMG submission 204666) | Lab enrichment of tropical soil microbial communities from Luquillo Experimental Forest, Puerto Rico - flux4day.12C.oxic.44.000.170 (v2)... | ecosystem: Environmental > Terrestrial >...
GGAATGCCGGACCTATCGCTTGCGCGCGCATTCCATGTTCGATGCCCAGCTCTATCGCGACAAGGCCGAAGTCGAGGCTTGGCGGCATAAGGAGCCGATCGTACGATTCAAGGGTTGGCTCGAAGCCAGCCATATGATCCATCCTGATGACCTCGCTCGCATCGAAGCCGAAATTGATGTCGAGATCACCGAGGCTCTCACTTTCGCGGAGAGTGGAACGTGGGAGCCAATCGAGCAGCTCACCCGCTTCACGTATGCAGACTCGCCCGCTCGCGACGTGTCATGACCGCGCCGGCCGCAATGATCGAACTCACCTATCGCGACGCCATGCGCGAGGCCATCCGCGATGCGCTGCGTCGCGACAAGAATGCTTTTCTGATGGGCGAGGACGTCGGCCGCTATGGCGGCTGCTATGCCGTAAGTAAGGGACTCCTGGCGGAGTTCGGTCCCGAACGCATCCGCGACACGCCGCTGTCGGAATCCGGCTTCACCGGTGCGGGCATTGGTGCGGCAATGGCTGGCATGCGTCCCATCGTCGAGCTGATGACGGTGAATTTCAGCCTGCTCGCACTCGACCAGATCCTCAACACTGCTGCGACTGTGCGCCACATGTCAGGCAATCAGTTCGGCGTGCCGCTTGTGATCCGGATGGCAACGGGCGCTGGCCGCCAGCTTGCTGCTCAGCACTCCCACAGCCTCGAAGGCTGGTATGCGCATATTCCCGGCATCAAGGTGTTGGCCCCGGCGACGGTCGAGGACGCACGCGGCATGCTGTGGACGGCTCTGCAGGATCCGGATCCGGTGCTGATTTTCGAGAACGTCATGCTCTACAATATGAGCGCGAACCTCGCGGCAGATGCCGGCGCAGTTGACATCGATAAAGCCGCAGTGCGCCGCACGGGGCGCGACATTTCGCTCATCACCTACGGCGGCTCCCTATGGAAGACGCTCGAGGCGGCGACGGCGCTCGCCGCCGAAGGCATCGATGCTGACGTGATCGACTTGCGCAGCTTGCGGCCGATTGACGACGCGACGGTCATGACATCGGTAAGGAAAACACGCCGGGCGGTGATCGTTGACGAAGGCTGGCGCAGCGGCAGCCTCTCTGCCGAGATCTGCACGCGCATCATCGAGCAGGCGTTCTGGGAACTCGACGCACCCATCGGCCGCGTCTGCAGTGAAGAGGTGCCGATCCCATACCCCAGGCATCTCGAAATTGCGGCGATCCCTCAGGTCCCCAAGATCGTTGCCGCTGCCAAGACCGTACTTGGACGAGCATAGGCACCCTCGCGATGGTCGAGTTCCGCATGCCCTCCCTCGGCGCCGATATGGAAGCGGGCACGCTGGTGGAGTGGCTGGTCAAGCCTGGCGATCAGGTCAAACGCGGCGATGTCGTAGCGGTCGTTGAGACACAGAAAGGTGCCATCGAAATCGAAGTCTTCGAGACGGGCCGGATCGAGCAAATCCTAGTTGATCTCAACAGTAAAGTGCCGGTCGGAACTCCGCTCGCACGCATCAGAACTGGGCTCGAACGCAAAGCCGGCGTCGCGGTCGGGCCGGTTCCACCTCCACCCAGGGTAGCCGAAACCCCGGCACGTGCCTTGCGAGCAGCGCCGCCGCCCAGCCAACCCGCGACCACGACACCGGCCATCGTCAGGGTTCCGGGTGCTGGGGGACGTGCGCGGGCGTCGCCGGCCGCGCGACGGCTTGCGGAGATGCACAGTGTCGATCTTGCCACGATCACGGGCAGCGGCCCAAGCGGCGCGATCATTCGCGCAGACGTTGAGTACAGGCTCGTCGCAGCCCCCGCATCAGTTGAAACGAAGCGACCGACCGGGTTAAACCTCGATGCAATGCGCGCCGCAATCGCTGCTGCAATGGCACGATCGAAGCGGGAAATCCCGCATTATTATCTGGAGCATCAGGTCGACGTTACGTCATGCGAACAATGGCTCACGCGCACGAATGCATCACGGCCGCCCGACGAGCGGCTGCTGATGGCTGCTCTCGCGGCCAAATCGGTGGCATTGGCCGCGCGTCGCTTCACTCTATTCAACGGCTTCTACAATGATGGCAAATACCAGGCCGCATCCGCCGTGCACCTCGGAATTGCAATTGCCATTCGCGGCGGCGGTTTGGCAGCGCCGGCGCTGCATGATGTGGATCAGATGCCCCTCGACGAACTCATGGGCCGCATGCGTGACCTCGTTCAGCGCACGCGCGCCGGGCGCATTCGCAGCTCGGAAATGTCCGATTCGACGATTACAGTTTCGAGCCTCGGCGAACGCGGCGTCGAGGCTGTGCACGGCGTCATCTATCCGCCCCAGGTAGCGCTCGTCGGCTTCGGCAAGGTCGTCGCACGGCCTTGGCTCGTCGATGGCGCCATCGGACCGCGTTCCGTCGTCACCATGACGCTGGCGGCGGACCATCGGGTGAGCGACGGCCATGCCGGGGCGCTGTTCCTGGCTGAGATCGGCAAGCTGCTGCAGGAGCCAGAAAAGCTGTGAACGAGGCCGACATTCGCACTATTCTGCAAGAAGAACTCGGTAACGTTGCGCCCGAAATGGATCTGCAGAAACTCGATTCCACCGCGGATTTGCGCGAGGCCCTGGATATCGACTCGATGGATTTCCTCAACTTCGTCGTTGCGGTTCATCATCGTCTCGGCGTTGATATCCCGGAACTCGATTATCCCAAGCTCATCACGCTTGACAGAGCGGTGACGTATCTCAAAGGCAAACTTGAAGTAAGCAAGAGCTGACGAATCTGGATTCTGGGCGCGCCCTCTTCACTTTCCTGCTCGCGCCGAATGCCGCGACGGCGGCGGAAAAATGGCTGACCAATGCCTCGCATCAAGGAAAAGGCGCTGAAGACGGAGCTTGCTAAACACGGCTTCGAGTCGGTCTCGCTCAAACGCGAACTACCGGGCGGACGCGTCGAGGTCGAGGCCAACAAGCTCCATCCTGTGCATGTCGAGGAGGGCGAGTCGATCTATGCGCCCATTCCGGTGTCGCTATCCGTCGAGCTTGACGCGCGCGGCCATGTCAAGTCGATCGACGGCGGCACGCCCAATCCAGCGGCGGTCGCGGATGCCACGCGCTACGTCAAGACACTGCGCGACAGTAGGCAGCTGGCCGCCGCCGGAGAACAACAGCCGGCTCCCGGGCTAACTCACCAGATCGAGCGTGACAAGCAAGGCCGGCAAGTCCTGCGGCGCAAGCGCTTCACGACCACCTAGGGCATAACTGGATAGAAGCGCGCTTTATGAGGTCCAGGCGGTTAGTCGCGACCTTACCATATTGCGTTGCGACAGGCCCGCGCATTGTTTCGTGTTGAAGAACCGCTCACTTCAGTGGCGTTATGAATCGCATCGAGATTCAAGCGCAGCCCCATGATGAAGGTCGGCAGCATGGCGTCTCCAAATTTACGACCGGAAAATAGTGCCGATACGCCAGCGGCATTTTGATTTTTGATCAACGCTGCGGTGCGACCTCGATTCCTGGGCCCCGGGTCGTTTGCGTAGAATTATTGCAGGTAAGTATTGATCAATGTACCGATGGCATGGCTGGCAGCAATGACCAAGGCAGCCATTCCGAGGTGCTTGCACAGCTCCGGAAACACGTCGGCCTCGCGGTGCCTCGCAACAAGCCATGTCAGCGCCGCGAGCAGCACGAGACCCCATGCTACGGAGGTCGCCAAAATGCTCGCGCTCGAGGATGCGAGCACTAGCACAACGAAGCTGAGGGAAATCAACAACCTTGTCGCAAAATTGCCGAGCGTGGCGCGGAACGCGGCGCGCGGTTCGAGGCGTTCCGCCTCCTGGTAGATGTGAATGCTCAGTGAGTCGGTCAGATTGTCGGCCAGCCCCACGACCAGCAATCCGGCGATGATCGTCGGCCTGGCGATGCCTGCGGCGCCAAAGCCGATGATAAGGCCCATACTTGTGACAATCGCCGCGGTGGCGCCAAAGCTGACCATGGTCGGCCTTAACCCGATCATCGGTTTGGCTCCCTGGGCGTTAAAGTTGCGTGTCTGTACTTATCCTGGCCTCGCAGCTGGAGACTCCTCAGCCAAATATGGATCAAGCGCTGATCGGGGTAGGGAACTTCTGTCGTACGGCTGCGCTACGATTCTTGATCTATGTCAACACCATTGCCCCCGCATCGTAGAGCTTTGGAGTTGCTGCCGGACGGTGAGGCCCCCACCGATCCGGGTCATGCATAACTGTATTGATTGAGAATTCGCTGAATCATGGCCCAATCAACTCTCGATCACCCGGCTCAGAGCCCGACTGGGCGCGAAGTTCGCTTCGTGCGCATTCCGCCAATTGGGCTTGCTGGAACCTTATGCATTCCAGGCGAGGCATACGCGCTTGTCGTATTCGTGCATGGTAGCGGCTCCAGCCGCTTCAGTCCGCGCAATACGGCGGTTGCCGATGCACTAAACGAAGAAGGCATTGCAACGTTGTTGTTCGACCTGCTGACTGTGGAGGAGGAAGCCGATCGGGCCAACGTCTTCAATATTCGGCTTTTGGCAGAGCGGCTTGTTCACGTCGTGCGTTGGCTCGGACGGGAGCCGATTGTGGGCAGTCTTCCACTCGGCCTGTTCGGCGCCAGCACCGGGGCAGCGGCGGCGCTTGTGGCCGCCGCCAAGCTCGGCGATCGGGTGGGCGCGATCGTCTCCCGCGGCGGGCGTCCCGACTTGGCCGGCGACGCGCTCGGTCAAATCCATGCGCCGACGCTCTTGATCGTGGGCGGCATCGATTTCGGCGTCATCGAGCTCAACGAACAGGCGTTTTCGCGTCTGCATCGGCCGAAATCGCTGGAAATTGTTCCGGGCGCGAGCCACCTGTTTCCAGAGCCGGGAGCACTGGAGGCGGTGATCGACCATGCCGCGCGTTGGTTCGAGCGCCATCTTGGTCGGGGTTTGCGCCCCCGGGCAGAACCCGCGCCTGCGCGAAACTAGGAGAGTGCCCATGCCTTTCGATGATCGCCGGGATGCGGGATGCAAGCTCGCCGCAGCGCTCGCGAAGTACAAAGATCAGCGGCCGGTCGTGCTCGCGCTCCCTCGCGGTGGCGTACCGGTCGCCGCGGAGGTCGCAGTCGCGCTCAACGCACCACTCGACCTCGTACTCGTGCGGAAGATTGGTGTGCCGTTCCAGCCGGAGCTAGCCATGGGGGCTGTGGTGGATGGTGGCGCGCCGATTGTTGTACGCAATGAGGAGGTCATTCGGCTTGCTGGGATCGCCGAGGAGAACTTCAAGGCTGTCTGTGACCGCGAGCTTGCTGAGATCGAGCGGCGTCGGCAGCGCTATCTCGGCAGCCGCGCACGCATCGACGTCGCAGGCCGAATCGCCATCATCATCGACGACGGCATCGCCACGGGTGCGACCACTCGCGCAGCCCTGCGCGCCACCCGCATGCGTAACCCGAAAACGCTCGTACTTGCGGTCCCCGTGGCGCCCACGGAAAATCTTGCTGCCATGCGCAAAGAGGCCGACGACGTCGTTTGCTTGGAGGACTACGCCCGGTTCGGGGCGATCGGTTACTATTATTCAGACTTCCGCCAGATCTCAGATCAGGAAGTTACCGACATTCTTGCCCGCTTTCCGGCGCGGGTAGTCGATGAAGCGAGGCAGCCTGCGGCTTAAGCGAGCTCGGTGCACCTACTTCCGCGGGGCATACGCTCGAGACCTACAAACGTCCAGCAGATATGACTTGCCGAGCAAATCGCGAATGCCCGCACCTGATGTCAAGCGGACTTGCATGGCTATATTTGTGGTCAGTTCGTTCACAACTGCCTGGGAATTGACTGCGCTGATTTTAATACCGTGCGAGGCCACTCAATCTAATTGCTTGGAAGCTGTTCCCCATCTTCTATTCCTTGTCCCTTTCGCAAAGTGAGCGGATGTGTGTGTGGGTGTGCATGACGATGCGATCGCCGCTTTCCGGAAAGCAAGGCGGCCTTGAGGCTGTTTCGATGCTTCGGTTTGGGGCGCTGGATTGCCTGACCGGACCATGTCCGGCGCTATTGGAGCCCTCATCGTAGATTGGCGCTCAAGCACGAACGCGGAAAATCAGACCTGCATCTTTGACGTCACAGCGCCGGACAGTCGAGCAGCTGTTACACGAAGAAGAATGGAAGCAAAAAGCCCACAAAAAGCGGGCGACTAGGTTGCGATAGAAGCCGCGGCACGGGCTGAAACACACCGGCGCTCGAACAAGAAGCCGTCGTATGGTAAAGCTCTGCCGACTTCGGCCGTATAATATCTGCGATAGGCGACATTAACCACAGTTTGTCAGGCGACTTGTTTGCGATGATACAAAACCAATTGCTCGATTCCGGCGAGGATCGCCTCATCGCAAAATATTTTCGCCCGCTTGTGCGGCATCCGGGGGCGCTTGGACTCACTGATGACGCGGCGGTGCTGAGCCCTCCCGCGGGCTGCGATCTTGTCCTGAAGATAGACGGAATTATTGGTGGCGTGCATGTCTTTCAAGATGATCCGGCCGACCTGATTGCTCGCAAGGCGCTGCGTGTCAACCTGTCCGACCTCGCTGCCAAGGGGGCGAAACCCGCTGGCTTCTTGCTTTCGCTTGCTCTGCCGAACGATATCAACGCGGACTGGCTCGCCGCGTTCGCACGAGGACTGGGATCCGATGCTGACAACTATGCATGCCCCCTCTTAGGTGGCGATACCGATCGCACGCCCGGTCTGCTTACAGCTTACATCGCGGCCTTCGGGACTGTGCCGCAAGGTACAATGGTTCGGCGCAGTGGTGCACGGCCAGGCGACCACATCTTAGTTACTGGAAGTATCGGCGACGCGGCTCTGGGTCTTCGGTTGCGTGGAGAGCCGAAGATGGCGGCACGTTGGAAACTCGACGATCGCATGCGAGATTACCTCACTCAACGTTACTTGCTGCCGCAGCCGCGCAACGCGTTGGCAGAGGCGCTGCGTGTTTGTGCCCATGCCGCCATGGATATTTCAGATGGGCTTGCTGGTGACCTCGCGAAGCTTATTCGCGTGTCAAATGTCCATGCTGAAATCGATGTTGGGCGCGTGCCGCTCTCGGACCCGGTGAAGACCGCGCTTGCTGCCGAGCCGCCGGTTATCGACGACATCCTCACCGGAGGCGACGATTACGAAGTCGTTTGCACGGTGCCACCGGATAAGGTGAACGCTTTCCGGACGACAGCGGTTGCTGCCGGGGTACCCGTAACCGACATCGGACGAGTCGCTGAGGGCGCGGGTACCCGTTTCAATTGGGACGGTCGGGAGCTAACCTTCGAGCGTCCTTCGTTCAGTCATTTCTGACTTGCTTTCCTGCCACGATCAGGAGACCCGAAGCGGCGCTGCGAACGATTTCAGTCGCATCAAAACCGATCGCCTAACTTGCGCGTATATCTAGAAAATCGTGTGGGCGGTCATTCGATCTCGCATTTAATGCGAGACCAACGTCCACGTGAAGGGACGGGTCAGCACGCGCTTGGTCGCTCCCCCAAGAATGAACTCCCGTAGCTTTGAATGGCCGTAGGCACCCATCACCAGCAAGTCGATGCTGCGCTCGACCGCAAACGCTTCGAGAATATCGCCAATAGCCCGGCCTTTAGCCTGGACCTTGTCAAACGTCACCTCCACGCCGTGCCCGGCCAGATGCTTGCACAACTCGGCGCCGGAGCCAGGCTTATGCAGATGCTTCTCGTCGACGACGGTGACGACATGAACATGCTTTGCCGCACGCAACATGGGCAGCGCATCGGCGACGGCTCTCGTCGCAGGGCGGCTGTGATCCCAGGCCACGGCGACCTTGTCAAAGGATGAAGATAGTTGTCGCATCACGGCTTCGGGCAATAGGAGGACCGGCCGGCCGGACTCGAAGATGAGCGCCTCGACGAGAGATCGCTGGCCCTGGTCTTCTGCCTTGATGGGAAAGAGAGACAGATCTCGTAGCCTCGCATGATCGACGAGGATCGTAGCCATCTCGGTCGGCAAACAATGTTCGATCGCGTGCTCACACGTGGCACTTGTCTGGGTCGTACCTCGACGTGCGCAGATGTCATCGAAGGTGGCAATGAGATCGCGTGCATTGGAGGCGCTTTTTTTGCGCTCGGCCGCGAATATGCCCCTGATATGGACGGGATGTGCGTAGAGGCCAACCGGCGAGCGGATGTCCAACTCGAATGTGACGCCCACGATATGAGCGCCGAGGCGGGCAGCCAAAGTCACGGCTCTTTCGATGCTATCGGCTGCCGTGGCCGTAGGATAGCTGATCATCGGAAAGAGAATGTCCCGGATCGTCATCGGCGTGCTCCTCGGCGTAAGTAAATCGCCCCCGTGATTACTTCATCCAACATTCTTTACCAACGCGTCATTTTGCAACCGACGGCCCATCCGTAGATCCTGTTCGAGAAGCGCTCAGTCTGTTCGCCCGCGCAAGGTCAAGCGCCTGCAGGATGTATTTGTCTCGGATACGCACGTCGACCATTTTCGTCGGCTCTTGATCGCCGGCTCGATTGCTGGTTAGGCCTCCCGAATGACTATGTCGGAACCACATCGTCGGTTGCCGCTCGGGCAAACATCACCCCACGAGATGTTTTTCGATCTCGTGCGCCGGATGCTTGGTAAGGTCCTTGTCGATTTCGGCGATGATCCGCCTCTTCACGTCGGTGTGGAACGCGTGCCGCAAGTCTGCGAGCGTCCGCGGCGGGGCGACAACGACGAGCGCCTTCACCTTGCGCTCACGAACGAGATGCTCCATCGCCGTGGCGACCCGCTGAGCGAAGCGGTGCTCCTCGAGATCGTGCCAGTCGGTGGTTTCAACGCCGCTGCGAAGGTTCGTGCCGGCACGCTTAAAGGCACGCCCTGGCCGGTCACTGCCCTGCTCGTGCGTCGGTGGGTTATCGTCGATGAAGACGCGCTCGACTTTGAGATTAGGAAACTTCTCGTCGCCAGCATTGCGCAGGAACAATGCCTTACGACCGTCGCCGACGAACACGAAAGCGTCCTGGGGGATGGGGAACCTGTTCATGGGATGTCTCCGCTCACAAACCAAAACTTCACCAGACCAAGGTCACAGAACATTGATCTCGATCAAATCGGAGCGAGGGGTGCGCATCGCCCGGTGGTCTGCGCGATTGCATCCGGGGGGGTTTGATTTAGATCGTGCTGCCTGGCAAATGATGAAGCCTAATTGTTAGCGGCAGGGGCGCCTTCCTTGCGGGGATCTTCGGCATCGGACCCAGTACCCCCTGGGGAGGCTCAATGCGACATCAGGGTCGGATTCGTCATGGAGTTTAGAATGCCGCGAGTGACACCGCCGAGAATGAACTCTCGCAAACGCGAATGACCATAGCCACCCATCACCAGGAAATCTGTGGAAGTGTCAGCAGCATATGACAGGATCGTGCTGGCGACGTCGGTCTCGGCCGTAAAGATTGACTTGACCTCGACCTGCGCACCATGGCGGGCAAGATGGAGCGCGATCTCCGCCCCCGGCATCTCCTCGCTCTTTATCGGTTCGCTGCCGACGATGACGACTTCGGTAGTTTTGGCTCGGATAAGCAGGGGCATGGCGTCGCCCACGGCGCGAGCCGCACTCCGGCTGCCGTCCCAGGCCACCATTACGCGATCAAGCTTCAGGCCGGTTCGCTGAATATATGGAACGATGAGCACGGGCCGACCCGAGTCGAAGAGAGCAGCCTCGATGATGAGCCGTTCAAGCGCCGGCTTGTGAGGTTTCGGCTGGCCCATGACAGCCACATCGAACCGCCGTGCAATTTTGGCGAAAGCGTCAGGGGCGCTCGCAACAGCTACCTCGACTATGCGCGATTGGGCCGAGATGGGGGCGCGGCGGACGATTTCCTCGAACTTGCTTATCGCCGCCTTTGCCGCCTTCTCGTTTTCAGCGCGCTGAGATTGCATCGCCTCGGCGGGAAAAGCGTCGGCCACGGGTGCCAGCGGCTCGTATAGGAACGCGAACGCCGTCAGGTGCGCATCGAAGGTTGCGGATACCGAAACGGCAAAATCCGTCACGACGTCGCGCGAGGTGCCGACGGCGAGGTTGGCAACGATGTCCTTGATCATGATTGAGCGGCCCCCTGAGGCATCGGTTGTCCTGCGATTTGCGCGGGCGCCGCAGGACCCATGCTGCCGTCCTCCGTACGAGCGCTTAGTCTGAGGTCACGACATTGATAGGCCCGAAACTCTAGAATGGTCTTAAGCGGGTGGGGTTTCGAACGTCGAGTTCTCCAGCGGCTGACTGGCTTCGGCTTGAAATGCTGGTTGAGGAAAGACGGCCGTGCCGGTCGGACCACCGGCGACGCGCCCGCCGATTATGTTCTTCCATAGGCGCAAGAGTTCTGCTGGGTTTGCGCTGCGATGAAGCAATGACCGTCGCTATCGAGACTATAGAAAGCGGCATCTGCCGCTCCACGAACACGACGTAGGGCTTCATTGATCAGTTCCAAGCAGGTGACAACCTGATCGACGTTTTGAAGCCGAGTGTGGTGCAGGATGTCGGAGAGACGATATGCTTCAACCCTTCCCGGCGCAAAGCTCGCGCCCGGGCGGCCAAGCTCGAAAAGCACGTTGACGGCTGGGAACGTGTCCCGAATTAACGTCAGCATGTACCCCAATTCTTCCAGGCTGCAGATTGCAAGGTGTTCAATTCGCGCCCGCTCGCTGATCTGGGCCTGCAGGCCCAGAGAGGTGGCTACTTGGCTTTCGATCCACCGGCGAACCCCCGGGGGAGCTGTACGGACTCGCTCCGAGGTCAATCGTGATTCCAATCATGGCCGTTTCTCCGATGGGCGCGTCATTGGGATTAAATAGCTTTAGAATTTGCTGCTCTTCTTGATCAAGATCAAAAACAGCCTGCGCAATGTGGGATCGGTTTTCCTATCGTTGGGGGCGGGTTGTCGTGTCCGAGGGCGTTCACTTACTCGATCAGCCTGCCTTGACCTCGATCTTCTTTTTGCCTTTTGCGGGCCGACGCATGCGTTCTCAAAAGGAGCCGAGCCGCCAGCCTGAGATTGTGCCGCGTCCGCTTCAACTGCTCGATGAGCCGCCTGCGAAGCCGATCAGCTTGTGCGCACAGGCCGGGTTGCGCAGTTTTGCAAGTGCCATTGCCTCGATCTGGCGGATGCGCTCACGGCCTCGATACTCGGCGAGTTCTCGGTTATAGCGGGCCTGGCCAAACCACTATCTAGCTATCCTCCTGTTGCTTCT
>Ga0306920_100013231_pt1 | contig 11230 bp, 7 predicted proteins | sample flu12Cox44000170_FD_204666 | JGI IMG/M metagenome (GOLD analysis project Ga0306920, IMG submission 204666) | Lab enrichment of tropical soil microbial communities from Luquillo Experimental Forest, Puerto Rico - flux4day.12C.oxic.44.000.170 (v2)... | ecosystem: Environmental > Terrestrial >...
CGCCATCGTCGACGGCACGGGGAATAAATGCAAAACTTCATACTTGCTGAGCATGAAGACCAGAGCTCCCCGTGATTGCTCCAGCGCCACTGCGATCCGTTCTCCTGGACCAAGCAGATTGCCTCGAACTGGGGCGGCGTGCGCCAGGGCATGGCGGTCTCCTGGCCTAAGGTGATCAAGGACAAGGGCGGCATTCGCAACCAGTTCTGCCACGTGATCGACATCGTGCCGACCATTCTGGAAGCGACCGGCATTCCGGCGCCGGACGTGGTGGACGGCATCCCGCAGAAGCCGATTGAAGGAACCAGTTTCATGTACACCTTCGACAAGGCCAACGCCAATGCCCCTTCGCGTCACACGACACAGTACTTCGAAATGATGGGCGACCACGCCATCTACCACGATGGCTGGATCGCCAGCACTAAGGTCATGCGGCCCCCATGGATCGTAGCCGGGGCGGTGAGCCAGGATCCCGCCAGCTTTCCCTACGAACTCTATGACGTAACCCACGACTGGACGCAGTTCAACAATGTGGCCGACAAATACCCAGACAAGGTGAAAGAGATGGACAAGCTCTTCTGGGAGGAGGCAGCCAAGTATCAGGTCATGCCGCTCGACGCGACAGTGGCGACCCGGCTTGCCGCGCCGCGCCCCAATCTGGCTGCCGGCCGCACCATGTTCACCTGGTCAGGCCGGATCACCGGTACGCCGAACGGTGACGCACCCAATATCCTCGATTCCTCGTTCCACTACACGGCCGAGATCGACGTGCCCCAGGGCGGCGGCAACGGCATGATCGTCACTCAAGGCGGACGCTTTGGTGGTTACGGCTTCTACGTGCTGAAGGGCAAGCCTGTGTTCCTGTACAACTTCCTCGATCTGCAGCGCGTCCGCTGGGAGGGGCCGGATGCACTCTCGCCGGGCAAGCATACGTTGGAGTTCGACTTCAAGTATGACGGCCTCGGCGCGGCCACGCTTGCTTTCAACAACGTGAGCAGCATTGGCCGCGGCGCCACCGGTGTGCTCACGGTTGACGGCAAAGCCGTTGCCACGCAGAAGATGGAGCACACAGTCCCCCCATCTGTCAGTGGGACGAAAACTTCGACATCGGCGGCGATACTGGCACGCCGGTAGACGACCAGGACTACCAGGTCCCGTTTGCCTTCAACGGTAAACTCAACAGGCTGACACTGACCATCGACCGGCCGCAACTGACGCCTGCGGACATTCAAAAGCTGCAAGCGGCGACGCGCAACAACAAGGCCAGCGAATAACTGGTGTGCAGAACCCATGGGGGGCTCGAAAGGGCCGCCCCATTTGTTTTGCGATAGTCCGCGACGCGCTCGTAGTTGGCGTGTCACAGATTGGACCAGTTATATCGAAATTAACCGGCCAAACTGTTCGATTCTAATGCGCTTCGTTAAAACTAAAGAGCAAACAGATTTGGATTTTGATTTTCCACCAACTTATCGACAAAGGTAATCTTGGAGTGCCGTCAAGGATGGCTTACTCGGAGCCGACGATAATCCATGCGTCATTTTTCCCCCGAATCGGTTGTTAGTGCACTCGATTCGGGGAGCATTTCAGGTGCGAACCGCTCGGTCAGGACTGGGCCCAGGATAGACGTGGTCACCAGCAGCACAAGTACGGTATTCAGCATCCTGGAGTCAAGCAGCCGCTGTCCGGCGCTATTAAGAGTGTCGTGTCCAACAAGGGTGGCCGCAAGAGTCGCGGCAACTTGCGGAAGCGTTAGCGACCACATGGTCTTTCGTGCCGCCGGCGTGTACTTGAATGCTCTGCCAACTATCGCGACAGCAATCGCCTTTCCGACAAGAAGCGCAGCGATGATGGCGGTCACCAGAGGAAAGTTTCCGATGATTGTTGTGATGAACGCACTGGGATCGATGAGGAATCCCGTTACCACAAAGAACAGTGGAATAAAAAGAGCATTGCCGAAGAATTCCAGCTTCTCTTTCGCCGGCTTCTCTTGGACGGCGGCATTGACAGCAAGGCCGGCCAGGAATGCGCCAACGATCCCAGGCAAATTGATGAGTGCCGCAATCAAGCCCGCGAGCGCGAGAATCGCCATCATGACGATGAAATATGCATCTTCGTCATCTTCCACCTTCTTCAAGAGCCAAGCACCTATACGGCTCACCCCGAACAGAATGAAAGGCACGAATATGGCGATTTCCAGGATTTGGAGGGCGAACGAGCTGACGGAAAATCCACTTCGATAGGTGGGCACACAGATGGCAAATACCACCAATGACAACGTATCGGAAACAACTGTGGCGCCGACGGTGATCATTATGGGCTCCAGCCGTGTTTCTCCCCATCGAGACACAATCTGCATTCCGAGAAGCGTGTGTGAAGCCAATAGAGAACCAATAACCAGCACTGGAACCATCCCGTACCCGAATAGCAACCCCACCGTTGTACCCAACAACAGCGGCAGGGTCGTTGTCAGAATTCCGAAAATGTATGCCTTGTTTCTTATCTTCTGGAAGTGCGCAAGATCAATCTCAAGCCCAGCTGAGAACATCAGCAGCAACTTGCCCAATTCCGAGAAGAAAGCGGCCACCGGATGGTGTTCGTCATAAAACTGGAGACCATGAGGCCCAATTAGTACACCAGCCAGTAAAAAGGCCGACAATAGCCGGAACTCTGAATCGCCGGGACAGTGGTGGAGCACCAACGAGAATCGCGAGCCCAATAGCAAATTTCGCGAGGTTCGGCAGTGCCAGTAAGTGCGCACGAATGAAATCAAGAATGTGCAAGAAGCTACCCGGATGAGCCGCTTAACGCGTCCGTCCGCCCTCCGGCGGCTATAATCAAGAAGAAAGAGCTTCGCTGTCAAACACCGGGCTTTTCGGTGTTACTGTTATCTTCTTCCCGAAAAGTGATCTCCGTCGCGTTCCCGACCACTGGCGAGTATTCGACATGCGCAAATCACCGATATCCGGCTCGCAGCGCCTCGCCGTCAATCCAGCCAACGCAATGCTGAACTACTTGTACAGCGTTTTGGGGTCGGAGTCACGTCTCGTTCTCGCAGCAATCGGACTCGATCCCGATCTCGGCGTAAGTCACGCTGACACACCGGCTCGCGATAGTTTGGCTTGCGATGTGATGGAAGCGGTCCGTCCGGAAGTGGATGCCTACGTCCTTGATTGGATCACGCGTCAAGTGCTCAAGCGAGAGTGGTTCTTCGAACAGCGAGACGGATCGTGTCGCTTGGTGTCAACCTTCACTGAAAAGCTCGGCGAAACGGCCATGACTTGGGGACGGACGGTAGCTCCGGTAGCGGAATGGGTCACGCGTGCATTCTGGGCGACCTCGACAAAGCCTGCCCGTCTGAGCGATCTACCGACTCGGCTGACTCAGCGGCAACGACACATCGCCAAGGGCAATCCCTTCAACATTCCGACTGCACCGCACGAGCACCACAAGGCGTCTGTGGCGCTTGTGGGGTGCAGATCCCTGCTGGAAACCGCTATTGCAAGGCCTGCGCGATTGATGTGGCCACCGAGCATACTAATGCAGTCGGTAACGCAGGCAGGGTTGCAGGACAGGTCGCCGCGAAATCCAAGATCGCTCAGTTCGGCGATCGAACACTCAGCGGAGGCACGAGCTCGCGAAAGCCGCTTGGCTGCCTACGAAACTGGCTGATTCGCTTACAGAAGAAGTTTACGTTGGACAGATTCAGCCCAAGCTTCGAACGTGGCCGATTTCCGCGATAGCATCCGCCCTTGGTGTGTCGAAACCTTACGCAGCGGATGTTCGTGCCGGAAAACGTCGTCCGCATCCGAGGCACTGGCAGGTGCTGGCAGAACTGGCGGAAGTCTCGCGAGCTTAAGGGACGTCCATTTCCCTCATAGCTTACGGACGGCGCGAGAAAGTGCTCCTCACTCTTCGATTGCTAAAGGCTTCTAGCCTCGTCACCTAAGAACCTGGATATGTTGCCGACGCCACCGAACCGGCGTAACATTTACGCCAACTCCAAGACGGTTCGCACAATATTCAACTTGGCCCCGATTTAAGAAACCTTGAGGTCTGGGTGAGAAATTCTTCAGTTCTTCTGACGGCGTGCCTGTGCGTGATGGTCTTCGTCCATGCTGGCTGCAAGAGCAATCAAGGCAACGTGGAAACAGCAAAGCCTGGGATCTCGGCTGCGCAACTGTCCAGCGATCGGCGACCGCCACGCAATCCTCTGCGCAACGCGTATTTCGGCGATCTTCATTTACACTCCGACTACTCCATGGACGCATTCACGTTCGGGACGCGGACGACGCCTGCCGATTCCTACCGCTATGCTATGGGTGAGCCGGTGGAGTATCTCGGAAAGCAGTGGAAGCGGAATGCGGCCCTTGATTTCCTCGCCGTCACCGACCATGCCGAGTACCTGGGCGTCGTCCGCGAAACCACAAATCCTAGCGGTCCCTTTGCGAAAACTGAATGGTACACCATGATGGCCAGCTCGGATCCCAAGGTGAGTGGCGAGGCCTTCCAGAAGCTTATAGGATCCACCCTGACCAACAAGCCGATTCCGGAATTCACAAATGCGCAAATGTTGGCGTCTGCCTGGCAGGCCTATTCCGCCGTGCCTGACAAGTTTTATCGGCCCGGGACGTTCACTACCTTTGTCGGCTTCGAATGGACCTCAATGCCGCAAGCGCAGAACTTACACCGGTGTGTAATCTTCAAGGACAAAGGTCCGGCGGCTCCTTATACAGCGTTCGAATCCGTCGATCCGGAAGATCTCTGGGGGTTACCTCGAAGCGCAGAGGAAGCAGGGATTGGAGGTGATTGCCGTCCCCCACAATGGCAATGTCAGCAACGGACTGATGTTTGACGTTCGGGACCTCTCCGGCAAGGCTCTGACGCGCGACTATGCTGAGCGCCGCATGGCCAACGAACCCCTGGCTGAAATCATGCAGGCCAAGGGGCAGTCTGACACCAGCCCTGCACTTTCCCCCGCGGATGAGTTCGCCGATTTCGAAATCTGGCAATACCTGCTCGACGGATCGAGTATCGCCAAATCGGCCACGGGGAGCTACCTTCGCCAAGCCTATGGTGTTGGCCAGGAGCTCCAGGCGAAGCTCGGAGTCAATCCGTTCAAGTACGGAATTGAAGGTGGGACTGATTTCCATTCCGGCATTAGTTCGACGGAGTCGGACAACTATGCCGGATCCCATCGCAACCAGGACAATGATCCTCGGACCGTGGTTACCCAAAGAGGATCAGTCGTTGGAGAACCGCCGACTGCGCTGAGTTCAGGCGGGCTTACGGGAGTTTGGGCCGAAGAGAATACTCGCGAAGCGATTTTTACTGCCTTAAAGCGTAAAGAGACGTTTGGAACTTCGGGGGTGCGAATCAAAGTGCGCATGTTCGCGAGCTGGAATTACCCCAGCGACCTGATCAAGCATGCGGATTGGTTAAAGACGGCCTATGGCAAAGGAGTGCCCATGAGTGGCGATCTCAAGGCTCAGGTCGGTTCAACTGCGCCGACGTTTGTGGTGCATGCCGTCAAGGATCCGAACAGCGGCAATCTCGATCGAATCCAGATCATCAAGGTGGAAACCAAGAACGGGAAGAGCCACGAAAAGATCTTTGAAGTGGTCTGGAGTGGCGACAGAAAGAAAGATCCAAAGACCGGCAAAGTGCCGCCCGTCGGCAACACAGTTGACGTGAAGACCGCGACCTACACCAACACCATCGGCGCTACAGAACTCGTCGGCATGTGGACGGATCCCGCCTTTGATTCTCAAGCTTACGCGACCTACTATGCACGAGTCTTGGAAATACCCACTCCGCGCTGGTCAACGTATTGGTCCGCGAAGCTTAACTTGCCCCCCAATCCGGATGTTCCGGCGATTGTCCAACAGCGGGCCTGGACTTCCCCCATCTGGTACACGGCAGGGGAAAAGTGAGGTCAAGATTTTGAGGGCCAACATACTAGGTGAAAAGCACTTCTTGAGGTTGCGGGTCTTGCCGCAGATAGCACGTTGGGAGAAAACGCGAACTTTAATGCAAACCAGGCGGATGCCCCTGTGGCGAGTCGCAAGTTGCAAACTCCGCATAAGGAGGTGCAGCGACATGAGGCCCAAGGAAGAACTCTAACGCCAGCACACGGATTGGCCGAGTCAAGCTCCATCACAGTCTGCTCGTTCTTTTTCTTGTAAGTCTTACTTTCCTTCCTGCTCGAGGCGCGTGGGCCCATGCGTCTGCATCCGGGGCGGCCAAGCCGCCCTACAATATCGTTTTCATCATCGTTGACCAGATGACTTACCGGCTGCTTGCCGGATCTGATTATTCTTTGCCGGCCCTTGATGCAATAGCCAGTCACGGTGTCAGGTTCCAGAACCATTACATCGCCTCGGCCATGTGTTCGCCATCCCGCGCAACGTTCCTCACGGGCCGGCCACCCCAGTTTCATCATGTCATCGATCAGAAGCAATACGCCTTCGTTCCGACCCTGGACCCGAAAATCCCCAACGTGGGGTCCGTGTTGAAAGGACTCGGCTACAAGACCGCATACTTTGGCAAGTTCGAGATGGACAAGGGGATCCTCAACCCTAAGCCGACGGTCTACTACACCACGGCTGCTCAGCCTTATGGCTTCGACGTATTCAGTGCGGGTGGCGACATCGGCAGCGCGCCCCGAAGTGGCTTTGACAACGATGCGTTCATCGCCGGCGAAAGCGTGCGCTTCCTGCGCGTCAGCGCCACTGAAGCGCGCCGGAACGGCCAGCCCGTTCGCCCGCGATCCCAAGCGTCGCCAAAGTGGCTGAGAAAAAGATAACTTCGACGAGTTGCCGACTACACGTCCAAGTGGATTGCTTCCGGCCTGCTGACGACTTGCTCAGTGAGCTGCTGATTCTGCAATTGTGAGTGATTTGGCGGTTGAGTAATTCGTTCATTCGCAGGATCGTCTCCCGGTTCTTCTCCGGCTCAAGAGCAAGGTTGTGCATTTCTTCAGGGTCGCTCTGCAGATCGAAAAGCTCCCCGTCGTTGTTCTTCGGGATCTCCCCCAGCGTCCGCGGAGTGTTGAAAGCGGTCGGTTCGTCTGGCGTAAACGCGAAGTCAAAGGTTCGCAGTTGCGCAATACTATCGTTAACTTACGCAATTAAGTACTAAAGAATTTAATGGCCGGATGAGCCGGAAAAACCGGTATAAACAGCGCAATTTGCTACCAAAATTGCTACCAAGCTGAACGCGTGGTTTCGCCGGGTATGGGATGTCGACGCGGTGACGGCTTCGATAGAGTTCTCTTGTCCTGTCGGCAAGGAGACACCGGGGCAATTCGCACGAAATCCGGAGAAGAGCGTTGTTTCGAAAATCAGCGCGAACAGAACACGCGGCGCGGAGTTGTTCCTCTGCTGCGATTCCACCGCAGTGTGGCTCCGAAACGAAAGTGGCTTGCGTCTTTAGCAATCCAAGTGAATACCAAGCGCCGCTATCACGCAAACATCGGCAAGCCTCTCGGATCCCGGAGCAATGCTTCTGCGTTTTCCACAGGCGACATCGAATAGAATGGCAAGAAGTCTTCCCTAAGAAGCGGGCGCATGGTACTTTCCGCGAGATTTGCAGGAAATTTCAGCAGCGGCATCCGGAAACGCGGTCAGGACTATTACTTGCAGCGTCGCGTCCGAATCGAAAGCGGTTCCGACACTGAGGTGGCGGCCTCAGTAAGCGGCTCGCAAGCGTACTACGTAGAACTGAATTGGGAAAGCGACCGGCTCTCGGTCTCATGTGAATGTCCCTACTTCTTCGACAACGGACTCCCGTGTAAGCATCTGTGGGCCACGATGCTGGCGGCAGAGGCGCGGGGGTTTCTCTCGCCAGCCGCCGCGGCCGTGAACCCGGTGCTGGAATGTGACTTTGACGATGAGGATTGGGATCTCGAGGAGAGATCCCCGGCAGCACCGCACCCGCTTCCCCCAATTTTCAGGGTGCCGACGCCACCACCGCCGGCTTGGCGGAAGCAGGTCAGCGAGATCTTCAGCCATCGCGAGGTTGCCACACCAAGGGATGAGTGGCCCGTTCATCGAGAGATCCTCTATGTGGTGGATGTTCCCAGCAGCTTGACCGGAGGGGGCTTGGTTCTCACCCTCCAGTCGCGCGACCGCAAAGCTGACGGCAGTTGGAAGCCGGAACGCAATCTGTCCTTGAAACGAGAACAGGTCGTGCGGTTGCCGTTGCAGGAAGATCGCGAAATACTGTCGGCCCTGGCCGGGGCCAATCAGTACGTCACTTACAGCTATGGAAGCTACTACGACCGGGTCCCCGAATCTTTTCTGATACCGCCCGACCTGGGTGGCATGATTATGCCGCGCGTGACCCACACCGGGCGTTGCTACTTGCGGCTTAGCCAGGAAGCCGACGGCCTGCTTCCCCTGGCATGGGACGATGGCCCTCCCTGGACATTCCGGCTTGAGATGCGCCGCCGCCCGCCGCGTGGATGGGTTGTCAACGGCGTTTTCTGCCGCGCAGACGAGCGCCTGGACCTGGACGTGCCGGCGCTGCTCACCCACGGCGGCTTCGTGATCACTCGCGACCGGGTGGCTCCGCTGGCCGCAGACACTCCCTTTGAATGGGTAGTAAATTTTCGGAAAGCCGGCCGCATCGAAGCGCCGGAAACAGATACCGACGAACTCTTGACCGCCCTGCTGGGTTCGCCCGCCCTTTCGTTGCTGGACCTTCCCGAGGAACTGCGCTACGAGGAAGTCGTGCCGCCGCCCCGTCCCTGTTTGCGGATTGGCAAAGCCGAGTTCGGCTACGCCAACCAGCGGCTGGTGGCGGATCTGTCGTTTGATTACGATGGCCGAACGGTGTCGGCGCTCGACCCGGCGCAGGGCTTCTATCAGGCAGCCGATCGCCGTCTGCTGCGTCGGGACTCCGCGGCGGAGAAAGCTGCCGTCGCCTTGCTCAACGATTTGGGCGTCAAGCTTCGTGCATCGAACTACTGGACCCGCGAGCCGGGCAGGGAAGTCGCTCCCAGCAACCTGCCTCGCGTGGTACGTACCCTGGTGGAGGCGGGATGGCACATCGAAGCCGAGGGCAAGATTTTCCGGCGTTCGGGCGCGGTGCGGGTCGAAGTCTCCAGCGGTGTGGACTGGTTCGAACTCCACGGAGAAGTCGAATACGGCAACAGCGCGGCACAACTTCCCGCCTTACTCGAAGCCTTGCGCCGCGGCGACAAAATGGTGCGGCTGGACAACGGCAACTACGGAATCCTGCCGGAAGAGTGGTTGCGTCGCCTCGGTCCCGTGGCTGGCATGGGAACCGCCGCCGATGGCCACATTCGCTTCCGCGCCAGCCAGGCGGGACTGCTCGATGCATTGCTCGCCGCACAACCCGAAGCCAACTGCGATGCGGCCTTCGCTCGCGTCCGTGAGGAGTTACGGCTGTTTCATAGGGTGGAGGCTGCCGAGCAACCCGAAGGGTTCGTGGGGCGCTTGCGCGATTATCAACGCGAAGGCCTGGGATGGATGCAGTTTCTCCAGCGCTTTTCGTTTGGCGGCTGCCTGGCCGACGACATGGGCGTGGGCAAGACCGCACAAGTCCTGGCGCTGCTCGAGACGCGGCGCGCGAAGCGAGCTGTTGGCGAGACGGTGGGCCCGTCGCTGGTGGTGGTCCCCAAGTCGCTGGTATTCAACTGGAAAGAGGAGGCGGAGCGCTTCACTCCTTCGCTTCGTGTCCTCGATTACACCGGTCTGGCGCGCAACCACAACAACTTCGACGGATGCGATGTGGTGCTTACCACCTACGGCACGCTACGTCGCGACGCCGTGCGCCTCAAGGACATCGAGTTCGATTATGTTGTTCTCGACGAAGCCCAGGCTGTTAAGAACGCGAGCACCGAATCGGCTAAGGCGGTTCGGCTGCTGCGCGGGAGTTACCGTCTGGCGATGAGCGGCACTCCCGTCGAAAACCATCTGGGCGAGCTTTGGTCCCTGTTCGAGTTTCTCAATCCCGGAATGCTGGGCGCCGCCAGCGTCTTCAAGCTGGCTGGTGGGGCCATGCGTAATCCCGATGAAGACACCCGCCGGCTCTTGGCGCACGCACTGCGGCCCTTCATACTGCGCCGCACGAAGGAGCAAGTGGCCAGCGAACTTCCGCCCAAGAGCGAGCAGATCATTCATTGCGTGATGGAACCCGCCCAACGCAAGCTCTATGACGAGTTGCGCCAGCATTACCGCAACTCTCTGCTGCAGAAGATCGAAACCGACGGGCTGGCGAAGTCCAAGATCCAGGTGCTGGAAGCGCTGCTGCGCCTGCGCCAGGCGGCCAGCCACCCCGGCCTGCTGGATAAGAAGCGCTCCGGCGATCCCAGCGCCAAGTTGGACGTGCTAAGAGCACGAATGCGAGAGGTACTCGACGAAGGCCACAAGGCGCTGGTATTCTCCCAGTTCACCAGCCTGCTGAGGATTGTTCGCGACCGTCTGGACAGCGACGGCGTCACCTATGAGTATCTGGACGGCGCCACCCGCAACCGGGAGGCCCGGGTTGAACGCTTCCAGAGCGACCCGGATTGCCGTCTCTTCCTGGTCAGCCTGAAGGCCGGCGGCCTGGGGTTGAACCTCACCGCAGCCGACTACGTGTTTCTGCTCGATCCCTGGTGGAACCCCGCCGTGGAAGCCCAGGCCGTGGACCGCACCCATCGCATCGGACAGACGCGGCAGGTTTTCGCCTATCGGCTGATCACGCGCGATACCGTCGAGGAGAAAGTGCTCGAGTTACAGAAAACCAAGCGCGATCTGGCCGACGCCATCATCGGCGCGGACAACAGCCTTATCCGCGACCTGCGTCCGAACGACCTCTCACTCCTCCTCTCGTAGCGCGCCAGTAGGTCCCAAAAGGAAGTGCGACGAGGCCGCCGCGGCCTTTGGCCGACCAAAAGTCCTATGCCATTTTCAAGAGGCTTCTTGCCCCGACACCGGCGACCGTATCGACTTTACGGTGCGCGCGGACTTGGCCGTCCTGTCCAGTCCGGGCGGAGCACCCGCATCCAACGAACGCCAGTTACCCCCTCTCTTTGAATGTTGTCGGACAAATGTGTTAGGATGTCTGACGAGGGAAGATTGCGAGGATGACAGCGATGGCCTTAGAGCGCATTTCTGTTCGGATTCCTGACACGCTTGGAAGACTCCTTAGACGACGGTCTTTGATGAAGGGAAAGTCGGAATCTGAGGTGGTTCGGGAGGCCCTGGAAACTTATCTTGTGAAG
>Ga0306920_100013232_pt1 | contig 11230 bp, 9 predicted proteins | sample flu12Cox44000170_FD_204666 | JGI IMG/M metagenome (GOLD analysis project Ga0306920, IMG submission 204666) | Lab enrichment of tropical soil microbial communities from Luquillo Experimental Forest, Puerto Rico - flux4day.12C.oxic.44.000.170 (v2)... | ecosystem: Environmental > Terrestrial >...
TAGATTTGAGCTTGCGTTATCGAGTGAAGAGAACCGTTCATGCCGAGTGATTTGGCGCTCTGGAAATTGTGTCGGCATCCTTTTCGACGAGACGGAGTCGTCACCGAAAGATCCGCGTTTTTTGGGTCTAGGGTCGCGTTTTCTTGCTCGTAGTGGATTGAGGCTGATACCGGATCTCGGACTTGGAGATTTAAGACATCAAGACAAACCCTAGTCGGGGTTTAGGGACGGCATCATCCGCCACCCGGTCGCTTATGTTTTCACGCACCAGCGCTTTGGGCACCGCGCGTGGCACTGGTCGCCGATGCTGGCGCTGCGCTTGCGCGGCCAGTCGGCCGTCAGATCGTGCAACCAATCCGTCAACCTGCCGTCCCAGCCGATCTGCTCGGCGAGCCTCAGCACGCGATAGCGTCCTGACCGGCCGCATTTGTCACAGGCGACAACCAGCACGTCGAGCTTCTCGATAAGATCGCGCGGTGTTAGCGAGCCGTCGCGGGGCATGACGACCTTTCAACGTTTCCGTAGTGCATCCCGCGCCACCCACATACATCGCTGCGCACCCCGCCACACGACGCAGGCAAAAAATTCATCGCCGCTCACAACATCGACCTCCGTTCCTGCCGGAAGTTTTTGACATTCGCGGTGTTCAAGCACTTGCCATGGCGACTGACAGGCAAACGTTTCCTTCGCGATGACCGCTTGTGTCACGAGATCGGCAACCTCTGTACCGCGCGCGGGAGAAACCACGAAAACGGAGGCGGCAAGCAGGATCGGGCCGATCAGGCCCTCCGGATGGCAGCTCACCAGTTCAGCCTTCGCGTGCCCGTCGCGCGCTGCAAGAGGCGACGGCAGAGGTTGGCAGGAGCGTGGTGGACGCGACACATCCCTTGCACGGTGTCGAGCGCAGGCGGCACGAAAAACCCCCTCTGCGCAATTGCGACCGCCCGGTATTCCTATCGTTTTTTGTCAGCGGCTCTGCCGCGGACGACTTTCGCGGCAGCCCTTGGTTTTGACGCACCAAGCTTCCTGGAGCGCGTCGCAGGCGCCTCAGTCAGGCGAACGCCAGGTTGACGACCATTGGTGAATTCGACGCCGGCTGCCTCAAGTGCATGCTGGATCGCGTCAATCGTGCGCTCCTTCAATTCATCCCCACGCTCAAACCTAGCAACCGTGTCGATTGAGACCTTGGCCGCTGCCGCGAGCTCTCGAATACCCAAACCCAGAGCCGCACGAGCCATACGGCATTGGACGGGCAAGAAAATCATATCAATGTTCCGATTTCGGTTGCAATATAGGTTTTTATTGGTATCGTAACGTGGTACTGATTTCAGTGCCAAGTTACGATAGGACATCAGCGACTGGAGGTAGATCGATGCACATCCACAATAGAGGAATAGCCGATTCACTGAAAAGGCGCAGCTTCGTCGGCGGCTCCGACGCGCGCATCATCATGGGGGACGACGAGGCCGCCCTCGTACGCCTGTGGCGGGAGAAACGGGGCGAGATCGAGCCGGAAGACCTCTCGTGCAACCTCGTGGTCCAGCTCGGGGTCGTGACCGAGCCGCTGAATCGGCTCTGGTACGAACGCAATACCGGGCAGACCGTCACCGACGTCCAGCGCCGGATCCGGCACCCAGTCAATAAGTGGATGGCCGCAACCCTCGACGGCATGGTAGCCGGCTCGGGTGCGGTGTTCGAGGCCAAGTTCGCGTTGCCCTGGTCGTTCTCGGAAGAAGCGGCGGCCGAAAAGCACATGGCCCAGGTCCAGCACAATATGTGGGTCACGAACGCCAAGCTGGCGGCGCTCTCGATCATTACGGGGGGCGGCAAATGGGTCGAGATCACGCTTTCGGCCGATCCCCTCTATCAGCATCTCCTCTTAACTGCCGAGCGCAAGTTCTGGCGCTGCGTGGAGAATGGCGAGCCCCCGCGCCTGTTCGGGATCAACCCGCCACGCCCGCGCCTTGCGGCGGTGCGGATCGTCGACATGACCGCCTCAAACGCGTGGGCCGAGTTCGCCGCGATCTTCCACGCCACCAGGCAAGCCTTTCTCGACCACGAGAAATCCAAGGCCGAGCTTAAGGGCCTTATGCCCGAGGACGTCGCTGAAGCGGCTGGGCATGGGGTCAAGGCCAAGCGCTCGAAGTCAGGGGCCGTGAGCTTTGACCTGGTCGAGCCGGAGGACGGCGATGCATCGCGCAAGTGAGACCATCGGCGCCATTGCCGCCGCGCTCGCCAAGGCGCAGGCCGAACTGACGAACCCAGAGAAGTCGCTCGTCGCCACCATCCGCTCACCGTTCCCGCGCGAGCCGGAGCGCATGTTTCGTTATGCTCCGCTCTCAAGTGGGCTCGACGTCATCCGCAAAACACTTGGCCGGCACGAAATCGCCGCCGTGCAATCGACCGAAATCGATCGAGAGCTAGGCTTCGTCAGGTTGACCACGATTCTCGCCCACGCCTCCGGCGAATGGCTAGCCTCCGATTGGCCGGTGTGCGCGCTTGGCGATACGGCAGCGCCCCATCGCATGGGCGCGGCGCTCACCTATGCGCGCCGTTATTCACTGTTCAGTCTGGTCGGAATCGCCGGCGAGGATGATCTCGATGCGCCCGACCTCAACGTCCGTCCGGGCCCCGCCGGCGCGGCAAACGGCAGAGAAGATCTCGCACGGGGATCGAATGCCGAAACTTTCTCCGTCGGCCCCTTGGCGCGTTCGAGGTCGGTCCGCGACATGACGGAGGCGCGCCGTGCGACGGTGGTGCCCGTCGGCGTTGCGCCGCTTCGGGACCAGCTCTCAGCGGTGTTGCGCGATGAGCTGATGGGTGAAGTGACCAAGCTGCGCGATGACGAGGAAGCCGCGCAGTGGGCACGCCGCGCGCTTGCCGCCAAAAACAGCCTTAGCGAGGCGCACGCGCGGCAAGTTGAGGAGGCGTTTGAGCTCAAGCTCGCGACTTTCCCGGCCGCGACTGATCAACCCGCCGCGCCCAAATCCGAGCCCGACGCGGATGCGGCTGACCAGCAAGGCGTCCCCTCCCCTGATCGCGAACCGAACGGAAGTGGCCGAAAGCGTCAGGCACGCAAGCATCGCCGGCCACCAGCACCGAACGCCAGCAGGCTCACGCTCGACGGAGCTCCGCCGTTCGCCATAACGGATGGCGAGGAAGCTGTCGCCGACGACGAGCGTGCACGGATCGACAAAGCCGACCTAGCTTTGAGCGAACCGCGGCGTCACCGCGACCGCGATCATCTCAAATTCGTAACCTTGCAGCCATGCCTGCTCTGTGGTCGACGCCCATCGGACGCGCATCACTTAAGGTTTGCCCAAAGTGCGGCGCTCGGCCGCCGCGTGAGCGACGAATTCACGGTGCCGCTCTGCCGGCTCCATCACCGCGCGCTCCACCGGCGCGGTGACGAAGCCGCGTGGTGGGTGGAGCAAAAGGTCGAGCCGCTCCCGGTTGCGCAAAAACTGTGGAGCCAGACCCGCAGTAATGGCGCACGGCTTGGGTTCCCACCAGCGGCGATCGGACCTGTTCGATGACCTCTCTTCGGCAGATCGAGTCGAACCGGCGCAATGGCCTCAAAAGCACCGGGCCGAAGACCGAAGCGGGCAAAGAGCAGTCGCGGCGCAACGCCATGCGCCATGGCCTGACCGCCGAAACCGTGATCGAGATCCTCGAAGACGCCGACGATTACAAAGGCTTCGAGGCCAACATCATCGCCGACTACGACGCGCGCACCGCCGTCGAGCGCGAACTGGTCCTGCGCCTGGCCTCGCTGCTGTGGCGCATCCGCCGCGCCACCGGCATCGAAACGGACCTGCTCCGAATTCAGGCCGAGATATTGCGCGAGCGCGCGCAGGCGACCCAGCAAGAGAGGGGGCCCGAGTCACCGCCAGCCAATCCGCTCTATCGGGCGTTCCGCGCCGTGATTCCGCCGCGCTGGGCACAAGAAGGCAACGGCCGCGAGGATGAGCTGCGCGATGACAGCAACAGTATTCCTGCAATCGATACTTTAGCCGAGAATGCCACCGACCCGACCCGCATCCTGACCTACTGTTTTCTACGGCTGGCTCATCTCGACAGTGGCAGCTTCAAGCGCCTCAATCGCTACGAGTCCACCCTCTGGCGCCAGGCCGTGCAAACCATGGCGGCTCTGCGCGCTATTCACTACCGCTATCCATAGATCGCGCCCGTCCTCGATCGGCTGTCGTTCGCCGCGCGCCTCCCGCACGTCCCTTGCGGCCGGCATCGCATGCCGCTGCCCTCGTCGGAATAGCCATTGCGAATGTGGGCGTGCGCACGCACGCCTGCGCGCCCCCACCTGTCCCCTGGGGGCAACTGGCTTTGTTTCGTACCCCAGCATCCAGAATGAGAATACAATCCAAATACCCGTGCCAGCACACGATTTGGCGAAACGAAGCCAGAATTCGCAATAAAATCAACGGTCGGTAAGAGCCCGTCTTCAGGCGTTTGTCGGCCGGCTGTCGCAATAGGCCGCAACGGAACGGGCGCGCGATGCGCGGTTGCAAGATCAGCCGCCCAGTCGCGCCGGGTTACCCACCCCTCGGTTTTCGCATGAGCCTTCGCGACTCGCGCATTATCTCGCGGAGCTCCCTTCGCCACTCACGTGCTTCCTTTGTATAATGCCCATGTTTTAACGCGTTCCGATTGCCTTTCGGCGCGCCCGAGCCGTGCGCGCCGCCGTGCATGCGGCAACGCTTTTTTCCAAAAACGGCTGGCGCCCGGCAAGGATGACCCGACCGCGTTTTTGCTCCGCAGCGCAGGCTCCCGAGCATCCGAGCGGTGTTACGCAGGTCCTTTCCCATTGCGCTTTATCGCCTCATCTTCGAGCGGAACCCCACTGGCCACGGTCCCCCTCGGGTGTCGCCTGAGCGGGTGAGCGCCGACGATCGGCCCTGCATGCCACGCATAGCTAGCGTATGCCACACATATTTTACCTACGTTTTCAGTGACTTAAGTGGACAATTGACCATGCCAGTATGGGAATTAAATGGACTTTGCATGGGGTTGTTTTTCGATTTCTGGCTACTTCTGGCTACTTCTAGGAAAACTAGCCACGCGCCATGACCTGCACGCATGGGCACGAATTGCGCTGCTACATGCGGGATCCGGACGGATCGCTCATCGAGGTCAGCCAGTCGTCGCAGGCCGCGATCGATGTCTCCAAGCGGTTTGCAGGGTAGCCTTTCGTTCGCCAACTCTTTCCCGCGCTACAGTTCAAAACTTTGGCCGAGCGTCGGCATCTCGACCTTGGTGCCCGACAACATGGCGGCGAACTTGCCCATTGTGGCCTCCTCTCCGTGGGTGAGGAACGTGCGCGGCGCGCCGGTGTGCCGGTGCCAAGTCAGAAGCTCGGCTTGATCGGCATGGGCGGAAAAGCCGTTGATCGTGTAGACCCGCGCGCGAACCGCAATCTCTTCGCCAAGGACGCGCACCGCTTTGGCGCCATCGACGATCTGACGCCCGAGCGTGCCTACGCCTTGATAGCCGACGAACACGATGCTGGCGTTGCCGCGCTCCAGGTTGTGCTTGAGGTGATGACGGATACGCCCACCCGTGCACATACCGGAGCCCGCCATGATGACGGCGCCGCCGCGGATCTTGTTGATCGCCATCGACTCGGCGGTCGTGCGGGTGAGGTGCAGGCCCGGGAGCGACAGCGGATCGCCGCCCGACGCGATGAGCTTGGCGGTCTGATCGTCAAGAGATTCGGGGAAGCGTTTGAACACCTCCGTTGCCGAAATCGCCATCGGCGAATCGAGGAACACCTGGATCGTGTTTGCCAATCGGCCGATTTCGATGCCGTGATGGAGGATGCTGAGCAGCTCTTGCGCCCGCTCGAGCGCAAAGGTCGGGATCACCACGTTGCCGCCGCGGCGGAATGTGTCGGTGATCGCCGCGTAGAACTCCTCGATCGATCCCCGTAGGTCGTTTCGACCACCGCCACGTCGGCTTTCGGCGGCGTCGCCGGCCCGCGCAGCAGCGGCCGGCCTGCATTGCCGAGATCGCCGGAGAAGATGAGCTTGAGCCCGCGGCCGGCTTCCGCGAGATCGAGCACGATGCTCGCCGACCCGAGAATGTGGCCGGCATCGATGAATGTCGCGCGCACACCCGGGAACAGTTCGAGCGGTTGGTCGTAGGCAGCGGTCTGCTTGAACTTGTCGAGGCAATTCCTGGCGTCCGCCACCGTATAGAGCGGCCGCGCGTCCGCCGGCTCAGCGCCATGGCGCCCGGCGTGGCGCGCCCGCTGCTCGGCGTCTTCTTCCTGCAGATGCGCCGCGTCCAGCATGACCAGGCGGGCAAGCTCGCACGTCGCGCCTGTCGCGATGATCTCGCCGCGGAAGCCGCGCTTGTCCAGCAGCGGCAGGCGTCCGCAATGATCGAGATGCGCATGCGTCAGCAGAACCAGGTCGATCGTCGTCGCATCGAACCCGAACGGCGCGGCGTTCTCCTCGCTCAGCTCGCGGCCGCCCTGGAACAGGCCGCAATCGATGAGGACCCGCTTGCCTCCGCATTCGACGAGGTGGCACGAGCCGGTGACGTCGCGGTCAGCGCCGTGGAAGGACAGTTTCACGATGATCACCCCGCCTGACAGAGTGGTTCGCCGGCGGCCTCGTGCCAATCCAGGATGCCCCGCCAGATCTCCTCTGCGGTCTCGGCGAACCAGAACAGCGCGCGATCTTCCTGTGCAATTACACCCTCCTCGAGCAGAAAATCGAAATCCACCGCGCGCCGCCAGTACGCCTCTCCGACCAGCACGATCGGCACCGGCTTCATCTTGCGCGTCTGTACCAGCGTGAGAACATCAAATAGTTCGTCCAAGGTGCCAAACCCGCCGGGAAACGCCACGAGCGCCTTGGCGCGCATCACGAAGTGCAGTTTGCGCAGCGCGAAGTAATGGAACCGCACGCACAGATCGGGCGTCACGTAAGGATTGGGATACTGCTCGTGCGGCAGATCGATATTGAAGCCGATCGTGTTGGCGCCGACGTCGAACGAGCCGCGGTTGGCAGCCTCCATGATGCCGGGGCCGCCGCCGGTCACGACGGCGATGCACGGGGTCCCGGGACTGCGGCCGACCTCGCCCACCAGCCGGCCGAACTCGCGTGCCACGTCGTAATAATGGCACTTGGCGAGGATGCGCTCGGCGACGGCGAGACGGCGCGCGGATTCGGCATCTGCCGGCTTGCCCGCGTGGGCCGCGCGCAGCGCCTCGAGGTTGCGGCGCGCCATCCCTGACTCGCAGATACGGGTCGAGCCGTACACCACGATCGTGTGCGCGATGGCGTGTTCTTCCAACAGCAGTTCGGGCTTCTGGTACTCGAGCTGCAAACGCAGGCCACGCATGGCGTCGCTGCCGACAAATTCGACGTCCTGCTCGGCAAGGCGATAACCAGGACTCTTCATTATGGCGGCGATTCTGGCCGGCGCATCCGGGTCCTCCATCGGCGATTTCGGCGACTGCGACGGCAGAGGCTCGTTGCGCCGATGCGGGTGTGGTGGACGAGGCACTTTGGCGCGCCTGTCGTTCATGGGTCTGATGGTCCTAACCGGCTGCAAAACGATTATCTGCACGGCATGGTCACCACGCGCGCCGATGTGGTCAAGCAGCATCTCCTGGTCTTCGCGGTTTCGCCTTTGCTGGTGCGACACGCACGTTCGGCACGAACTCGCCGCGGTTCAGCTCGACGGAGCCGGCATCTGCGAGCGCGGCAACGCGCCAGAGGGCGAGCTCGCGAGATCCGAGGGGAGCGCGTCGCCCAAAGTTTGCGCGCCGCTCGGGCTCGTTTCGAGAAACGCAAGCAGCCTCAGGGCAGCCTCTGGAGAATCCCGCGGGACCCGCCATTCTTCGGCGGTTGTCGCGGAAAACTGCATTCGTGCGGACTGCGTGGTGGGCCTGGGAGGAGTGTTACGGACCTCAAATTTCAACGGCTTACGGTAGCTAACCGCTCTAATTGCTCGCTTTGAACCTAAAGGGCTTTTCGATACGGTGGCTAACCTTCCGCCGGGCGGGCGGCGAGAACCCAGTCGGGCACCCGGATGATCGAACCTAGTTCGAGCGGCCCTCAGTGGTTATAGCCAAAACTCTTCTTGACGGCCGTCCTCCCGCCTCGATCCGCAGCCCCGAACAAAACCGTTGACCCCCATGCGTACCGTCACCCTGGAAGAGCATTTCTCCGTCCCGCACCTCGCCCACCGCATCGATCCGTCGATCGTCGCCCGGCGCGGCTACCGGCGTCGCTCCGCGCCCCCGGACGGGCCGAACCCGCTCGAGTTGATAACGGAGATCGGCGAGCGGCGGCTCAAATCCATGGACGAGGCGGGCATCACGGTGCAGGTGCTCTCGATCACCGGCCCCGGGCCCGACCTTTTGCCGGGCGCCGACGGGATCTCTATGGCGCGCGAGATCAACGACTATCTCGCCGCAGCAATCGCCAAGCATCCCGACCGTTTCGCCGGCTTTGCGGCGCTGCCGATGCAGTCGCCCGACGCCTGCGTGGACGAACTTCGGCGTAGCGTGCGCGATCTCGGTTTCCACGGCGCCATGGTCAACGGCACCACCGAGGGCCGCTTTCTCGATCATCCGAGCTATGACGGCCTGTTCGTGGCGGCGGTCGAACTTGACGTGCCGATCTACATCCATCCCCACATTCCGCCGGAGCCGGTGCGCAAAGCCTATTTTTCCGACCTGCCGGAGGGGGCGAGCCGCGTACTCGAGACCGCCGGCTGGGGCTGGCACTCGGAGACCGCGGTGCATCTGCTGCGCATGGTGCTCGCCGGGACCCTTGACCGCCATCCGCGGCTCAAATTGATCATCGGCCACATGGGAGAAATGTTGCCGATGATGCTCGACCGCGCCGATAATGTGTTTCGCCACGACATCGGCCACCTCAAAAGGTCGGTCGTACGCACCATCCTTGACCAGGTGTGGATCACCACCAGCGGCATTTTCACCGAGCCGCCGTTCCTCGCCACCTTGCTCACCTTCGGCATCGACCGCATCATGTTCTCGGTCGACTATCCTTACGCGCCCAACGCCGCCGGCCGCCGGTTCCTCGACCGCCTGTCGCTTTCGCCCGCCGACATGGCGAAGCTCACGCACGGAACCGCCGACGCGCTGCTCAAGCTCAAGGTGGACGGCAAGGCGAAGGGCGCGTCGTCATGAATCGTCTGGATGGAAAGACCGCCTTGATCTGAGGCCGCGCGCCGCATCGGCGCCGAGACCGCGATCGCGTGCGGGCTGATCAGACCAGATCAGATGAGGCTTGTTTCGCTTCACCCCGCGCATGAGATTAGTGCTTCGTCTCAGGAATCGCCTTCGGAATGTCTCAAACAATTGCGCCAAAACAGGCGCGGCTGATTCTGCTCGGAACTACCCTGTTGCTTATGCTTGGCATGGGGTTACGGCAGAGTTTCGGATTGTTCCTGACGCCGATCACCCTGGATCTCGGCGTGACGGCGGCCGATTTCACGCTGGCTTTGGCGGTCCAGAACGTCGTCTGGGGTCTCTCGCAAGCGCTAGTCGGCGCACTCGCCGACCGTTTCGGCCTACGCATCACGATGACGGCAGGCGCTGCGATCTACGTCATCGGCCTGGGCATCCTGGCCGCGGCCAAAGGCGCGCTCGCGCTGATCATCTTTGGCGGGCTGACCGGCGTGGCCCTGTCATGCGTTGCGACATCCTTGGCGATGACTGCCTGCGTACGTGCGGTTTCAGAGAAGCAGCGGAGCAAAGCGCTGGGGCTCGTTTCCGCGATCGGATCGCTCGGCACTCTTGTGGTGCCGCTCGTGACGCAAGCTCTGCTCGCCCGCGAGCCATGGCAGGTAGGGGCGCTGCTCTTCATGCTGATGGCGCTCGCTATGCTTCCAGCCGCTTTCTTGGCTGGTGGTGCCGATCGAATTCCAGGGCACAGTACGACAACGGCGGCCTCCATGCGCGAGGTGTTGGGGCAGGCGATGCGAAACCGACCGTTTCTGGTGATGTCGGGAGCGTACTTCGTCTGTGGCCTCAACCTTGTGTTCCTGACTACCCATCTCCCGGCCTATCTGGCGATTTGCGGTCAGAACCCGATGCTGAGCGCCGAAGCACTTGCCGTGATCGGCGGCGTGAGCGCCCTAGGCTCGCTGCTGACCGGCTGGCTGGGCTCGAGATATCCGCAGCACATCATCCTTGGGCTGCTCTACATGCTGCGTTCGGTCGTCATTGTCATTTATTTTGTGATGCCGCCCACTCCGACAAGCACGTTGTTGTTCGCTGCAGCGATGGGGGTGTTGTGGTGGCCCGGCCTCGCGCCGCTCATCGGCGGTCTGGTCGCCAACACCTTCGGTACCCGCTATTTGGCGACCCTGCTCGGCCTGTCCTTCGTCGTCCACCAGATGGGATCGTCGCTGGGAGCCTGGGGCGGGGGGCTGATTTTCGACTTTTCCGGCTCCTATGACGCCGCCTGGCAGATCGGCGCGTTGATCGGTTTCGCCGCAGGGATCATTCAAGTTTTGGCCGGTGGTCCGACCAGGCGGCCTGACCCCCTGACCGTGCCCGCGGTCGCGACGGCGTAATACCCAATGAGACGAACGGCACTGCCATTTCCCTGCGATAGATGGCCAGCGATTTCGTCAGTCTCGTTGCAGATCAAAGCCAGATGATCCTCGAATTATGACAAGACTGCGTTCAAATTGCCCCCGACAACTCTCACCGGTGGTGGGCGCATTCGCGAGCCGCTTCGCTATCGCCTAGCTGCGGCAGGACTAGGGACCTCACCGTAAAGCATATTGGGTCATCAGAGCGTTGATATAGGTCAATGTGATGACTGCGTGCGTCGGACTAGGAACGCAACTCAGGTAGGTCCAGTAACGCGGATAGAGCTATTATGCTCACACACGCACCGGAATGATTATTCGCGCCGCATTTTGGAGTGCGCCAGGAGTTCGCGCGTCCACAGCGGCACCCGGAGCAGCGGCGACTGTAGGCAGCATAATTAAACAGGCCAAACACAGGGAGGACTGCTCGTTTGTTTCATTTTCAAAGACTTAATCTGTCCAACCCGCCTAACTCACACCCGGGGCGCAAAAGAGAATTTGCGGGATTGTCCAACCCGGATGCTCGTGAACTTAGAAGACGCTTTGGAGGCGGCCTATCCCGCCAAGCTCTGGAATTAAGGACCGGCCGGTTCTCATCGATCGTCGGGACCGCGCTAAGCGCGCAAGTCGAAGC
>Ga0306920_100013233_pt1 | contig 11230 bp, 8 predicted proteins | sample flu12Cox44000170_FD_204666 | JGI IMG/M metagenome (GOLD analysis project Ga0306920, IMG submission 204666) | Lab enrichment of tropical soil microbial communities from Luquillo Experimental Forest, Puerto Rico - flux4day.12C.oxic.44.000.170 (v2)... | ecosystem: Environmental > Terrestrial >...
ATAAATTACCCGGGCAATGTCATCCGAAGTGGCCATGCGTTTGGCGGCGATTTTGGCATAAGCGGCACTCGTGCGGGCGATGAAACCGTCATAATCGGCAGGTGAAATTGTATGCGCGCGCTCGGCGTTCACGCGCTTTCCAAAATCGGTGCTGCTCACACCGCCACTGGGTTCGATGAGTTTGACCATGATATTTTGCGAGGCGAGTTCGAAGGAAAGCGCTTCGAAAAATCCTTCCAGGGCGAATTTGCTGGCGCAATAAAGGGTGTTCAACGGCAGACCAACGAGTCCGGCGCGGGAACTGATGTTGATGATGAGGCCGCTCTTGTTTTTGCGAAAATGCGGCAGCACTGCGCGGGTGACATCCATGAGGCCAAAGACGTTGACGGTGAATTGTTCCTGAATCTTTTCGGGCGGGATGTTTTCAAACACGCCGCCGAGACTGAAGCCGGCGTTGTTGATAAGCGTGTCAATTCGTCCAAAGCGCGCAATGCCGGATTCCGTCGCGCGCGCGATGCTGTCACGGTCCTGAACGTCGAGTTTATCGACCATCAAATTATTCGTGCCGGACAATTCGTTATCTTTTTCCGGCGAGCGCAGGGTGGCGATGACGTTCCAATTTTTTTCCGCGAATAATTTTGCCGCGGCTTTGCCGATGCCGGAAGAGCAGCCGGTGATGAGAATGGTCTTCATTTTAAAAGGGATTATGCGGTGGGAACTTCCGCTGCGCATTGATATTTTTCTCACCGGCGATTGAGTTTGTCCGTCTTCGACCGGAGTTTTTTCCGCTTGGAGGACCAAGTTTTTTCTTCACGGGCTGAAGGACTTCCATCGAATCCAGCGGCATTAGCGCCATATTCAATTGACATTAGCCCTAATGACAGATATCGTCTGAAATAATGAGGCGTTCCCTATTAGTTTGGCTCTCGTCTCACACGTTTTACCGGTCCTGGCGGCTGGGAATTCTTCGTAATTTCACGGCCCTCCTTCTCTGCGCTCCCGTGCTGGTGTCGGCCCAGTATTCGGAGACCAACTCGGGCGAGTCTCTCTTCAACTATACGTATGCGGCCGCCAATGGCGGCGTCCATGCCGGAATCAACGGCAGCGGATACAGCCCCAACACTACCGAAGTTGGGACCCCGGCGCTTTACACGACCTATACCGTCAATATCATTACCAATAGCACTACCAATACCATTACCCTTACCAATTGGGTTGGTCTGCCCATCGCGCAGGGTTTCGATACCACCAAGCAGATTCTCGGTTCGGTGGGGGGCATCAGCCACGACGGTTCGGTGGTCGCCGGTTCGGTGACCGGGACCGATACGAACGGAGTTTCAAAGCAGGTGGCGGCCTATTGGGTGAATGGCGTTGAGTCCGTCATTCCCGCCCCGCCGGACGATCCGGGAGCGATCACAGTGAGCGCCACGGCCGTTTCCGGTGACGGAACGACCTTGCTCGTGCAGGACGGCACGCCCTATAGCGCCACGGTGGAAACTTTCGTTTACAAGATTGCCGGCGGGACACTTACTTCGCTGGGTTTCCTGGGCGGCACGAACCATCAGACTTGCGCGACCGCGATCAACGGCAATGGCACGGTGGTGGCCGGCTACAGTTTGCTGGATAACGGAAACATCAATGGGTTTATTTGGACCCCTTCCAATGCAGTGACGGTTCTGACCATCCCCACCAACCATCCGAATACATTTTATTTGGAACCAGTGTGCATGAGTGATGATGGAACGACTCTTTATGGCCGGCTCACCGAGGGAGGCGGCTGGGAGGGGTTCCGCTACAATACCGCGACCGGATACCAGGACCTTAACCTGACTCCCAGCGCCTGCACGGCGGATGGGACCGAGGTGGTTGGGGTTGAGAATATGTATTTCCCGGCGGTCTGGTCGGTCAGCAACGGCGGCGGTTATCTGGATCATTTGGTTTCCGCAAACATCAAACCGCAGGCTTTCGGGACGCTGGGGGACCCCTATACTGCGAATCCGGTCACGATTTCGCCGGATGGAACCGCCATCACGGCCATTGGCCCGGATGCCTATCCCGTGGATCAAATCTGGTATGGCACCTGGCAGATTTTCGTGCCGTCGCCGCTGAAGACAGCGCCGATTCCCATGGCCACGCAGACCTTCACGGCGGATTACCAGACGACCTTGACCGAGCCGGCCGGAACGCTGACGCAATATGCCGAATTCAACACCGGCGCGTCCGCAGTCCTCGTCAGTGGGCCGCACTATGCCTCTTCATTCACTCTGAACGCGGATGGCTCTTTTAGCTATACGCCCAAACCGGGCTATATCAGCGCTGGCGTTGACCCCGAAACCGGCACCCCCACGGACAGATTCACCTATAAACTGGTCAGTTCCAACGGAACCAGCAGCAATGCCTTGGTATATGTTGATGTGCTGCCGCCGATGCCACCGACCGTGGACATTCCCACTTATGCCAATGTGACTGCCACAAGCGCCACGCTGGGTGGCACGGTGATGGACAATGGAGGAGCAGCGGTCACCGCCGTCGGCGTCGTGTACGCCCCGACGAGCATCGACAGCAACCCGCAGATTGGAGATGGTTTAAGCTCCGTCGCTCCCGCCGTCGTGGGCGGTGTCTTCACCGTCGGTGTCAGCAATCTGCTGCCGAACACAACCTATTCCTATGTCGCCTACGCGACAAACAGCGCGGGCATCGGCTATAGTACAGTTGACAGTGTTACCACGCTGGCGAATTTCCAATCCTGGCAGATGTCATGGTATGGCAGCACGAGCAACAACAGTGCGGCTTTCACCGGGGATCCGTATCGGACGGGCGTGGCCAATATTGCGGTCTTCGCCTTTTTGGGGCCGTATCAGGACCCAAGCACGGCCAGCAGCAGCCAACTCCCGCAGGTCCAATTGAGCGGTGGCGATTTGTTTTACGATTTCTTCGAACCGGAGGGCGTCAGCGGCGTGACGTATGGCGCGCAAATGCGCACCGCCCTCGGCGCAGGAAGCTGGCAGCCGGTTCCTGACACCGGCAGCGGGACAGAACACATCTTCAGCGTTCCCATCGGCGCCAACCCGCAGCTTTTCATTCGGCTGACGGTGACTGCCCAATAAACGCCACCTTCCGGGTTGATTGGATTTCGAGTGAAACCGCTAGTCAACGCTAATTTTATTTTACCATGAAAGAAACGAAGGACACAAAAAGCACCGAGGGCTAAAGTTATTTACCCACAAATCAGGCGGCCACTACTCGCTTTTGACCTCTATTCCGTCCGTTGCCTTCTGTTGAAGAACTTTTTCGTCTTTTCGCGGCAAAGTTTGTATGCCATCCGCGTAATGTGTGGTTAAAACTAAGGCGCGATGCCGCGGGCATCTTCCCGCAGCTTCGCCATGGCGACGGCGGCTTTGGTGGGACCAATCTCGCGGGCGAGCCACTTATGGAGTTTCTTTAACAGGCGTTTCACCGGCCGCGTTTTGCCGGAGCGGGTGATGGCGCGGGCCGCCAGCAGGTGCGGGGCTTCATTCAGGTCGGGCAGTTCGAGGGGTTGCAGCAGAAAATGTCGCCGGCGACGGGCTTCGAGTTCGGCCAGCGCTGTTCCCAGGTGTTCCAGGGCATGCCGCGTGTCCGGTTTGTCCGCTTTCAAATGTTCTTTCGCGTCTTCGATGTGATCCAGGACTTTGCGGAGCAGCAAAATTTCCAGAATAATCACATAGGAGATGCAAAGAATGACGGTGTAGAAAATTGTGTTTGCCGCAAATGTGCTCCAACCGGCAACGGCCGATGGCGAGTGCGGGTTGCTACCGAAGTAATGCTCGAACGCGACTGATAAGGCCAGGGCAGGCGCGTAAACCCATCCCAATGCGCCATGGTAAATGCGTGGGAAAATCAAAAGGGCAATCGTGACCGCCCCGGCCCAGAATAATGCAGTTAATGTAAGATTACGTTTATGCATTATGGGCTCCGGGCGTGGAGGTAAACCGGCGGCAGTTCGAGCAGGTCATTCGTGTGATTGAAGAATTGCGCCGGCATGTTGATTTTTTCCATGAAAATATCGTAGGCATACTGCACGGCGCCTTCCAACTCGACCCGTTCTTCGACCTGGTTGGTGTCGCTCTGGCTGTCGGGATAACTGCGTTCATGGAAAACGTGGACAATCTCTTCCCACAAACTCTCGTTGTATTTCCACGCTTGAAACGGTTTGTGCGAGGGCGAGGTGGCGTCTTCCAACGGATGCATGGCTTTGCCGAGGCAGACGAAGGCGTCGTTGGTATCGCCGGCTTTCCGGTCTTGTATGGCCAGGGCCAGGTTGGTGTGAACGAAAGCCTCGGTTTCGAGAATGTAAATGGGGGTTTCGATATTGGTGGTTTCTCCGGCCGCGGCGAGACCGGTCATGGAATGTTCGAATGAATTGGTCGATTGCTGGTCCTTGTCCACGACGGTCTGCTGGTCTTGCAGGACTTTTATCACATCAGGCGGGACCTGATTGGAAAGGACGTTTTCAATCGCCATCTGGTGGATGGGTTCGCAGGGAGGGAAACTCTTGCTGGACCATGCCAGCGCGAGAGAAACGGTCGCCAGGCAGGCCAACGTCCAAAGCCAGCGTGAGCATATTTTGGCCAAGCGATGGCAACTTTAGGAATTGGCCCGACAGGGTCAATCCCAAAACTGCCGGCAGGCTTTGAGCCGTTAATCTTGTCCTACCACGAAAGACACATTGAAACCAGTTGAGGGTTGAGAGCCAAAGCTAGAAGTAGTATTTCGCAGAACGGATTTGAAATCCGTGTAATCTGCGGATTTAACAACAAATGAACGCTAATTGGCGCTGTGTGCTCCGAAAATAGTTGGCGAACTTTATTGACGTGCCCCGCGCTTTCGCGGAATCTCCGCCTGCCGCATTGATGAAAAACGCTGACACCCTGCACGCCCGCACCAAGGCGTTCGCACGGGATAACTCCTGGAAAAGCTGGTGGTGCATTCTCTCTACAACGTTTCTCCTGGCCGCAGCCGTGACCGGAACGCTGCCATGGGCGCCACTGTGGGTACGCCTGCCCTGTAGCCTCCTCTCGGCCCTGCTGTTGGTGCGGCTGTTTGTGATCTACCACGACCAGCAACACCATGCCATCCTGCCCAAGTCGCGGCTGGCGGAGGTGCTTATGCGCCTGTTTGGCATTTGCTCGCTCTGCCCGAGCACAGTCTGGCGCAGTTCACATGATTATCATCATGCCCACAACTGCGAGTTGCGGCTGGAGATGATCGGCTCGTTCCCCATTATGACCCGGGAGCGATTTGGCAACTCGCCCGCCGGTGAGCGGGCGAAATATCTGTTCATGCGTCATCCACTCACGCTGCTGTTCGGCTATATCACGGTGTTTTTTTATTCCATGGCGCTCGCGCCGGCCATCAATTCACCGCGCCGGAACTGGGATGCCCTGCCAGCGGTGTTGGTGCATCTGGGACTGGCGGCGGCGCTGGTGCTGGCATTCGGTTGGGTCGCATTGGTGCTGACGTTGCTGGTGCCGTTCTCCATTGCCGGCGCCCTTGGCGCCTATCTGTTTTACGCACAGCACAATTTCCCGGAAGTCATCCTCAAGGACGAGGAAGGCTGGACTTACGAAGGTGCCGCGCTCGAATCGTCCAGTCATCTGAAGACCAATCCGGTCATGGCGTGGTTCACCGGCAACATCGGCTACCACCATATCCATCATCTCAACCACCGCATCCCCTTTTACCGCCTGCCGGAAGTGTATCGGGCCATGCCCGAGCTGCGTCAGGCCAGGACCACATCATTGCACCCGCGCGACATTCTCCGCTGTCTCCGCCTCAAAGTCTGGTGCGTGAAGAGTCAGCGCATGGTTGGTCTTCATAGCCTCTGATGATCAACGCACTTATTCACTACTTCGGTCGTCGGATCATCCTTCTCGTTCAAATGTTGCCATTACCGCTGGTGGCGTGGATGGGCCGTACCGGTGGCGGGTTTGTGTTTCATCTGGATGCGCGGCATCGCCGCGTGGCGCTGACAAACCTGACGATGTGTTTTGGCGGGGAGAAATCATCAGAGGAAATCTCCCGTATTGCCCGGGAAAATTTTCGGCGCATCGGCGAAAATTACCTATGTGCCATCAAGACCGCCGCGATGGGCTTTGAGGAGCTGAAACCCCATCTGGAATTTTCGGGGTTCGAAAAATTCCCGCCCCGGAAGGACGGCGAACCGGCGGGGAACATCGTCGCGGCCATCGGCCACTTTGGAAACTTTGAGCTGTATGCGCGCATTCAGGACATCCGGCCGGATTTACAGGGGGCCACCACCTACCGCGCCCTGAAACAGCCGGCCGTCAACCAGCTGTTGCAAAGCCTGCGCGGACAGAACGGCTGCCTGTTCTTTGAGCGGCGGACACAATGCGGGGAATTGCGCGAGTTGATGAATCACGGTGGAACCCTGATCGGACTGCTGGTGGACCAGAATGCCACGGGATTGCGTTCGCCCTTTCTTGGACACGACTGCAACACCAGCCTGGCGCCTGCCGTGCTGGCTTTGCGTTATGATTGCCAGCTTTTTCCCATTGTCTGCCATCGCGTTGAACTGGCGAAATGGCGGCTGGAAGTGGGTGAAAAAATCCTGACGCATACCGACGGCCAACCCCGGGCGAGCGAGGACATCATGCGGGACGTCAACTGTGCGCTGGAGTCGGCGGTGCGGCGTGATCCAGCCAACTGGTTTTGGGTCCATCGCCGCTGGAAGAATTGAGAATTCCTCGTGTTCGAGCATTAGAGGGGTCATACAGGGGTCAGTCCCGCATATTGCATCATCAGTGACGGTTCAGTTGTTCCGGCTGGTTGGACGGCTTTTGTCCTACCGACAGGCGCAGGATGTGGGGCGATGAATGCAGCCCGATGGTTCATGCGGCGTGAAGATTATCAGCCGCCACGAACGCCCGCCGAGAGCCCATTTCGCAGGTTCAAGGTGAGTTGTCTGGCCTGCCGCTCCTATCGCACCCGGCTGGAAGCGCAGTTTGATGAAGAAACCGGTGAAATGACACTGTTGTTGATCTGCCTGCGTTGTCGCCAATGGGAAAAGCTCAAAGCCACCATTTGACGAAAACTATTTTCCCGACCACGGCGCTGGATGCCAAAGTTCTCAGGGAAAATTTACCGCTCCGGTCGTGAAGTTTTGTCCGGGATTGTCGAACATATAATGTATTTCGACATTTTTGAGGCTCTTGCCCCAACCATATTGGATTGCACTGCGTGCGTCCTTGAAGTCGTAAGCCTCTTCAATCTGCTTTACCCACCCGTCGTGATTGGCATAAAGGTCCGTCGGTATGTGTTTAATTAGCACTTTCAAAAATCACCTCTCGTTTAGTTGCTACATCAAGTTGTGCTGCCAACAAATCGTTCTGATCCCAACACCAATTCACGTTCAACTACAAAAAAAGAACGCTGGTGCGTCGGAGAGGATTACCAGCGTCCCTGCCATATAAGAGGGAATAGTCACCTCTTAAGCTACAGTAACAGGCCACAATAAGATGATTTGGTCAAAGAAGAGGCGGAAACAATCGCGTTACATCTTGGAAACAAAAACAAATGCGGAAGGCACATCCTGACCGCGTCATCGTCTTAATTCTGTCAGTAAAGCCTTTTGACAGGATGTTCATCATTGAGTGAGTGCGGTTTCATTCATTGAGGTCTTCGTCTCCAAAAAGATTCCGGCGTGCTCCAGCAGAAAACAGGTGGAATTTCGTGTGCGCGCTTCCTCCAGATATCCCTGCGCTGCATTCGGATTGCGGGATGAAGCGCTTGACTATATAAGCCGGATTGACTACCCAGCGCGCCATGTTAGACGTTGTGATGGCTTCCAAAGAAAGGCATGAGCATTTCGTTCATCGCGTCGCCGCGTCCCGCGAGGTTTGGGGATTGAAGGGTCAGGACGGATGGGCTTGTTCGGCTTCGACCGCAAACAACAGCCGGGACAGAAGCGTGATGCCGTTCTGGTCAGACCGGGCTTACGCCAGGCAATGCGCCAGGGCAAGCTGGGCGAGTTATATGCCAACACGGATACCCCTGGAGCTGTTCCTTGAGCGGTGGTTGAAAGGCATGGCTGCCGATGGCTGTATGGTCGGCACCAATTGGAACGCGCAGCTTTGCGGACAGGTGGTTGAACCTTTGGATTTGAAACAGGAGATTGAGCGACACCTTGAATCCGCCGGCCAGGACCGGGCCGGAGCCACCCCGGAAGCGAGTTGAAGAGTGAGGGAGGTACGCGCTTTGCAGTGGCCCTCTCGAACCGTCGGGAGGGACGGCATGTTGCCGTCCCTGACATTGTGGTCGGCGGCGCGCCGGCCCTCCCAATAAATCTTTTTTGACGGGGTTCCCGGGATTTATGGCCCGACCAAAATGCGATAGAAACGCTGTTTGTTGGTGGCGTTCGGGTCGATCAGCAGGAATGAATTGGTCACCGGATTGTTCGTGACGTAAAGGGTAACCCAATTATTGAATGCCAGGTTGGTGGACATTTGGAAGGTGTAATTCTGGTTGGCCGCACCCGTGAAGCGCAATTGGAATTGATTGGTGTGCCAGCTGGGCGAGCCAAGGACGGGTTTGCCGACGATGGTCAACGAAAATGACTGATTGGTTTGATTACCACCGCCGTCGCTGACGTGCACGGAGAAACTGAAGGTGCCGTTCGTGGTGGGCGCGCCGTTGAAAGCGCCGCCCGAATACAAGGTCATGCCGGGCGGCAAATGCTGAGGGTCGTTCACCGACCAGTTGAAGTTGCCGCTGCAACTCGAAGCCTGAAATTGGATGGAGTAATAATCGCCGAGCTGGCCGACGGGCAGCGGCGAGGTCGTCAGGACTTGAATGCCATTGCAGGTTTGAACTGCGAAATTCGCCGTGCCGCCATTATTGTTAATGATGACGTTTTGGTTGTTCGGGCATTGATAATTTCCGGGACCGAGTATGCCATCCAAACTGTCGTTGCCTCCGTTGCAGCTGACCCCGACGCTCCACGTGCCGTTGGCCACGTTAATGGCGTAATTGCCGTTCGCGTCGGTGGTTCCGCCAACATTGTAGGAGGCGCCATTGATGGTCGCATAAGCAAACACGCTCAGGCCAACGAGGTTGGTGCCGTTGAATTGAACATTGCCGGTGATTTGGCCGGTCAAGGGCAGGGCGGTGATATTGACTTGCAACGCCTGTCCGACGGCGAGGTTGGTGCCGCTGATGGGGAAACTCTGATCAAAAGCCGGCTGGGAATAGATATAATTGGTGGGGCTGTTGTGGCCCGACACCTGCAACTGCCAGGGATCGTTGGTGCCCAGGCCGCCGACGATGCCGACGAAATAGTTCCCGTTGGTATCCGAGTACCCGTCGGCTTGATATACCCCGTAGTTATCGAAGGATTGCAGGTCTACCTTTGCTATTGGGTTTCCCAGATTATCCTTTACGCTGCCGTAAAACATTGCGGTGGCTTTGGAGTAAGTTCCGACAATACCCGCCGTGCCGGCGGCAACATTGGTTCCGTTCTGGTACCCAACATAGCCGTGGACAATGAGGCCGCTGTTCTCGCTGCCAATGCTCCAATTCCCGGAGGCAACGCCAACCGAGAAATTGCCATTGGTGTCACTGAAGCCGACGGCGATGCGGGCGTCTTGCGTGGAAGCGGGGAGAAAGACACCAGGCAACCCAATGCTGGAGTTATTGATATCAACAATCTGGCCGGAAATGGTGGCAGTCGCATTGGTCAGCTGAAGATTCGTGGTAATGGTTTGGCCGCTGCCCAGAGTCAGCATCGGCGCAGTCGCAAAACTACCGACGCAAGAGCTCTTGAAGGCCAGTGGGATATACGTCCCGGGCGGTACTTGAAGTGTGTACACTCCCGAGTTGTTGGCCACCGTTCCGGCCTGTGGACTTCCTGGACCGTGATCTCCACTGCCGGGTGGAAGAAAAACAATGACCACGGCGCCGGGAGCCGCCACGCCGTTGCTGAGAACGCTGCCGGTAATCGTTTGCGGGAACGGGAAATTGGTGACGGCAAAGGAATTGGTGACCGGCGGGAAATGGCCTGCCGGACTGGAAAGCACCAATAGATAAGTTCCGACGAAACTTTGCGAGAAATCCCCATTCTGAAAATTCATGGTCGCGGTGATTTGACCGTTCATGGCGCCATCCATGTCGCCGGGCACGTTGAGATTCGTAACCCCGCCAATGACCATGGTCGCCTGGCCGTCCGTCAGATTGAACTGTTGCACCAAATAGTCGCCAGGATTCACAACGCCATTGGCGTCGAGGTCGAGAAATTTTTGGACGACAACCGTGTCGCCGGAATTCACGCCGGAAATCTGCAAGGTGATCGGACCGTTATACGTGTTACTGACAGTGGAAGGCGTGGTGGTGAAGGTCACGGCGGACGCGTTTTGCAAAATGCCAGCCACCAGTACCAGTGCGAAGGTGAATCGTTGAACCAGGGTTTTCATAAGGTTATTGCTTTGCTTCCGAGCCCTTTTGCGTTTAGCAGGAAATATGCCTTTGAATAATATCCGGTTGACCGGCGATGAACCCTGGTTTTTTGTGACGAACGCGCATTGTTGGAAATTTTCCGCCGACTCCTGTCTCAGGTGGGCAGGACACAATCGGGCGTCCGTGACGGACGCGGAAGACAGGATTTAACCGCAAGTCCACCGGCCTTCGCCGATGCTACGGCCCGGCAGGCGCGAACGAACGCTAATTGGTGCACCAAGGGGTCAGTCCCACATATTCATGGATTACTGCGAATCCAACTTCGCTCTTGTCGAGTTGCGCTAAGGCAGGCATCTTTAGGACGTTAGACATTGTCTAACCTATGGCGCTACTCGCACCAACGCTTGAGGAGCCCGCGGCCCGATTCGAGCTGCATTCGGAAGGCAACGAGGTGCTGGCCCTCAAGTTGGGCGGAACGCTGAACGCCCTTACCACGGCTGAAGTCTGGCGCGAACTGGACGGGCAATTACTAAAAAAAAACGCCAAGGCGATCGACGTGGACGCTTCGGGGGTTGAACACTGCGATGGCGCGGGCCTGGCGTTGCTGCATTTCCTGGAGATGGGCGGCCTGACATCGCCCGGCACGAAGGTCAGCATCCGCGGACTGCGGCCGGAGTTTTTGAATCTGTTCCAGAGGTTCACCGCCGAGGATTACGAGAAAAACCGGCCCAAGCCGCCAGCCAAAGGTTCTGTGGCCATGGAGGTTGGCCAGGGAGTTTTA
>Ga0306920_100013235_pt1 | contig 11229 bp, 10 predicted proteins | sample flu12Cox44000170_FD_204666 | JGI IMG/M metagenome (GOLD analysis project Ga0306920, IMG submission 204666) | Lab enrichment of tropical soil microbial communities from Luquillo Experimental Forest, Puerto Rico - flux4day.12C.oxic.44.000.170 (v2)... | ecosystem: Environmental > Terrestrial >...
TTCGTCTACTGCCGGCCTGACGATGCGGAGGCCGAGCATCAGCGGCTGCTGGGCTGGCAGCGTGACATGCTTGCGCTGATCGAGGTCCCATACCGGGTGATCGACGTCGCCGCAGGCGATCTGGGCGCATCGGCGGCACGCAAGTTCGACTGCGAGGGGTGGCTGCCGTCGCAGCAGGCGTATCGGGAGCTGACCTCCACCAGCAATTGCACGACGTTTCAGGCGCGGCGGTTGTCGATCCGCTACCGCGACGCGTCCGGCAAGCCGCAGATCGCCGCGACGCTCAACGGCACGTTCGCCACTACCCGGTGGCTGGTTGCGATCCTGGAGAACCATCAGCGGCCGGACGGCAGCGTGACGGTGCCCGCGGCCCTGGTGGCGTCCGTGGGCACGGAAGTGCTCGAGCCGGTCTGACGGCGAGTCAGCCCTGGAGCAGCTCGTCGAGGACCGCGACGAACCGGTCGGGATCGCTCGGCGTGAACGCCGGCCTTGGGCGGGTGCCCGGTACGTCGAGCGTGATCAGTGTCGACTTGAGCGGACGGCCGATGTCGAGGGGCAGCCAGAGCGTCAGATGCGAGCTGCCCCAGAGGCGGAACCGGTTCATCAGCAGCCCCAGAGGTTTGACTTTGTAGCCGCGGATCGTCCGCAGCGGGATCACCTTGGATGTGCCGGACGGAAAGTGATAGCGGCGCAGCGTCAACGCCTCGCGGTCGAGCTGCACCAGCCCGTCGTCGTACGTTGGGGCCGCGGTCATGCGCGTGTGCTGCGAAGTTCGTGTCCGCGGGCGGTCAGGCAGCGGCCGGTCTCGAGGTTCCATTGCCACCCGTGGAGGTTACAGGTCAGCGTGTTCTGATCCACAACACCGAATTTCGACAAATCGGCCTTCAGGTGCGGGCACCGGCGCTGCACCTCCCACCCGTCCAGCGCGACGGACGCGGTGTCGTCGTGCGCCTCGGCGAACCAGCCGTCGGCGTAGGCGATGCGCTCGTCGGTCAAGCACTTGAAGAACGTGTACAGGTACTCGTTGTACCCTCCGACGCGCCACGCCGAAAAGCGGGTCGACAAGAAGATGGTGTTCACCCAGTCGGGCTCGCCGTCACGTAGCACCGTGCGCACCAGTTCGGGGGGTATCGCGAATCCGTACCGGAACTTCTCATCCGGAATCGGCTCACGCACCGCGCGTTTCGGGAAGTCCAAGACTATTGTTTCTTGCTGCTCTCCGCGCCCAAGCCGCAATTCCACCGGGTAACCGATCCCGTCGCAGACCTGATCGCTTTGGATCATGATCGGTTCGAACAGGGCCCGCAGCGGCTGCAGCAGCGGCCCGCCGCCAGCCGGCGCCCAGCCGGCCTTCTCGGCGGCCAGCACCGGGGCCATCCGGTCGGCGTAGTCAGCGATGTATGCGGCCTTGCCGGTGGTGAAGATCGCCGCCACGTCATCATCGGGAAGCGGGTGGGTCAGGGAAATCAGCTGCGGCCCACAGAATTTCACCTCCGAGCCGGGGATCATCATCAGCCCGCGGTCGTGGCCGTGCGCGCGCATCTGGTCCAGGAACACCGCTTGGTCCGGGAAGATGTTGGCCGGGTCGTCGCGGTCATCGTTGAGTCCGCGCAACTCCGGATCCAGGAAGCACGGCGGTCCGGCTGACGGGATGACCCAAGTCGCGCCGACCTGCGCGATGTACTGCCGGCAGCGGTCCATCTGGCGCTGCCGTTTCTGGGTGCCGAACGACGCCTTGGCCCGCTCGGGCATGTCGTAGACCATTGGGTACCAGATCGCCCCGGAGTACTGCAGCATATGCACGTCGACGTGGCCGAACTCCGCGTGCAGGGCGTCGAGACAAATAGGCCGTGCGTCGTTCATGTTGAACGCGACCGTCTCACCGTCATCGACCACCAGTCCGGAGTCGCCGATCGGCCCGTCGGCGGGGGCGCGCAGCGCGATGATCATCACATCGAGCTCACCCTTCGGACCGCTGATCCGGTGCTTGACCGAGTCGGTGGTCTCGAAGAAGTTGTGAAAGCCCAGGTTCTCCAACTCACGGCGCAGGTCTTCCACCGGGTAGTCGGGCAGCAGCACGACAGCGTCCTTGTTGACGTGGTCGCGCAGGTTCTTCGGGTCGAAATGGTCGTGGTGCAGATGCGAGACGTAGAGGTAGTCGCAGTCACCGAGCGCCGACCAGTCAAGCGCGCTGTTGTCGGGAAACGGGAACCACGACGCGAAGTAGGCGGGATTCAGCCAGGGGTCGCACAGGATGCTCCCGGCGCGGGTGTCGATGCGAAAACCCGCATGCCCGATGCTGGTGACCTGCACAAATGCCCTCCCTGCTGATCGACGTGCCGGCTCTTGAGCTTAGCGGGCGGTGAGGTGAGGGGCCGCGAGCACTAGTCTGACGGACGTGGAACCGGTGTACGCCACGGTCATCCAGACCGCCCGCCTGATATGGCGGATCCAGGGACTGAAATTCAAGGTCACCGGTGTGGAGCACCTACCGGCCACCGGCGGAGCGGTCATCGCCATCAACCACACCAGCTACTTCGACTTCACCTTCGCCGGATTGCCGGCGTATAAGCAGGGCCTGGGACGCAAGGTGCGCTTCATGGCCAAGAAGGAAGTGTTCGACAGCAAGCTCACCGGCCCGATTATGCGCAGCCTCCGCCACATCTCGGTGGACCGGGAAAGCGGTGGCGAGTCGTTCGGAAGAGCATGCGACGCGCTCAAAGCCGGCGAGCTCGTCGGCGTGTACCCCGAGGCCACGATCAGCCGCAGCTTCGAGATCAAGGAGTTCAAGTCCGGGGCGGCGCGAATGGCGTTGGACGCGAACGTCCCGATCGTCCCTCACATCGTGTGGGGCGCACAGCGCATCTGGACCAAGGGGCACCCGCGCAAAATGTGGCGGCCGAAGGTCCCGATCAGCGTGGCCGTCGGGGAACCGATCGCGCCGACGCTGCCCGCGCCAGAACTCACCAGGCTGCTGCACTCGCGCATGCAGCATCTGCTGGAACAGGTACAAGACGCCTACGGCCCATACCCACCCGGAGAGTTCTGGGTGCCGCACAAGTTCGGCGGCGGGGCCCCGTCGTTGGCAGAGGCGGCGCGGATCGAAGCCGAGGAAGCCGCGGAGCGGGCCGCCCGGCGCGCCGAACGACAGTCCGGCCGGGCCGGACATATGGAGTAACCGCATGGCGGAGCCCGTCTTTCGACTACTGGAGATCTCCGTTACGAGCGCGGTCGCGATGGTCGGCCCAAGAATCACCTACTACGGTCTGGACAACATTCCGAGAATCGGCGGCGGAGTGATCGCGATCAACCACACCAGCTACGTCGACTGGATACCCGCCGCGATCGCCGTCTACCGCAGAAAACGCCGGCTGCGGTTCATGATCAAGACAGAGATGAACGACGTGAAAATCGTCGGGTTCCTGATGCGCCACTCCCACATGATTCCCGTCGACCGGCGAGCCGGCGCGGGCGCGTATGCGGTCGCGGTGGAGCGCTTGCGAGACGGCGAACTGGTGGGCGTCTATCCGGAGGCTACGATCAGCCGCAGCTTCGAACTCAAGGAGTTCAAGACCGGCGCAGCGCGGATGGCGCGCGAGGCCGGCGTTCCGATCATCCCGATGATCACCTGGGGAGCGCATCGGATGTGGACGAAGGACCATCCGCGCAAGCTGTTTCGCAACCGGGTGCCGATCACCGTGATCGTCGGCGGGCCACTGCATGCCACCGACAGCGTCGAACAGACCGGTGCCGCGCTGCGGGAGGCGATGACAGAGCTGTTGCAGCGCGCTCAGCTCGGCTATCCGCAACCGGCGGGCGAGTACTGGGTGCCGCGGCGCCTGGGCGGCAGCGCGCCGACGCTGGCGGAGGCGAGGCTGCGCGACGAGGAGGAGCTGGCCGAGCGGGCGCGCAAACATGCGGCACGCGAGCAAGGATCGTAGGCGGGTCGCCTATGAGCCGATGAACCCACCCTCGCTGATCGCCACCGACGTGGACGGAACGCTGCTCGACGCAGACGAGACCGTCACGTCTCGCACGCGTGACGCCGTCGGCGCCGCGACAGATGGCGGCGCGACGTTCGTGCTGGCCACCGGCCGCCCGCCGCGCTGGATCGCGCCAGTGGTCGACGCGCTGGGCTTCGCCCCGATGGCGGTGTGCGCCAACGGCGCTGTGCTCTACGACCCGGACCGAGACCGGATCGTGTCGGTCCGCAGCCTGTCCACCGACGTCCTCGCACAGCTGGCGGAGATCGCCACCCGATCGATTCCCGGCGTCGGGCTGGCTGTCGAGCGGGTGGGCCGCAGCGCGCACGACGCGGCCACACCCCAATTCGTCAGCTCGCCCGGGTACGAGCACGCCTGGCTGAATCCCGACAACACCGAGGTGTCGCTCGAGGATCTGCTCAGCGCGCCGGCGGTCAAGCTGCTGATCCGAAAGGCCGGCGCGCGCAGCGCCGACATGGCCGCCGCGCTGGCCCAGCATGTCGGCATCGAAGGCGACATCACGTACTCGACCGACAACGGGCTGGTCGAAATCGTGCCGCTGGGCATCAGTAAGGCCTCCGGAGTGGAGGAGGTGGCGCGCCCGCTGGGAATCGCGGCCGACGACGTCGTGGCGTTCGGCGACATGCCGAACGACGTCGCGATGCTGGCCTGGGCGGGCCACGGGGTCGCGATGGGCAATGCCCATCCGGAGGTGCTGGCCGTGGCCGACGAGATCACGGCGCCGAACACCGACGACGGGGTGGCCCGGGTGCTGGAACGGTGGTGGTTGTAGGCGGGGGGCCCAGTAGGGTTAGCCGATGATCGAGCTGAACCGCTCGATCTGCGGGGGCGGGCCGTTCGGTGAAGGCGGCGGAAGTTCGTATGCGACCCCGTCGATCACCTGGACCACCCGCGACGTGTCGCGGTCGAAGTTCAGGGTGCCGTGCTGGAAGTTCTGCACGATCCACTCGGGTTCTGACACCTCGCTGCTCGTCGGGAGCCCCAGCGGGCCATGCTCGTAGCCGAGCCCGGCCCACGCGTCGTATATGGCGCCGCCGACGGGGTGGGCTCCGGTCCGCGGCGACCAGTACACCGCGCCGTGCATGAACCGGACGTAGCGGGTTGCCCCGTCGGCCGCAGACTCCGTCGATGTGGGCCCACCCAGCCAGCTGTTCATTCCGCCCATCGCCTGCCAGCGGGCATAGATCGCGCCGCCCTGCAGCGCGTCGGCGATGTCCTGCGGCCCGGGCGGGTCGTTGAACCGGGCGACCATGTCGCGCAGGTGATCCATCTCCGCGTACGCGGCGTTGCCCGGGCATTCCGTGTTCCCGACGTCGCGGTGGGTGAAGATCGTCGGCAGCGTCGCCGGCGCGCCGAACGGATAGCGCGTGAACTCGCCGCCGGCCGATGTCAGCGTGACCATGCCCTTCGGGAGGACACCGTCCATCGCCAACCGCCAGCCGAGCAGCCGAGACACCGTGCGGAGTTGGATCGGCGTCGGCGGGATGACAGAGAAGTCCCCGATCATCGCGACGCCCCACGTGTTGACGTTGAAGCCGCCGGTGTGGGAGCCCTCCACCGCCTTCGTGATGCCGCCGGCCCGACCCTCGAACACCTGGCCGTACTTGTCGACCAACGCGTTGTAGGCAATGTCGCACCAGCCCAGGGTGCGGGCATGGTAGGCGTAGATCGCGCGCACGATCTCTGCCGAGTCCTGCGGCGAGTAGTCGTTGCTGCCAGCGGTGTGATGGATCACAGCGGCACGAATCCCGTTGTCGTACTTGGGGGTTCCACATCGCATCGACTCGTCGGCGCCCCACTGTTGGCGGCTGATGATGGCCGGGGGCTGGCCGGGCGGGGTGATCGCGGTAGGCATCGAAAACTGATCCGCGGGCGCCTCGGGCGGGCTGATCAGCACCGCGTTGACGTTCTGCCCGAACGGCTCGTCGACGGTCGCAGGAAGGTAGCCGAGGTCGGGTTTGGGCGACTCGGGTTTGGGTGAAGGGGGGGCGTTGGGTGACGGTCCGGCGGGACGGTCGATCGCGATCTGCACCGCGGTCGTGCGCCCGACGAAGACAGGTTCGGTGCCACCCTGTGGCGCACTACCGTCGGGGCCCTCGAACCCGAGATTGTAGGTCGGATACCACGGCCCCCAACTGCCATCGGGCCGCTTCGCCCGCACACGTGCGGTTCCCATCAGGTCAAGGCCGGTCAGGGCCACCAGCGAGAACGGGGTCGCCTGGCTGACCTCCCGGATCGTCTCCCCGGGGCCGAGACCGGTCAGAGGTTGTTCGGCCAGTCCGGTGGTTGGTGGGCCCGGGTCTGGCCGGTCACCGGGCAGGGCGCCGATCAACGACGGCAGCAGCACCACGCTCGCCGCGACCGCGGTGTACAGCAGCGACGGCACAGGCCGACGACTCCCCACGCGCCGATGTTACGTATGAGGCTGCCGTTACCAGTGTTCCGACACACCGCCTACTGTGGTGTGGCCGGCGGCTCTACTGGATCGGCGGGGGCGCCACGGCCGGGGCTGCCGTACCCGCGGACTTGATCGCCTGCATGATCGAAGGCACCACGACGCCCTTCAACAGGTCGATCGCCTGGCTGGCCCCGAGCTGCTGGGCCGCGCTGGACAGGTCGGACAGCAGGCCGCCGCTCGGAGCCGCCGCCGGCGCCGCACCGATTCCCGAGCCGATTCCCGAGTCGCCCAGGATCGGGTAGGTGTTGGCGTACGGATCCTGCCCCTGCGTGGCGCCGAGCCCCTGCGTGGCGCCGAGCCCCTGCGTGGCGCCGAGCCCCGGCGTGGTGGCCACTGGGCTCGTCAGCGCCGGGTTGAGCCCGGTCGCCGGCGTCGTGAGACCGGTCGCCGGTGTCGTCAGACCCGGGGTGGTCGGGGTGGTCGGGGTCGTCGGGGCGCCGGGAGGCAGGCCGGGCGCCGGCGAGGTGGCGGGCGTCACCGCCGGACTCGTAACGGCCGGATACGCGGCTGCGGGATTGTTGAGCGCGGGATTGTTGAGCGCGGGATTGGTGAGCGTGGGGTTGTTGAACGCACCCGGCGCGGGCGGGTTGAGGCCGGGCGTAGGCGCCGTAAGCCCCGGCGTCGGCGCGCCCTGCGGGAACGGCGAACTGGACCCAGTGCTGGACGGGCCGAGGATGCCGGGCATGTTGGGCACGACGATGCCGAACTGCGAGAGGCTCGACTGCACCGCGGACATGATGTCGCCGGGCAGGTCGGTCGTCATCGCCGCTTGCACGAAGTCGTGCTGTTGGGGGGCGGGCGGACTGCTGGCTGTCACTTCGGACGCAGCGGACACCGCGAATGGACTTGCGACGGCCAGGGCGGCGACTGCGCTCATGGCTGTCGAGAGCTTGCGTCGACGTCGGTTCGGCACGGGAAGTCTCCTCAATCTGGACAACGAATCGTCTGTGTAGTACGTGCGAAACAGGTCGGTGGGTCGCGATGTGTTCGATGGTACTGGCGTGACTGATGTGACTAGAGTGACGAGATGAAATCGTGAGGCAATCGCGACCTTCGATCCTCTGACGAGCGGTGGGACCGCCGCGGTCCGATACCCTAGCTGCCGATGACAGCTCGCTTCGACCTCTTCGTCGTCGGTTCCGGATTTTTCGGGCTCACGATCGCCGAACGGGTGGCGACGCAGCTCGACAAGCGGGTCCTGGTGGTCGAGCGGCGGCCACACATTGGCGGCAACGCCTATTCCGAGCCCGAGCCGGAGACCGGCATCGAGGTGCACAAGTACGGCGCGCACCTGTTTCACACCTCCAACAAGAAGGTGTGGGACTACGTCAATCAGTTCACCGACTTCACCGGTTACCAGCACCGGGTATTCGCGATGCACAACGGGCAGGCGTACCAGTTCCCGATGGGGCTCGGGCTGGTGTCGCAGTTCTTCGGCCGCTACTTCTCTCCCGACGAGGCGCGCAAGCTGATCGCCGAGCAGGCCGCCGAAATCGACACCGCCGACGCGCAGAACCTGGAGGAGAAGGCGATCTCGCTGATCGGCAGGCCGCTGTACGAGGCTTTCGTCAAGGGTTACACCGCCAAGCAGTGGCAGACCGACCCGAAAGCGTTGCCCGCCGGCAACATCACCCGCCTGCCGGTTCGCTACACCTTCAACAACCGCTACTTCAACGACACGTATGAGGGCCTACCTGTCAACGGGTACACCGCGTGGCTTTCGAACATGGCCGCCGACGAGCGCATCGAGGTGCGGCTGGACACCGACTGGTTCGACGTGCGCGAACACCTGCGCGCCGAGAGCCCCGAGGCTCCGGTGGTGTACACCGGCCCGCTGGACCGCTACTTCGACCATGCGGAGGGTCGGTTGGGCTGGCGGACACTGGATTTCGAGGTCGAAGTCGTGCCGACCGGCGACTTCCAGGGCACCCCGGTGATGAACTACAACGACCCCGACGTGCCGTACACGCGGATTCACGAGTTCCGCCACTTCCACCCCGAGCGGGAGTACCCCAGCGACAAGACCGTGATCATGCGCGAGTACTCGCGGTTCGCCGAGGATGACGACGAGCCGTACTACCCGATCAACACCGATGCCGACCGGGCGATACTGAGCGCCTACCGCTGCCGGGCCAAGGCCGAGACCGCGTCCGCGAAGGTGCTGTTCGGCGGCCGGCTGGGTACCTACCAGTACCTCGACATGCACATGGCCATCGCCAGCGCGCTAAACATGTATGACAACGTATTGGCGCCGCACCTGCGCGACGGCGCCGCGCTGACTGAAAGCGACCCTGAATGACCTCCAAGGCCGTCAGCCCGCTGGGCCGTGTGATCCTGCCGCGGCCCGGCGAACCGCTGGATGTGCGCAAGCTCTACATCGAGGAGTCGACCACCAACGCCCGTCGGGCGCATGCCACCAGCCGCACCAGTCTGCAGATAAGTGCCGAGTCGGAGGTGTCCTTCGCCACGTACTTCAACGCGTTCCCGGCAAGCTATTGGCGGCGGTGGTCGACGCTGCGATCCGTGGTGCTGCGGGCCGAGCTGACCGGTACCGGCCGTGTTGACATCTACCGCAGCAAGGCCACCGGTGCGCGCATCTTCATCGAAGGCCGCAACTTCGAGTCAGCCGTCGTGGAATTCGAGATCGACCTTGGGCCGTTCGAGGACGGCGGGTGGATCTGGTTCGACATCACCACCGACAGCGCCGTCACGCTGCACAACGCCGGCTGGTATTCGCCTGTGCCCGCGCCAGGGGTCGCGAACATCGCGATCGGCATTCCCACGTTCAACCGGCCCGCCGACTGCGTCCAATCGTTGAAGGCGTTGACATCAGATCCGTTGGTGGACGCGGTGATCGGCGCGGTGATTGTCCCCGACCAGGGCGAGGCGAAGGTGGTAGACCATCCGGGCTTCGCGGAAGCGGCTGCGCCGCTGGATAATCGGCTGTCGATCCACAACCAGCCCAACCTCGGCGGTTCCGGCGGCTACAGCCGGGTGATGTACGAGGCGCTGAAGAACACGGACTGCCAGCAGATCCTGTTCATGGACGACGACATTCGCATCGAGCCGGACTCGATACTGCGCGCGCTGGCGCTGAACCGGTTAGCGAAGACCCCCATGCTGATCGGCGGTCAGATGCTGAACCTCCAGGATCCGTCGCACCTGCACATCATGGGCGAGGTAGTGGACCGCGGCAATTTCATGTGGACCTCAGCGCCGCACACCAAATACGACCACGACTTCGCGAAAAAACCGTTGAACGACAACAACTACGACAGCAAACTGCTGCACCGGCGCATCGATGTTGACTACAACGGCTGGTGGATGTGCATGATCCCGCGGCAGGTCGCCGAGGAGCTGGGCCAGCCGCTCCCGTTGTTCATCAAATGGGACGACGCCGACTACGGGCTACGCGCCGGTGAGCACGGTTACCCTACGGCGACGGTACCCGGCACCGCGATCTGGCACATGGCGTGGAGTGACAAGGACGACGCGATCGACTGGCAGGCGTACTTTCATCTGCGCAACCGGCTGGTGGTCGCGGCAATGCATTGGGACGGCGACGTCTCTGGACTCATCCGCAGCCACCTGAAGGCGACGCTGAAACACCTGCTGTGCCTGGAGTACTCGACCGTGGCGATCCAGAACAAGGCCATGGACGACTTCCTGGCGGGCCCGGAGCGCATCTTCTCGATTTTGGAATCCGCGCTGCCTGAGGTCCAGCGGATCCGCCGCGAGTATCCCGACGCGGTGGTGCTGGCGTCCGCTGCGGAGCTGCCATCACCGTCGGGATTGGTGGGCCCGGTCAACGAGCCCAAGAGTGCGCCCGCCAAAGCAATCCGACTGGCCCGCGGGGTATTGCACAACTTCACAAGAGCCGATTCCGCGCATCATCGGAGACCGCAGCTCAATGTGCCCACGCAAGACTCGCGATGGTTCCTGCTGTGCAACGTCGATGGCGTCACCGTCACCACGGCTGACAGCCGCGGCGTGGTGTATCGGCAGCGCGACCGCGCAAAAATGCTCCGGTTGCTCACCCAGTCACTTCGCCGGCAGCGCAGGCTGGCCAAGCGATTCGACGAGATGCGCCGTGTCTACCGTGAGGCGCTGCCGGTGCTCTCGAGCACGCAGAAGTGGGAATCGGTGCTGCTGTCGCGGCCACCAGGGCAACCATGACTGACAGTCCACCACCCAGTGCCGAAGTCGCCGCGCTGGTCGCCGTTCAGTCGGCGCTGGCCCGGCGACCGGGCGTCGTCGCGGCAGCCCGTGCAATGTCGGGCTTCGGTGAGCACAGCGCCGGCTGGCTGGCCGTGTCGGCAATGGGCGCGCTGCTAGCGCCGCGGCGGCGCCGAGAGTGGCTGCTGGCCGGCGCCGGGGCGCTCGGCGCGCATGCCGCGGCCGTACTGATCAAGCGGGCGGTTGGCCGCAGGCGCCCGGAACACCCAGCCGTCGAGGTGAACGTGGGCACCCCGAGCGCCCTGAGCTTCCCATCCGCGCACGCCACGTCCACCACGGCGGCCGCGATCCTGATGGCGCCGCTTACGGGACTGCCCCTGCCTGTGCTGGTGGTGCCACCAATGGCGTTGTCACGCTTGGTTCTCGGCGTGCACTATCCCAGTGACGTGCTGACCGGCGTTGCCGTCGGGGCGCTCGTCGCGCAGCTGGTCAAAGAGATCGGGAGCAAGCGGTGAGCGAAGAAGCGACTGAGGTGACGGGGCCGCCGGACAACCTGATCGTCGGCATCGTGCGGGCGGTCCGGCCCCGCCA
>Ga0306920_100013236_pt1 | contig 11228 bp, 6 predicted proteins | sample flu12Cox44000170_FD_204666 | JGI IMG/M metagenome (GOLD analysis project Ga0306920, IMG submission 204666) | Lab enrichment of tropical soil microbial communities from Luquillo Experimental Forest, Puerto Rico - flux4day.12C.oxic.44.000.170 (v2)... | ecosystem: Environmental > Terrestrial >...
GGGTGAAGCTGATTACAACGACCGCCTACGCGCTTTGCCTGACGTGCCACGGAGACAAGAACGCGGCGGAAATCAAGGGAGTGGTTCACAAGCCAGCGGTGCGCGACTGTCTGAAGTGCCACGATCCGCATGAATCCGACAACAAGAACCAACTGCTCAAGCCGACCTCGGGAGATGCGAAGGAAAATCTGTGCCTGAGCTGCCATACCATCGGCTTGAACGTACCCGAGAAGGGAAGCCGGCACGCCGCGCTGGATATGGGCTGCGAGACGTGCCATGTTACCCACAAGACCGGGGAACCGGGAAAGATTGAGTTTGATTACCACCTGACGAAATCTCCGCCAGCGTTGTGCATCGATTGTCATGATCCGTCAGGCGCAGACCTGCAGAAGGCGCACCAGAATCAGCCATTTGCGACAGCGAACTGCATGGGCTGTCACGATCCGCATCAATCGAAACTGCCGAAATTGATGGCGAAGTACACTCATCCGCCATTCGCCGATAAGCAATGCGAGATGTGCCACGCTCCGGCGAAGGACGGCAAAGTCGTGTTGACCCAGGCCGACGCGAAGTCGGTTTGCGTGATGTGTCACGACGAAAAGGGGAAGCAGATTGAGACGGCGAAGGTGCCGCACCCGGGGGCGGCGGGGGACTGCACGGATTGCCACAGTCCGCACGCGAGCAATCAGCCGGGGCTGCCGAAGACGAACGGCGTAGAGATCTGCCTGGGCTGCCACGCCGATATCGCGGAACTTGCGAAGAAACCGGTCCATCACCAGCCGGCATTTGGCGAGGCGTGCGGAACATGCCACGAACCGCACGGTGGGGAGAGCGAAAAGCTGCTCAGAGCACAGGGAAATCGGCTGTGTCTGGAGTGCCATGGGCCGGATGCCGCTCCGACGGAGAACAAAGAAAAGGGCGTTCTGACGATATTCGGCGGCAAGGCAGAGCTGCCGGACGATTACTACAAGACGAATAAGGTACCGATTTTGCCGCTGAAGTATGGACTGGGGCACCCTATCGCGGGGCATCCGGTGTCGGATGTGATGGATCCGACGGACCGGACGAAGGTCCGGCAGAAAATGGGCTGCATGACGTGCCACCAGCCGCACAGTTCGGCGAACCCCGGGCTCTTGGTAAACGACCAGGCGAACAACACGGCATTCTGTTCTGCGTGTCACAAGGACCTCTCGAAATAAGCGGAAGTGGGAGAAGAGATTATGCGAATAGAGCGTTTGAAAGGGGAAATGCTCAGGCGGGGAACGCTTTTGTTGGCGACGGTTGCTGCGGCGATGGTGCTGTCCCCGTTCGGGCTCCAAGCCGACAAGAAAAAGAAAACGGACAACAAAGCGGAGACTGAAGCCAAGATTAAGGCGATCGACTATTCGTATATCTGCTGGCCCAATCCTCCGGCGATTGCGCGAATCAAGTACGTGAATTGGTATTCCTCGGACAAGCAGGTACGCAACCTTGCGGGGAATGTGCAGAAGCAGAACAAATGGATGGACCGGCTGGCGGGCACGCAGTCTTCCGACGAAGTATTCAAGATGCCATTTCAGTTGATCCAACCCTATGGCTTAGCGGTCGATTCCAAGGGCAGCTTGTATATCGCGGACAGCAAGGTTGGCGCGGTCTTCATTTTCAATACCGAGACGCGAGACGTGGAACTCATCAAAAACAGCGTGCACGCGCACTTCGCCCGCATCATTGGCCTGGCGATGGATGACAACGACCGGCTGTTCGTCTCTGACCCCGAGCTGAAGCACGTACTCGTGTTCGATAAGGACCACAAAGCGGAAGACGTAATCACGGAGGGGATGGCCGAGCCGAGTGGATTGGCGATTGACACTCGTAACCGGCTGCTGTACGTCTCCGATATCGAATTGGACCAGATTCTGGTTTACGACGCCGATACATTGAAGTTGTTGCGGAAGATTGGTACCACTGGGCGCAAGCACGAACTAACCACACCCGGCGATTTTTCCAAGCCGGCCGGTGTTGCTGTCGATCTTGAAGGCAACCTCTACGTCGCCGATACCATGAATAACCGGATCGAGATTTTCGATGCTGACGGGCAGTTCACTAGCGCATTCGGCAAGAACGGAGATGGACCTGGCTATTTTGCACGGCCGAAGGGCGTGGCGATTGACAGTGACGGGCACATCTGGGTCGCCGACGGCGTGCAGGATCGGGTTCAGGTCTTCAACAAGGACGGACAACTCCTGATCGCCATCGGGGCGCATGGATTGTTGCCGGGCCAGTTTCAGGGACTCGTAGCTATTACGATCGACAATAAGCGAAACCGAGTGTACACGAGCGAGATCTTTCCAGGCCGAGCGCAGGAATTCCAATACATTACCGACGCGCAAGCCGATCAGGAGCGCGAGAAGCGGGCGGCGGAACGGCAGAGGAGAGCCGATGCGGCGAAGGCGCCGGCTGCTCCGGCGGCGGACGCTGCAAAGCCGCACTGAAGTTGGTTCAGTGGTTGCGTTGGTCCCTCCGGACGGGATGGTTTGGAGGCAGGACGCAGGGGTTGAGATCCTTCGTCGCAGACGGCGTTCCTCAGGATAAGAGTCCGGCCTCGCGAGCAGGAATGGAAGGCGCGGGTCCAAAGACCTGCCACTGCAAATGAGCCGTGGTGTACTCCGATTCTTACCTCACATCGTAGTGCAGCATAAGAATAATAGAAGGCTCGGGCGGTCTGAATGTGTCCGGCGAACATCCGTCATGTGACGAGTAACATGATTATTTTCACATCTTTAGTATGTGGGATTTCGCATCGCCATGGGCCAAATCACCCAAACGGAAGCTGTGTGAGCGAGATCGGCGAAATCGGAGTCACAAAGACTAGGACCGTAGGAGCAAGAAAACAGCTGGCTAGACTCGCTCCAGGTTCTGGCCATCACCAGAAGTGGTACGGGTTGCAACACCAACGGAGGTTTCACACTTTTATGAAAAGAGCGATATTGCTCAGTTTTGCTCTCCTGGCTCTAGCCAGTTTCGCTATGGGCCAGAACTGGTCTTCCACCGTCGACGTTCTCGGCGCGCACCAAAACCAGGGCCGCGGCTGCGCGGGCTGCCATGCACCGCACAGCGGGTCGTTTGGTTCGGGTCACGGCGGCGCGGCGGACGCCGGTTCCTATGCATTGTGGGGACAGGACGCCAGCCCCCTATATGGTAAGACGGTAGCGTTCGGCGATAACGGAAGGTTCGTTGAAGTCCTTCCTACCGGTATTGCCGGCGGCTCTCAGGAAATTGGCGGCATTCTGCTGTGCCTCAGTTGCCATGACGGCAACCTGACCCCGGCTAACATGATGCAGAACTGGTCGTATGAACAACAGATCGGCTTGCTGACGAACACGACGTATGGCTCCGGCAAGATCCCGACCCTGCTCGGCAACGATGGAACGACCGCCGGCAACTATACGAACGACCACCCGGTGGGCTTGAATGCCACGATCCGCTCGGGCAACGGTCTCGTATGGGCAAACAACTCATTTACTGTCACTCCCGGCACGCCCTATGCGCAGTTCGTAACGAACTACGGCTGGCCAGCTCTAGCACCGGGCAAGTGGAGCAATCCGTATGGAATTAACCCATCCGGAAATCCCTATGTGCTGTGCACGACTTGCCACAACCAGCACGTAATGACGGTTTACACCTCGTCAGCGGCCAGCCCGATCGTTGGCGACGGCGGCGGCAAGTACTACGCCACGTTCTTCTTCATCAATGGCCCATACAACCCGAACCTGCAGGGCAAGGTGAGTGCTGGCCAGGCCGCCTCGACGACGCAGTTCTGCCGTCAGTGCCACTTCGGCGAAGCGAACGAAGCCAACAACACCAACAACATTCCAACCGTCTTCCAGTGAGACGCGTAGTCTGAAGGGGGGAGAGGATTCTCTCTCCCCTTTTTTTGTTCACCCAGAGAATACGGAGGGTTCATGAAGTACCTGGTAGTTTTCGCTCTACTACTGGCGGCAGTAGCAAACGGCAACGCGCAAGTTTCCTCCCACGCTTCGACCGGAGCAGCGAAGCAAGCCCAAAACCAAACGAATCCACTTCAGGTCAGCGACAAACCTGTCGCGCGTGTGAATGGCGCGGTGCTGACCGACCGTGACCTGTTGCGAGAGATGCTGGCGATATTCCCCTACGCGAAACAGCACAACGGTTTCCCGAAGGAGCAGGAAGCGTCGATCCGGCAGGGCGCACTGCAGATGATCATTTTTGAGGAGTTGGTGTACCAGGAGGCCGAGCGGCGCAACCTAACAGTCTCCCCACAACAACTGAATCAGGCGGTAGCCAATTTCAAGGGGCAGTTCCACAATGATGAGGAATACAACAACTATTTGAAGGCGGAGACGGGCGGTTCGGAACGAGCAGTTCGCGAAAAGATCAAGCGGTCGCTGCTGATTGAGAAAGTGCTGAAGAGTGAAGTCGAAGACAAGTCGGCGGTGACGCTCGCCGAGGTGAGGGCGTTCTACGACAAGAACCCGAAGCAGTTTGAGACTCCGGAAAGCTATACGTTCCAATCGATCTCTGTTTTGCCGCCACAGAACGCGACTCCCGAGCAACTCAAGGAAGCCCTGAAGAAAGCGCAAGAAGCGCTGAAGGGAGCGAAAGCGGCGAAGAACTATCAGGATTTCGGGTTGCTGGCCGAGAAGATCTCCGAAGATGACTTCCGCGTGAACATGGGAGATCACCACGCCGTAGACAAGACCAAGCTGCCGCCACAAGTGGTCAAGGCATTCCTAGCGATGAAGTCCGGACAGGTAAGCGACCTGATTCAGATCGAACAGGCTTACACGATTGTTCGAATGAACGCGCACACGCCGGCGGGAAAATTGAGCTTCGACCAGGTGAAGGCGAAATTGCGGACCGACATGCAGAAAGCCAAGTACGAGCAACTGCGGGTTGCGTTGGATAAGAGGCTACGGGCAAACGCGAAGGTCGAGATCCTATAACCCGCGCCTCGCATGAGCTGGACGACATGAGACCGCAAACAACGGATCGGTTGAGATCCTAGGCTTCGCTCCGGATGACAGATTCGCTGTGTTCTGGTGAAGCCCGGGTGTTGAGGAATTCAACACCGAGGGGTGAGTGAGATGCCGCAGGGATCGGGAAGTGACCTGGAAAAACGACAAACAAACGAGCGCAAGTGCTTAACTACAAATGTCTTAGCTTGTGTTTGCGACGTTCGTGTTTGGCAAGGTTTGTGCAGTCACAAAGGGTGAAGCAATCGAAGCACGGAAGCGTCTCTCGGGAGGACGCGAAGCAGTGAGAAAGATCGCTACGTTGGCTGGTTTCTTGGTTCTGTTTGGAATGGTTTCGAGAGCCAAGGCACAAGTAACCGTGGGCGATGACCTGAAAATGAATCTGAATGGAGTGCTGAACGCGGGCTACTCCGGAGTCTACGGCGAGCAGATTGCGTCGAACCACGGCTTGAATTTTGGCGGAAGCGCCGATCTGAATGGGTCTTACTACAATCCCAACTTTCTGAACTTTTCGGTCACACCCTATTACAACCAATCGCGAAACAATTCCGGTTTCCAGTCTCTGACGGATGCGACCGGCGTAAACGCAGCGGCGAACCTCTTCACCGGTAGCCGGTACCCCGGATATGTCACCTACGACTATGCGCGGAACAGCACAGGGATCTTCGGACTGATTGGTACGCCGAATTTCACGACGATCGGCAACAGCCAGGGATTTGGGGTGGGATGGAGTGCGCTGGTGCCGAACATGCCGACGCTCTCGGTGAGCTACTCTCAAGGGGACGGGTCGGGAAATGTGTACGGGACCAACGAACAGTCCAGTTCGTCGACAAGAACCCTCAATGTGAGATCGTCGTACGCGCTCGCCGGTTGGAACCTGAACGCCTACTACACCTTCATGAACGTAAAGTCCGACATTCCGTACTTCCTGAGCGGAGAAACGGGCACAAGCTATTCGCATTCCACTGGGAACAGCGCTGGAGTGAATGGATTTCACAAGTTGCCTTGGAACGGGTCGATCGCGCTTTCTTATAACTTTTCGTCTTATTCAGGGAATTTTGGCTCAACGGTCTTCGGGAACCAAGCAAACTCGAACTACGACACGAACACGCAGACGGCGTTGCTGAGCTTCCACCCGACAACAAAGCTTACGCTGTTTACCAACGAGACGTTCACGGACAACCTGAACGGCTATTTTTACCAGAATTTGATCAACGGCGGCAGTGGCGTGCCGATCCTGCAAACCAATTCGAACGCAAATTCGCTGACGGTGAGTGGCGGTGCGAACTACCTGATTATGCCCCACCTGTACGCGCAGGCGCAGATCACCTATTACGATCAGACGTATTTTGGCCACACCTATAACGGCAGCTACATCAGCGGGACGCTGGGTTATAACAAGAGAATACTGGATACGTTTATGGTTGCCGCCACGGTGGTCGAGAGCTCGAATCAATGGGCAAACAGTTCGCTGGGGTTCGTTGGGACAGTGACGGCATTTCGCCGGTTCGGGGCAGGATGGGAAGCCTCGGGTAGTTTCAACTATGCTCAGAACGTTCAGACGTTGCTGGTGACATACACGACTTCGTATTACAACTACAACGCGAACCTGCACAAGAGATTGGGCAGAGGGATGCAGTGGACGGGCGCGTTTAACGGCAGCCACACCGGGTTTTCCCAATATGCCGGGAACGTGAGCTCAAGTGAGGCGTTCTCGACGAGCCTGGCGTTGCGCCGAATGACGATGACGGCGAATTATGTACAGTCGAGTGGGCAATCGCTGCTCACCAGCACGGGAATCCAGCCTATTCCTCCGACACCGGGGCTGCCGCTGGAAGGACTGATTGTGTACAACGGGAAGAGCTACGGAGGGTCGATTGGATTCACTCCCATGTCCCGGCTGAATATCACCGGGTCCTATGCGCACGCGACGAGCGATACGTTGAGCAACGCTGTGTTCTCAAACAACAAAACCGACATCTTCTACGCGCAGATGCAATACCGGCTGCGTCAACTCAATTTGATTGCGGGGTATACCCGATTCTTCCAGTCGATCAGCGCAGCGGGCACTCCGGCAGCGGCCACGAACTCGTATTTCATCGGAGTGTCGCGATGGTTCAACTTCTTCTAACGAGGGTTGGGCAGCGGGCGATCCGGCGCACGACTCTGGCGGGTTGCGCGGCACTGTTGATGGTTAGCCCCATCCTGGCGACCAAAGACAAGAAAAAAGAAGCGGAACCGATTGTCGTGCCGGACCTGCTGATGGACGGCGGGCGAAAGCTGTCATTTGAGCGCACGTTTCACTCCGAAAGGGAAGTGAAGCCGAAGCGGGGATTCTGGAACAAAGTGGTGGACGTGATTGCGGGGGCGCCCGAGTACCACAACATGGTGCGGCCCTACAGCATCACGACGGATTCGAAGGGGCGAGTGATCGTTACGGATCCGGGCGCGCGAGGCGTGCACATCTTCGATTTTGCCAAAGAGAAATACAAGTTTCTGACGCGCTGGGATACGGACAAGAACCAGATGGTGTCACCGCAATGCGTAGCGGTGGATGCGCAGGACAAGATCTACGTTACGGACTCGGAGTCCGGGAAAATCTTCGTCTTCGACCCGAACGGTAAGATGGAGAGGGTGATCGGCGCGCTGAAATACGGTGAAGGCTTCTTCAAGCGGCCGACGGGAATCGCGGTGGATTCGCCGGCGGGGCATATCTACGTGACGGACACGCTGCGGGGCGAGATTTACATGATGGATATGCAAGGCAGCGTGTTGAAGAAGATCGGCAAGCGCGGGATTGGCAATGGCGAGTTTAATCTGCCGACGGAACTACGGCTGTACGGAGATAACCTGGCGGTGGTGGATGCGCTGAACTTCCGCGTGCAGGTGTTCGACAAGAATGGCGAGTTTCAGTACTCGATCGGGAAGAACGGCGATGACGTGGGAGCGATGTTCCGGCCGAAGGGAGTGGCGTTCGACTCCGAGGGAAACCTGTATGTGGTGGACGGGATGTGGAGCGCGGTACAGGTTTTCAATCGCGAGGGGCAATTGCTGTATTACTTTGGGCAATTGGGGAATGCTCCAGGGGCGTTTCAGCTACCGACCGGATTGAAGATCGACGGGCAAGACCGGATTTACGTGGTGGACTCGTTTAACAAGAGGGTACAGGTGTTTCGTTACTACGGAATCGGTCGAGCGAAGGAGAGCCGCCCGTGAAGGTGACGCGGTGGATTATTTTTGGGGCTCTGTGCTTGAGCGTTCCTGCGGGGCGAAGCCAGACGACTACGCCGGTGGTTGGCGATCAGCTTGGCATGCACAGCTTCACGACTGCGAGTGGATCTTCGGTCACAACGCCGAGTAGCTTGGGATGTACGTTCTGCCACGCACCACACAGTGGCATCGGGGGAGTAACGCCGCTGTGGAACCAAATATTGTCAAGCACGAGCTACACACCGTATACGAGCACCACGTATAAAGAGAGCGGCGGTGGAGTGCCGCCAATTCTGGGAAAGGCAAGCAGCCTGTGTTTGAGCTGCCATGATGGCACGGTCGGAGTGGGCCAGTCGGCGGCGTACGGAACGATACCAGTTCAGGGTAGCATGAATCCCAGGGATGTGCTGGGGACGAATCTGACGGGGTCGCACCCGTTCAATCTGGTGCTGCCGATCAAAGACGCGCCGGATTTGGCGGCGTCGCTCGTGGCGCAGGGAGTCACGGTCGATCCCACGGGTGCGGTCAAATTGGTGAACGGCAACATCGAATGCACGAGCTGTCATGATCCGCACATTCAGGGGATCGACACGGTTGCTCAGAACTTCTTAGTGCGCGACAGCTCGAATGGGCAGATGTGCCTGGCGTGTCATGATCCGAATCGAGTGTTTACGGGTGCGCCCAATCCTTTAGCGGGCTGGACGGGCAGCATTCACGCCGTGGCGACGAACCAGGTGGCGAATACCGCGAACGTAGGTGTGTACCCAACGGTGGCAGTCAACTCGTGTTCCTCCTGCCACATGGAGCACAACCCAAATAGTTCGGTGAGATTGCTACGCCCGGCTACTCCGGCGGCACCGAGTGTCGATGCGACGACGCAGGATTGCATCACGTGCCACGGTGGGGGCTCGAATATTTCGCCGGTCACGCCGAATGTCTACGCGGAGTTCGCCAAAGTGGGGTCGCACGTGCTGCCTGTGGGATCGAACGGGCATGATGCGGCGGAGAACGCGGTGCTAAACAACAACCGGCACGCGACCTGCGTCGATTGCCACAGCGCCCATGCGAGTAATCAGATGCCCCCCTTGCCGTTCCCGGCGGCTCCAGCGATTAGACCGCCCCAAAACGGAGTGACCGGCGTGAGCGCAGTGGACGGCGTGACGGCGCTGACTCCGGCGGTGAATCAGTATGAAAACTGCCTGCGATGCCACGGGACAAGCATCGGAAAACAGCCTGTGGCGAGCAAATTTGGTTATTCTCCAACGCGCTTGGTCTTTGCCGGGGATCCGTTGAACGTCATTCCCAAGTTCAGCGCCAGCGCGACGTCCAGCCATCCAGTGTTTCATGACCGGACGAGCCCGTTGCCACAGCCGAGCTTGTTGGTATACATGACGAATTTCAATGGCACGGCGTCGGGAAGACTGGTGAGCCCCCGGATCTTCTGCACGGACTGCCATAACAGCGACGACAACCGAGAGTTCGGCGGCAGCGGACCCACCGGGCCGCACGGATCGCTCAACGCACATATCCTGGAACGGAACTACCAGTTCAGCCAGGCGGCGAGCCCCGGTACGACGATTACGAACCTGTATCCCAATCCTGATTTGAGCCCATTGGGGCCTTATGCGATGTGCGCAAAATGTCACGACCTGATGCAAATTATCGCGAACACAAGCTGGCCGCAGCATAGCGAACACATCAACGACGGATTCTCCTGTTCCGTCTGCCACACTGCCCACGGCATCGGTGCGCTGAATGGGAGCGTATCCGGCGAGCGGCTGGTGAATTTCGATTTGAACGTGGTCGGACCAAACGGCACGAACCCAATCTCGTACAACCGCGCGGCGAACACGTGTTCGCTGACGTGCCACGGCCACGCGCACTAACGGGGCGCCGAGTTCACGATTTCCGGGTAATCGGAAGAGATTCAAATGTCACACGAAGAGGCAACCCGCGCTGCTGGCCGTCTGCCCACCGAGGGTTGGTATGCAGCGCTAGGGCTCGTAACGCTATTTAGCGCCGGCGCGGTCGTGGAGGCCGTGCGCATCGGGTCGTTGAGGAATCCGGTCGTATGGGGTCATCTTCGGGACGGGACGTGGATTCTGGCGAATCGGAGCGTGCCGCGCATGGGAATCTTCTCGCAGGCATCGAACCTGCCTTGGCGTGACTTCTCCTGGGGATACGACGCGGTCGCGGCGATTACGTACAGGATCCTTGGACTGCGAGCCGTGCCTGCTCTGGCGATGGGGTTTCGAGTGCTTGCAGCGGTGGCGTTGTTTCTGTTGGCTTTCCGGGCGGGGCGACTACTGGGTGCAATGGCGGTAGCAGCAATTGGACTCTACGCCGTGTCGGGCATAGGGCCTGAGTCGACGGGAGCATCGGCTGTGTTGCTTGCGGTGGAGCTACTGCTGCTCCTGAAATGGCGAGCGGAGCCAGATTCGCAACTGAAGTATGGTGTGCCGGTGCTGTTTTTGGTGTGGGCGAATCTGGACATCGGTTGGATCTACGGGATAGTTGCTCTAGGGCTATTCGTCGCGAGCGAGTTCGCCAGGCAGATCGGCGGCAGACGCGGAATAACTCCGTCAACGAAGAAAATCGTCCGGGATACTGCGGTAGTGTTTGTCGTTTGTCTGTTCGTCAGCGGGATTACGCCGTATGGGTATGCGAGCTATCTGGCGTTTTGGCAAATGGAAACCGGCGCTGCGAACCTGAATATTCCGGGCTATGGCGCCATGGGCTTCCGGCAATCCCTGGATTATGTCGTGCTGCTCTTGGGTATGGGCGCTTTCTTGGCGCTCGGCTTGAGGCGATCGCGCGACGTTTTCCTGATCGCCGTGCTTTGTGGGAGTACGGCACTGGCATTTCACTCGCAGCGCGAGAATTGGCTGCTGGTGGTGAGTGCCGTGGCTGTGATCGGGAGCATGCTCTCTGACGCTGGCGATCCCGAGAGCGCGATGGCATTGCGAAAGTTCAGTCTCCCGTGGGTGCCAATCGCCGAACTCACTTTGGCGATGGTGGGGCTCGTGT
>Ga0306920_100013239_pt1 | contig 11228 bp, 8 predicted proteins | sample flu12Cox44000170_FD_204666 | JGI IMG/M metagenome (GOLD analysis project Ga0306920, IMG submission 204666) | Lab enrichment of tropical soil microbial communities from Luquillo Experimental Forest, Puerto Rico - flux4day.12C.oxic.44.000.170 (v2)... | ecosystem: Environmental > Terrestrial >...
CCGAGGATATCGCTAAGAATCCGCTGTGTCTCTTTCGCCTCTTCTCTTATGGCGGCGCGTGTCTCCTCGTCGTTGGTCGCGTGCCGTTGATCGTACACCTTGTGGGCCGTTGATGCCTGGGTTTTGTGTGTCGCAGTCTGCATCAGTTCCGCGGTCGACGAAACGTCCGACACGAGCACGACGTTCGACTTCGAGTCTGACGCAGACTTCTCGCAGGGCGGCTCGGCCACGTCAACAGGCGAGACGGGCAGTGTCGCGGACGCAGCTGGTTTTGATGTAGGGCTTTCAGTTGGAGTCCACTGGTTATGCGCCTGAAGCTCTGGCGGAAGTTTGTGGCCGAGCTCCTCAAAGATCCGGGCTACCGACATCGCCGGAACCAGCACATAGAAGAACTCGTCGGGACTGCGCTCGCCTTCTGCCCACCGTTTCTCGCCGATCAACCATTTACCCTCGTAGGTCGCATATAGCACGCATTCTACGTGCTCCCCTTCTTTCGCTCGCGAAGGGATCGACCACATGCGTTTCTTGTCGACGTGGACAACACGTTGCGGCGGGCCGTCTGGGCAGCCTGTCGTGACGCGGCAATAAAGTGGCAAGTCGGGCAGGTCGATGCCCGTGTCCGTCAGCTCTAGACCTGCCTTGTCCAAAGAGAGGATCTTGTAGACCGGATCGCCCCAGGCAGGCTGGTGACGGTCGCGGTGCACTTCTCGCAGTAAATACTCATTTGCAACGGTCCGGAATATCCTCTTTTTCGTCTCGGTGTTTGTGTAGCCGGTCTCCGGCGAGTAGCGCTCCGGAGACCATTTTGTGTAGTCGTAAAGCCGCGTCGCGTTGGCTAGATTCACAGGCACCAGCTTGTTGTCATTTCTGGTGTCGAACGCACGCACCACTTCGTGGGGCTCCCCGCGGTTCTCACACTCCGCGATCATTTGCTCGGCACTTGGTGGCGGCGTGACCGCGCCAGCCGACTCGTGGTCGGCGCCATCAGCAAACGAGAATTCGCGCCGGTTGTGCAGATCGGCCAGCTCGTCCGGGATGGCGTAAGAGTTGTCCTCAAGCCACTCGATGGCTCGTTCCGGCCCGATCTCTACTCCTGTCGGGAGAATGTCGTCAATGTCGGCGACCATCAGCAGCCATCGCTTATCGACGAGATAAAGGTGCTCTTGGTGGTTGGGAAATCGCCCATTCCAATCCCGAGAAACTCTCGACGTTGCCAGCGTCGCCCTGGACCCGGCAGCATAGAAGAGGATGTGGTCTGGTGTGCTTTCTGATCGGTCTCGTTTCATGGCTTCCCTTCCGCTGAAATCTGCCGGCGCCGCCTCGCCCACCCGCCCTGGAACTCAGGGCAGGACGGGAAGGCCCGTGCTGCCAAGATGACCAAGAAGCAGCGGTCAGAGGCGGCCAAGAAGGCGGCACGGGCGCGATGGGGCAACGGTAACTCCTAGTCTGGCAAATTGTCGAATAGGGGCATCGGCGTCCAGACCGGGTGGATGCGGTCCAGCATCTCTTCAAACTTGGCCCAGTTATCTTCCGCCAATTCCATCAGCGTCACGACAGACCCAAGATGTTGCAGCAGCTTTGGATGCCCAGTGTCCGGGGTCAGCCAGTTGTAGTGCTTGTTCTTGCGCCGACCGTTGACGACCGGATTCTTGCGGCGCAGTTCGTCCAGCACCGCCGGGGCGAGTCTGGCGTAGACGATGTTATTCGTGAGATGCCCAAAATACCTTGGAAGTTGCAGATTCTCGGAGTACGGCAGCCCGCGCAGGCGACACAAGCCCTTGTAATAGGCCAAGGGAAACAGCCGCACGTAGTTTTGGATTTCCTTGGCCACGAACCGCTCCAGAATCTTCGCCAAGGCGTCTCTAGCTCGCGCGTCCTGAAAGCCTGTCGCCTCATCGACCAGCGCCGTGATGCCGACTTCGGCAAGCCCACGCGACATGATGTCGGCGTTGACCACGACAATCGCTTGGCGAACCCCTCGAATCACTCCCGCATCCCTCGCACGCAGCCAGACATTGCACACCTTTGGAAGCAACTCGGCACGCATGCCCTTATGGAGCGTTCCGCCAGACGCTCCCTCAGTCGGCCGATACCAAATCGGCTTCTGGAGCACAGAGGCTAACTCTAGATCAATAAAGGGTTTGAGGTTCTTGTTTGCCACAAATAGGGGCAGTTGTGCACCGCCATCGGAAGCCTCTTTGGCCCGCGTGTGCACCGCGCCGCTCCGATACAAGCCAAGAGCATTGACGACACCAGTTTCGGACAAGACCCGCGTACCGTTCTCCAGCACGGCGCACGGGATTTCGAGCGTTCGATTCGCTTGCTCGTCATCACCAGCTCCGATCGTTGGCAGAGTGATCTTGATTGTTCCCGTGTGCGGCGCGTTCAGGACTTCGCCGATCTTGCCGGCCTTCAGCAGCCGGGCTTCGATTGCCTTCTTGGCGATCTCCCGCCGCCGTTCTGGAGTAAGCGACAAAGCGCGGGCTTTTCCGCCTTTCGATGCCATTTCCGTCGGCGTCATTTCTTCGCTCATCTCGTTTCGCTCCTTTTCGGAGAAGAACCTTGGCATGGCCACTTGAATTGAGTATACATGCCGGCAAGAAAGAAGTCAACTTGCTAGCAAGAAATGCTTGGCTATCCCGAACCGCTCACGAATAATCGTCATTATGAACAGATTACCCGCTGAGCCCCGTGCCCAAGCGATTACCTGCTTGGTCGAAGGCTGCTCCATCCGCAGCACGGTTCGCATGACTGGAGTTGCCAAGAACACCATCGTCAAACTGCTGGCCGACGTCGGCACCGCATGTGCGAAGTACCAGCACGACAAACTTCGGCACCTGTCGTGCAGCAGGTTGCAGTTGGACGAGATTTGGAGCCTTTGCAACGCGAAGCTGCGCATTTGCCACGAAAAGCGCAGCTTTTGCGGGAACGGGGCGTCCTGGGGGCTGAGAACCTCAAGCACGGCGAGAAACGCACGCTGGTCTGGGCCTGCGGCGCTGGCATCGCCAGCGACGCCGAGCCGGACGGCAACATCGCCTTGACCCTGGGCGGCTACTTCAAGCCCGGCAAGCTCTTCTCCAATCCTGGCCGCGGTGGACGACCCGGCTCCTGGCCAGACACTCGCGCTGGAGTTGCCTCCCGGCATGGAGCGCGTCGAGGTCAGCGTCCAGGCTGCCAAGTGAAAGGCGATCCCCACCTGCAGCCCCTTGAGCCATGCATCATTTGGCGGCAGGGGCATTGTCGAAATTCGGTGTGCCATTCACGAGCCTGGCGGTACTACTCTAACAGAAGTATCGTCGTGGATGCCGAGGATCGTCGCGTGGCCACCGTACAGACCTCGCTGTTAAGGCAGTTGCATCGCCTCATGCCGGCCGACGGGGCAGACGCGGATTGGCTGGCGCGTTTTATCGCCAATCGCGATGAAGCCGCCTTCGCTCATCTCGTGGGCAGGCACGGGCCGATGGTATGGCGCCTGTGCCGGAGATTGGTCGTCGACGCGCACCTGGCGGAGGATTGTTTTCAGGCGACGTTTCTGGCGCTGGCGCGCCAGGCGGCGTCGATCCGCCGGCCGGGCGCGCTGGCTGCCTGGCTGTATGGCGTCGCCTACCGCGTCGCGGCCAAGGCACGGGCACAACACCGCCGGCAGGAAGCTCTGGGTGCCGACGCGGTCACGGAATGTCCGGACCCTCGGCCGCATGCCCTGGACCGACTCACCGGCCGCGAGCTGATGTTGGTCTTCGAGACGGAGCTGCAGCGCTTGCCGGAGTCGTATCGGCTGCCGATCGTGCTTTGTTGTCTGGAGGGGCTCAGCCTGGAGGAAGCTGCCGGACGCCTGGGCTGGACGGCCGGTTCGGTTAAGGGGCGGCTGGAACGCGGCCGGGCGCGCTTGCATGCGCGGCTGATGCGGCGTGGGGTGACGCTGGCGCTTGGCCTGAGCACGGTCGAGACGGCGCGCGGGCTGGCTGCAGGCACGCTCGGGCCGGGCCTGGCGAACAGCACGGTACGGGCAGCGCTGGCGTTTGCGCGCGGTTCATCGCCCCACATCTCGGCCGAGGCGGTGCGCCTCGCGATGGACCTGATACGCGGCTCGGCGCTGCCACGGCGAATGCTGACATGGATGTGCCTGCTCGGCGTCGGCTTCGCGGCGCTCGGGGCAGCCGCGCTGTCCCGGTCGGCGCTGAACGACCGACCGCTGGAGGACGCCATGCTGCCCGCACTCCATGACCGGCAGGACGAAGCAACCGGCAAGCCGGCGGTGCATCCCGAGGGTGATGGCGAGGCCCTGCCGCCGGGCGCGCTCTTCCGGATCGGCAGCACCCGGCTGCAACATGGCTCGCCGATCTCCGGTGTTATCGCTTCACCGGACGGCAAGGTCCTGGCATCCTTAAGCTCGGATGGCAACCTGAGCCTCTGGGAAATGCCCACGGGACGCGAAAGGTATCGAATGTTCGTCGGTGGTCTCTCGTACGGCAGCTTGCTGGCGTTCACGCCTGATTCCAAGTCTCTCCTTCTGAACAAGGAGAGGAAGCTCTGCCTCTTCGACGTGGAAACCGGTCAGATCACGAAGGAGTTCCGGGCAAACCAATCGCCTGCCGTGTTATCGAAGGACGGCAAGGTCCTGACCATCTGGGACGGCAGCACGATCGTGCGTGAGGATTTTGCTACCGGCGAGACGCTGTCTACCGTGCAGTTTCGCAAAGAACCGCCGCAAGGGTTCCGGGGCGGGTTGCGCGGCGGCGAAGCCTGGGTCGAGAGCCGGCTATCGGCAGACGGCATGCTGCTGGCGGTGATCGAGACTTACCATTTCTTCAACAACAACAGCACCAAGCAAACGCTGGGGGTGCACGACGTCGTAAGCGGCAAGGAGCTGTACCGCTTGACGCCGTCGGCGCCGAACGTCCACGATGCCGCCTTCGTCGGCGACAACAAGTTTCTGGTCACCGGAAGCAGCGACTCCACGCTGCAGGTGTGGGAGCTCGCAACCGGCAAGGTGGTTCGCGCGTGGAAGCCCGACCCGCGTAAGGATGTCCAATACAGCCGGGGGCTCCATGTCACGACCATGCCGGATGGCCAATCCATTCTTGCGCAGGGGCCGAACGGCCTGTTTCGCTGGGACTGGTGCACCGGCAAGCAAATCCACCGCTATATCGACAGCACGGGCCCGATCGCGTTTCTGGACGGCGGCAAGGCGATGGCCGTGCAGGGTTGGCAATCGGTCAATACGCTGTGGGTCCTCGACACGGCGACCGGCAAGAACCTCTGTCCGCTGCCGCGACCCGGCGACCGCGTCGCCTATTCGCCGGACGGCCGACTCCTTGCCTGGTCCGAGGCCGACGCGCTGGTGCTGGCGGACGCCGCCACCGGCAAGCAGATTCGCCGCTGGCCGGCACACGAGGGGGGTGTCGCTCCCTTGACGTTCGCGCCCGACGGCAAGACGCTGGCTTCGGCGGGCGACGACAACCATATCCGCGTGTGGGACGTTCCGGGTGGCACGGAAATACGCTCGATGGAGCAGATTGGCGTAAGGCGGCTCGCATACTCGGCGGACGGCAAACGGCTGGCGGCGCAGTATGGCTGGCACAAGCATATCTGGGTCTGGGACCCGGCGACGGGCCAGCCGCTTGGCAAATGGCAAGCCAATGTGCTCGCGGCGATTGACCCCGGCGTGCGCGTGGCCGCCGTTGGCGACCGCAAGGACAAGGTGCTGCGGCTGATCGACCTCGCGAAGGGCAAGGAGGTCCATGCGCTGCCGGGCTACCAGGGGCGAATCGGCTATCTGTATCAGACCAAGGATAGAAAGGGCGGTGGCCAGAGCGATTTCCCACCCGTGTTTTCGCCCGACGGGCAGCTGCTGCTGGCAGGGGCCGAGGCGCGCAATCCGGTTCCCGATGACTTCGATTCTCTGGAGCCGGGCGGGGCTGGCGTGGTGCAATTCTGGGATGTCGCCAGCGGCAAACGGCTGCCGCCGACGCTCAGCGGCAGGAAATTCATCGTCGACCGCAATCTCGCGTTCTCGCCCGACAGCCGGCTGCTCGTCATCCTGCGTTCGGATTGCACGATGTGCCTGCTGGACACGGCCACGGGCGAGGTGGTGCGCACGCTGGGCCAGGCCGAGGGCCCCATGACCGCGCCGGCCGTATTCACCCCCGATGGCCGGCTGTTGGTCACCGCCGTCGGCGACCTTGTGCAGGTCTGGGAGGTTGCGGTCGGCGGCGAGCTGGCCCGCCGCCCGGGACACCGGGGCCGGGTCGATGTCCTGGTCGTGTCGCCGGGCGGCCGATCGGTAGCGACGGTGTCCCTGGACCACACCATCCTGGTCTGGGACCTGACGCGACTCAGCACCGGCGCGCTCCCGAAGCCGCCGCTGATGCCGCCGCAGCTCGAATCCGCATGGAAGGACTTGACGAGCAGCGACGCCGCCGCGGGCCGTCGCGCCGTGGAAACGATGTCCGCGGATCCGGCTCAGGCGGTGGCCCTCTTGCGCGAACGCCTGTTGCCTGTCAAGAGCCCCGACAGCAAGCAGGTTGCCCGGTGGATCGCCGACCTGTCGAGCGACGACTTCGAAGAGCGCCGGCTTGCTGCGGACCATCTCGAACGCCTGGGCGAGCTTGCTGGGCCGGCCTTACGTGCCGCCCTTGCCGCCAAGCCGCCGCTCGAAGCACGGCGGCGCATTGACGAGATGCTCGCCAAGCTGAGGCCCGCCGTTTTGCCGCCCGAGGCCTTGCGTGGCGTGCGTGGCGTGCAGGTCCTGGAGTTGATTGCGAATCCCGAGGCGCGAAAGGTACTTGCCGTGCTGGCCGGCGGCGCGGCCGGCGCGCGCCTGACGCAAGAGGCACAGGCATCCCTGGAGCGGCTGGCGCGATGACGGGACCACTGGAGGGATCGAAGTCAGAGATTGGGGTCACCCAGCTTGGCGACTTTGAGCTGAAGGTCCGCTCCAGCACCGCCGTCACGCACGTCATGAAGATCAGGGTCCATGCTGCCAAGTGATGATTTGAAGTCACCAAGCCCAAGGGCGAGCCGTCAACCCCTCAGGGACAGTGACCGTGGCGGCGAGGCCACCGTCGTCGTCTCAGCAGACGGACAGCGGCAAGGCGGTCGCTGATCCGCCAGTCGCCCAAAAAGATGCGCTTTTCATCCATTTTGCGCAGGAAAGTTGTGGGCGTGCCCTGCTATTCTGCTCGGCGTACCCTTCGCCATCGCATACCTCATAATGGGCTGGGCAGCTGCCGCCTGAGCCAGTGCGCCCGAAGCGCAAACGAGGGCGAACGTTGCTCGCCCTCGATTGGCGTCGGACTTACGTCCTACAAATCCGGGAAGCGGCCGATCGCTGCCCATCAAGCGTGAAGGCATTCGGCTAGTGCTGTGCGACCGGCAAAGTTGAGAGCTTCTCGCCCAGGACCTGCTCCCAGATGACGGGGTAGACGTGTTCCAGCGCGGTGAGCGGTCCGCGGGCCAGCAGCCATTCGACCTGCGCCTGCTGTGACGCGGTACGCGGAAGCTGCGGCGGCATCATGGCGAGATTCCTGACCACCATCTGCGGGGTCTTGGCACGCGTGAATGTCACGTTCCCGCCCCAGGTTCCCGGGTTCTCGGCGAAGTAACGTTCCTCGTGCGCCTGGCTGATGTACCCACGGTACTGAGCCTGGCTGAACGCGCCGGTGGCCAGGTTGGTGCTCGCAGTCTGGGCGGCCTTGCGCGTCTCGACGGCCCAGCGCAGCTCGCTCAGAAACTTCTTGGCGTCCACGGGGCCGGCCACCGCATGCAGGACCGAGCTGTCCGGCAGGCAGAAGTAGCTGGCCACGTTACCGCCCACCTTTTGGCCGCCGACGATCTCGAATGTGCCGACCTTGAGGTACGTGGCGATGAAGTGCTGGTTGACGTAGGCGGCCACCGTCTTGTCCGCTAGAGCGCCCACACGGAGCGCTTCTGCGTTGTTTCAGGTGAAGCATTTGTCTTCGAAGTTGCCCGATAGGTGGAGCATGAAGACGAGCTTGTTTTCCTTCTTGGCCTGCTTGAACGCCTCGGGTGGGTCGGCGACAAAATGGATCGACGTGCCGAGGTCGGCAACGCATGTCGCCGGCTCCTGTGGCGCGATTGCGGGTGGCTGGTTCGCTGCGGGCGGGCTAGCCGCCTTCGTCGCCATCGGCAGCGCGATCCCGGCAAGCGAATCCTCTGAAGCCGCTTCCACATCCGCTACGGTAGCCGGCGTCGCCTGGAGGGACGCCGGCGACAGTTGTTCGGATTTGTCGGCCGGTGTCGGCGCCGGCGGCGCCGGCTCAAGTGGAGCAGGCTCAACCTTCGCGGGCACAACCTCGGGCGACACAGGCGTCGGGCCAGGGGCCGATCCATCGGCATTCGGCGGAATTTGAGCCTGGACCGTGCTGTCGTCGGGCTCTGTCGTCACCTGGGCGACCGGCTCCGCGCGAGAACGGGCAGCGTAGACGACCGCGATGCTCATCACGCCCACCAGGAAGACCATGCACGCCGTCGCGCCGGCGATCGCGATGCCGAGCCACAGCTGCGACGCGCCCCGCGGCCCAACTTGCACGCGGGCAACAGACACAACTCGTTTGCGGGGCGGGGTCGATCGCTTGGTTCGCGAGCGAGAATCGGACGAGGAGACGAAGATTCCCACCGGGATCGATTTTGATGGGTTCGCCTGAACCATAGGGCCGGTCTCCCCGGCGAAAGGTGAATGGTGCCTCGGTCGCCTTCGAAGACGAGAACGCTTGCCAGGTGATCGCTTGCGCGGCCAAAGGGCTTGTTCGAACAGTTCTCCCGTATCGGATCGGAGGACCAACCAGACGGTGGATGCCGAGGACGGCTAGACACCAATCGGGTTGCCATAGATCAGGGGTCGGTTGGAAAGGATTGCTGGATCAGTGAGGATGACCAGGCGCCTCGCGATCACATCTGATGGCTCTCCTTTCACCGTGTGACCGGCCAGAAGCGTATCGTGCCATCGGCATGGCCAGTGGCGAGCGTGCGGCCGTCCGGGACAATGTGCGCTTGCGCGAGCAACCGCTGGGGCGGGCGCGGCCGCAGATACGCTGGGCCCTTCTTTGAAGAAGCCAGGAATGTCGCGGCCAGCGTCACAGGAGAGGCCACCCGACGCGAGGGACCTCAGCTGAACCTACGCCGCGCAAGGAGGAAAAGCGGCCAGGCCGCAGTACCGTTTAGGGTCCCGGAGTTGTCGGGTTCGAATATCCGCACTTTTCGGATGTTTTTCGGCGTACTTCGGCGTACCGTTTCGAGTATACATCTAAACGGTAGCGTCTTTTGCCATCTTCAGGTGGAGGCGGCCCATGAAAGCTAAGCCGACGAAGCGCGTGGCGCCCTGGAGATCCAAGCCGGGCTGCCGGACGGAGCCACGGAGAAGCTGGTGCGCGATGTGACAGAGAACTGCGGGACCTTGAGGTTCAGCAGCTACGGCTTCGAGGAGACTTGAGGCGTCACCAGACTCCGATTTGGTTCAATCTGTTCCGAAGCTGGTTGCAGTCGTCGCAGGCCACGACGACGTTCGCCAAGTCATCCGCACCGCCCTCGCTGCGCGGCCGGACATGATCAACTGTTGCCTGATTGAAGCTGATCCGGCTACCGCACCAATGGCAGGGCACTGGCACCGCCAGGGCGCAGCCGTGGACTTCTTGCCAGAGGCGTATTTTAGCCGCGTTGCTGCGTCTCATGCCCATGTCGGCCCGTGAGGCATCGTAGCCCCGAAGCGGCCAGCGTACCACTATCGCGCCGGCGCTGGATCCTTTCCAAGACACTCGCCGGCATCGGGATGGTATTTCCCCAGTGGTTCCCCCGCGTGGGAGCGCCGGCGTACCTCAAAGAGCCACTCGTAGTCGTCGGCGATTGTTTCGGCAGTGCAAGGTAGCTCGGTCAGATTCGGTTTACCCAGTCCGCGAGCGACCCGGTTCAACCAGTTCAACATCGCTGCTGCCGTGAATGCCCTTCCTCGCTGATCGGGTGCGTCTTGCGTCAGTTCCAGTACGCGCATCATTCGCTCGTATCCGGGCAGGTCTTTCAAGAATGCAAGCGGCGGTAGGTGCCGGCGCACGCACCAGGCTGCCAGCCAGCCATGCGGGTCTTCAGCAGATAGCCCGCTGACATTACAAGGCCGCTCACTTGCAGAGACACCTCGTCGGTTGACTCCGCGTTCGCTAGGGCCGCTTCCACCTCGGAAACGTCGTAGTACGAATCCCTGCCTTGTTCGGCCGCGGCCTCGTCAAGGTGAGACATCATGTCATCGAGGTAAGCAGCGAGGTCGAGCAGCTCGATCATCGCACAGAGGCGCACCTCCTGAAATGCGTCGAGGTAGGGGCTCGTGTCCGGCACGGAGAGCCTGAACCGTTGGGCCGCGGTCCCGAGTCGCGCCAACTCAGGGTCATCGTCACGCGCAATCGCCTGCATGGTCAGCGCAAATCGTTCTTCCGCCGTCAGTTTGTCGTAGTGCTTGGCGAGCCCATTGGCGTTCACGGTTTGCCATCCCCGTTGCGGTGCTTGAGAACCGCTTCCAGTGCCTCGACGCGGGCGGCCATGTTGGCGGCGTCGATCGCTCGCAATGCGATGGAAGCAAGATAGCCGATCGCGCGGGCCTTCTCCAAAGTCCCTGCCTTCCGATCGGCACGGACGGCGGCCACTTGCTGTTGCAGCAGGTCGATCACGTCCTGAGCCGTTTGAAGGCGCTGCTCGATCGGGAGGGTTGTACAGGTGGATGTACAACCCGCCGCCACACGTTGTTCTCGGCGGTACTGGCGTTGGAAGTCTTTGGCGCGATCAGCGTCCGCGAAAGGCATGGGCGACGGTCTCCCTCTACCGCCATGATACCAGTTCCCCACGGTCAGCGCCGGCGTCGGCAGTGCGACAGGCACACTGCTAATCGAGATGGTTCTGGACGGCATGTCGCATCTCGTGTCTGAGCGATCAGCGCCGGAAGCGATTCCTGGCTGGCACGCGCAGGTTCGCCGTGAAGACCGGTCTACGGGCACGCCACGCTGTCACGCAGCCAGGAAGCGCGACTTCGCGTTGTTGCAGCGATCGTGGGCAAGAACGAAGTTGTGGCCGTCCTATCGCCAGGGAGTCGTTGACGGCCGGGCTGGGTGGACGTAACATCAGGCGTTGCAATGCACACCACCTCCGTGAGCCTGCTCAAGCGTCTGCATCAGCCAGAGGACCAGCTGGCTTGGGCGCGGTTTGTCGACCTGTATACCCCCTTACTT